>Ga0307405_10000410_pt1 | contig 16136 bp, 15 predicted proteins | sample 322Cmetagenome_2_FD_203311 | JGI IMG/M metagenome (GOLD analysis project Ga0307405, IMG submission 203311) | Maize rhizosphere microbial communities from greenhouse at UC Davis, California, United States - 322HYB-C-1 | ecosystem: Host-associated > Plants > Roots > Rhizosphere > Soil | place...
ACGGCGTGGCGAAGCTGCGCGCGGGCGGGGCGGCGATGCCCGCGAACTGGATCGTCCCGCTGATGGCCGATTTCTCCACGCCCTGCGCGACGACGCGCGGCCCGTCGTCCACGGCGACCGGTCCCGCGTCGCAGGCGGCGGCCAGCGCCACCGCGAGCGCGAGGGCGAGCACGCGGGCCAAAGCCGCCCGCCGCGGCCAGGGGGTCGCGTCGTCGAGCGCGGCGGGGGACCCGGGCCCCCCCGCCAGCACCGTCCCGAGCGCGGTGGGTGAGTCGTTAGGCATCTGCTGCGCGTCGCGCGGTGGGCAGTACGCATCGTGGCACCTCCACGGAAGGGAGCGTGCCGGCGCAGCGTGCCGGGTCGGGTCGCGGCGTCGCGAGCGCGGCGCGGCACTTCGGGAGAGCGCCGGCCACTCTGAAGCGTTCCCACTATGGGGCGATCCCACGTGCGCCGCCAGCGACCCGTGTGATACGACTTGCCGGCTGCCGGCGGGGCGATCGCCGTCGTGCCAGTCGGGTACGGGTGGGGCCGACGCCTCTGGGGCCGGTGCGCGCGCCGGTACGGCGGCCGCGCGCCCTGACCTCCGACGGCGCCGCACCTACCGAGCGAGTTGCGGGCCGCGGGCGACGCTCGCATCGTGCGGGAGGCGCTCGCAGGTGAGCTGGGGCGTTGGGGCGCGACAACCGGATCACGGAGCGCAGACACTTCCATGGCTTCCTTTTCCCGCCTCGCGGTCCTCGAGTGGACCGGCGACGTGCCACGGGGCAGCGGCCAGATCACCGCCGGCTCCGGCGGGTTCGCCCTGCCCGCGACGTTTCCCCGCTTGTCGGGCGAGCCGGCGGGCGCGACCACGCCGGAGGAGTTGCTGGCGGCCTCGCACGCGACCTGCTTCGGGATCGGGCTCCGCTCAGTCCTGGCCCAGCGGGGGGGCACGGCGCGCCGAGTGCGGGTGACGGCGACCGTCACAGCGGAGAAGGGTGGGGGCCGGATCCGGATCCGGGCCAGTCGTCTGGACGCTCTCGTCGACGGGCTGGCGGGGATCGACCCCGGCTCCCTCGAGGGCGTCGCCCAGGCGGCGGAGGAGGCGTGCACCATCTCGGCGCTGCTGCGGGCGAGCGTGCCGGTGACCGTGAGCGTCCGCGTCGGTGCTGTCGCCTAACGTTGCGCTGCAGCCGCCGGGGCGTTAGACCGAGGAGCGTTGCGTGCGTAGGATCGCCGAGCGTGACACCGTCCGCGTCGTCGCGCTCACCGGGTCGCCGGAGGATCACCTGGTCGTCGCGACCGCCGAGCGGCCGCCGCGCGTGGGGGACGTCGGGACCGTCGTGAACATCGCCGACCGTCTGGGCGGCGTCGGGCGTCACTACACGGTGGAAGTGAGCCACCCGGACGCGCGCCGCGTTTGGCTCGCGGTGTTCGCCGCGCACGAGCTCGAAATCGTGCGCTGAGGAGTACGGGCGGGAGGAGCGCGACGTAACGCCAAGCCGCCCGAACGAGGCGCTACACCTGCCGAGCGCTCGAAGGATTGCGGCCTGCGGCCGCAACGGTGATACTGCGCTCGCAGGTGAGCTCGGGCGTGAGCCGGCAATACGCAACGAGGATTGGATGCTCAGACGGGCCGGGCTCCTCGCGCCACTCATTGCTGCCGCGTGTTGGGCAGGCCGGCCCTCGGCCGCCGGGGTCCCGCGCCGTGTCACGCCGGAGTGGCTCGTCCGGGCGTTCCCGAACCGCGTCGACCCCGGCATGGACAGCCGCCGCGACAGTCTCTGGGCCGCCGTCGCGCATCGCGCGGACACCCGCCGTGCCCTGCTGGCAGTGATCGAGGCCCCCGGGTCCGATCCGATGACGCGGGGCAACATGCTCCTGCGCCTCGGCGCGACGGCGCACCCGGCCGCGTTCGAGTACGTCGCCGGGCTGCTGGACACGCTGCCGCCCTCGGACGACTTACGCGTGGCAGCCGGCATCGCGCTCGCCGACGGCACCGTGTCCTCGGCGCTCCCGCCGCGGGCCCAAGCGCGCCTGGACCGCAGCGCGTGCGACCCCTCGGCCCGCGAGCACGCGGTCGTCGTCGGTGTGCTCCGCAGCCACGTGGCGCGCTTCGGCACACCGGCCGCGAAGGAGATCCTGGCGCGGTGCGCGCCGGCGCCCGACGGATCGTCACACGACGCCCGGCCCGCACGGAGCGAGCCGGGCGCGCGGCGGGCGGACGCTAGCCGACCTGACCGGCTGCCGGGCGCGGCGCGAGGCCCGCGAGCGTCGCGAGCTTCGCCACGCCCTCCCTGAGGTCGGCCTCGGCGACGATCGCGTACCGCCGGTAGACGCTCTCGGTCTTGTGCCCCGTGAGCTGCATGGCGACGGAGCGCGGCACCCCGGCGCGCTCGAGGTTGCGCACGGCCGTGCGCCTGAGGTCGTGGACGATGCGGCCGGCGAGGTGCGGGCGCGCGACGACGCGGACGCCGCCCCGCGCCTCGGTCGCGGCCCGCCGGCACGCGCTCGCCCACGCGCGCCGGTAGCTCTTGATCGGGCGCCCGTTCCGGTGGAACACCCAGGGCACGAGCGCCCCGGTCGCGCGCTCGACGGCCGCCGTCCGCGCCCGCTGCTCGTGGAGGAGGGCCGCGAGCGCGGGGAGGGCGTCGAACGGGAAGGCGCGCCCCTCGCTGTTCTTCGTCGTCCCGGGCTCCAGCCGCACCAGCCCGGCGTCGAGGTCGACGTTGGCCCACGTCAGCGTGAGGACCTCCGACTGGACGCGCCAGCCCGTGCAGGAGGCGAACCGCATCACCGGGCGCAGGTTCCCGGGCAGCTCGGCGGCGACGGCCTCGAAGTCGGCGTCGAAGAACCCGGCGCCGCGCGCAACGCCCCCGCATGACGCCGACCACGGCGCACGTCACCCTCACAGCTCGCGGATCGCGCGCAGCACCGCGTCGACCTCGTGCGGGAAGTTCATGATCCCGGCGGCAACGCGCGCGTACGAGGTCTTGTAGGGCGAGCTGCTCGTCCGGATTCGCTTCGCGGCCAGGCGCTGCGTCACCTGCTCGGCGGTGAGGCCGGCGACCTCGAAGCAGGAGATCCCGCCGGAGAGCCGCGGGTCGCGCGGCGTGTGAAGCGTCACGCGCGGGAGCCGCGCCGCGCCGTCGCGGAACGCCGCGTTCAGTTCCGCGACCCGCGCGGCGATCCGGTCCCGGCCGATCGCGCGGTGGAGCTCCACCGCGGCGGGCACGGCGAGCAGGTGCTCGTACGCGAGGAACCCGCCGGGCGACACGAACGCCGCCGTGGTCGGCGGCAGCGGCTTGCGCTCCATCCACGCCTCCCACGTCGCCAGGCCGTCCGGGTCGAAGGCCGGGATCGTGGGGCGCAGCTCGGGCCAGGCGTCGCTCCGCCCCCAGAGGAAGCCCGTGCCGCGCGGCGCGAAGAGCCACTTGTGGGTGCCGGTGGCGAAGAAGTCACAGCCGAGCCGCGCCACGTCGACGTCCTGGTTGGCGAAGCCGTGGACGCCGTCGACGACGAGGAGGCACCGGTCGGCCGCGGCGCGCCCCCGGTTGGCGCGCGCCACGGCCGCGGCGATGCCGTCGATCGGGACCTTCACGCCGGTCGACGAGTGCACCCAAGTGACACCGACGGCGCGGGTCTTGGGCCTAATGGCCCGCTCGACGCGCTCGACCATCTGGTCCGCGGCCGCGGCCGCGGGCGCGTCGTACAGGGCGACGTAGCGCACCCCGCAGCCCACGCGGGCGGCCACGTACCGGATCGACTCGTGCTGCGAATAATGATCGTGCTCGGTGGTGAGGATCTCCTGGTCGCCGCGAATGCGCAGCCCGTGCCACGCCATCGCCAGCGCGCCGGTCGTGTTCGACGTCAGACAGATCTCGGCCGGCGCCCCTCCGGCGTAGTCGGCCAGCGCGCGCTTGACCGCCACGAACGGCCGCCCCTCGGAGTCGGTCAGCGCCGCGAGCTCGATCCAGAACGGATCGGCATCGATCCTTCTCCGGAAGTGCTCGATCGCCGCTGCGACGGGCTTCGGGTGCGACACGAAGAGGAAGCTGGCGAGGTGGACCCAGTCCGTGGCGAGGGGGAACAGAGCGCGTACGGCGTGCCAGTCCACACGCCCATCCGCGCGTCCGAGCCGGCGGTCGAACCCAGGCGTCGGGCCGCCGGCCGGCGGCTGGCCGGAGAGGGAGCGCGCCGCTCCCGCGGCGCCGGCCACAAGCGAGAGCAACATCTGACGGCGGTCGATCGGCATGCGAGACCTCCGCGTGTCATCCTCCGCACCAGGACGGACCAGGGGCGTTGTAGGGACGGTGACCGACGATCTGCACGACGCGGCGCCGGCGCCGGCCCAAGGCCGCGTGCATCTTCCGGCCGCACGGTGAGGTTACGGGCGTAGCGCGCCGGACGCCAGGACGGCCGCACCGGACACAGGTCCGGCCGGAATGGCCGTGGTGGCGACGGCCCGTTCACCGCGCAGCCGTGGCGTCATGCTCCTCTCCTCGTCACCGGTCGTGACGCCGTGAACGCTCGTGCCCTCCTCGAGGGTCGCGTCGACCGTCAACAGTGTGACGCGCTCAAGGAGGGCACGAGGCCGGAGAGCGAGCCGGGGCCGGCTCGGTTTTCAGGCTCGCGCCGCCAGGTGCCGAGCTCCAGGTGGTTCGTCGGCGCGAGGAGATCGGCCCCCTGCGGGCGTCAGAGCCTCACGACGACTGACCAAGTTTCGTCGGCGCGGTGCCCGAGCGATGCCCGAACTCCGAAGAACTGCGTGGCACGCACGCAATCCCGGCCAACGGACGCTGAGGCTAACCCATCGCGCAGCAGAACCTTGATGCACTCGCTGCAACTGGGAGAAAATTGCTGGTCCTGACTGAGAATCCGCGTGTCGGCGGTTCGATTCCGTCCCTGGCCACTCGCAGACGCTGATCCAGAGCACGGGCTCGTACGGCAGCGGCGGGCGCCACCGAGGCGCCCGCCGCTCGCGTTGGTGCCAACGTGCGGCCCGACCGTTGCCTGAAATTGGTCGAGCGCGGGCCATCTATCTGATCGGCTCGACTTGGGGCTGGCGGCGACCGGAGCGGCCGTTGACCGCAATGGGCGGCGTGCGCGGCGGCGTAGAGTAGCTCCCCCGCCGGCGTGAGGCGGACGCTCCGCGCCGTGCGCCGCACGAGCGCGACCCCGAGGCGCTCCTCCAGCCGCCGGAGCGCCCGGCTCACCGCCGAGCCGCTCACGCCCAGCCGCTCGCCGGCGGCGCGGAAGCCCTTCGCCTCCGCGACCGCGACGAACACCGCCATCCCGTCCAGGCGATCGCTCATTGGGAAGCACAGCTTCTCAGCCTGAGAACCGTCGTCAAGTAGATCGACGGCCCGAGGCACGCTTGATTGGAGCGCAGGCAAGCCGGTGCCGCCGAAGAGGTGACCCTGCTGCTCGATGTATAACGGGAGAAGCAATGCAGAAGGGCAGACAGGGCCCGCGGGACTCCGAGGGCTCGCAGCGGATGGTCGATCGCTGACCGGCGCCCACCCGTGTCTCGGAATCTCCATCCAAGCTCCGCTCGTTCTCCACGCCGCCTCCAAGCACCCGGGGCGGGATCGGTGCATCCTTCGCACTCGCAACTTGCCGGTGAGTGTTGTGATGCCGAGCACCTCGTCAGCGCTTCTGAAGTCGACGCACGTCCTCAGCATCGTACTGCTGGGGTGCGTGCTCCCGATTCTTGCTCGTCCCGCCATTTCGCAAGACACCGCGAGCGCGGGATCTCACGCCGAGATTGCGGGATCCGTCAGCGTCACCAACAAGGGCATTTCCACCACATCCGGCTCCACGTTAGGGAAGCCTGCCGTGATCTTTGATCTGTCGATCAGGCACAGGGATCTGAGCTTCGAGCCACAGTTCAGGTTCGGACTCGACGGGAAGCCCTGGGCCTTCCTCTTCTGGGGGCGGTACAAACTGCTGGAGCGCGAGAAGCTCCGCATCAACATCGGTGCGCACCCTGCGCTCGCCTTCAGGGTGATGCCCGTTGCAAGCAACGGCGCGTCGAGAGAAGTCATCGTGGCGAGGCGCTATGTGGCCGGCGAACTGTACCCCAGCTATTCACTGACCAGGAACATCCGGGTCGGAGCGTATTACCTGTATTCGTACGGCGTCGAGCAGGGCGTGACGAAGCACGCCCAGTTCGCTGCGTCGAGAGTGAGCCTCACGAACGTCAGGATCTCCGACCGGTATTTCGCGCGGCTCGATCCTCAGCTGTCCTACCTGAGAACGGACGACCGAGTCGGGTTCTATCTCAACTCGGGATTCACCCTCGCCAAGAGGAATCTCCCCCTGTCGATCTCGGCGTTCGTCAACAAACCCATTCGAACCAGCGTGCTGGGAGGTGAAGATTTCCTCTGGAACGTGAGTTTGAATTACTCCATCAACTAATGAATGTTTCGGAAGGCTATTAGGCAGCTCAGTGCGTGAGCCGGCGGAGCATGAGCCGGCTCATCGCGCCGTAGATCATGGCCTCGGACGCGGCCGGCAGCCGCTCATAGTCCTTGCTCAGCCGGCGCGAGTGCCCGAGCCAGGCCGCTCGCGCTGGTGCCAACGTGCAGCCCGAGAGTTCCGGCACGGTGCATATGCGACCGCCCGGCTCAACGGGGCGACGGGTGATTCGTAGCGCGCTCGCCCGATGCCATCGCGCGATGCTCGGCGCTGGTGCAGGCCCCGGCGCCCCAGTACGTTGGGGGCGCGCACGCGGCGCCGAACCCAGTGGCGGTTAGGCCGCTAGCGCTCGCCGCGTTCACCTATTTCGCTCGCGGCGTAATAGATGTTGGGCCGCGCGTCCAGTGACGTGCCCGGTCGCGCCTCGTCTTCGAGCCATCATGCGATCACGCCCGCCACGCCCGCGTGTACGCTGCCGCCGCCCGTCGTGTGGCCGCCCCGCCGTCGCGCGCCGCGTCGCCGCGCTGGCGGGGCTCGCGGCGTGCGGGGCGGACCGGGTCAGCCGCCCCGAGGCGGTCCGCCGGGCCCAGTTCGTCTTCGTGGACCAGAGCCCCGGCTTCCCACTGGACGACCCGGACGTGACGTGCGACCCGGACTGCGACGGCGAGCTCTACCTGGTCGACGGAAACGGCCGGCACCTCGTCCGCCTCACCGACAACGACGCCGACGAGCGCGACCGGGCGTGGTCGCCCGACGGGCGCTCCATCGCGTTCACGAGCGACCGCGACGGGTGGCAGCGGGTGTGAGCGGTCGGGGCCGACGGCGCGGACCCCCACCCGGTCCCCATGCCGCCCGCCCAGGAGGACCTGACCCTGGACGAAGGGCCCACGTGGTCGCCGGGCGGGGACTCGCTGGCCTTCGACCACTTCGGGACGGGGGCGATGCGGCCGTGGTGATAGGCGCCCGCGGGTGAGCGCGGGCGTTAGACCACCGAACAATCTGCAGGTGTAGAGATGCGACGGCCCTTCTTTCTGTGTGTTCTCGCGGTTGCTTGTTCGCGCGCCAAGGCACCGAACATGGAGACCGCTCATACCGACAGCGCCGGCTGGCGCTACGTGCAGGTACAGGGCTCGCGTGTGTCGTTTCGTTATCCAACGTCACACGTCCGGTCGGTGATCGATCGATCGTCGGCGGATTGCGGTTCTTCAGAATCCATCTACGGTGAAGAGCCGGACAGCGCTGTGGACGGCGCGATCGTCGTCTCGTCGGCACCGGCGAATTTCGATTCGGTCGCACATCGCTTCGGCTTCGAACGCCCGAATATCGCGCCGGCGCTCCGGTGCGACGAATCTGGTAAATGCGGCGCTGTAGGTCCCTGGCAGCCTGCGCGGGGCGACCAGTGGTTCGCGGCGGCGGTGGCCGACTCGATTCACGTTGGAGCGTGGCGGGGACTGATCGGAACAATGACAATCCTGGGGTACTTCAACGACATTCCGGATAGTCTCAGATCACCCGATGACGATCCAGATGCCACGTTTCCAAAGGAATCATTGTACCAAACGCGATTTTTCGCGCTCGCGCCGGTATCCCAGGAATGCGCGGTGGTGATTTCGTGGCGTGGTGAACCGGTGAGCGAATACCATGGCGGAATCGAAGCCGCGTCTTGGGACACTGCGTTGATCAGGCATATGTTCAGCGGAGCTCGCGTAGGCAGCAGCGCCGGTCAAAGACGAACCTTTTAATTCCCTATGGTCCGTGGAGATCGCGCGGTCTAGCTTGCGCTCCAGCGGACGTGGCGTCGGCATGCCGGTTGATACGTACGTTCATTACGCCACGCAGCTGAGCTTAGATACGTTAGGCCGCCACCCGCCGCAGTGCGGTGGGCTGACCGGGGCCGCCTCACCTCGTCCACGCTGCCTGGCGACCGTGCCCGACGACTACCTGCCCGACCCCCCCTGCCCGCCACGCCCCGCGAGGCCGCCGAGGCCTTCCGCGCCGCCCGCGCGGCGTGGGACGGCGCCCGGCCCGCGGTGAGCGATCTAGGCGCGTCGGGCGAGCGTTACACCCTGGCGACCGCCGCGCGCGGCGCGAGGCTGGCGAGCTTCGCGACGCCTTCGCGCAGGTCGGCCTCGGCGACGATCGCGTAGCGGCGGTAGACGCTCTCCGTCTTGTGCCCCGTGAGCTGCATCGCCACCGACCGCGGGACGCCGGCCCGCTCCAAGTTGCGCGCGGCGGTGCGCCGGAGGTCGTGGACGATGCGCCCGACCAAGTGCGGGCGCACGACGTCGCGCACGCCGCCACGGGCTTCCGACGCGGCCCGCGCGCACGCGCCGGCCGAGGCGGCGGGGCTGATCGAGCTCGGCGCCCGGGTGCGCTTCCGACATCCACTGGTGCGCTCCGCGGCCTACCGGGCGGCGGAGCCACCTGACCGCCGGGCAGTGCATCGCGCGCTGGCCGACACGACCGATCCGGACGCCGACCCCGATCGCCGGGCGTGGCATCGTGCCCACGCGGCGATCGGGCCCGACGAGGCGGTCGCGGCCGAGCTGGAGCGCTCGGCCGACCGGGCACGAGGCCGCGGCGGCATGGCGGCGGCCGCATTTCTAAAGCGAGCGACCCCGAAATGCCGGCCTTTCCGCCCACAACGAGAGGGGAGGTCGGCAGCGGGAGGGGCGACCAAGCGGGCGCCACCCACACACCCGGCAGACGTGTTAGATAGCCCCATCGCGTCGTGTCCCGCGCGATTCACCACAAGACGGTGTGCTGCACCGTCATCGCTCCATGACCGATTCACGGCCGGAGTGTCAAACGACAACTGAGGAACGCACTATGAAGATCGTGATTATCGGCGGAAGCGGACTCATTGGCTCAAAGCTCCTGCGCAAGCTGCGTGAGCACGGCCACGACGCGGTGTCGGCGTCGCTGGACACGGGCGTCAACACGCTCACGGGCGAGGGCCTGGCCGAAGCCCTCGACGGTGCCGCCGTGGTCGTCGACGTGTCGAACTCCCCGTCGTTCGAGGACGCGGCCGTGCTGAAGTTCTTCGAAACATCGACGGGCAATCTCCTCGACGCTGAAGCCGCGGCCGGCGTGGGCCATCACGTCGCGCTGTCGGTCGTGGGGACCGACCGCCTCTCCGAAGGCGGCTACTTCCGCGCCAAGATCGCCCAGGAAACGCTGATCAAGAGATCGTCGATTCCGTACTCGATCGTCCACGCGACGCAATTCTTCGAGTTCATCAAGCCCATCGCCGACGCCGCGACCGACGGCAACACGGTGCGCGTCGCACCCGTGCTGATCCAACCGATGGCGGCTGAGGATGTCGCGAGTGCGGTGGGCAGGATCGCCGTCGGACCGCCGGTGAACGGCATCGTCGAAGTGGCGGGGCCGCAGCAGTTTCGTCTGGACGAACTCGTCCGACGAGGCCTCAGCGCACGCCACGATCCACGTGAGGTGATCACCGATCGGCACGCGCGCTACTTCGGCATAGAGCTGGGCGAGCGCACACTCCTGCCCGGCGACGACGCGAGCCTCGCCGAGACCCGCTTCGAAGACTGGCTCGGTCAGTCCGTCGTACCGACGCCGGTAGCCGTCTGATGGCCCCATCGATCACCGAGCGCGGGCGTCCGGCGTCATCACCGCTCCACCCAACCCGTATGGGCCCTGGCCGACTCGAGGCGTTCAGCGATGCCGTACTCGCCATCATCATCACGATCATGGTGCTCGAGTTTCGGGTGCCGCACGGCGCCGACCTGGCCGCCCTGCGCCCGCTCCTGCCGGTGCTCGGCAGCTACGTGCTGAGCTTCGTCTACCTGGGCGTCTACTGGAACAACCACCACCACATGCTGTACGTCACGCGGCGTGTGACCGGCGGGATTCTCTGGGCGAACCTGCACCTCCTCTTCTGGCTCTCGCTCGTCCCATTCGTTACGGGCTGGATGGGCGAGAGCGGCTTCGCCACCGTCCCGACCGCCGTGTACGGGGGCGTGCTCCTCTGCGCCGCCGTCGCGTACTTGATCCTCCAGCGGACCATTATCGCCAGCCAGGGCCCGCGCTCGGTGCTCGCGGCGGCGGTCGGCCCTGACGTCAAAGGCAAGCTGTCCCCGGCGCTGTACGGTGCGGCAATCCTCCTCGCGTTCGTCCGGCCGTGGATCGCGGGGGCACTCTACGTCGCGGCGGCGCTGATGTGGCTCGTACCGGACCGGCGGATCGAGCGCGCCCTCGCCGCCCGGGATGGTTGACCGAAGGCGGCCTGACTCGCCGCAGTCCCGTGTGCATCTCGGTGTCTGATCGTCGGAGGCCAGGAACATCGCCGCCTTCCCGATCTCGTCCGTTCGTCGTGGCGGAACGACGCAATGCCCTGCATCTGATTCGTCCGCCGGTACTCGTCGATGCGCTCGGAGCCGCGGTTCGCATCGAGCTCGCCAGGAAGTGTCGGCACGAAAGCCAGCCGTCGACCGTTGCCTGATCCCCGATTAGGCGAGCGTCTAGCGCACAGATCGGACGCGATCCTCGCGGTCAGGAGCGGACGGAGTCAGCTCACCAGTCCTTGACACGGTGGGCGCACCGGCCAATAACCGCCAACGATCTACCCCAACTGTCTTCCCTCCCCATGTCACAGACGGCCAGGGCTGTCTCGTCTCTAGGCTGAGAGTCAACTCTGGAATCAGGAAGGTGATGGTTATGCGGGTGTTCGTGGCAGGCGGGACCGGGGTCATAGGGCGGCGGCTGGTGCCGCAGCTCGTGGCCCGTGGCCACCAGGTGACGGCTACGACGACGAGCCCGGGCAAGTTGGGCTTGCTGGAGCAGCTGGGCGCAGATGCCGTCGTGATGGACGGGCTGGATGCGGTGTCGGTCGGTGAGGCGGTGGCCAAGGCCCGGCCGGACGCGATCGTGCACCAGATGACCGCAATCGCCGGCAAGCCCGATATGAAGCACATGGATCGATGGTTCGGCACCACCAACCGGCTGCGCACCGAGGGGACGGATCACCTGCTGGCCGCCGCCGAGGCGACCGGCGTATCCCACTTCGTCGCGCAGAGCTACGCCGGCTGGAACGGAATCCGCAGGGGCGGATGGGTGAAGACTGAGGAGGACCCGCTGGACCTGCACGCGGGGACGGCGGCGCACGCGGTGATGGAGGCGATCCGCCACGTCGAGGACGTGGTCGTCAAGGCTGGTGGCGCGGCCCTGCGATACGGCGCGCTCTACGGGCCAGGCGCCACCGATGACCAGGTCGAGCTCGTGCGCAAGCGGCAGTTCCCGCTCGTTGGGGGCGGCACCGGCTACTGCTCGTGGGTGCATGTCGATGACGCGGCGCGCGCCACCGTCCTGGCCGTGGAACAGCAGGGGAAGGGCGTGTTCAACATCGTCGACGACGAGCCTGCCCCGGCCAGCGAGTGGCTGCCTTATCTGGCTGCGTGCGCGGGCGCAAAGCCACCGATGCGGGTCCCCAAGTGGCTGGCCCGGCTGCTGGCCGGGGAAGTGGCGGTGACGATGATGACCGAGGGGCGCGGCTTCTCCAACGGCAAGGCCAAGCGGGAGCTCGGCTGGGAACTGCGCTACCCGTCGTGGCGCAAGGGTTTCGAGGAAGGGCTGGCATGACCCGGGCTGAGGAGTTCGAGCAGCTGCGGCCGCTGCTGTTCGCGATCGCCTACCGGATCCTCGGCAGCGTGAGCGAGGCCGAGGACGCGGTTCAGGAGACCTGGCTGCGCTACGAGACCTCCTCGACACAACCCACGTCGACCAAGGCGTTCCTCTCGGCCGTAGTCACCCGGATCTCGATCGACGTGCTGCGCTCGGCCCGCCTCCGGCGGGAGGAGTACGTCGGGCAGTGGCTCCCCGAGCCGCTGCTCACCGACCCCTACGAGGACCCAGAGCGGTCGGCGCAGTTGGCCGACTCGGTATCGATGGCGGCCCTGTTGCTGCTCGAGCGGCTCAGCCCGCTCGAGCGGGCGGTCTTTGTGCTGCGGGAGGTGTTCGGGTTCGGCTTCCCCGAGGTCGCGTCGGCGGTGGGGAGGTCGGAGGCGGCGTGCCGCCAGCTCGCGGTGCGGGCGCGGCGCCACATGGACGCAGGGCGCCCTCGGTTCGAGGCGGACCGCCGGGAGCGGGAGAAACTGGCGGCGCGGTTCTTCGACGCGCTCCGGGAAGGCGACGTCGGCGGCCTGCGGGAGTTGCTCGCCGCTGACGTTCAGATGGTCGGGGACGGCGGCGGCAAGGCCCCGCAGTGGGGGGGGGCCAGGGGCATCATCGGCGCCGAGAATGTGGCCCGGGTGCTTGCCTCGACCGTCCCCTGGTTCGTCCGGATCGAAGGGACGTTGGAGCCACACGAGGTGAACGGCCAGCCGGGCGCGATCTTCCGCGATCGGGACAACAAGGTGCTCAGTACCTTGACGCTTGACGTACTCGACGGGCGGATCCAGAAGATCCGCTCGGTGATCAACCCCGACAAGCTCGGGCACGTGGGTCCGTTGGCGGACGCCTGGGCGGTCCTCCGCGAGGCGAACCGGGCTCGCCGGCCCACGGATAGATCGGAAGAGCTGAGTGCGCTGCAGACCTCTACAAGCAGCTCAACTACAAGCAGCTCAACGGCAAGGGGCAGGGACGGGAGTTGATGAGGCGGGAGTAGAGCGTGGTCAAGCGGCCCCCGCCGTCCCGGCGTAAGTGCGTGTCCAAGGATGGAAGGCATCGAACCGCCTCAGGTTCAGCCAGCCCTCTGCGGCACATGTCGGTCAAGTCCGGTGACGTGGCAGGGTCAGGTCGTCGGTCCCCTCCTCGCGAGTGCTGATGGGGAAGATGCCGACGACGAACGTGGTCAGCAGCTCGCGCAGCAGATCAGGGCTTGCCTGGGCCAGCTGTTCCTCAAGCAGGTGGGCAGGGTCGATATTGGCCCTGACGGTCATGGGTGCAGTCCTTTCGAGAGTGCTGTGAGAGGTTCACTGGAAGGATCACCCAGTGGCCGTCGCTCCCGTCAGGAGCGACACGCTCACCGGGGATCCGTACACCACTCTGCTGGACTCCACTGAGAAGACCTGCGAGAGCTAGTCCCCACACCGGGGGCAGGCGTCTCCCGCATTACATTTCGAATGAACGCAGCGTACCCGCCGCACCCGAAGCTCATGCAAGCCATCGCAGCGCTCGGCTGATCGCGCGCCGCGCCTGGGCTACGGAGAGATAGCCCCATGCTCGATGTGCCCGAATCCGTGCCCGAGCGTACCGCGGGGTGCGGCGCGCGATCAGCCGAGCGCTTGGAGTGGCGGCTATGTCACCCATTGGGCGAGCCACTGAGCGGAGGCCACGACCGGAGGGCACCGTGACGACTGAAGCTCTTGCTGCTCCACTCCTGGCGTCTCCGCTGGCGTCGTCTCGCGTCGAGCACCTCTACCCGACGTTGACCGCGGCGCAGATCGCGCGAATCGCGGCACGCGGGCGCCGCCGACGCGTGGGGCGAGGCGAGGTCCTGCTCGAGCCCGGCCAGCCGTCCGCGCGCATGTTCGTCGTCACCGAGGGCACCGTCGAGATCATCCGCGCGACGGACGGCGTCGAGCAGCTGGTCGTGACGTTCGGCCCGGGCATGTTCACCGGCGAGGGGGCCATGCTCACGGGCCGACCCGTCCTCGTCCGAATACAAGCGGGCGAGCCTGGCGAAGTCGTCGAGGTCGACCGGGACGTCCTGCTCGCGCTCGTGCAGACCGACGGCGAGCTCAGTGAGATCCTGATGCGCGCCTTCCTGCTGCGTCGCGTCGAGTTGATCGCGCGCGGCTACGGCGACGTCGTGCTCGTGGGCTCGACGTACTGCTCCGGAACGTTGCGCATCAAGGAGTTCCTCATGCGCAACGGGCACCCGTATGCGTACGTGGATCTCGATCGCGACGCCGACGTGCAGTCCCTGCTGGATCGGTTCGACGTCACCGCCGCCGACATCCCGGTGCTGATCTGTCGCGGCGCGGTCGTGCTGCGCAACCCGAGCAACGGGCAGATCGCCGACTGCCTCGGCTTCAACGAGGCAATCGATCAGACGAAGCTGCGCGACGTCGTCGTCATCGGCGCCGGCCCCTCGGGATTGTCGGCCGCGGTGTACGCCGCGTCCGAAGGGCTCGACGTGCTCGTCGTCGAGGAGGCGGCGGCGGGTGGACAGGCCGGCTCGAGCTCGCGGATCGAGAACTACATGGGGTTCCCGACTGGCATCTCCGGCCAGGATCTCGCGGCGCGCGCCTTCGCCCAGGCCGAGAAGTTCGGTGCGCAGGTCATGATCGGTAAAGGAGTGACCGGACTCGCTTGCACCGCGCCGCCGTTCGCCGTCGAAATCGACGGCAGCCAGCGCATGCCCGCGCGCACGATCATCATCGCGGCCGGCGCCACGTACCGCCGGCTGCCGCTGCCGAACCTCGCGCAGTTCGAGGGCGCGGGGGTCTACTACGGCGCCACGTTCATGGAGGCGCAGCTCTGCCGCGGCGAGGACGTCGTCGTCGTCGGCGGCGGCAACGCCGCGGGCCAGGCCGCGGTGTTTCTCGCGCAGTCGGCAGGGCGCGTCCACATGCTCGTCCGCTCCGGCGGCCTCGCCGAGAGCATGTCGCGATATCTCGTGCGACGCATCGAAGAGCATCCGGCGATCGCGGTGCGAACGCGGACGGAGGTCGTGGCGCTCGACGGAGGCAGGCACCTCGAGGGCGTGCGCTGGCGCGACAATCGCGACGGGTCGATCGAGCAGCACGACGTCAGACACGTCTTCGTCATGACCGGCGCCGTGCCGTGCACGTCCTGGCTGAACGGCTGCGTCGCGCTCGACGCGCGGGGCTTCATCAAGACCGGCCCGGACCTGTCCCCCGACGACCTCGCCGCGGCACGCTGGCCGCTGGCGCGCGCGCCGCATCTCCTGGAGACGAGCCGGCCCGGCGTGTTCGCCGTCGGCGACGTGCGCGCCGGAAACATCAAACGCGTCGCCTCGGCGGTCGGCGAGGGGTCGATCGCGATCGCGTCGATCCACAAAGTGCTCGCCGAGTAGGACACGCTGAGCGGTCACGATCGTCGACTGCACCGATGGGCCGATGGATAGAGCGCGAGGAGCGCCCCTCCACTCCAGACAGGGTCAGTGCGATCGGGATCCAGGGTCTCGGCCAGATCGGGAGCTTGGGCGTGTCTGCCGCATCGAAAGCTACCGCGATTCCGCGAGTCGAGCCGGCCCTCCTCTCGGCGAGCAGACCACCGAGCGCACGCACCTGGATAGTCGCGAAGTGTCTAGCGACTCCGCAGTGCAGTTTGTGTGCGGTTTCTCCCGGCAATGCCGGCAAGGTGCGGCGTGCAGGGCAGGGAAGTCCGGCACCGACGCTCGGAGTTCCCTGTAGAAGCCGGCAATAAGCCGTGATTAGATGATCTGGGCTTGCGACTCTAGATCAGAAGAGTCACGAGAGCGTGCGAACAGTGACTTTGCGCCGTCCATCTATCTGATCGGCTCGGGCCGGGACGCCGTCACCCGGGGCGCCTGGTGAACGCGCCTTGGGTCGGCACCGGTGGCGCGGTAGTTCAACCGTTGCTGGGCGGCCTCGGCCGCCGCTACATTGGCGGCCGAGATAGGTTGCGTGCCTGGCGGCGACCCGCCTGTGCGCACCGGCCGGCGTCGGCGCGGTCGCGCGGTGGGGGCGCGGCCCTTGGGCCGGCTCGGCGCCCCTCCCGAGGGACGGGAGAGGCTGCGGGCGCTCGCAGCCATCGCCCCGCGCTCGCAGCCCAAGCTGCGTTAG
>Ga0307405_10000411_pt1 | contig 16128 bp, 15 predicted proteins | sample 322Cmetagenome_2_FD_203311 | JGI IMG/M metagenome (GOLD analysis project Ga0307405, IMG submission 203311) | Maize rhizosphere microbial communities from greenhouse at UC Davis, California, United States - 322HYB-C-1 | ecosystem: Host-associated > Plants > Roots > Rhizosphere > Soil | place...
CGGGCAGCGCTGCGACCCGATCGCTGCGCAGCACGACGCCGCCGTTCAGGCCGGGCAGCGCGACCGCGCCGACTTTGGCTTCGCCGTCGATTGCGAGCCCGACATGGACCGCCCAGTCGTCGCGCTCCTCTCCGTACTCGCGGGTCCCGTCGACCGGATCGACGATCCACACCCGCGACTTCTCGCGCCGGGTCAGCGTGTCCCTGCTTTCCTCCGACAGGACGCCGTCGCCCGGCCGCTGGGCCCTGAGCGCGTGGAGCAGGAACCGGTTGGAGATCTCGTCGCCCGCGCTGCCGAGCGCCTTGCCTTCGAACAGCCTGCTCTCGCGGACCTCGATCAGAATGCGCCCGGCGGCAGCGGCGATCTGCGCCGCGAGTTCGGCGTCGGTCATGGTCATTGCGCCCTCGGTCACTTCAGGGGGAGGATCCTGGAGACGATGTAGTCGGCGGCTTCCTCGACCGTCATGTCGACAGTGTTGACGCGGATCTCGGCGTTCTCGGGTTCCTCGTAAGGGCTGTCGATCCCCGTGAAGTTCTTCAGCGTGCCCTCGCGTGCCTTCTTGTACAGGCCCTTCACGTCGCGCGCTTCGGCGACATCCAGCGGGGTGTCGACGAAGATCTCGATGAACTCGCCGTCCTCCATCATCTCGCGGACCATGCGCCGCTCGGCGCGGAACGGGCTGATGAAGGCGGTGAGCACGATCAGGCCGGCATCGGTCATCAGGCGCGCCACTTCGCCCACCCGCCGGATGTTCTCGATCCGGTCGGCCTCGGTAAAGCCGAGGTCGCGGTTGAGCCCGTGGCGCACGTTGTCGCCGTCGAGCAGGAACGTGTGCCGGTTCATCAGGTTGAGCTTCTGCTCGACCGCATTGGCGATGGTCGACTTGCCTGATCCCGAAAGGCCCGTGAACCACAGCACGCGCGGACGCTGGTTCTTCAGGCCTGCGTGCTCCTCGCGGGTGATCGTGACCGGCTGCCAGTGGACGTTCTCGGCGCGGCGCAGGCTGAAGTGCAGCATGCCGGCGCCCACGGTGGCATTGGTCATCTTGTCGATCAGGATGAACCCGCCCAGCGCACGGCTGTCGGCATAGGGCTCGAACACGATCGGCCGTTCGGTGCGCAGCTCGGCCACGCCGATGGCGTTGAGGCCGAGCGTTTTTGCGGCCAGATGCTCCATCGTATTGACGTTGATCTCGTACTTGGGCTCCTGCACCGTCGCCGTCACCGTCTGGGTAGCGAGCTTGAGCCAGTAGCCGCGCCCGGGCTTGAGCGCCTCGTCGCTCATCCACACGATCGTCGCCTCGAACTGGTCGGAGGCCTGCGGCGGATCGCCCGCCGCCGCGATCACATCGCCGCGCGAGCAGTCGATCTCGTCTGCGAACGTGAGCGTGACCGACTGGCCGGCGACCGCTTCGCCTGGTTCGCCGTCAAAGGTAACGATCGACTTGATCGTGCTGGTCTTGCCCGAGGGGACCACGCGGACCGTGTCGCCCGGCTTCACCGTGCCGCTCGCGATCAGGCCGGAGAAGCCGCGGAAGTCGAGGTTGGGGCGGTTGACCCACTGCACCGGCATGCGAAAGGCGCGCGCCTGCGCCGCGGTGCCGGCAACCTCGACCGTCTCGAGATGCTCGATCAGGCTCGGCCCCTCGTACCACGGCGTATTGGGCGAGGGGGCGGCCGTGATGTTGTCGCCCTTGAAGCCCGAGATCGGGATCGCGGTGAAGCCCTCGATGCCGATCTCCCCGGCAAAGGCGCGATAGTCGGCGACGATCCTGTCGAAGGTCTCCCGGTCATAGTCCACCAGGTCCATCTTGTTCACCGCCAGCACCAGATGGCGAATGCCGATCAGGTGCGCGAGATAGGAATGGCGCCGGGTCTGGACCAGCACGCCCTTGCGCGCATCGACCAGGATCACCGCGAGATCGGCGGTCGAGGCGCCGGTCACCATGTTGCGCGTGTACTGCTCGTGGCCCGGCGTGTCGGCGACGATGAACTTGCGCTTCTCGGTCGCGAAAAAGCGGTAGGCGACATCGATCGTGATGCCCTGCTCGCGCTCGGCGGCGAGGCCGTCGACCAGCAGCGCGAAGTCGAGCTCCTGTCCCTGGGTGCCGACCCTCTTCGAATCCGACTCCAGGCTGGCGAGTTGGTCCTCGAAGATCATCTTCGAATCGTAGAGCAGCCGTCCGATCAGGGTCGACTTGCCGTCGTCCACGCTGCCGCAGGTGATGAAGCGCAGCAGCCCCTTGTTCTGGTGCTGCTCGAGATAGGCGTCGATATCCTCGGCGATCAGGCTGTCGGTCCGATAGACCGGCTCGGACGAAGCGTCGTGGGTCATCAGAAATACCCCTCCTGCTTCTTCTTCTCCATGCCGGCGCCGCCTTCGTCCTTGTCGATCGCGCGGCCCTGGCGCTCGCTGGTGGTGGTCAGCAGCATCTCCTGCACGACTTCGCTTAAAGTGGCCGCCTCGCTCTCGACCGCGCCGGTCAGCGGATAGCAGCCCAGGGTGCGGAAGCGGATCGAGCGCATGACCGGCGCCTCGCCCGGTTCCAGCGGAAAGCGCTCGTCGTCGACCATCAGCAGCAAGCCGTCGCGCTCCACCGTCGGGCGCGGCGCGGCGAGGTAGAGCGGGACGATCTCGATCCCCTCGGCCATGATGTATTGCCAGATGTCGAGCTCGGTCCAGTTGGAGAGCGGGAACACGCGGATGCTCTCACCCTTGCTCTTCTTCGCGTTGTAGAGGTTCCACAACTCGGGGCGCTGGTTCTTCGGGTCCCATCCGTGGCTCGCCGTGCGAAACGAGAAGATCCGCTCCTTCGCCCGGCTCTTCTCCTCGTCGCGTCGGGCGCCGCCGAAGGCCGCGTCGAAGCCGTAGTGGTCGAGCGCCTGCTTCAGGCCTTGCGTCTTCCACATGTCGGTGTGCAGCGGTCCGTGGTCGAACGGGTTGATCCCACGCTCCAGCGCCTCGGGGTTGCGCCACACCAGCAGCTCCATCCCCGCGGTCTCGGCCATCCGGTCGCGCAGCGCGTACATGTCGCGGAACTTCCACGTCGTATCGACATGGAGCAGCGGAAACGGCGGCGGCGAAGGATAAAACGCCTTGCGCGCAAGGTGCAGCATCACCGCGCTGTCCTTGCCCACCGAATACAACATCACCGGCTTGGTCGCCTCGGCCGCAACCTCCCGCATAATGTGAATGCTCTCGGCCTCAAGCCGCTCAAGATGGGTCAAACGATGCATCGAACAATGTCTTGAAGGCGATCTCTGCCAAGGAAAGGGATGCGACTGGCTAACGGATCGGCGCCCAAGGGCAAAAGGGATTTGCTTGAAAGGGACGAAGCGATCGTGTCCCGCGTCGGCGGCCGCAAACGCGGTTGACGAATCCGCGCCGATGATGGCAAGCGGTTGGCGCCGAGCGGGTATAGCTTAGTGGTAAAGCCCCAGCCTTCCAAGCTGGTTATGCGGGTTCGATTCCCGCTACCCGCTCCAACTGTTCTCCCATCGACGTTTCCTCCGGCCCCTGCGCGGCCGGTATGCGTGCGCCGTCGGCAGTTCTCCTGACGCTCGGAACCAAGACCGGGCGCGGCCCATTCCTTTGGGCAAAGGAGAGTTTTTGATGGCGACACGATTTATCGATCGAAGCGAGCCGCAGCGATCGCAGTTTCTGACCGACAGCTTCCAGCGCGGGCTCGCGCACTGGAACCGCGAGCGCCTGCAGCCCGGATTCCCCAGCGAGGCATGGCAGCGCGAACTGGACCGCGACTTGCGGATGCAGCGGCTCGAGGGCGCATTCCTCGAAGGCTTGCGGGCAGAGGTCGTCGCAGAGGCGGCCGAGGCGCCGACCGATGCGGACGGATTCATCGACTGGTTCGAAGGCCTGAAGGAAACCGGTCCGGGGCAGGGCGACCCGCTGTTCCCCTGGCTCGCCGAAGAGGCGGACATCGACCAGTTCCGCTGGTTCTTCGAGCAGGAAGCCGCAGGCGAGGCGGGTTTCGACGACCTCGTCGCTATGACTCAGATCAAGCTGCCCGTGCGGCCCAAGCTGGAGCTCGCGCGCAATTATTGGGATGAGATGGGCCATGGCACGGAGAAGGGAATGCACGGGCCCATGCTCGATGCACTGGTCGAAACGCTCCAGGTAGATCCGGTGATCGAGAACACCGTGTGGGAAAGCCTCGCGCTCGCCAACGCGATGACGGCGATGGCGGTCAACCGGCGCTATTCATGGCATTCGGTGGGCGCGCTCGGGGTGATCGAACTCACCGCGCCCGGCCGTGCAGCGCTGGTCACCAAAGGGCTCGAACGGCTCGGCTTCTCGGGCAAGGAGCGGCGCTATTTCGCGCTCCACGCCGTGCTCGACGTCAAGCACAGCGAGGACTGGAACCGCGAGGCGATCCGCCCTGCCGTGGAGGAGGATCCGGCGCGCGCTACGGCGATGGCAGAAGGCGCGCTGATCCGGCTCAAGTGCGGCGAGCGCTGCTTTGAAGCCTATCGCGCGCAGCTATGGGGCTGACCGGCCGGTAGGGCTGTGCGTTACCATCTGCCGACCGCCATATTATCGATCAGGCGTGTGCCGCCGATCCGTGCGGCGACGAGCAGGCGGGCGGGCGTTTCGCCGAGACGGTTCAGCCGTGCGAGGCTCGCCGCATCGGCGATGTCGGCATAGTCGACCGAGGAGAAGCCGGCGCTCGTCAGAGTCTGCTCCAGCGTCTCAAGGGTTGTGCGCACGTCCGCGCCCGCTTCGATTCGCTCGATCGCCTCGCGCATCGCCCGCGGCAGCGCCGCCGCTGCTTCACGGTGCTCGCGCGAGAGATAGCGGTTGCGGCTCGACATCGCGAGCCCGTCCGCCTCGCGCACGGTCGGCACGCCGATGATGGCATCGGCATGCGGTGTGGTGAGATCCAGATCGCGCGCCATGCGGCGGATCACGGCGAGCTGCTGCCAGTCCTTCTCACCGAACAGCGCGACATCGGGCCACACCTGATTGAACAGCTTGCAGACCACGGTCGCGACGCCGTCAAAATGGCCGGGCCGGCTCGCGCCGCAGAAGCCCTCGCTCACGCCCGCGACCGAGATCGTCGTGGCGAACCCTTCAGGGTACATCTGCGCCACATCGGGTGCCCAGAGCAGGTCGACGCCCTCCGCTTCCAGCAGGCGCTTGTCCTCCTCCATCTGGCGCGGATAGGCATCGAGATCTTCGTTCGGGCCGAACTGCGTCGGGTTCACGAAGATCGAGACCGCGACCCGATCTGCCCGTGCCCTGGCCTCGCGCACGAGCGTCAGATGCCCCTCGTGCAGTGCGCCCATCGTCGGCACGAGCGCCAGGCTTTCGCCTGCATCGCGGAATGCCGCGACGGCCGTTCTCAACACATCAAGCTCGGTCGCGGTTTGCACGTCTACGGGGCCTCCGATAAAGCGAGCGCGGGGGCCGCTTAGCCGCTGGCGCCCGGCAATGACAACAGACAGAAAGCCTGCCCGCAGTGTCCGCCAAAGTGTCGCAGCGCCCGCACCGGATCGTATTCGCCAACGAGAAAGGCGGAACCGGCAAGTCGACCACCGCGGTCCACGTGGCGGTCGCGCTCGCCTATCGCGGGGCCAAGGTCGCCGCGATCGACATCGATTCGCGCCAGCGCACCATGGACCGGTACTTCGAGAACCGCGCCGAGACCGAGCAGCGGCGTGGGGCCGCCTTGCCGAGCGCGCGCTGCGAAGTGTTCCGCGGGCAGGCGATCGAGGAGTTCGACGAGGCGCTCGAACGGGTGGGCGAGGGGGCCGACTTCCTCGTTATCGACACGCCGGGCCGCGACGATCCCCTTGCGCGCCATGCGGCGGTCGGCGCCGACACGCTGGTTACTCCGCTCAACGACAGCTTCGTCGATTTCGACCTGATCGGCCAGGTCGATCCCGAGACATTCAAGGTCCGCCGGTTGAGCTTCTATGCCGAGCTGATCTGGGACACGCGCAAGACGCGGGCGCTCGAGCGGCGGCAGGAAATCGACTGGGTGGTCGTGCGCAACCGCACCGGTCATGTCGAGGCGCGCAACATGCAGCGCATCGAGCGGGCGCTTGCCGAACTCTCGAAGCGGGCGGGCTTTCGCGTCGCACGGGGCCTGTCGGAGCGCGTGATCTATCGCGAGCTTTTCCCTTCGGGTCTGACGCTGCTCGACAAGGGGCACCTGGGCGAACTCGGCACCAGCCATCTCGTCGCGCGGCAGGAGCTGCGCTCGCTCGTGGCCGGGCTGAACCTGCCCGCGCCGGCGAGCAAGGCGGCCGAGCTGGAGCCCGCCTGACCCATGCTGCGGCTGATCGTCATCCTCGCGGTCGTCTCGATCGGCTGCCGGATGATCTTCGGCAAATGGCCGTGGGACTATCTGCGACCCGGCTCGACGCGGGGCCAGGCGCTGTTCCGCGCGCGCAAGCTGCTGGGCGTCAGCGCCCGTGCCGATCGCGGGGAAATAATTGCAGCCCACAAGCGTTTGGTGGCCATGGTCCACCCCGACCGGGGCGGGACCAGCGATCAGGTGCACGAGGCGAATGCCGCGCGCGACCTGTTGCTCGACGATCTGCCCGACCAACGCTGAAGGGCCGCTGACGCTGAAGGGAGCGTATGACCTACAACTTCGACCCAACCATCCTGCGCGAATACGATATCCGCGGTATCATCGGCGAAACGCTCGGACCGGATGACGCGCGCGCGATCGGCCGCAGCTTCGCCACTCTTCTGCACGAGGCCGGCGGGAGCAAGGTCGCGGTCGGCTATGACGGCCGGGTGAGCTCGCCGACGCTGGAGCACGCGCTGATCGAAGGGCTCACGGCGAGTGGGTGCGACGTCGTGCGGGTCGGCATGGGGCCGACGCCGATGCTCTACTACGCCGAAGCGTCAGCCGAAGAGGTGCATGGCGGCATTCAGATAACCGGCAGCCACAACCCCCCCAACTACAACGGCTTCAAGATGGTCTTTCAGGGCCGGCCGTTCTTCGGGGAGGATATCCAGCGGCTCGGCCGCGTCGCTGCGGACGGTGTCTGGCGCGACGGTACCGGCACGGTCGAGGATCGCGCAATCCTGGACGAGTACGTCGAGCGGCTGCTCTCCGGCCTCGGCGGTGTGGAACCTGCCGCGATCGAGAGGCTGCGCGTCGGCTGGGACGCCGGCAACGGCGCCGCGGGGCCCGCGCTGGAAGCGCTCGCCGCCCGCCTCCCGGGGGAGCATCATCTCCTCTACACCGATGTCGACGGCGACTTTCCCAATCATCATCCCGATCCCACGGTCGAAGCGAATCTGGCGGACTTGCGCGCGCTCGTTGCCGAGAAGGGCCTCGACTTCGGCATTGCGTTCGACGGCGATGGCGACCGCATCGGCGCGATCGATGGCGAAGGCCGCGTGATCTGGGGTGATCAACTACTGATGATCTACGCCGAAGACCTCCTCGCAAGACTACCTAACGCGACGGTCATCGCAGACGTGAAAGCCAGCCGCGCGCTGTTCGACCACGTCGCGCAGCACGGCGGAACGCCGGTGATGTGGAAGACCGGCCATTCGCTGATCAAGTCCAAGATGAAGGAAACCGGCGCGCCGCTCGCGGGCGAGATGAGCGGGCACGTGTTCTTCGCCGACGACTATTATGGCTACGACGATGCGCTCTATGCCGGCGTCCGCCTCATTGCAGCGAGCGCCCGGCTCGGCCGCTCGGTGACTGAGTTGCGTAGCGCCATGCCGGCGATGGTCAACACGCCGGAGATGCGGTTCCAGGTCGACGAGACGCGCAAGTTCGCGGCGATCGACGAGGTCAAGGCGCGGCTGGCGAATAGCCCGGCGGATGTCGACGGCACCGATGGTGTGCGCGTGACCACTGCCGACGGCTGGTGGCTGCTGCGCGCCTCCAACACGCAGGACGTCCTCGTCGCTCGCGCAGAGAGCGAGAGCGAGGAAGGGCTGGAGCGCCTGATGGCGCAGATCGACGAACAGCTTGCGCTTTCGGGCCTCGAGCGTGGAGCACAGGCAGGGCACTAGATCCCGTAGGGGGAGGGGGACGATGAAGAACGGCATTCTGGCGGCGATCATGCTGTTTGCGGCCGTACCTGCGCTTGCACAGGATGAGAGCCAGCCGACCGCGGAGGCGTCGCCGGACATGGAGGCGCTTGCGTCGGCATTCGGCGAGATGTTCCCGGCCGAGCCGCTCACGCCCGAGCAGGAGGCGCGCCTGCCGGCAGCCCAGGCGGTGGTCGCGCACATCTTTCCTCCCGGCACCTACGCCCGGATGATGGACGAGATGATGGGGCCGATGATGGATTCGATCCTCGGCTCGATGGCGCAAATTCCCGTCGCGCAGCTGGCCGCGATCGCCGACATGGAGCAGGCGCAGGTCGCCGCGATGGGCGAGGGGAAGCTGGGCGAGATCATGGCGATCGTCGATCCGGTGTACGAGCGCCGCAACGCGATCGCGTCGGACGTCATGATGGAGATGATGGGCGACGTGATGAAGCGGATCGAGCCGTCCTACCGCGAGGGGCTGGCGCGTGCCTACGCCGTGCGCTTCGCACCGTCCGATCTCGCAGAGCTTGAGCGGTTCTTCCAGACGCCGGTGGGCAGCCGCTACGCGGCCGAATCGATGCTGATCTATGCCGACCCGCAGGTCATGGCCGCCATGAACGAAGTCATGCCTGCCGTGCTGGAGATGATGCCGGCGATGATGGAACAGATGCAGCAACGCATGGAGGGCCTTCCCGAGCCGCGCGCCTTGTCCGACCTGAGCGATGCCGAGCTGCAGCGGTTGTCGGCGCTGCTGGGCGTGCCGGCGGAGGAACTGCGTGCCAATGCGGCGGAAAGCGAGGCGGCGGCGGAAGGCGAAGCGCCCGGCGACGGTGCCTGACGCAAAAAGGGCCCGGACGCGCCGGGCCCTTCGCGTTGCAATGGCGGAGGTGGATCAGATCTCCGTGCCCTCGTCGATCGTCGTGCCGGCATCTTCGTTGCGGTAGCTGCGCACGTTGACCCGCAGGTTATTCTGCACGTGCCCGACACCGGACACATCCTCCGCGCAATCTTCCGCACGGCGCTTGTCGAAGCGGCTGCCGACCGTGCCGTCCAGCGTGACCTCGCCGTTCTCGACGGTCACCTGGATGCCGCTCGCATCGAGATCCCAGTCGTCGGTCAGTTCATCGCACACATCTTCGAGGATACGCTGGTCGGACCGGGTATAGTTGGTCGGGCCGCGGCCGCGGTGATCCATCCGCCGGCGGCGCGCTGCGTCCTCGTCACCGAACCAGCTCGCAACCTCGTCGCCTGCGCGGTCGAGAAAGCCGCGGTCCTCGTGGCGATCGGTATAGCCGCGGTGCGGTTCCGCATCGTAGGTGCCCGTACCATAGGCGGCCGACATCCCGCCGAACCCGGCGCCGTATCCGCCGTAAGGCCGCCTGTTGCCAGCCGAGAAGTCGCCGCCGCCCTGATCGCTTGAGGTGAAGCTGGCGAAACCGCGCCCCTCGCCGGTGTCGTAACGCGCCGGGCCGTAGCTCGAGTGATAGCGGGACTGCTGCGCGCCGCGCCGGTCGTCGCGCTCCTGCTCGCGCCAGCCGCGGTTCTGTGTGCCGGCGTAGTCACGCTCCCGAAAATCATCGCGGGAGCTGCGGCGTTCGCCCATCTGCCCGGCTAGTGGTTCGTCGTAGCGGTCCTCGCGGTAGTCGGGCTGTCCATAGCGGTCGGACTCGAACTGGTCGGCCTGTGTGTAGTAATCCTCGCGGTCGTAGCTGCCGCGGCGCCTCTCGCCATATCGGTCGCCCGGGCGGTAGTCGTTCCTGTAAGCCATCGGTCTCTCCTGAAGTTCTCGGGGAAGCTCCGGCGCGGCGCCTGAAGGACGGCCGCGTCGCCCTGCTGCATGAAATGAATGCGCGAGCGCGCGGATCGTTGCCTGGCCGGACGCATGCGGACAGCACTTCGGCGATGGCACTTGGCGCAATCGCGGGAACCTTTCGCATCGCGCAGGAATCTGGTGCACTGGAGGTCATGCACGATCGTCGCTCCGCACATGCCTGAACCGCAGATCCCGCCAGAGATCGGGGCCTGGTTCAACGCGCGTGGCTGGCGGGTGCGGCGGCATCAGGCGGATATGCTGGCAGCGAGCGAGGCGGGTCGGCACGCGCTGCTCGTGGCCGACACCGGGGCGGGCAAGACGCTTGCGGGTTTTCTGCCGACGCTGGCGGACTTCTGCCCGTCGCGGCTCGGCGGCGCCGCGCCGCCGGAGGGACTGCACACGCTCTACGTCTCGCCGCTCAAGGCGCTCGCGCACGACGTGCAGCGCAATCTCCTCGCCCCGGTGGAGGAAATGGGCCTGCCGGTGCGGATCGAGACGCGCAGCGGCGATACCCCGGCGGACCGCAAGCGCCGCCAGCGCGGGCGGCCGCCCCATATCCTGTTGACGACGCCCGAATCGCTCTCGCTGCTGCTCAGCTATCCGGAGAGCTTTGCCATGTTCGCAGGGCTGAAGCGGGTGGTGATCGATGAGGTCCACGCCTTCGCCACCGGCAAGCGCGGCGACCTGCTCGCGCTGTCGCTGGCGCGACTGCAGGCGATCGCGCCGGCGATGCAGCGGGCGGCGCTCTCGGCGACGGTCGCCGATCCCGAAGGCTTCCGCGAATGGCTTGCGCCTTGGGGAGAGATCGATTCGGTCGCGCTGGTCGAGGGGGAGAAGGGGGCGCCGCCGCACGTCGAGATCCTGCTGCCGGAGGAGGAGCGGGTGCCCTGGGGCGGACATGCGGGCCGCTGGGCGATCCCGCAGCTCTACGAGGAGATCCGCCGCAACCGCACGACGCTGGTCTTCACCAACACGCGCTTTCTCGCAGAATTCGTGTTCCAGCTCCTGTGGGACGTCAATGACGACAATCTGCCGATCGGCATTCACCACGGCTCGCTGTCGAAGGAGGCGCGGCGCAAGGTCGAAGGGGCGATGGCGCGGGGCGAGCTGCGCGCACTGGTCGCCACCGCCAGCCTCGATCTCGGCGTCGATTGGGGGGATATCGACTGCGTCGTGCAGATGGGCGCGCCCAAAGGTTCCTCGCGCCTGCTCCAGCGCATCGGACGGGCGAATCACCGATTGGATCAGCCGAGCCGCGCCATCCTCGTGCCCGGTAACCGCTTCGAGTTTCTGGAGGCGACCGCGGCCAAGGATGCGGTCGATCAGGGGCAGCGCGACGGTGAGGACTTCCGCCCGGGCGGTCTCGACGTGCTGGCGCAGCATGTCATGGCCTGCGCCTGCGCGGCGCCGTTCGACGAAGCGGGCCTGCTGGCGGAAGTGCGCGCCTCACTCGCCTATGCCTGGGTCGATGAGGTCGTGTGGCAGCGCGTGCTCGGCTTCGTCGAGAACGGCGGCTACGCGCTGCGCGCCTACGACCGGTTCAAGCGGATCGTTCGCGATAGGAATGGCGTCTGGCGGCTGACGCATCCCGAACATGCCCAGCGGCACCGGATGAATGCCGGGATCATCGTCGATTCGGAAATGCTCACGGTGCGCTTCCGCAATGGCCGCCAGCTCGGCAAAGTGGAGGAGCGTTTCGCCGCCTCGCTGTCGCCGGGCGATACGTTCTTCTTCGCCGGGATGAGTCTTGAGGTCGAGCGGGTCAAGGATATGGAAGTCACCGTGCGCGCTGCGAAGAAGTCGGCCACCATCCCTTCCTACGGCGGACAGCGGCTGCCGCTGACCACGCATCTGGCCGAGCGCGTGCAGGCGATGCTGGTTGATCGCGCGGGCTGGGCGCGTTTCCCCGACGACGTGCGCGAATGGCTTGAAGTACAGGACTGGCGGAGCCGCTTGCCGGGCCCGGGCGAACTGCTGGTCGAGAGCTTCCCACACGCGAAAAAGCACTACAGCGTCTACTACACCTTCGAAGGGTGGAACGCGAACCAGAGCCTCGGCATGCTGATCACGCGGCGGATGGAGGATCGTGGGCTGCTGCCCGGCGGTTTCGTCGCCAACGACTATTCGCTCGCGGTCTGGGGCCTGAAGCCAGTCGCCGATCCCGCGCTGCTGCTGTCTCCCGACATCCTCGCGCATGAGTTCGTCGACTGGGTGCAGGATTCACACCTACTGCGCCGCGCGTTCCGTGAGGTCGCGGTGATCGCAGGGCTCGTCGAGCGGCAGCATCCGGGCAAGCGCAAGACGGGCAAGCAGGTCACTTTCTCGACCGACCTCATTTACGACGTGCTGCGCAAGTACGAGCCCGATCACGTCCTGCTCGAGGCGGCCTGGGCTGACGCACGCGCGCGGCTGACCGACGTGGGGCGGCTCGCGAGCCTGCTCGAGCGGTCGGCCGAGCAACTGGTGCACGTCGAGCTCGATCGCGTCAGCCCGCTGGCCGTTCCGGTGATGACGATGATCGGGCGCGAGGCGCTGCCGCAGGGCGCAGTCGACGAAGAGCTGCTATTGGAGGCGGAGAGCCTCGCCGCCGCCGCGATGCGAGTGGACGCGGCGGAAGACGACGCGGACTAGGCCTGGCGCCGACTCAGCGCGCAGCGAAGGTCCGGTACCTCTCGTTGCCGACAAAACCGAACCGGGTGATCCCCGCCGCCTCGATCGCGTCCAGCGTGCGCGCCGACGTATCGTAGCTTGCCTGCGACATCGGTTCGAACTGCAACTCCGGCTCGATTGGCAGGTGGCGGATTTCCGCCAGAAGTGCGCCGAGCTGCGCATGGTTCACGGCGTTGCGGTTCCAGAGAACCCGGTCGCTGCTGTCGATGACGATGCGGTTCTTCACCTTGTCGACCGCGGGACAGTCGGCGCAATCGCGCGGCAGGTCAACTTCGACCGAATGTGTAGCCGCCGGGATCGTAATCACGAACATGATCAGCAGCACGAGCATCACGTCGATAAGCGGGGTGGTGTTGATTTCGCCCAAGGGGCGGCTGTCGGGTACTGGCATCGCACGTCTCCCACAGTGAGGTAATGTCATACCATGACGTGGCGACGTGGCCAAGCGTGCTCGCCCATGGTGCGCACAACGAAAAAGGGGGCGGATCGCTCCGCCCCCTTTCGGTGTTCGTTCGTACGTCCGGATCAGCCGGTCGGGTTGGCCGGCCCGCCGGTGTTGAACGTCCGGTACTTCTCGTTGCCGACGAAACCGAACTTGGTCACGCCGGAGACCTTGATGATGTTCAGCACCTTGGCCGAGAGATCGTAGCTCGCGAACTGCTCGGGCTCGAACTGCAGTTCGGGCTCGGGCTGCATCGCCTTGCTGATCTCGAGATTGCGGACCAGTTCGCTCTGATCGATCGCGTTGCCGTTCCAGAGGATCTCGCCCATCTGGGTGATGACGATCTTGTTCTTCACCGGATCGATCGGTTCCGCCGGCGGATTCGGGTTCGGCGCCGGAAGGTCGATGTCGACCGAGTGCGTCGCAACCGGGATCGTGATGATGAACATGATGAGGAGCACGAGCATGACGTCGATCAGCGGCGTCGTGTTCATCTCCATCATCGGGGTGCCGTCGTCGCGGCCGCCTGACATTGCCATGGTGGGCTACTCCTGAATTCTATCCGCGGACCGGATCACGCGTTCGGATCGACCGGGTTCGAGATGAAGCCGATCGTGGGATAACCGGCCGCCTGGACGTTGTAGATCGCACCCGCGACGCACCGCCACGGGGCGTTCACGTCGCCGCGGATGTGGACCTGCGGGATCTTGTCGGGGTCTTCCATGATGGCCTCGGGGCCGCCAGCGCGCTGCACGATGGCGTCGAGCCGTTCAAACGCCCGATCGTAGAGTTCCTGCGAATCCACGGGGGTCGTGTTGTTGAAGTAAACCCGGCACTCGCCTTCGCGCGAGGCGCCTTCGAAGCCCGGCTCGCCTGCGCTGCGGCCAGCGGCATCGGTGGTGCTCACGGTGAGCTGCAGATTCTCGACCTTGTCCTTGGATTCGGTCGATTCGATCACCGGGATGCGGAGCTTTTCGATCGTCTGGATCGCAACCGGCACCGCGATGAGGAAGATGATGAGGAGCACCAACATCACGTCCACGAGCGGCGTGGTGTTGATCTCCGACATCGGCCTTTCGTCGCCGCCGCCTCCCGTCGAAATCGCCATGACTATATCCTATCCAACTTGTCTATTTCGGAGGTCATGCCGGGCCGGCCGCAACCGACCCGGCATCCCGGCTCTATCAGCGCTTCGTCGTGGTGGTGGTCGTGGTCGTTCCCGCCGGCGCGGTGGCCGCAGCCTTGCCCGCCTGCTGGGTCGACGCCTTGGTCAGCACCGCCGGCTTCACCGCACCCTTGGAATTGATGTTCGCCAGGATGTCGGTCGAGAAGCCCGAAAGCAGCTCGGCGATGCGCTTGTTGCGGCTCTGCAGCCAGTTGTAGGCGAGCACCGCGGGAACGGCGACGAGCAGACCGATGGCGGTCATGATCAGCGCTTCACCGACCGGGCCCGCGACCTTGTCGATCGAGGCCGAACCGGCGATGCCGATGTTGATCAGCGCGCGGTAGATGCCGATAACGGTACCGAGCAGACCGACGAACGGCGCGGTCGCACCCACGGTCGCGAGGAACGGCAGGCCGCCCGCGAGCTTGGAGTTGATCGACGCTTCCGAACGCGCCAGCGAGCCGTGCAGCCAGTCGTGCGCCTCGAGGCTGTCGGTCATCTTGCTGTGCGCATCTTCGGCGGCGAGGCCGTCGTCGACGAGCTGGCGCCATGCGCTGTTCTTGTCGAGCTTGGTCGCGCCTTCGCGAAGGGTGCCCGCGCGCCAGAACTGCGTGCGCACGTTCTTGTACTCGGCGAAAATCTTCCGCTGCTCGAGCAGCTTGGTAATCAGGATGTAGAACGATCCAACCGACATGATGACGAGCACGCCGAAGATCGACCAGGCGATCACGCCGCCCTGTTCCATGGCCTCGAAGAAACCGAAGGAGTTCTGGGGGGCAGCCTCTCCGGCGGCGGCAAGAAGTTCGATAAGCATTGCGAAAGTCCTCTCAGAAAGAAGCAGATTGGTAAGGGGTGCTCCGCCGCCGCGCCCGGCGCGGCGGCGGAAAGACAGCTAGTTCGGGATCTCCCAGCGAACGGTGCTCGAGTAGGTCCCGGAGACCTCGTCACCGTTGCCGTTCGTTGCCGGACGGAAGCGGGCACGCCGTTCGATGAGGCTGCAAGTCGCTTCCTTGAGTTCCGACGGTGCGGAACCGCCGGTGATCGAGCACGATTCGACGCGGCCGTTCGCTCCCACACGCACGGTGAACGAAGCGGTGCCTGTGTATTCGCGGTTGATCCAGCTGCTGCGATAGTCCGACGTCGTGACCCAGCTGCCGGGATTGTTCCGCGGCTCGGGGTTCTTCGGCGGGAACCGCGGCGGTGGCGGCGGCGGCGGAGCCGGCGGGGCCGGCGGCGGCACGCGCAGCACGGGCGGGGCCGGCGGCGGAATCGTCGGCTGCGTCCGGATCGGCGGCGGAGCCGGCGCGATACTGATCGGCGGCGGCGGTGCGACCGGCGGCGGCGGTGCGGTGTCGGGTTCCGGCGGCGGCGGCGGTTCGTCTTCCGGCTCCGGCGGCGGCGGTTCCTCGATATCCACCGTCGTCACGCGTTCGACCACCTGGGTAACCGCCTCATAGGCAAGACCGGTGATCAGCGCATATCCGATCAGGATATGGATAATCGCCACTATGACCAGGGCGACGACCCGGTTCCCGCTCATTTGTTGGTCAGCGTAGGCCATTCAGTCGCATCACTCCATCGTCTCTCGCCGAGGGTAGCCCCGGCGATTCTCCTCACGACAAGCAAATCCCTTGCCAGAGGGCAATCCCAAATGTCCACCCTGCCGGCCGACTTCGTAAAACGCGAAGGCCGATGGGCCCAGGCGCCGCGAGGCCAGCATGGGCCGGTCCACCGCGCATCTTGTTGTCTGTTGCGGCAAACTGCCGCGAGCTTTAGCTTCGATGCCTAGGGCGCGCAAACGCTTTATCGGTTAACTGCGAATTCACGATCGCAAGAGTGAATGGGAACGGAACGGCGCCAAGCTTCGCGCATTGCGAAAAATGCCCCAAAACTGGAATTTTATGGCGGATATGCAGCATTTCACCAAGTTTACCCTCGCGCTCGCGGCCGGCCTCGCCGCGCTTGCCGCGCCGGCCGCGGCACAGCAACCCCCCCCGGCCGGCGCGCCCA
>Ga0307405_10000412_pt1 | contig 16100 bp, 11 predicted proteins | sample 322Cmetagenome_2_FD_203311 | JGI IMG/M metagenome (GOLD analysis project Ga0307405, IMG submission 203311) | Maize rhizosphere microbial communities from greenhouse at UC Davis, California, United States - 322HYB-C-1 | ecosystem: Host-associated > Plants > Roots > Rhizosphere > Soil | place...
GCGGCGACCGCGAGGAGGGTCGGGAGCGAGCGGGTGTGCATGGTCCTCATGAGAAGGGTCTCATCACTGCGATGGAGCCGCAGAGAGTGCCCTGTGCGCGCCCGCCTGTCAAGGCAGGGGAACGCTCGACAGGCGCAGTTCACGGTCGACGGTTTCACGGTTCACGGTGAACGGTTCGCGATCGACCGTGAACCATCTACCATGAACCGTCCACCGTTTACTGCTCGTGCTATCGTCCCGCCGCCGCTCACCCGGCGCGCGGCGCGGCGGGGCCGGGCACGATCTCGTCCACGGCGGCGAGGTCGGCGTCGGCGAGGCGCCACGCCGCGGCGGCGGCGTTGGCGCGCACCTGCTCGGGGCGCGTCGCGCCGGCGATCACCGAGGCGACCGCCGGCCGGGCAAGCAGCCACGACACGGCCAGCTCGAGCACCGTGCGCCGGTGCGACTCGGCGAGCGCGATCAGCCCCTCGACCGTCTCGAGGTTCCGCTCCGAGAGCAGCTCGGCGTAACGCCCGCCCCCGCCGAGCCGACTCCCGGCCGGCGCCGGCGCGCCGCGCCGGTACTTCCCCGTGAGCAGCCCGCTCGCCAGCGGGAAGAAGGGGACGAGCGCGACGCCGAGCCGGTCGCACTCGGCGAGCACGCCGTCGGCTTCCGGCTCGCGGTGCAGCAAGCTGTACTCGTTCTGCACGCCGGCGAAGCGGGTGCCGCCCGACCGCGCCGACGCCTCGCTCGCCTCGCGCAGCTGCGCGGCGGAGAACTGCGAGCAGCCGATCTCGCGCACCTTCCCCTCGCGGACGAGCGCGTCGAGGGCGCCGAGCGTGTCGGCGATCGGCGTCGCGGGGTCGGGCTGGTGGAGCCAGTAGAGGTCCACGTAGTCGGTGCCGAGCCGGCGCAGGCTCCCCTCGAGGGCGCGCCGCACGTGCTCGGGGCGCGCGCCGCTCCCGAAGGGCGAGCGGGCGTGGCCGAACTTCGTCGCCACGACGACGTCGCGCCGGCGGCCGCCGAGGGCGCGGCCGAGGAACTCCTCACTCGCCCCCTCGCCGTAGAGGTCCGCGGTGTCGAAGAAGGTGATCCCGGCGTCGAGCGCCGCGTCCACCACCGCCGCGGTCGCCGTGGCGTCGAGCCGCGAGCCGAAGTTGTTGCAGCCGAGGCCGACGACGGAGACCTCGAGCGAGGCGATGCGGCGAGAGTCCATGGACGTGACGGACGCGGGAGAGCAGTAGCAGTTCGCTACCGAATCACCTTCCCCCGTCGAAAGTCCACCGCCGCCGCGGTGAAGGCCGTGAAGAGGCGGTGCATGCGGGGGTCGGAGTCCACGAGGCTCTCGGGGTGCCACTGGACGCCGATCATGAACTGGCCGTTTTCCGGCTCCACCGCCTCGATCACCCCGTCGGGGGCGACGGCAGACGCGACGAGGCCCGGGGCGAGCGTCTTGATCCCCTGGTGGTGCATGCTGTTGACCTCGATGACGTCATCCTCGAGCAGCTCGCCGAGCCGCGTGCCGGCGGCGACGCGGACGGGGTGCGAGAGGAACTCGCGCGCGTACTTCCCGTCCACCGGGAAGTAGTCGTGCTTGATCGAGCCGTCGCGGTGCGCCGCGAGGTCCTGGTAGAGCGTGCCGCCGGCGGCGACGTTGAGGATCTGCTCGCCCCGGCAGACGGCGAGCACCGGCTTCCCGTCCTCGGCGGCCCAGCGGGCGAGGGCGACCTCGGTGCGGTCGCGCGCCGGGTCGGTGCGCCCGCAGGCGGCGTGCTTCTCGTCGCCGTAGCTCGCCGGGTCCACGTCGGCGCCGCCCGGCAGGAAGACGCCGTCCAGCCGCTCGTAGATCGCGCGGAGCGTCGCCTCGTCGTCCGGCAGCAGCGGCACGAGCCAGGGCACGGCGCCGAACGACGTCAGCACCTCGACGTAGCGCTGCCCCATGATCCAGCACCTGGGCAGCTCGTTCGGGATCGCGTCCTGGGTCTGCGTCGTGACGCCGATGATGGGGCGGTCGGTCATGCATGCCCTCGAGTTCGGGATGTCGTAAGATGCTCTCGGCTCGCGGCTCTCGGCGGTCGTCAGTAGCCGAGAGCCGAGAGCTGCTGTTCACAGCGCCGCCGCCTCTTCCGGCGTCAGCACCCCTTCCGCCGTCTCGGCGATCAGGTGATCGACGACCGCCCGCAGGTCCCCGGTCCGCTTGTACACCGCTAGCTGCCGGTCGGAGCTCGAGCCCTCGGCGAGGATGCGGTAGGCGTACTCCACCTCCTTGCGCGTCCCGAGCTCGTCCACCATGTCGCCGATGAACCACTCGATCAGCTCGCGGATCAGGTCGCGGGCCGGGAACTCCCTCTGCTTGCCGAAGTCGATCAGCTTGCCGTCCAGCCCGTAGCGAACGGCGCGCCACTTGTTCTCGTCGATGAGGTCCGCCGAGTAGACGCGGAAGGTGGTGTTGTCGCGCCGCATCTTCCACATCTTGGCGATCAGCGCCTGGAGGATCGCGGCGATGCACACCGCCTCGTCCACCCGCGTGCAGACGTCGCAGATCCGGAACTCCAGCGTCGGGTACTTCCAGTGCGGTCGGACGTCCCACCAGATCTTCGACCCGTTGGGGATCGAGCCGGTGAGGACGAGCGTCTCGACGTAGTTCTCGTAGTCCGCCCAGCCGTTCATCACCTTCGGCACCCCGGACCGCGGGAAGCTGCGGAAGATCACACTGCGGAACGACTTGAGCCCGGTGTTCCGCCCCACCCAGAAGGGGGAGCTGGTGGACAGGCAGAGGAGGTGCGGGAGGACGTAGCGGGCGACGTTGCAGGCGTCGATCAGGAACTCGCGGTCCTCGATCCCGATGTGGACGTGCGTCCCGAAGATCAGCAGCTGCTCGGCGAGCTGCTGCATGCTCTCGCGCACGTCCACGTAGTGGGCGAGCGGCGTGATCTCCTGCTCGGTCCAGTGCGAGAAGGGGTGCGTGCCGGCGGCGGCGATACGGAACCCGCGCCGCGCGGCGAGCTCCATCACCCCCCGGCGCAGCTCGACGAGCTCGGCCCGCACCTCGGCGGGGGACTGGCAGATACTCGTCCCCACCTCGACGATCGACTGGTGCAGCTCCGGCTTGATCTGCGTGAGGACGCGGTGGTCCTCGAGCAGCATCTGCGTGATGTACGACTCCAACTCGCGCGTCGCCGGGTTGATGATCTGGTATTCTTCCTCGACGCCGAGCGTGAGGGAGGGAGGCTTCATCTCGCGCTCCGATGAGTGTGCGCCACGCTAGCTCCTGGTCCCCAATGCCGGGTCCCTGAGGAGGCCCGTCCGAGACGGTTGGTAGTGCCCGGTACCGGGTACCGGGGGCGGACACATCGCGATGGTTCCGCGGCAGGTACCCGGTACCCGGCACGACCACGCATCCCGAGTGGGCGACTCCAGGGACCCGGCATTAGGGAGCAGATGCGTTCGTTCACTCCTCGTGCCACTCAGCGCGGCTCGACGACGAACGTCGGCACGCTCGATCCGCCGCCTGCCGTCACGTTGAGCAGGGCGGCGGTGGAGAGCCGGCTCAGCGTCCCCTCGCTGTACGCGCCGTTGGTGACGAAGGGCGCCGTGTCCACGAGGCGGTCCACGAGCCGAGCGCGGCCGTCCACGAGGCTGGGGTACGGCTCGCTCGGGATGGCGACCCGCTCCTGCACGATGTGGGGGGTGGCGAGCGCGGCGCGGATCGCGCCGTCCCAGGCGGCGTCGTCCACCTCCCAGCCGAGGACGATGCCGGCGCCGCCGTAGTCATCGTTCGGCTTGAGGACGAGGCGCTCGCGCTCGCGGGCGATGAACGGCAGGAGCTCCACCGGCCGCCCCGCGTACGTCGTCCGCCGCTCGTCCACGACCCGCGTCCACGGCACGTGGGCCGCGACCGCCGCCGCCTCGTCGGGCGCGAACAGGTGCGCGTTCGCCTCGTCGCTCAGCACGGCGAGGCTCGCCTTCTTGTGCAGGATCTTGCACGGGAAGGGGTTGACCATGCACACCGCGCGCGCGCGCACGGCCCGGATCACCGGGTGGTCGAGCCCCCCGCGCTCGACCAGCTCGCTGAGCAGGACGCGCTTGTAGACGAAGTCCACCGCCTCCCCCGCGCAGTACAGCGTGCCGTCCCGGTACTCGCAGTCGCGCGGGTCGCCGATGATGCAGGGGAGGCCGCGCGACTCGAAGTACTCGGCGAACAGCACGAACTCGCGGTAGGTCGGCACCTCGCGCCAGTCGAGGATCACGATCCGGCGCGGCGCGGCGCGCCCGCCGGACCACTGCCGCCAGGCGTCGAGCAGGGCGCGCAGCACCCCCGGGCGCGCCGGCGGGGCGACGAACGCGTAGTGGCGCGCGAACTCGCGCATCGCCGGCAGGTCCACGAAGACGTCGGCGAGGGCGTCGGTGTAGGCGGCCGCCGCCGGCGTCTCGGCGTTGTACTCGGTGATCGCCATCGCCCCCGTCTCCGGGATGACGAAGGCGTCGAGGCGCGACGTCGGGCTCGCCGGCCGGAAGCCGGGGTCGGTCGTCACCAGCTCCTCCTCCCACGGCGCGAGCCGGAACTGGGCGCGCACGCGCGGGTCGGCGAGCGCCGCCTCGTGGGCCTTCGCGAAGGCGCGCAGCAGCGGGCGGATCTGCCCCTCGAGCCGCCGCTGCGCGCCGGCCGTCGTGAAGCGCGGGCGCAGCACCGTGCACAGCGGGCGGTCGCCGAAGGTGAGCTGGCGCCGCCGCTGCACCTCCTCGAGCACCCCCTGCGTCTCGGCGGCGAGCCCGTCGTCGGCGGCGAGGAGCGCGTGGTAGCGGTCGATCGCCTCGCGCACCGCGCCGCCGTCCCGCGTCGCGTCGCCGCTCACCCCGCGCGGCCCGCGCCCGCCGTCGCGCGGTTGGCCGTGAACAGCGCACTCCAGCCGAGCGCGCCGGCCTGTCCGCGCGGGCTCTTCGCGAGGCGGATCGCCATGTCGGTCATCTTCTCGACCGCCCACTCGAAGTAGTGCGGCGTGAGCGAGTAGATGTCCATGTCGGGCGCCGGGTTCATGAAGTCGATCGCGTACGGCACGCCGCCGCGCACGGCGAACTCGATCGAGTTCATGTCGTAGCCGAGCGCGCGCACGATCGCCCGCGCGTCGCGCTCGATGCGCTCGCCGAGCGCCGGGGCGAGGTGCTCGTGTTCGACCAGGTAGCGCCGCTCCTTGGGGTCGTACTTCATCGGCAGGATCTCGTCCTGGCCGACGCACAGGCAGCGGACGAACTGCTCCCACTGGATGAACTCCTGGACGACCATCGTCAGGAGGCCGGAGTTGTCGTAGTGGTGGAGCAGCTCCTCGAGCGAGCGGCAGACGTAGACCTCCTTCCACCCGCCGCCGTGGGCGTCCTTGAGGATGCACGGCAGCCCCACCCACTCGACGAGCGCCTTCCAGTCGAGCGGGTACTTGAGGTTGCGCAGGCTCTCGCTCGGCACGATCCCCGGGATGTAGCTCTTGTTCGGCAGCACCGCGGTCTTCGGGCTGGCGAGGCCGAGCTTCGTGATCAGCGACGCGCCGAAGAACTTGTCGTCGGCCGACCACATGAACGGGTTGTTGACGACCGTCGTCCCCTGGAGGACGGCGTGCTTGAGCCACGTCCGGTAGAACGGCACCTCGTGCGAGATGCGGTCGATGATCACGGCGTAGCCGCGCGGGTCGTCCATGTGCTCGGCGCCGAGCTTCACGAACTCCGCCGTCACCCCCTCGTCGCGGCCGTTGACGGCCTCGATGAACTCGGGCGGGAACGACCACTCGCGGCCGACGAGGAGCCCGACCTTCCGCGTCTCGCCGCGCGCGACGACGGCCGGCGCCGCGGACGCGGTCGGCGGCGCCGGCGGCGTCGGGCCGCCGCCGCGCGCGACGGGCGGGCGGGACGGGACGTCGGCGCCGGGCACGGGGGCGCGGACGTTCTGCACCGAGCCCACCGGCGCGCCGGCCGGCACGGCGGTCGTCGGCGCGGCGCTCTGCTCGGCGCCCGGTACCGGCGCCGGCTCGCCGATGAACGTCTCGATCCCCGCCGGCGCGACGTCCCCCGCCGCGGCGGGCGGCGTCGGCACCGGCGGTGGTGCCGCGGCGGCCGAGCCGCGGCGCGGCGTGGCCGTCTTCTTCGCCCGCGTGCTCCCCTTCTTCTTCGGTGCGCCGGCGTCGCCGTCGCCCGGCGTGCGTCCGTCGTTGTCCATGGTGTACTCCGAGCTAGTGTGTCGCCGAGACGAGCCGTTCACGGTTCACGGTTCACGGTCAACCGTGAACCGTTCACCGCTAGTCATGTCCCCCGATGTACCTCCGAATCGTCTTCTCCCAGTACGGCCAGTCGTGCGCGTGCCCCTCGGTGACGCGGAGGGCATTGCCGATCCCCTTCTGCCAGAGCGTCGCCGAGAGCTCCTCGTTGTTGCGGTAGGACGGGTCGCCCCGCCCGATCGTGAAGATGATGTCCTGCCGCTGGAAGGCGGCGATGCGCGCCGGGTCGTGCTCGTTCGTCATGAACGCCGACGGGTTGCAGGCGTAGACGTTGCCGTCCGAGTAGCCACCGGTCATCTGCGTGATGTCGTACAGCCCGCTCATCCCGATCACGCGGTTGACGAGCGTCGGGTTGCGGAAGGCGAAGCAGACGGCGTGGTAGGCGCCGAAGCTCGCGCCGGCGGCGATCGTGAACGGCGTCGGGTTGCGCGCGTTCATGAACGGCACCACCTCGTCGCGCAAGTAGCGGTCGTACTGCAGGTGGCGCCAGGCGCGCGTGCCGGGGTGAATCGTCTTGTTGTACCAGCTGTCGCCGTGCGCGTGGTCCACGCAGTACATCTGCACCCACCCGTTCTCGAGGTGGTCGCCGAGGACGCGGTGCATGTGCCGGTCGTGCCACTCGCGGTAGCTGCCGAGCGTGGTCGGGAAGACGAGCAGCTTCGCCCCCCCGTGCCCGAAGACGAGGACGTCCATCTCGCGGCCGAGCGCGGGACTGTGCCAGCGGTGTTGCTCTTGGTGCACGTCAGGACTCCTCGTCGTTGGATCGCCCTCGGCCCTCGGCCCTCGGCTGGTGGCGCTTGGCCGAGCGCCGAGGGCCGAGGGCCGCCCTTCTACGCCAGTAGCGCCGGCAGCGCCTTCCTGAATCTTCGCGACCACGCCGCCTCGTGGTGCGCGCCGCCCGGGTCCTCGACCCAGCGCAGGTCCACGCCGGGGCGGTAGCTGGCGTCGAGCAGCTGGTCGCGCAGGCGCCGCGCGTTGTGCAGCGTGGACGCCCCCTCGCGGTGGCCGACGTCGAGGTAGAGCCGCGGCCGGCCGCGCCACCGGCGGTCGGCCAGCGCCGCCTCGACCACCGAGAAGATCGCCCCGCCGGCGAACCAGAGCGAGGGGCTGAGGACGCCGGCGAAACCGAACGTCTCCGGGCGCGTGAACGCCGCGTAGAGGGCGATCAGCGCCCCCATGGACGACCCCGCGATCCCCGTGTCGTGGCAGCCGCGCAGCGTGCGGTAGCGGTCGTCGATCGCCGGCTTGAGCGTGCCGGCCAGGAAGTCGAGGTAGTGGTCCCCCCGCCCGACGCCGAACCGCGCGTCGGAGAACGGGCTGTACTCGGCGATCCGCTCCTCGCCCGCGTTCGGCACGCCGACGACGATCGCCGGGTGGCCGAGCCGCGCCGCCGTCGTCACCGCATCCTCCACCCGCCACGAGCCGGCGAAGCTCGTCCCCGTGTCGAACAGGTTCTGCCCGTCCTGCATGTACACGACCGGGTAGCGCCGCCCGTCGTCGTCGTGGTAGCCGGGCGGCAGGTAGACGTAGACGTCGCGCACGTTCTCCAGCTCGGAGCTGTACACCTCGGGGACGAGGTGCAGCGTGCCGGGCCGGCTCTCGCTGCGCAGCAGCCGCCGCAGTCCGTAGGCGAGGGGCATGCGCGCGGTCAACCGGCGTAGAGGCGGAGGTCGGTGGCCACGACGTCGGCCATCCGCATCAGCGTCGAGAGGTCGGGGTGGCGCAGCACGACGTAGCCGTCGGAGACGAGCGTCTGCACCCAATCGCGCCGCGGCGCGCCGACCGGCAGCAGGTCGATGTGGGCGATGTACGGGCCGAACTCGCGCTTGATCCGCTCCAATCCCTCGATCCGCTGGATCCGCCCCTGCCCCTCGGCGCGCTTGAAGACGTTGACGGCGTTGTACGGCCGGTCCACCCGCTGCGTGAACTTCCCCAGCACCTCGGCCTCGGCGTAGCCCGTGAAGAGGTCGATGTCGGAGGCGTAGTTCATGAGATCCACCGTGTGGGCGCCCGGCGGCCGGGCCGCGATCTCGCCGAAGACGGCCTCGCCGTTCTCCTTGCGGTACCACTCCATGTGCGTGAACCCGGTGTGGAAGTCGAGCGCCTTCAGCACCTCGTGCCCCATCGAGATCCCCGCCGCGAGCCGCGGGTCGCCGACGTCGCGCAGGCAGTAGGTCATCGGGCTGATCCACTCCGTGCTGCGGAAGGCGAGCGGGCGCGGGCGGTAGTAGCTGACGTTGAAGTAGGCCACCCAGCCGTCGATGCAGACCGTGTCGAAGGTGAACTCCTCGCCGTCCACGAACTCCTCGACGTTCACCTCGTCGATGTGCCCCATGCGGGCGATCGCGGCGTCGAGCTGCGCCATGTCGTCCGCCCGGTAGGTGTCCATCGAGCCGGCGCCGGCGATCGGCTTGACGATCACCGGGAAGCCGATCATCGCCGCCGCGTCGCGCACCTCGAAGGCGCTCGCCGCCGAGCGGTGGAGCGGCGTGCGGATGCCGGCCGCCGCGACGCGCTCCTTCATCGCGTCCTTGTTGCGGAACGGCACCGCCTCGTCGAGCGTCATCCCCGGCACGCCGAGCGCCTCGCGGAGCCGCGCCGCGAGCAGCACGCCGGGCTCCCACAGGCAGACGACGCGCTCCATGCGCGCCGTCCCGACCCACCGCCGCACGGCCTCGACGACGGCCTCCTCGTCGAGCATCGAGGGCACGCGCAGGTAGCCGGCGAGGTGCTGGCGGGCGAGCGGCGGCAGCTCGTCCTGCGGCACGTCGGCGACGCCGAACACCTGCGCGCCCACCCGCGCCAGCCCGCGCACGAAGAGCGGCATCTCGGCCGGGTAGCCGGGCGCGATCATGAGGACGTTCATGGGAGTGGAAGATTGGCGATAGAGGGAAGGGGCGGCGGCTCGCAGCTGTGGGCTATTCGCTGTGGGCTCTCGGCTCTCGGCTCCTGCGGTAGCTCACGGCTTACAGCACGTAGCTCATGGCCCACAGCCGAAGCCGCCTCAGTCCAGCACGACACGAACCAGACTGACGATGCGCTGCACGGCCCGCTCGACGACCGCCGTCTCGGGGTGGCGGACGATGATGTAACCGTCCCCCTCGTACGTCCCCGTCGGCGCCTGGCCGGCCTCGGGGAGGCGGACGTCCGTCACGAGATCGCCGAGCTCGGCGCGCACTTGCTCGAGGCCGTGGATCGCGCGCACGCGCCCCAGCCCCTGGCCACGAAGATAGGCGGCGCCCGCCGCGTAGCGCTGGACGGGGGGCTCGAAGGTGCCGTGGATCATCACCCGCGCCCACGCCTGCACGAAGTCCACGTCGTTGGCCCGCGAGACGAGCGTCGTGAACTGCGCGCCGGGCGGGCGCGCCGCGACCTCCGACACGGCGACCGTGTCGTCGTGGCGCCGGAACCACTCCATGTGGGTGAGCCCCGTGCGCATCCCGAGCGCGGCGAGCGCCCGCTCCCCGGTCGCCCGGATGTCGGCGTACTCGGGGCCCAGCGTCTCGCGCGGCAGGACGACGCACCACTGGATCCACGAGTGCTCGAGCACCTCGAGCGGCGTCGGGAAGTAGCGCGTCACCGAATGCCACACCGCCCGCCCGTCGATCGACATCGTCTCGAGCGAGTGCTCCTGCCCCGTGATGAACTCCTCGAGCAGCACCGGGCGGCCGGGCGCGGGGGCGGTGCGCGTCAGGGCGTCGCCGAGCGCGTCCGCCGTCGCCGCGCGGTAGGTGGAGCGCGCGCCGGCGCCCGCCGGCGGCTTGAGGACGAGCGGCAGCCCCACCTCGTGCGCGAACGCCCGCGCCGCCCCCTCGCTCTCGGCCAGCGCGTGCCGCGCCACCGGCACGCCGGCCGCGCGCAGCACCTCCTTCATGCGCGACTTGTCGCGGAAGTTGAGCGCCGCCTCGACGCTCATCCCCTCGATGCCGAGCGCTTCGCGCGCCTGCGCGAGCGGCACCTGGAGCTGCTCGTAGGCCCCGAAGAGGCGCGTCGGCGCGCCGCCCATCCGCCCCGCGAGGGCGCGCACCGCGCCGGCGACCTGCGCCGGGTCGAGGACGTCGTCCACCCGCCAGTGCGCCGCCATCCGCCCCCGCGCCGACGCCGGCGCCCCCTCCGCCCAGTCCTGGCTGATCACGCCGAGGCGCACGTCGGGCAGGCTTCCCGCCGCCTCCACCATGCGCGAGGCGTTCTCCGAGAGCACCGGCGCGACGAAGATCGCGACCGTCATGGCGCCGCCGCCGTCGGGTCGAGCGTCACTGTCGCCTCGCCCGCCTCGACCGGCCAGCGCGGCGTCACCGACTCGCCCTGCACGGTGTGCTCGAGCCCCTTCTCCGACTTCGAGACGGTCTCGATCGGGTAGCGCCAGCAGTCGGCCGCCCCGTCGGCGGCGATGGCGGCGACGGCGGCAAGCGACAGCTCGGGCGCGAAGTGACCACCGGCCGGGAGGGCGCCCGCGCTCCACCGGTAGGCGACGCGGATCCGTCCCTCCTCGCTGAACCGGATCCGCTTCTCCATCGTCCCGTCACTCGTCGCGAGCACGACCTCGACGTCCTCTCCCACCCACTCGACGCCGAACGCGAGCGCCGTGCCGGCCCATGACGCGAGCGGCCGGTAGTCGGCGCGCGCGTAGTCGTCGCGCGTCAGCCCGGCCGGCAGCACGCGGTCCACGAAGAGCGCCCGCGGGTCGAGATCCACTGGCGGCAAGGACTCCATGCGGAGCTGGTGCTCCAAGTCATGGATACTGGCAGCTCGATCGGGAGAGTGAGCGTGGAGTGTGGAGCGGGGAGGGGGCCCCTCTACCGGTCGCGATGCCCCCTCCACGCTCTCCGCTCCACGCTCGCTCACCTTGTGATACGCTTCGCGCCGGCGCGTCAACGCATCCGCGTAATTGATCTCCGTGGCAAACAGGGTCAGCTCCTCGATCGCCCCGCCGCGCGCCGGGGCGACGACGGCGGAGAAGCGCGACGAGTGGACCCACACCTCGTCGCGGCCGTCGCAGTCGAGGTCGAGCACCTCGTACGTCAGCGGCTGGCCGGCGCGCAGCAGGCGCTCGGCGCGCGCCAGCTCGCGCCACACGCCCTGCCGGAGGTGCGGCAGGTAGAGGCCCCCGAACACGCCGTGCCAGTAGGCGTCGTTGCACTGCCCGCGGCCCACGGCGCGGCGCGCCTCGGGCGGGTCGCCGCGGCGGCGGCAGAGCGCCGAGAGGGCGAGCATCTTCTTGTGCAGCCGGTTCGACTCGGCGTACTTCACCTGGAAGTTGCGCCAGTGGCCGCCGCGCACGAGCGCCCCGTCGGGCCCCGCCACGCGCTCGGCGCCGAGATCGCGCTCGAGCCGCTCCAGCCGCACCGCCGCCTCGGCGGGGAGCGTCCACGCCTCCATCTCGCGGTACGACGCCGTGCCGAGGTAGGCGAGCCCGCCGCTCGGCACGTGCGCGAGCGCGTCGGCGAACGTCGAGAGCACCACCTCGCCGCCCTCGCGCAGCTCGTCGAGCGCCGTGATGAACTGGTCGAGCCAGCCGCCGCCGTAGACGCGCTCGCGCGTGCCCGGCCAGCCGCCGAACTTCTCGCCGTCGTCGGCCAGCACCGCCAGCCCGTGGCCGGCCGCGCGCAGCCCGCGCAGGTACGCCGCGACGTCGGCCGGCGCGTGAAAGGGGACGAGGTAGCGCAGCCGCTGATCGATCGGGAAGAGCGCGACGCGCTTCCCGCCGCTCTCCGTCCAGTAGGGCGCGTGCAGCCGCTCGGCGGGGAAGCCGGAGACCGCGAAGTGGTGGTCGTCCACCAGCGCGAAGTGGACGCCGGCGTCGGCGAGGTCGGCGGCGAGGCCGGGCTCCCACACGCGCTCGGTGAGCCAGAGCCCGCGCGCCTCGACGCCGAAGCGGCGCGACAGCGCCTCGCGCATCCACCCGATCTGCTCCAGCCGGTCCTCGCGCGGAAGCACGGCGAGCACCGGCTCGTAGAAGCCGGCGAGCAGCAGCTCCACCCGCCCGTCGGCGACGAGCGGCCCGAGGCGGTCGAGGTAGCGCGCGTCGTGCGCCTCCATCCACTCGATGAGCGGCCCCGAGACGTGGAGCGCGATCGGGAACGCCCCCCGCGCCGCGACGCGCTCGAGGAACGGCAGGTAGACCTCGGCGACGTGCTCCTCGAACACCGAGTCGAAGTTGCCGACCGGCTGATGGAGGTGGACGCCGAAGGTGAAACGCAGGGGCGGGGGAGCGGACATTCAGCGTTTCGCCAGCGGGCCGCTCTCGGCCGGCTGCCCGCCGGAGGCGGGCGGGTGCTCTCGGCTCTCGGCGCCCGCTCTGGCCGAGGGCCGAGCGCCGAGGGCCGAGGGCGACTTGAACCCCAACCGCTCCGCGACCGGCGCGAGCAGCATCGACCCGCCGGCCATCTCGTCGCGCACGCGCGCGAACGCGGTCTGGGCGTCGAACGTGACGTCCACCCCCTCGGCCTCGGCGAGGTCGGCGAGGTCGAGCACGCGCGCTACGGCGGGCGCGCTGCGGTCGCGGGCCAGCGCGGCGACGGCGTCGAGCAGCGCGCCGGGCACGACCTCGGCGAGCGGCGTGCCGGCGGCGAGCCGCGCCCGCGCGTCGTCGCCGAGCGCCTTCACGACGATGCGGCGGCGTAGCGCGCGCTCGATCGCCTCCCGGTCGGCGTCGAGCAGGTCGCCGAGCGCGAGGCGCGTCGTGTCGGCCGCGGTGCCGCCGGCGGGCCGCACGTCCACCGCCGCGGCGCGGGCACGACGGAGCGCGCCGTCGCCCGCCGCGCCGCCCGGGACGGCGGTCGTGTCGAACTCGTGCACCCGCCCCGTGCGCCGCTCGCCGACGACGACTCGCAGCCCCTGCTGCTCGACGATCACGCCGCGCGCCCGCGGCACGCCGGCGTCGTCGGCGCCGAGGACGCGCCCCAGCGCCTGCGCGGCGACGGCGCGCACGAACGTCGAGCGCCGCGGCTTCGCCTTGCCGAGGTAGACGTCGCGCGCCGTCCCCGAGGCGGCGTCGTTGCTCGGCGCCCGTGCCAGCGCCTCGAGCAGCCGCGCCTCGAGCGCCTCCCCCTCGGCGCCCCCCGCGAGCTCGATCGCCCGCGCCGCGTAGCGCAGCACCTGCAGCGGCTCCAACCGGTCCACGTCGTCGAAGAACCAGGCGCAGGAAGTGAAAAGGCGGAGGGCGTTGCGCTCGAGCTCCAGAAGCTCCAGCGCACGCAGGGGAAGGGGGCTTTCGCTCTCGGCTCCCGGCTCCCGGCGCTCGGCCGAGGCAGTCGCCGAGCGCCGGGAGCCGGGAGCCGGGAGCCGCTCCTCGTACTCGTCTCTCGCCGCCCAGGGGTCCTCGAAGTACTCGCTCCCCTCCCGCTCGAAGATCGCGTGCAGCCCCTCGGCGAGCGCCTCGAGGCCCTCGCGCAGCGGGGCGCGCCACGACTGGGCGGGGGCGATAGAGGAGGCGCCGCAGCCGCAGTCGGCGCGCCACCGCTCGACGCCGTGCGAGCAGCTCCAGGCGCTCGGCGCGACGAGCGTCACCGGCGTGGTGGCCGGGTGCGCGGCGAGGACCGACGCGAAGTTCTCGAGCCGCACGCCAGGCCGCCGCTCGAGCGTGTCTATCACCGCGGCGAGCGCCATGTCGCCGAAGCGGTGGTGGTGCCCGTACGTCTCGCCGTCGGAGGCGAGGGCGAGCAGCTCGTCGGGGCCGTCGGGGTCGTCGCCGAGTCCCGCCGTCAGCCGCGCCGCCCACACCCGCGCCTCGCGCAGCAGGCTCCCGAAGGCGACGCCGTGCGAGAGCGGGCCGTCGTAGACGAAGAGCGCGATCTCGCGGCCGCTCGCGGTGCGGTAGAGCCCGGGCATGCCGCGCGGCGGCGGCGCGCCCTCCACCTGGTGCGGCGCGAGCACGGTGAAGCGGATCCCCTCGGCGGCGAGCACGTCCAGCGTCTCGTCGTCCACCGCCGTCTCGGGGAGCCAGAGCCCCTCGGGGTCGCGGCCGAAGCGGCGCCGGAAGTCGGCCACGCCCCACCGCACCTCGGTCATCTTGTCGCGGCGGCTGGCGAGGGGGAGGATCGTGTGGTGGTACGCCTGCGCGATCGCGTTGCCGTGGCCGCCGAGCCGCGCCGCGCTCGCCCGGTCCGCGTCGAGCACCGCGGCGTACGTCGCCGGCGCCTCCGCCTCGAGCCAGGCGAGGAGCGTGGGGCCGGCGTCGAAGCTCGTGTAGGCGAGCGTGTTGACGACACGCGCGATGCGCCCCTCGGCGTCCAGCACGCGCGCCGCGACGACGGCGCGGTAGCACTCGTGCGTGATCCGCGCGTTCCAGTCGTGGAACGGCGCCGCGGTCGGCTGGCGCTCGATCTCCTCCAGCCACGGGTCCTCGCGGGGCGGCTGATAGTAGTGGCCGTGGACGACGACCGAGCGCGCCATCAGGCCGGCACGCGGGCGCCGAGCGCCGCCGCCACCGACGACAGGACGTCGGGGAAGACGTCGTCGCGCGCGCGCAGCTCGGCGGCGACGTTCGTCGCCGCATCGGTCGCCCCGGTGGCCACGCCGGCGCCTAACGCGTCGAGCAGCCGCGCGAGGTCGGAGGCGTGCGAGTGGAATCGGTGGTCGGCGTAGTCCACTGCCTCGCCGGTCGAGATGATGAACTGCCAGTCGGACGACTGCAGCAGGAGCAGCGTGCGCGCGGCCTGGGCGAGCGCCTCGTGCGCCGATGGCTCGCCGAGGGCGCGCGGCGCGAGCTCCCAGAAGGCGTGCTCGAGCGGCCAGAGGCGCTCCCACGTCCACGTCGTGCGCGGGTTGAGCCACATGCTGAAGTCGCCGTCGGCGCCCCACGACCCCTCGGCGAGCTGGAGGCGCGGCCGCTCCGGCCGCTCGGCGAGGTGCCGCGACGCCGTCACCGGGCGCACCTGCGGGTGGTGGAGGAGCGCGCGGTAGACGTCGGCGAGGAAGCGCGGCCCCTCGAACCACCAGTGGCCGTAGAGCTCCGTGTCGAACGGGACGGCGATGAGGTTGGTCCCCCACGGGTACTGCTCGCGCGCGATGCCGGCGAGGAGCTCTGCGTAGTGGTAGGCGTGCTCGCGCGCCTGCCCCTCGGCGTTCTGCGGCACGTACGGCTGCTTGCGCCCGAGGTCCACGCCTGGCCCGCTGACGCGCCACAGGCGCAGCCCGCCCGGGTAGCGGATCTTGTGGAACTCGAGGTACCACTGGTCGCCCGGGTAGCCGCCGTGGCGGCTCCACACCTGGGCAGACGACCGCGGGTCGCGGACGAGGACGGAGAGCGGCGCGCCCCCGGCGTCGGCGACGTCGTAGGCGCGGTAGGGCGTGCGCGTCTGGCCGTGCTCGCGCGCCATGTGGGCGTCGGCGAAGAACCAGCGGTAGCCCGCCTCGGCGACGAACTGCCCCGCGGACGCGCGCACGCGCGGTTGCGGCGCCGAGGGGAGCGGCTGCCACCAGCCGCGCGGCCGGTAGGCGCACTCGGGCACCCAGCAGCCGTCGGGCGCCGTGCCGAAGATGCGCCGGTGCTCGGCGCGGCCGAGGCCGAGCTGGAGGCGGATGCTCTCGTCGCGTCCGAGGAGGGGGAGGAAGCCGTGCGTCGCGGCGCCGCCGGCGATCTCGAGCCGGCCGCGCAGGGCGAGGTTGCGGAACGCCGCCGGGATGTCGCGGTCGATCGCGTGGAAGAGCGTGCGCAGCTGTCCGAGGCGCGCCTTCCAGAAGCGCGCGACGTCGGCGAGGGCGCCGCCGTCGGCGTCGGCGAGTGCCGCCGCGGCCTCGTCGCAGGCGGCGAGGCGGGCCTCGAAGTAGCGGTCCAGCTCGCGGTGGAACGTCGGGTGCGCGAGCTGGTTGGCGAGCACCGGCGTGAAGCCGATCGTCAGCGGCGCCGGCACGCCG
>Ga0307405_10000413_pt1 | contig 16072 bp, 19 predicted proteins | sample 322Cmetagenome_2_FD_203311 | JGI IMG/M metagenome (GOLD analysis project Ga0307405, IMG submission 203311) | Maize rhizosphere microbial communities from greenhouse at UC Davis, California, United States - 322HYB-C-1 | ecosystem: Host-associated > Plants > Roots > Rhizosphere > Soil | place...
GCCAGGGCAACCTTTCTGGTTCTGGATGGCGTGGGAATCGCAGCAGTACGGCGTGCTCGCGCTTTGTTTTGTGTATGCGTGGTCGTGGGCGCGAGGCTTCAGGGTGTACTGGATGGGCGAGGAAAGGAGCGCAGCGCGATTGTCGAAATCGACCTTACAACCGGAAGTGGAGGTGCAGAAATGAAAGGACCAATCGTAGTGGCCATCGCAGTGATGGCCATGTCGACGACAGCGTTCGCAACGGGCGTCCCGGTCGGCGACGCCGGCACATGGGCCGCGCTTTCGCAACAGTTGCTGGCCATGGGCAAGCAGCTCGACCAGCTCAAGCAGCAGTACGGTGCTGTAACCGGTGGGTATGGGCGGGGTGCGCAGGGGCTGTCCGATGCTATCGACGCGTCGTCCATTGTGCCGGGCAGCTGGCAGGACGTTGTATCGCAGCAGAAGAGCGGCATCTACGGCAGCCGACAGGCGACGTATGAAAAGGTCATGAACACGATGTCACCCGATGACTTCGCGGACAAGGGCGAGGGCGCCAACTACAAGATGAGTACCGACTCGGTTCGCTCGGCACTGGCCGGCGGTGAGTCGCTGTACGACGAGGCGCAAACACACCTGCGTAACTTCCAGAACCTGTCACAGCAGGTCGACACGACGCAGAACGTCAAGGATGCAGCCGATCTGCAAAACCGCATGTCGGCCGAGCTGGGTATGGCCCAGTCCGCGCAAACGAAATTGCAGGCCATCAACGCGAATCTGACGGCGAACCAGCTCAACGAGAGTAACCAGGCCACCGCAGAGCGCGAGAAGTTTTTCAGCAACGTATCGAAGTGAGGATCGACATGCGAAGCATCGTTTTTTACCTCCTGCTCGCTGGCGCAACGTGTCTGGCTGGTTGTGCGCATTCCGGGGCGATATCGAAATCGCCGTGCGCGTGCGATTTTCATCCTATCGGGCAGCAGGCGTGACAGACGCGCCGTGAGCCTGCGGGCTCACGGGTGAGGAAACTGGAGACAGGCATATGACGTGGACAGGCAAACTCAGTTGGTTCCTTCTCGCAGTCGCAGTTGTTGGATGCGGCGGTTTGATCGTTTACGTCGTGCATACGAGCAGCACGGGAGGCGGCACTATCGAACCCCCTGCGCAGACTGTGCCGGCGTTCGAGCCGAAGACGGAAGCGTACTACCTTGCGCATCGCGCTGAGATGAAAGCGCGCGAAGACGATTGCACAAACCGCGGCATTAGCCCCTTTGCTGACACCCCGGAAGCCCGCGACTGCAACGCCGCCGCGGAGGCCTCCAAGCAGATATTTTTTGGCCCGGGGAAGTGACATGGCTGATCCGGTAGATCAATTCATCCAGACATTGTTCGACAGCATCCCCTCGCGGACGGAAGCGTTTCTGTCTACCAACTATCCGGTGCTGGGGCACGCAGTCACGCAACCCGCGCTATACCTCGCGATGATCTGGGTGGCAGTTAAGGTAATTCGGGTTCATTCCGGGCGGGATCCGGCGGACGTGTGGCCTCTCGTGAGAATGCTTCTGACGATCATGTTCGTGTTCGCGGCATTGAACTGGGGCGGGCTGGCCGGACAGATTTTTCATTCATTCCAGGAGCTGCGCGACGACACCGTAAACGCGCTGATGGGTGGGCAGTCGATGACGCAATATCTGGAAAACGACTACAACAAATTTTCAGATGCATCGGGCCAGATGATGAAGCAGTCGATGCTCAAGATTGGCATCGTTCTTCTCGGATTGGCTTTGCAGATCGTCAATTCAGCGATGGTCCTGATCGCACTGGTCCTGAAGGTTGGGTCTGACATGGGCTTTGCGGTCACGATGCTGCTCTTTCCTTTGTTCGTGCCGACGTTGATGTGGAACAGCACGCGCGGATTCGGCATGAGCTGGTTCGCGGCAATGGCGAAGTTCGCTCTGGTCGGAATCCTGCTCGGCGTCATCGTGAAGTTCAGCTTCGATATCACCGACCAGTTTGTCTCGAAGATGGATCCCAATGCGATGACGGCCCAGGATGCCTTCGCCGCAATCATTATCGCCGGCGCAATAGCGCTTTTCATGGCCTTTACCATTCGCCCCCTGGCGTCCGCCCTGACATCGAGCGGCGCCGCCGGCAGCGGCATGGCGGACATGATCGGCGGCTTCATGATGTCCCAGATCATGTCGAAGTTTTCCGGCGGTGGACGAGGCGGCGCCGGCGCAAATCCGGGCGCGACGACTGCACTGACCAGTATCAGCAACACCCAAACTGCTCACGGCAATCAGCTTGCCCGGATCGAGCGGGCGCTTTCCTCGGGCGGCGCTACGAGCCCTTCAAGCATGTCGAGCCCATCGGGCGCCGGGCAACCGGGCGGCCCAGGCGGCACAGCGCCGTCGAGTGGCATATCTGAGGGAGGTCAATGGTGAGCGCGATTATCCAGAAATCATCCAAGGTACGTAACGCGGCAGCGCCTGACGCACCGCCAGCCGAATCCTATGAGGCGATTCGCCTATCCCGGAATCGTGCATATCTGCTCGCGTTGGTAGCGTGGCCAATCGCGGGCCTCGCACTGGCTTCGATGGCCTACGACAAGGCCAATCAGGAGTATGTGCCACCTGTGGTGCTGACCCTTGACACGCACAACCACGTCGCAAAAAGCGAGATCGGCACACCTGCGGTGCTCAGTTCGAAAGATGCCGTGATCGAAAGCGAACTTGCCCGTTACGTCACGGAACGCTACACGCTCGATCGCGCGTTTCGCCAGGATCATATTGATTACGTCAGGCTGCATTCAGCATCGGACGTGGCAGACCGCTTCAATCACGAGATGGACGCAAAGAACAGGGACAACCCGTACTACAGCATCGCCGAGACGACGGTGCGCCGGGTGCGGGAGACACGCGTGCGGATTCTCGACCGGGATGACCACAAGGCCGAAGCAACCTTCACGACCTACAACGACGGGAACGGTGACAACAAGACGGTGTACTGGCATGTGCTGTTCCGTTATGACTTCGTGAAGCAGGCGTTGACGCCGCAGAACCGCTACATCAACGGAACGGGCTTCATGGTGACAGGCTTCGAGCCGAACACAGAGCCGGGTGCCCCGGCCCCATCTGGAGGTTGAGATGCGAACAGTCAGGAGCGCCTTGACGGCAGTGGCAGTAGCAGTGGCGCTGTCGGCCGTGGCTCACGCAGTAACAGCTGCTGATCCTGTCCTGCGGGGTACGGAAGGCAACGTGCAGCGCCTGCCATACATGCCGGACCAGATCTACGACCTGACGGTTGCTGACAGGACCTTGCTGGCGATTGACTTTCCGCGCGACGAACACATCAAGGCCATCGCACAGAGCACGGCACCGGACTTTCATGTTCAACGAACAGGTGACACGCTGCAGGTGACGGCCGACAAGCCGGGAGAAAAGATGGGGCTGAATGTCACGACGACGCGCGGCACTTACCACCTGCAGATAGCGTCGATTGACGATGCGCTGCAGGCCGCGCATATCGTGCATTTCGTGACGCCCTCGGCGTACTAACCAGGAGAGGGAACGACATGAAAACGATTCGCCACGGCATGCTGGCATGGTCAGTGGGTATTGCGTGCGCCTTTATGGGTGTGAATGCACAAGCCGCCAAAAATCCACGCTGTGTGATCACGGACAACCGCGTATGCCAGCTTCAGTTCGATCCGAATCAGGTCTACGAAATCACGGGTGTTTATGGATACGCGACGACGATCGAATTCGCACCTGGAGAGAAGATCCTTAACAAGGCGATCGGCGATTCAATTGGCTGGCAGGTCCTGAAGTTTCGCAATCATCTTGTGCTCAAGCCGGTCGAGCCTGATGCGAGGACCAATCTGACGGTCACGACCAGCAATCACGTCTATTACTTCCGTCTGTCCAGTTCGAAGAATCCGGAGCGCGCGACCTATGCGGTGCGCTTTATCTATCCGGCAGATGGAAACGATGGATGGAGCGACGATTCGGGCGGTGTCTCCGACGCATCCTATTCGCAGCCTCGCATGGTCAACAAGAACTATCAGGTGTCGGGAGACGAAAGTTCATTCGGTCTGCAGCGCGTGTTTGACGACGGCCAGTTCACTTACTTTCTGACCACGATCGGCAAGCCCAAGCCGAGCATTTACGTCGTTGACCGTGACGGCACCGAGGCGCTTGCGCCCATGCGCAGGGAAGGGCCGTACCTGGTGGTCGAACAGATGGCTGACCGCTTCACCCTGCGCGATGGCGATCGCACCTTGTGCGTGATCCGGTTGCAACAGGGTGCGGCGACGCAGGCGCAGCGCTCACCCTGGGGAGGCGGAAATTGAATACGCCTGATAACCCGAATGATCTGCCTCGTGAAAGCGAGCAGCTAGGGGGCGAGCCGGGCGATACAGGCGACAGCCTGAACGAGCGCCGGCGCGCGGCTGATGCGCTGCGGCAGACGTCGCTCGCGGGCGATCCTGCCCGCGGCCGGCGTCAGACCTTTTTTACGGTCGCCGGCGCGATTCTGTTCTTGTTGTGTGCCGGTGGGTTCTACGCGATGAAGCATGGCGCGCCGGCGCCAACGAGCAGTTCAGACAAGCCGAAGATCGACGAGGACACGACGAAGGCCGCGCCGCTGGATGCTGGCCGGCAGAAACTTCCGGCGTCAATGGCGGAAGCTGCGTCGGCACCAGCGGCAAGTTCGGGCGTGGATCCGGACGAAGCGCGACGGGCTGCGGAGCGTCAACGTCAGGCGGCCGCAGCAGCTGAGCAGGCGCGCAGAAAAGCCGAGGCAATGCACGAGGCGCGAATGAAGTCGGGTCTGTTTGGTTCAGACACGGGGGGCGATGGTTCGGATGATGCAGGTGCCGCTTCCGCTGATGCACCGCAGGGTGAGGCAGGCCTGGGCCGCCGTTCTGGCGGTGACGGCCCGAATGATCCGAATTCAGCCTTCGCGCGCAGTGTTTCGAACGCAGACGACTCTACGTCCAAGGCGCAAAAGATCGACAACCTGCAATGCAAGATGGAGCCGGGGGCAATCCTCGAGGGCCACCTGGTGCCGCGCATTATCTCGGACCTGCCTGGTTCAATCACGATCATGCTGGATCGGGATGCTTATGGGGAGCAGGGCCGGATTCCGCTGCTGCCGTGGGGCACGCGCATTACAGGCAAACCGAATTCGTCTGTGCGCAAGGGGCAGGAACGAACCTTCATTGCAAGCGCCGTCGCCTTGCGTCCGGATGGCGTCAAGATCCATGTCGACTCACCGGTTGCCGATCAGCTCGGATCGGCGGGCATCGACGCCGATGTTGATAACCACGTTGGCCAGATCCTCGGTATGAGCGCGGCGCTGTCGCTGCTCGGCGCGGGTTCTTCGACCTACGGCGTGTCGTCGTCAGACCAGAACAACTCGATGGCGATGTACCGCGCGGGTGTGCAGCAGTCGATGGCGCAGTCTTCGCAGCAGCTGCTGGGCGGCTACGTCAACATCCCGCCGACACTCAAGAACGACCAGGGCACGCGCGTGCGCATTCAGGTCGAACACGAGCTGGACTTCTCCGACTACTGCAAGTCGGGCGACGGGGAGGAATGATGACAACGGAAATCTCGCACGTTCAATGCGAAGTCGCCGGAGGCGAACTGCGCCGTCAGCTGGACGACGCAGTTGCCGACGCGTTGCAGGCACAGATATTCAGGGACTTCGCCCGGGATGGCGGACGGTATCTGATGCTCGCGCAGGCAAAGCTTAAGGCCGTTGCCCGCCAGTGTTTCGATGCGCAGGTGTGCCTCGATCGTCCGTCCGTGCAGCAGGCCGGCGCGGTGGCTCGCGCCGAACGCATCCGGGGGCGCTGACATGTCGATCGTGCCGGCATTCTTCAACCGCACCGAGTCCATCAGGCCGCTTTTCGATGACGCCGATGTCTCGGAGATCGCGGTGAATGGTCCAGGCATCGTGTGGGTGTCCAGGCGAGGTAAGCGCTTCATGGAGCGCGTGGACACGCCCGCACTTTCTGGAAGTACGTTGCGGGACTTTGCTGAACTGGTGGCGCATCACTCGGATCAGGAGACAGATGCGAAGCGCCCGCTGCTTGCGGCCTCGATCCCGTCGGAACTGACGGGAGCAGGCAATCGCGACTTCCGGATTCAGGTGGTCCAGCCGCCCGCAGTGCCGCCCGGCACGATCGCGATCGCGATCCGCAAACCGTCGACGCTCGACCTGACGATGCAGCACTACATCGACACGGGGGCCTTCGATCGGGTCAATGAACCGTTGCCCGAAGCGGAGGACACGGCGAGGAAGCTGGCAATGCTGTACCGCGACGGGGACTGGCCGGCCTTCCTGCGGCTTGCGGTCCAGACCAAAAAGAACATTGTGGTGAGTGCCCCGACTTTCGCAGGCAAGACGGAGCTCATCAACATGCTCCTCAAGGAGATCTCGCCGCACGAACGGATCGTCACGATTCAGGATGCGCTCGAGCTACGGCCGCCGCAACAAAACGTTGTGCACCTGGTGTATTCGCGTGGCAATCAGGGCACGGCACAGGTAACGCCGGTTGAACTGATGGAAACGTCATTGCGGCTGTCGCCTGATCGTGTGATTCCGGGAGAACTGCGCGGCGCTGAAGCATACGTCGCGCTCGAAATGCTCAATTCCGGACACGGTGGGTGGATGACGACGCTGCACGCGACTAGCCCCGAGCACATGTTCGAACGGCTCGCGCAGATGGTCATGCGCTTCGGTTCGACCTTGCAGCGTGCCGAGATTATCGACTATGCCCGCAGTCTCATCGACGTCGTGGTGCAGATGCATCGTTATGACGATGGGGTGCGGGGAATCAGCAAGGTGCTCTATGTCCCGCATTAAATTGCCCTTCGTTCCTCTGGTGCTGAGTCTGATGCTGCTTTCCGCTCAAGCGTCACAAGCGGATATGCAGGTCGCGCCCCCACCGGTTGCATCCACCTTTGTCTCGCTGGCTCAGGAGTGCGCCCCTGACGTTCATCACGCGCTGTTGGGGCGCGTGGCGACAGTCGAGAGCAGCGGCAATCCGTTCGCGATCGGCGTCGTCGGCGGCCATCTTGCGCGACAGCCAAAGAACCTTCCGGAAGCGCTGGCCACCGTCAAGGCGCTCGACGCCGGCGGCTGGAATTACAGCATGGGTTTGGTGCAGGTCAACGTACACAATCTGGCGCGCTACGGACAGACCGCAGAGAGCATCTTCGAACCCTGCACGAACCTCAGGACCGGTGCTGCGATTCTTAAAGCGTGCTACGCCCGGGCGAAGCCGCAATTTGCGCAGGCTGATGACGCGGTACGTGCGGCGCTCTCCTGTTATTACAGCGGCGATCTGACGCGGGGCGCCGCCTATGCACAAAAGGTGGCGGCTGCCGTCCCGGCGTCGGGTGTGCAGGGGGCGCAGCCGATCGAGGTTGTTCCGGACGTTCGCCCTGCAGGTGGACCCGCACGACGCGCGGCGGCACGGCCGGAGCGCGCTGCAAAGTCTGCGACCAAAGACGACTGGTTCACGACCTACGGGGACGACGACGAAGACGGTCAGGTCAGTGGCCAGAGCAGCGATTCGCGCAAGGCAGTAAAGGCGTCTGGAGCCGTCGATGACCAGTGACCAATTTCGCATGCTTGCTGCGGCTCTGGTGCTGGACGTCTATGCCGTCACGGCGGGCGTGGCGGCATCGCAATGGTGGCATCACCAGCCTGGGGCCGGAGTGCAATTCGCGTCGCTCATGGTGCCTATGTCTTTTTATCTGGTAGCCCGGCTGGTGCGGGAGAGCGGTGGCTGGGTCCTGCTGCCGCCTGTGCTTACCTTGATGTGGTTGGGTGCGGTGGCTGCGTCGCCGTTCTGTCTGTTGGGTCTGGCCGTGCGCAATACGTTGAGTGCCTGGCGATACATGAAGGGCGGGCGCAGCGCGCTTACTTGGAAAGGGGGTGGGGTATGACGATGAAAAACGGAGTCAGGCTGATGCTGGTCATGTCGGTGCTCGCTGCTGGCGGTCACGCCGGCATGGCCCGTGCCGATGACGACTACGGATGCCGCATTGTGATCTGTCTGGGCAACCCCTCATCGAATGGCGGACCGTGGGCGCCGTCTACCTGCGGGCCGGCAATGGATCATCTGATGGACGATCTCCGCCACGGGCGTGGCTGGCCGCAGTGTAAAGACTCGGACATGACCGTCCGCCAGAACAACACGCCTTACGATCCGTGCCCTGCTGGCACGACGGCCGCAGCGGCCGGCACTTGGGTGGCGGAAGGGCAACGCAAGGTCGGAGCTCGTCCGTACAGCGGCATGGGTGGTTTCGCACTTGTCGGAACGCCGAAGCCTTCCGTGGCGGATCTCAATAGCGGTTACGCGTATTACGGGCCGCAAGCCTGTGTGGGCAGCCAGGTCGGTGCGTATCAGGTGTATGGCGATCCCTCGTTTGATGCGTCAGCGGTGAGCTGGCGAAATGGGCGTGACGGTGGTGGCTACGACGGCGATCCAGTCACCGTCACGGTGTATGACCACATCGTCTGGCAACAGCCGCAATCGTCGAATGCGGTCGACGTGTACGAGGCCGGCCAGTTCCAGACACGAATTCATTACTAACAGGGTGGCGGGGATGACTTACGCGGCAGCGCATGGCTGGGCACGGGTTGGTCCGTATGAACTGGTTCATCCGACTGGATGGCGAATTGCCAGCTGCATTATTCAGGGTAAGCCTAGACACATTCTCTGGCACGGTGGCGAGACGCAGGGCAATTTTCCTAGTGTTGACGTCGCCGTCGCGAAGCACGTCGAGTTATTGGGTCAGGGCCGGTGAGGGCGAGGATGAGCAGACTCTATCGTTCTCTCAAATCTGCAGCCGTCACGTCGGCCCTGGCGGTTCTTGCCTTTCCCCTTCTGACCTACTCGAGCAGTGCCCGAGCCACATGCGTAGCCCCTGACGGTCCTGCGATCGACACGGGCTTTTCGCCGGAAGGTTCCGCCGAGCGGCTCGTGCTTAAAGCCATCTGCACGGCTCGCCACTCGATTCACCTGTCGGCGTATAGCTTCACGTCGCCGGCGGTCGTTAAGGCGCTGATCGAAGCGCATCGGCGCGGCGTTGACGTGGCGGTGGTTGCCGATCGGAAGAGCAACCTGCTTGAGGATCGCAGCGGCAAAGGTCGCATCGCACTCGATCTGCTGTCGGGCGCGGGCGTCGGCGTCCGGACGATCGACGTGTATCCGATCCATCACGACAACCGTAAACCGGGAGGGTGTTACATGGCCTTACGCGGCCCCGTCCCGGAGTTCGCGAGCGTAGACGGCGCCGTCGCGAGGCGGCATCCGAAGGGCCGACATGAACATGAAGATGTTTGCCATGCCGTCCGCGGAGTTGAGGTTCATGACTTCACGACCGTAACGGTGTTACTTGTGAAATGCGTCGATATTGACGCATTTCACATACGTCACGGGAACAAGACCTGATGAGAATCTTCTATACCAGCGATGAGTTTGCCTACAAGGGGTACGCGTGTCCGGGAATTCCATTCCTCTGTGAGGACGACATGGAATTCGTCCTGGAGGTCAACGACTACCTTCTCTGGATTGCGTTAGAGAACGCCAGCACGGGCAGTCCAGCGACGTGGAAGAGTCACGCCGAATCGCTCTACGATTTCTTTTCGTGGCTTCGGGTGAATCAACTGGCGTGGGATTCGAGGCCGCAGAAGGGACGGCAGGGCGAAGAGATCACCACGCTCGCAATTTACCGGAACTGGTCGCTTGATCTATCTGATCCGCGGACAGGCAGGCAACAGATCCAGGCGAGTACTGTCCGCAAGCGCCTGACGCACATCATGGCGTTCTATAAATGGGCGGCACGTCGCGGGCGAATCGATTTCATTCCGTGGGAAACGAGAGGTTATGTATTTGCCCCGCAAGTTCATCCTGACATGTATCGCCACGCCCGCGCCGGGCGTGTCGTAGAGAGAGACAATGTTCGCCCCACAGTGCGAAAGAAGCTCATTCCGCTGCTTACGGTCAACCAGTGCCGTGCCCTGTTAAAAGCATGTACGACAGGAACACTTCAACTGATGACGAAGCTGATGTTGCAAACCGGTCTGCGAAATGCGGAATGCAGGACATTTCCAAAGAAGTATGTTTTTGATCCGTCGCCAGCCGCACGGAACCGGCGAATTCCGATAAATCTTGATCCTGCGGACATGGAACTCAAGAACGGCAACGCTCGCCGTGTTTATGTCTCATGGCACCTTATGAAGGACCTGTTCGACTACCTTAATTTCGGCGAGGGGGCATCTCGTTCAAGAGCATTTTTCAACATCACCGGGCAGTTCTCGCCCGTTCTGTTTCTCAATCAGGGTGGTACCCGGTGGAGTGAGAAGGGGCTGAACAACGCGTACCGGAAGCTATGGGCGCCGCCGACATTGTCGTCGCCCGTGCTTGATTTCAGGGTGACGCCTCACATGCTGAGGCATACGTTTGCGACATGCGAACTGTTCGCCGAAAGCCAGCGCGTAAATCTCGGCCACGCACTGGCGTGGGTACGTGATCGTCTTGGCCATAGCTCGATCAGTACCACGACCCGCTATGTCCACTGTCTTGATCTGTTCGGGGAGACTGACCTGAACGAGTACCAGATTGAAATCGACGGTCTCCTTATTGGAGGTGAAGCATGAGACCTCGTAAGAATTACCAGATGGCGACGGCGACGCCAGAGGTGGTAATTGATATACATAGGGATGCACCCGTTCTTCCTGTGCAACTGGGGGCGCGGAACCTTGACTTTGAGCGTTGGCGATTGGTGGGCGGCAGGTTGACAGGAAAGGACGCCAGCGAGGTATCAGCTGTTGATGCAGGGCGACTGGAAATTGTCTGTGCGATGCGCGACGCGCTATCTCGTCTTGCGAAGACATTGTCACCCAACAGCATTCTGACAATACATCGTGGTGCAGTGCCACAGTGGTTCGCATTTCTCGACGAATTGGCTTTACAAGGACAGCCAATTGTGAAGATGAGCGACATCACGAAGGAACTGCTCGAAGCCTATGTGTCATGGCTACTGCGTAAGCCAGCAGAAACAGAGACGGGTGTCCTGTCGTACGCGGCTGCCCGTGCGATCTATTCGCAAACGAAGTCTGTCTTGTTGGAGTGCGTCTGTACCGGCATTCTGAGCCGTGATTGCCTTCCGGTAAATCCATTTCCGGGCAGCAATCGATCCAGTAGGGGGCATCAGTCATATTCCAAGGGCGAGATGAGTCGGCTTCTCGCTGCGCTTGCTGCAGATCTGGCAGCGATTCGTGCCGGAGCTTTTGATGAGGCCGAGAGCGACACGCTTTTGGTTTACCTCCTGTTGATCGCGGCACGAACTGGCCGTAACCCTGCCCCGCTTCTTGAATTGAGGCGTGATGCCCTTCAGCCGCATCCGCTGAAACCGGACAGTCATGCTCTGCTGACAACGTACAAACGTCGTGGAAACAACATTGCCGTACAGTCGTTCCGGCGCAGCAAAGAAATTGAAGACGTTGCAACTGTGCAGACAGATGTTGCTACCTTGTACCTTGAGATCCTCGCGTTGACGGAGCGTCATGTTCGAAACGTACCTTCGGCCGATCAGGCACGGCTGTGGTTATGTAGACGGCAGCCGAATGGCGGTTGGGGAGATAAGGTGGCTCCAATCGACGCGTCGATGTTGAAAGAGCTGATTGATCGCTTTATAGGGCGTCATAGCCTTTTGTCTGACGACGTGAATCCTCGAACCGGCGAACCGTTGCCACTGCGTGTGACGATCATGCGGCTCAGAAAGACATTCGCAACCCGGATATGGCGACTAACGGGAGGGGATCTGATCAGGGCTTCCACCGCCTTGGGAAATCAGCCCAGAATGACCGACTCGCATTATCTCGCGGTTACGCCGGAGATGGAACGCAACCACAAGTTCGTTGGGCTGTGCCTCGAAACACAACTTCGCGGTGCCAGTGAAGACCCTGAGGTCCTGTTGAAATTGGCGGACGAGATGCGGGTCCCAGTTGATGAAGTTCGGCGCGTCCTGTCCGGCAAACACAACACGGGCGTCGGGCGGTGCAGTTCGCCTTTCTATGGCAAATTTGCGCCCAAAACTGGAGAGCGGGTGTGCACATCATTCCTGCACTGCTTCCGGTGTCCCAATCAGGTGGTGATGGAAACCGACCTACATCGCCTGTTCAGCTTTTACTGGTTGCTCATCAAGGAGCGCAATCTTCTTGGGCGTAACCGTTGGCACAAGGTGTACGGCTGGGTGATACGCGAGATCGACAGGGTGATCTCCGGTCGCTTTCCTGCAGACATTGTCCTCGCGGCACGGACCAGCGCACAGCTGGACCCTCACCCGATGTGGCGCGAACGGTCGATCCTCGGAGGTGCGGGCAATGACTAACACAGCAAGACACCTGGTTGATATTCAATCAACCGCGGCTTCCGCTATTCCAGATCTTGTCATCTGTCAGCGCGGCGAGCTTGTGGTATCCCGCTTCGGGGATCCTTTGTGGGACCTGTCGCCGTACATCCACACGCGCAACACACGGGGCACGGCGATCCGCTTCGATGTCGAGTTTCACGACGGTTCGGTTCTGACGGACGATCGTCATGAATGCCTTCTGCATTCGGCAAGGTGGTTCCTGTATGAGCGCTGGCGCGTCAAGGGGCCACGTTCTGGCAGGAACATTTCCGCGAAGACCCTCTTTAACAACTGGAGTCAGCTGCGCCTGTTGCTCAAATGGATGGTCCGCAATGGCGTCCCCTCATTTGCCGAGATGTCACCGGAGCGCTGCATTTCGTATGCGAACGAGTCAAAAGAGGTGCTCAAAGACAGCTCTCGCAATATCAGCCTGCAGATCCTGACCACGTACTACGATCTTCGCGATCGCCTGATTGATCAATTGCCAGCATATCCGTGGGGAAATTCCTCTTCGTTTCTCCTTGTCAAGGGCAGGAAGCCGTCTCGCAGAAGGATTGTCGGTGACGCCATGACCGAGGTCGTTCCGGCGAGGTTGCTGCAAATCATCGTTCAGAGAGCACTTGAGTACGTCGAGAAGCACGCTGACACGTTGCTGGATGCACGGGATGAAATTATCCGGATTCGGGAGCTGGAGTACCGGAAGCTGGTTGAGGTGCATCGCACACGCTACCCGAATGGATTTGCGAGCATCTACAAGAGCGAGGATCAGTACCTGGCGATCCGCCTTGGACATCTTGCGGCACCACGATCGAGGGAAGTTGTTTGCCGACACGGATTCGATTCGCCGAACCATCTGAATGAGCAACTCCTTTACCTGCGTACAGCCTGTTACATCGTGTGTGCGGCATTCTCTGGCATGAGGGATTCCGAGCTGGCGTCGCTGGAAGTGGGCTGTTTCTCAAGTAGAGACGGGTTTGATGGAGAAATTTTCTGTTGGTTGACAGGCACGACTTACAAACTCGAACGGCACCCGCGACCAGCGGAATGGATGGTCCCGGGAGTGGTTGGTAAGGCAGTTGCGGTTGCTACGCGGTTGGGTGCGCCCTCTCGGAAAGCGGCCGACGCGATGATTGCCGATCTGGAAGTCGCGTTGGGTAGTCCGTCGTTGCTCGGTCCAGCTCATCGCGCGATGGTCAAGATGCTTCAGGAATGCAAGCGCCACCGAAACGCACTTCTGATCGTGGAAAAGGAAAAGGGAAAGAGCCGCTCATTTGGAGGAGCCACCGCAACGAACGCGTTACGTGCCTTTGCAAGTTTGGCGGGGGCAGTTGTGGCGCAGCAGGACATGGAGGGAGTTCGAGACCACGAGACGGTCGAGGTGGGAAAGCCATGGCCGCTTACGGCACACCAGTTCAGACGGACCTTTGCCGTATTTGTCGCCAGAAATCTCATGGGAGATGTGCGTTATCTCCGCGAGCATTTCAAGCACTGGTCCATCGACATGACGCTCTATTACTCGAGGCAGGAAGCCGGCGTCGAGTCGTCCGTTATTGATCAGATCATGTTCGAGCGGGACGAGCTGCAGGCGGCAATTCTGGAAAAATGGATCAGTTCCGAGCGACCGCTTTCGGGCGGTGGAGGGCAACGGATCGTTGCGTTTCGCGATCGGCAGGAAGTGAAGACCGTATCGAACATGCAGGACTTCTGCCGCAGACTCGGTGAGGACGTGTTCATACGCGGCACCGGTCATTCATGGTGTCTCGCAAGCGGTTCAGGCTGCGGCGGGCATGGTCTCTACGACGCGATGCGTTGTACGTCGTGCAGTGAAGGCGTTATTGACGACAGCCACATCCAGATTTGGCAGGGCATTCGCAATCAACAGATCGAAGTGTTGAACTGTTCGGACATCGGGATGGCGTCGCGTCAGCGCTGCATTGACCACCTTGAAGCCGCAGAGCGCGTCCTGATCGATCTGGGCGTGGCGATCGAACCGCATCTTGTAGCAGACCGTCACTCGTCCAGGGAATTGCTCTCGTGAAGAAAAGTGAAACAAGGCAGGCGTTAGAGATGGCGATCAAGCGAATCAGGCGTGGAGTTACGAAGGTCGTGCCGCCTGGTCAGCGAATGAGCATTGCCGCGGTAGCGAGGGAGGCCGGCGTCAGCAACGCCACGATCCACAATCGCCACCCGGATATTGCAGACATGGTGCGGCAACTCATTGGTGAAGTCGAGCCCGCGAAGATGGACATCGAACGCAATCGGCTCAAGGAGTGCCAGATGAAACTGGCGGAGCTGCGCAAAGAGCATGCGCAACTGAAGATCGATTTACAACGCTCCCAGTCAATCAATCTTCGCCTTCTCAAGGAAAACGAGCTGCTGCGGAAAAACTCGACCCACGAAGCGAACGTATTCGCGCTACGCAAATGAAAACATTGAACATCACTGCCAACGCTACCTTGCACGCGCGACATGCGAAACCGTCGGCTCAGCACGGCGCCGGGGGAATCGCCTGCTCCGCTACGCTACGCAGCCGATTCCCCCGGCGCAAGACCAAAGCCACCGTGGCAAGGGGCCTTCAACTAAGTAACACCGATCGGGTTACGGTTCACGACAAATTTATGGTGATCGACGGTGAATCGGTCGAGACGGGCAGCTTCAATTACACGACGTCGGCCGCCAGGTACAACAGCGAAAACGCCGTGGTGATGTGGCATGTGCCGGTGGTCGCACAGGCGTATCAGCAGCACTGGCAAAGCCGGTTTAACCAAGGGCGCCCCTGGTCCGGGCAGGCGTCGAACTGACGGAGGTTTTTATGTTTGAAGACACCGTATTGCGGTTTAGCGACAAGGAGCGTCAGCAACAGCTTGCGGAGCAGGAACAGGCACTCGCGCAGCGCCGTGCGAGTCTCGAGGCGCGCCAGAAGAATCTCGCATACCGGCAGGACTGGCTTAAAAGGGAGCCGCACGCAGTCGCGCAGGCAGTCGAGCGCGAGGACCAACAGCGCCGTGAGGACAAGCAGCTCGCGACCGATGCCAAGGCGCTGAAGGCACGCTTCGGCCTGAAAGAAGGTGAGCTGATCGACACGGCCGCGATGCGCGGTGCACTCGAACAGGCGTTAGCAGAAAAAGAGGTCGAGCAGGCACAGCGGGCCGAGCAGATTACCGATCGGGCGTCGCTTCTGTCGGGTCTGAACAAGCTTGCGTTGATCGATGCGAGGAAGACCGCCGAGATCCTGCACGCGAACAAGGATCTGAATGTGCAGCGTGAGTGGAGCCGGCAGGAAGTTGCCGACATGTTCGCGAAAGCGCAGGCGCGCGTCGACGACAAGGGCGCCACGCACACCTATCCCAAGACGCTCGATGGTTGGGCGAAATCGCTGGAAGCCCGCAATCGTGAGTTGGAGCTTGCCGAGATCAAGCTCGATGCGCAGGAGCAGGCATTACGGGCGCAGGTGCGCCGTGCGATCGAGGGGCCGGAGACGACCGCAGCGCAGCCCGTCGCGGAGCAGGCCGCGCAGAAGGCCGCAGGTCGCACGGTAGAGGTGGCGGCGGGCAAGGCTGCGGCAGCGGGCGCGAAAGAGAGCGTCAGTATTGATACGTCGCTGGAGACCTTGAAGGATCCGGCCAAGTTTGCAGCGACTGTCGATACGGTCGCGAAGG
>Ga0307405_10000414_pt1 | contig 16056 bp, 30 predicted proteins | sample 322Cmetagenome_2_FD_203311 | JGI IMG/M metagenome (GOLD analysis project Ga0307405, IMG submission 203311) | Maize rhizosphere microbial communities from greenhouse at UC Davis, California, United States - 322HYB-C-1 | ecosystem: Host-associated > Plants > Roots > Rhizosphere > Soil | place...
ACAGTGTTTAACAATCCCGCAAGGGAAGAAACGGGGTCTGAAACGTAGATCATGGCCTTAGGTAGATTTGCAAGTGCTAGCCGCAAATTTGTTTCACCTAGAAATTATTACGTGCGTGACCAGACCGGGAGAGTAGCGGTCAATTGCGAGGATTAAAATGAAAAATAAAACTATTGCTTGGACTAAACCTTTACAGGTTGTTTTACCAAACAATGTCTCAATAAATGCGTATGTAATTGTGGCTTACTATAACGAAGATGGAAGCGTTATCTATCGGCGCGTAAGAAAAACTGGAGGGCTCCAAGAATGGAAGCTTAAGGATAACGACCAGCACATCTCTAATGATCAAGTCAAAATCCGCAATGCGCCGGAGAAGAAGCGGCTTAAAGGGTGGGCAAACGTTTATGGCCCTGCAAATATTTCATTTTGGCGCGAACTTGAACAGGCAAAAAGATACCAAGAAATAGGCTGCATAGCCTGCGTCCCGATCGACATTGAATACACCGAAGGCGAAGGATTGGAAGGTGGAGAATGACTTACGATGAAATGATATCTGCGGTACAGGATGCGGAATTTACTATAAATGTAGCAAAAAAGGCGGCAAGGCGAATAGCCATATTGCTTCCCGGCAATCTTCGCCAAGTTGATTACGGTACACTTAAAGCTTTGAAGAAAGAACTTCGCAACTTCAATATTCATACCTGTGAATGGAAGGATTGATCATGACCGACGCTAAATACACGCCAGGGTCTTGGCGGTTAAGAGGGCCTGACGAATTTGGCGACTTCACTGTTCTCCCAACCAACGAAGGATTGGCAATTGCAGCAGTGGTAAATGGCGAAATGCGCAGATATGGCGGGTTAGAGTTAGAGCATATTGCCAACGCCAGCTTAATCGCAGCCGCTCCTGATCTTCTGGAGGCCGCGAAGAATGTGACAAAGGCCTGCATTGATTCAGTTTTTAAGGACGAAGGCCCGTCCTTCAAAATTCCAGAAATTCAAGACGCTATTGTGAAATTGCAAGAGACAATTGATAAAGTCGAGGGCAAGTAATGAGCTACTTCAATATGGACCATGCTGCCTGGGCTGCGCGACAAATAGGCAAGAAGGTAGAAGATTTATCGCCTTTTCATCGGAAAACATTTGATATTCTCGGCATTGCTTTCGGTGGCGTCTACAACGCCCCCATCAGCTGGGACAAAGTTGAAATAAATAAAGATTGGCTGACGGTTATTGCAAGAGATGATAACCGCATGGCTACGTGGGACGGAAATATTTTAACTTATCTTATTTTTCTCTGTCACGAAGCACGGATAAGGCTTGAAATCGAAGCAAGAGCAAGAATGTACTTCAAGCTTCTCTTTCTTGAAAGAGACAATTCCAAAACCTTTACCAATGGTCACCCTAACTTAGATGAAGCTATTGCGGATTTTCGCGAGAGACTAGGTAAAGACCATCACATCATCTATGGAAATGAAGCGAGAGACTTGGAGAACATCATATGACCGAACTTAAGCCCTGTCCTTTCTGCAGCGGGAAGGCAGAAATAACAAAAGATTTATATTATGGCCTTCATATCGTATGCAAAAACTGTTCAATTGGGACAATTGCTTACCCTTATGAGAATGATGATTTGTTCGATGATTGGAACACCCGCGCCGAGACGCCAGAGCGGGAGGCTTTGGTGGAGTTGGTGGATATTGTCGAAGAAGGATACGCATTCATGCAAAATAGGTTCGATCAAGAAAAGCAGGTTAAATTGGTAAATGCTTGGATGGCCGCAAAGGAGGCTTTGGGCGATGAGTGAGTTTTATGAGCGTGTATTATAATGAAATCGACCCGTTCCTGGCGCAATGGCTCCGTAACCTCATTGCCAACAAGTCCATCCCGCGAGGTGATGTAGATGAAAGAGATATCAGAGAGGTTAGGGCAGAAGATGTGCGAGGATATACGCAATGTCACTTTTTCGCTGGACTTGGGGGATTCGCATATGCAGGAAGACTCGCAAACTGGCCAAGGGATAAACCAATTTGGACAGGTGGACCGCCATGTCAAAACAATTCAATCGCAGGCGCTATCTGGAATGTCCGTACAGGCCTGCGAGGCGACCGATCAGGGCTTGCTCATACATGGCTTGATCTCGTGGAGCGAGTTAGACCGCCTCTTGTCTTCTTTGAAAATGTCCCTGGAATCAAGAAATGGATTGCCGAGATCGAGGACCGCCTGGCGGGATTTGGCTACGGAATTTCCAGACAAGACATTGCGTCTTGGGATATTGGCGCATTGGATAAAAGGAAAAGAGTGTGGCTCGCTGCCAACGCTGACGGCAAGAGATTATCGGTCACCAGGCCGACCAGACCATCCTCGTTTATCGGCGAGCCGTGGCGAACCATTACCGGAGACTTTTGGAGAAAAGATACAGCAGGAAATGGCAGCATACGTAATGGGGTACCCTCAAGAGTGGCTTGCCTGCGCGCCTTCGGAAACGCAATTAACCCGCACGTTGCGGCGGAAATTATGAGGATGATGCTATGACCAAGCCGATTAAAGCTTATGCCGTTATAGTTGTTAGTGATGCGCCAGAAGGTTCGTTTTTTATAGGGGATGATATCGGTAAATTTAAAACCAAGCCATCTATATTTTTCAAAAAACAAGATGCAGAAAAATGCATAGAATACTGGCGAGAAAATATGAATTACGAAGTTTCTTCGTCAAGCTTTCGTATTGTCTTGGTTGAGATCAGGGAGATTGAGAAATGACAGCTAGCGAACGCTATCGAACATTCCTATTTACCTACCAATATGAGGGTGCGGATTGGTCTTTAGAAATTAAAGCCAGAGACATGTACGACGCTAAAGCCCGAATCGCAAAATTGATGAGGGCCCGGTATGATGGGGAACTCATGGTCAGGATTCCTGCTCAAATGAGTTTTGCAGTCAAGGTAATTGTCTGGATTCAAAATCTGATAAAAGGAATTTTCTAAATGACCATACCCGATGACGTGCTGGAACGGTGTGCGGCTGTGTATTTCGAGAACTGGCTTGGTAAGCCTTGGGATAATGCTCATGAATTTGAACGTAGACGTGTAATGAAAAATACCAGACTAATTCTCGAAGAATACGAAGCCTGGAAGAAGGAACAGGAAAAGCGCATGACAAAGGCATTTCTTCAAGACTACGAAGCTTGGAAAAAGGAACAAGGGAAATGAGTGAATCGTGTGAGAACGGGAGATGGCCATGAACGAGATAAAAAACTCTCCGCTATCCGATACATTGCGGCCAGAACAGCTCTTGGAAATAGCTAAAGATTATGAATGGCAAGACTTAATTGTAGTAGGAATAACCAGCGCTGGTTCATTTTCAATCATCACTAGTAGGATGACGGAAGAGCGTCTTCTATGGCTCGCAAAATGGTTAGAGCAATATGTATTGAAAGGGGAGCTACTGAAATGACAATGGAAATTGATCCGAAGATTTTAGAGGAATGCGCGAAGGCGATTGGAGGCTGTACAGACGATGAATGGCTTTCATGCGTAGGAGAAAGGTTTCGATTGGATTGCCGAGAATCCGCTCGCGACGCCATAGAAACTTACGAACGGCTAAAGCCCTCGCCTTGGAGGCCGATTGAGGAAGCGAAAAACGATGTAGTATATCTGCTTGTCGACCAGCACGATTTCAAATGCTTCGGAATGCGTTCCGAAGATTTTGGAATAAACCCTAAACCGGGGGAGCATAAATTTATTATCACGACCAGTTTCGGGGTGCCTGAAATAAGCGAATGCGGCGGCTATCTCTATGTCTACCCTACGCACTTCATGCCGATACCGAAAGGGCCGGAGGGGAAAGAATAAATGTCGCGTCGATCAACGCCATGTACGCAAGCCGATATTACGCGCCTTATAAAGGCTGCGTTGGCTGCTGGCGTTGGGATGGACAAAATTGCCGGCGTTAAACTTACTTGCGAAGGTGCTTTTTTATTGTTTGGAGAGACAAAAATAATTGGATCTGCTATGAATGAGTGGGACGAGGTTCTGGATGATAAATCGCCGCCACTTACCTAAATATGTTTCCGAATTCGCCGATCGTCACGGGAAGATCCGTGTAGTTTTCCGTCGCAAAGGCCAATCATCGTATTATTTCAAATCAGCGCCGTGGAGTGCTGAATTTATGCAAGAATATAAATCTTGCATGGATCGCGAGAATGCACCAGAAATAAAAGCTGGGATGTCCCGCTCTAAGCCTGGTTCGTTTAATGCGCTAATTGCACTTTATTATTCATCACCGGAATTTAGAGGGCTTCGACCATCAACACGCGCAACTTATCGCGGCATATTAGAACGATTCAGAGCCAAGCATGGTGAAAAGCGCGTAGCAGCTATTGAAAGAAAGCATATTAAAGCCATTCTTGGGGCCATGCACGAAGTGCCTGCAGCAGCGAATAATTTACTTGATCGCTTAAAGACGCTGATGTCTCTTGCCATAGATATAGGAATGAGGCGCGATGATCCGACCATTCGAATGCGCGGCTATAAAGATAAAACAGATGGCTTTCATACTTGGACGGAAGAGGAAATTTATAAATTTGAAGATAAACATGCAATTGGTACAAAAGCCCGCTTGGCTTTATCCCTTATGCTTTATACAGGACAAAGAAGATCCGATGCCGTAACGATGGGATGGCAACATGTATCTGGCGAAATGATAAAAGTGAAGCAGCAAAAAACAGATGTCCGCCTTGCTATTCCTATGCACCCTACATTAAAACAGGTTATGCTTGCCACGCCGAAGCAAAATATGACTTTTCTTGTTACGTCTTTTGAAAAGCCTTTTTCTGCTGCTGGATTCGGGAATTGGTTTCGCGAAAGATGCAATGAAGCAGGCCTGCCGCATTGCTCGGCCCATGGATTAAGAAAAGCAGCTGCACGCCGGTTGGCGGAAGCTGGCTGCACCTATCCCCAAATTAAATCTATAACTGGACACCGTACAGATAAAGAGGTGGCTCGCTACACCGAAGCAGCGAATCAAGAGCGACTCGCGAATCAGGCAATGGCTGTTGCCTATGGAATGAATGAGGAACAAAAAGTGTCTAACCGAGGAAAAAGGTTAGACATTTTCGCCTGTAACATATTGAAAAATAACAATAAAAAATAAGGATGGCGGAGGGGGTGGGATTGCGTAAAACCACTAAAATCAACCGCTTACGATGTCTAACCCACCTATATCAGGCCATTGATTCATAAAGAAAATTTACGGAACTGTCTAACCTTATCGCAGCCGATGGTATTAAGATCACGATCCTGATGTTAATACCCACAATTCTAATTTATCGTTATTTTTCAATGACTTATAAAATAAACAAAAATAGTTATTTTTATTGTTGACAAAAGTTATCCATTGGATTACTTTATGTTCATTGAAAGAGGCAATTGTGCCTCGATAAAAAGCCTAGGAGGGCAAAATGAAGTTTAGTTTTGAAATAGAAATCGACCACGACCAAACGCAAAAGCCATACGCTGGCACTTCAGAGATCGAAAAAGACATAAATAAAGAGTTAGGCGAAAAAGATTTTGCCTCTATCGAGGCAGCCGAAGAAGCTGCCAGCGATCTTGCCAATAAAGCTCTGGAATTAGCGGAACAAGGCCACGTCCACACCGTCACGGCGACACGGGCTCAACCCCAAGGCGATGAAATAGAAAGTGCTCTTTGCATGGCCGCGTGGCCGCAGACTAGCTTTGATAAAGCTGAGTTACAAAAAGCATACGATTTGATCGAGGGCTTAAGCACCGCCAAAAGCTACATCGACCACCCCTATTGCGACGAATTAAACACCTTAGAAAGGTATATGGCGAATTGCGGTGATGAAGAATAATCTTTGCGAAAAAAGGAAGAAGCTCGGTCTAACCCAGGCCGAGCTAGCTTCTTTGATAGGTTTGGCTGGGAAGGTAACTATCCAGCGACGTGAATCTGGCGCACGTAAAGCGCCACCGGAATATGAATTGCTACTTGACGAATGGATAAAAAATGGCCGACCTGACGCCAACTGACATAGATATATCATTGCGGCTTATTTATCCTAGATTAACTGCCAAAACCGAAGCGCTAGCCAATGATCTTGGGGTAAACAAAAAAACGGTCCAGCGCTGGGTTAAGGGTGAGCGTGACCCAAGTAAATTCCTTTTTGACTATCTAGCATGGCGCGTCGCGGGGCAGATGTTTTGGAACATCGCGTCAAACTTGTCATACGATAACTTGCCTGAATCGACAAACTTTGCCGTGTATGCCAGCGAAAAAGAGCTTAAAGATATCACGGGTGAGCCGTGGAACTATGTGTTCCACGCTAAAATAATGAAGTGCTTATCGGCAATGATAGAGGGTATCGGCATTGGTTGCGCATTGGTCACCATCGACGCACCAGGATATTTTGAATGGCTCGGCGACCGCGAGAATACCCCCGCCATGCGAAGTTTTTATGCTGCGGTAATGGCAAATAAAATGAATTAGCCTTCGCAAGCTTTTGCGGCGGCATATAACGTGACATAATCATCTATTGCCTGTCTGGTTTGCGGAAATGCGTTATCTCGAATCATCTGCTCTAGCTCATCGGCCAGTAGATTACGTTGTTCTTGACTATAGGTAACGACTTGGGGACAGGCTGTATAAGCCGTGCTACACCCCCCAAGAATTGCTGCCATCAATAACAAAATAGCTTTGCTCATAACGCCTTCCCTTTCCGTAAAGCATCGGGCAAGTCTTTACCGCGCGGGGCATTCGCAACGGCTTTTGCGCCACGGGTTAAGGCGGCATTCGCGTCTTTTAAGCTATCGCTCATCTGGTCATCTCTCCCGGCCTTGGCCCCACGCCAGAACGCAAAGCCAAGGATCATGGCAAAGAGGACGAAGATCCCGCCAACGGCGATAATCTGCGGCATTATTTATGTCCAGGATCTTTTAAAAACATAGCGACAAGACCGGCAACGCTGGCACCAATTAAGCCTATTTGCGTAACCATCTCGGTGCTAATTTGCAAGCCAGTGATTCCTGCAATAGCGGTTGCTAAGCCTGCCCAAGTCGAGCCTTCTTTGGCACGATTCAAGATATATTCAAGCATGATGTTTCCTTTCAAAGTTTGTTTTCATTATTCCATCCTCATTTAAATTGAGGATATTTTTATAATCGTAAACCGGACATGTTTTGTACGGATTTACTTCTTTATGGCCGTGGAAACTAATTTTCCCTTCATAGGCCAAATTTATTTGATTGCAGAACTCTTTGAGCGCGAAAAGTGAGGCTGCTGTAAAATTTTTTAATCCATGCACACAGATTGCAATTGTGGCTAGATTATGCCTTTCTTGCGCCGCTGGCTTCTTCTCAATGTTTCGCCCTGGTAATATCGTCCCTTGTTTGTCGATAACGAAGTGATAACCAATTTCATCAAATGGCATTGGCTTACGGTGTCTGTGCCAGTTATCTATCGTAGAAACCAATTTGTCCCCTATAAGAGAAGAATTGTCGCTGGCAGAGCAATGCACAAAGACCCTGTTTATATAGCGATCAGGTTTTTTAAAGATCATCTTTAACTTGCCCTGCTAATGCTGCATATCCTGCGGCGTCGATATAATGATCCGCGACTTTCTTTCCTGTCTTGGCACGAACCTGCTTTAAATGAACCATCATATTACATGCGTCTTCTGACGTTATCTTTACCCCAAGATATGCCGACCAAATAGCAGAAAGCATTTTCATAGATTCATGAATATCACCATGACTATTTGCGCGATCACTGGCGACGATTTGTGAGGCAATAACCAACATATCTGTCGCCTTCATTTCTTCCCGCCATCAATTGCTGTTAAAGTTTTACCTTTCAAAAAGGACTCAAATTTTATGGCGTTATCTAACGCTGATTTGTTATCACTGGAATATTCCAAGGACATTTCTAAACAATACATGCGGCGCATTTCATCTACGCTCATTTCAGTTCTGTATTTCTCATAAAAAAAAGTATCTTGCTTTTGTTCTGTTGGTAAAATTAATTGATTTTCTTCATTTTCTGCTTCGTTCATATTTCTTCCTTTTAAAATTAAGAAAATCGGCCCCTTCTTGCACATCTGGAATAACTGTGATCATACGGTTATCATCATCGGCATATTGAGGATCAATTATCGTAACGCAGGCTGCAAAAGCATTTTGATCTGGCAACCCTAATTCCTCAGCATAGCGATCATATGTTTTGTAGCCTGCACAACGAATAGCCCAAGAAAGAAGCCCAGAAGCCGGACATTTATGAGGCCCAGCGATAAAACTTGTATGGGTATGCCCACACGTCAAAATATGATCGCGCCATCCCCTTTGAATGGCCTTAGACGCTCCATGCACTGGATTCAATTCAGACTTCCCATGAAAATCATGCCGTGCGTTTATTCTTGCACTGCGATTATTGGGAAATTTCAAATTAAGCCTAACTCCATAATTTTCGAAAACGCCCGCTTGCGAGCGCGTAATCCATTGCAACGGATCACCATTACCAGACCAAGCATCATGATTCCCACCAACAAGATACAACCATTCCGTGCTGTTGAGCATCCACTCAACTAACCGCCAAGATTCCTTGGCTGTCGTTGATTGTTGCGCATAAAGTGCCTGCAAGCGGCCAATCCAATTATTCTGCATATCTCCAAGATTTGCGGCAAACATGCCTTGAGTTTTGCGTATGATATCCAGATCGTTCTCAAGCTTGCCAATATCGCAGCCATCATCATCCACATGGGGGTCGCCAAGATGGGTAATGGCGATAGGACCGTCAATTTGGATTTTTACATCTATAAGCTTTCGCGCTTCTTTGGCTTTTGCTTTACGGTGAAACCCTTTTTTTCTTCGCGCTAATAGTTCTTCTAATGGTTCGTCCTCTTGGGGTAATTTAGGTACTTCAAAAGGCTTACAATGATTTTGGGCATAAGCTAATCTATCTCGAAATGTTGACCTCGCTAATCCTAAAGCAATGGCGGCATGGGTGGCGCTACCATGTTTTGTATAAGCGTCAAGAGCTTCACGCGCTAATTCTCTACTGATTGCCATTACAACTTTATCATCCCTATGTAAGATGCAAGTTTTAAAAGGGCTGCACCTATTGCTGCACAAATACCGCTGAATCCTGCCAGTTTTGTCCAGGACGCCCTAACGCTCATGATTTTGATAGATAAGTCTTCGATATGTTTGATTATCTCTTTAATGCTAGCTTTAATTTCGCTGGTATCTTCTTTTAAATTTCTGAAATCAACTTCTAGCGCGGATATTCTTTGACCGTGGTCATATATCTTATTGCCGTTAGGAATATCACTCATGCCGGTTCTCCAAAGAGAAGGCGAATAGACCCAAGATCAACAATTAATCTCCCAACTAAACAATTCTGTTTATCAACAATAACAATAAAACCCTTCATCAAATGATTGCTTGTGAAAGCTGCAACTTTATTCATATTGCCTTCATCAATTTCAGGTGGTAATGGCGGCAAATGGCTAATGATCTCTACCATGTTGGCACCTGACGCCACGCGATACATTTTAAAATCTGGTACATCCAAAGTAACAATTCGCTGAAATTCTTCTAAAGAAGTGCTTGCCCCGCAAACTTGTGATGCATAACTAGGTACAGCAAATATCAATATAGCTGCAATAATCAGATATCTCATAGTTTTAATCCTTTTGTGTAATTTGGATCAAGCGATTTTTTGCAATGATCTCTATGAAAAAAATTTAATACGCGGCACACAAAGCAACCTATTCGGTTGCCATTTCTTTCTGCGATTGCTGCGCGTTGAGAGATTGTTTCTTTATGTGAACCAAATGTTATTGCATTGGCCAATTGATCCAGCGCCAATAAAAGGCTGAGAATGTATGAGTTTAGCCAGTTCATTCATCCCAACCACTCCAAGGATCGAATGTATTAATATCTTCAAGTGTGGTTACGGCATCAATTTCCGCCTCTTTTTGCCTGTACTTTGCGGAAATACTCAAATAAAAACCCAATGCAGCATCTGCGAGAGATTCCATATCGTTCTCAGATGGCAACGTTATCCAACTACCATTAACATCTCTAAGCGCGTAATTCTCATTCCATATTCTGCGTCCATCTTTCACAGATTCGGCGAGGGTAACCATAGACAAAATCCGCAACCATCCAGAGGGCGACATGGTGAATTTATTCTGACCGTGAGAGAATCCTTCGGTGCATTTCATATCAACGATATTTGATAATTCTACCTTCTTTTGAATTTTCAATTGAGTAAGATTGATCAATACAATTTCAGGATCATTATCTTCCAGCCATTCTTCGGCAATTCCTTCTTGTAGGTTGCTATATTGGCCGACAATTTTGTTGTTTTCGTCTCTTTGAATGTAGGGCATATTTATTGTCCTCTTGGATCCATCCATCCACGGGTTAATATGATGATTGTAGAGGTGGTGTTATTTGATCTCCGTCTTATTTGTGAGTTGGAATTCGTCCATATCTCTAAAGTAACTGCATGTTGTGTTTGGATCGTAGAATTGATACCGCCAATATTAAATAAACTGGCAGACGGTGTTTCATCAGTGTTGGTGGTAGAGGTTATTAAAGAGAATGTCGTACCAGGGCTTGGTGTGACTTGGGAAACGCTAACAATTGCACGTGTGCGAACACCAGACGGACATGTTATGGTGTTTGTCGTTGCTGATGTCGTCGAAGCAGCATTAACATCTGTGACATAAGTTGCGAGTATAAAATGATCTGCGTCCTGCCTGAAAGCTAATATCGCGCCACCAGAATCAGTACGCACCGAGCCAATGCGTCTGAAATAAGTATAGCCGCTTGGCATAGTCGGCGACGTTGCACTTGTGCTATACAGAAAATCAGCGGTACCATCTGCTTTAGCAATTGTGTAGCAATGATACCATGTGCTATTTGCTTTCGATCCGGTATCTAGACCACCTGCATTAGTACCAGCTACCCATGCCGCGTCCAATTGCTTTGTTAGAGCGCTACAAGAGATATTGAATGCATTGGTAGAATCTCGGCAAACACCAGATGAAAAATCAATGTCATTACTGGCATCGGTAACATTATTTGTAAGTGTCAATCCGCTAAGATATCCCAAAGGAAGCGGCACAACTATAGATTGGCCAGTACTGCGAGTATATCTATTGCAACGCCAATTACCAGATCCTAAGCTCTCGAATTCAGCCGTATCCCCTGCTATTGTCGTAATGTTGTTGCTTCCGGGTAAAATAAGGGAGGTAGCGTTATAAGTGAGGATCAAAGCGCCGGTGAAATTAACTCTGCGTACCAGGCCAGCCGTTGCGGTGCCAAAGGCGGTTATTGTGGTAGTTCCGGTAATCGTTACCGATCCATTTTGTGCGCCCAAATCTACAGTAGAGGCGCTCGCAATACTTGTAGTTGCAGCAGATTCTGTTGCAATATCTGCCATCAGGCGGCGTATTGCATTATTGATTCCACCAGGGGCGCATCCCTCAGCAATATTAATGCTGCTGATAGTTGTGTTACTAGCGGGTGTTGTGCTATAATCTTTGACGGGCATTTTTATTAACTCCAACAAAAAACCCGCAAAAAGCGGGTTAAGTAGACTCATTTGATTGCATAAAAAAAGGCTTCTAAATTTGAAGCCTTTCTATAACTTGGGTTTGTATTTTGTTTACATTATACGCCAAGAGTACCTTAGAAAAATGATTAGCCCTAATGGCCCGAAGACTAACAAAAGCGCTTTCCAAAAGTTTTCATTGACCTCACCAAAGGCAAGAAAGCACCATCCCCAGAATATTCCCCAGAGAATCGCTAGAACAGTTAAAAATTTCATGCCATCTCCATAGTAATGCTCAAATATCTTACACGCATCCATGGTTCTACTCAACATCAAATAAACCCCCATTATTGGGTGATGGCCTAAAATCAATCAAACCTCTTGTTTCAGGAGGTGGTAGAAACAGAGGGGAGCGTTCTGCTTGACTTTGCTGCAAAGTGATAATTTGCAAAGCTAATTGCCTCGCAGCTAAACTCCCTCGCTGCGATAAAGCTAGTTTTTTTAATAATTCGGCGGAACGGGGATCAGTTAATATTTCTGATATTTTCCGCGTATTGCTTCCTAAAGCAATATTTTGGAATCCTTCACGAATAGCACTAAAGGGTTTGGAGAGCGCCCCCAATGCGGTACCCGATAAGTTATCACCTAATCTCTTATTAATATCAGTGGCAGAATTTGGGGTTAAACGTGTTCCTTGCGCCTCATAAACATCAAACAATCGCTCTAACGCAGCAAATTTTGTTTTTCCATCGGGAAGAGCCTCGACCGTGGCTTTCAGATTCCGCCTAGCTTGTTCGTTCCCGGAGATGTCACGGGCGAAACGCGCCGCCCCCCGCTGGTTTGCTCCACCCTCTAATGCCGCTCCTGCTTTATTATAAACATCTTCTAAAGCTTGTCGCACCAACCCTTGAACAGCATTAGGGTTCTCTTTGGCAATCTTAGCAACGGTGCTCCGTATCTCTTCTTCATTAGTGAAACGCGGGTTTTTACTTAAAAGTAAATCCGATTGCGCCGCTGGATTAGATGTTTGTGTGAATTGTCCTAACAGAGATTCTCGCTGTAACTTATCAACACCTTGCTTTGCTTCACCTAATGCATTCAAGCGATTTTTTGTCAATGGAAATTCACTTAGAACCGCATCGCGTTGCTTGACATAATCAAGCAACGCTTGTGTATCAATTTGACCATTACGGGTGAAATTATTTCTCGCATCAGTTACTAGATAATCCTCAAAGCCGTAAATAGACTTTGCTGGTGCTATACGATTAAAATTTTCAACTCCACTTGTCCCACTATTTAAAATGGCAGAACCTACCTTCTCATCGGGAACGTTATAGTACTGATTGAACTGGTCTTTTTCTAATATATTACCTACACCAGGCCGCTCATACGGCCTCACAACATTTTGCGATTGATGAGCATACTCACTGTTTGCCTCTTTTAATGCCGGGGCAACATTAAGATCATTCTCAAGGGAGTTCTTTATCTGAAAGAGTAGCCGCGCCTCTTCATTACGCCCAGCCCTTGTTGCCGCTGTAATCTCATTATTTAAAGTTTTAAGAGTTCTTCTTAATCCCGCTGCGCTTGTATCAATTCTGCTTGGGTTTTTTGCTTGATTAAAAAGCGCTCTTGCTGATAACGCAGTCCGCTGTAAATCGCCTTTTTCGGTTTGCGCCAGCCGGTTGAGTAACTCAATCGTTGGCTGGGTACTAATGCCAACACCTGATCTGTCGGCTTTTAAGTAAAGATCATCAGCTATGTTGCGACGTCGCTCCAAAACCTCGCTATATCGTTCTTGCAAAGGCCCTCTTATTGTTGGCCCTGCTTGCTCTGGTGTAAGGCCGCGCGCTAAAACTGCATCGGCACCTTGAAAATCTCGGTATTGTGGTTCTTGCCGGAAAGCTTTTTCTGCGGCGTCTTGAACTTGTCCGCCCAATGCTAAAGGTTGTTCAGCGCGAGGCCCAAATTGATTCAATACATTTCCTAAAGCTTGCTGATTTGCCTGCGGCCTCTGTGCATAAAACTGCGCAAGCTTGGGTCCGCCACCAATAGAATTTTCAGCAAACCGTTGAACATTGAGAATAGGTAGATTTCCACCTTCTAACACTTTTGATAAAGCTTCTGCACCTGTAATTGGGATTCCAAGAGCGCGTGAATCATCGATTAATTTCTGTGCTTTGTCATATGCATTTAAGGGAATATCGCCTAAACCCTCTCCTACAGTGTTCAATCCATCACGACCAAACGCTTTGCGCAATCCAGTTGCAATCCCGCCTGGAGCCAAGCCACCTGCTAACCCGCCCGTAAGGTTGCCTATAAAGCGAGCCGCTTGTTCATACGGCGTGCCACGCGTGAGATCCCCAAATTCATCTCCTATAAATTGTGCTCCCGCTCCGGCTCCGCCTCCTTCAATAGCGGCAGGAACAATTTCCCTTGTAAAAGGACGTTTAGCTGAACCGGTGATAGCTCCTATCCCTTTTGTCCCTAACAATTGCGCGGCGATTTCCGCAGCTGAGCCTATGATTTTATCTGTTTTGGTTGGGGCCTCAACCCTAGGCAATGGCAAAACAGAACGTATATCTTGTGTAGATGGTAAGTTTGGAACGATCCTATTGCTTGCAATATTTTCCCTTTTTGCATGACGTTGTTCTTCTCTTTGATCACGTTCAGCCTCATCGAATCCTTGCAATCGATCTATACCACGCATTGCTTTATCAGAAAGAAAATCCCCCAGTTGCTGGACATCTCCTGGCAATCCGGCTATACCGGAAATTCCAGTTGCGATACGATCTGCATAAAAGGCAGTGCGGGGGTTTTCTTTGGCAAATTTGTCAACAATTGATTCTTGTGGTGCGGCAGGAGTGCGTGCTACGCTATCAATATAATTTCCATCTTGAGTTTGAATACTCGAATCTGGCCCACCTTTGAAATTCTCAATGGCGTTTCTCTGTCCGGCATCTAATTCATATGTCATATAATCGCCTTCATCTCTCTGCACAGCAAGCATTCCGGTTTGTTTCTGATACATGAGTTGATTGCGTTCGAATGTTTTATAACTCCCGTCATCTTGTTTGATAGCAATCTGCCCACTCTGAGGATTGATCATAAAATTGTCACTCGCCATGCTTAATTACTCCCTAAAGGAACAAAACCTGGCGGCAATGTCTTCACACTTTGTCCTTGCGTTCCATTACTACTAATAGAGGGCAGTTTTAGAGGGCTTAATTTTTGTATAGCTTCATCACGCTCCTTTAGCGTGATCTGTCCGTTGCGAACAGCGCGGCCAAGATTAGCAATCTCTACTGCACGGTTCGCGGCTGCCCGCATTCCCTCTATAATCAACCTATTCCCGCCTGGTGTATTAGATAAGCTTGGAATACTGTTAATGAAATTCTGTAATTCCCGATCCGATTGCTGACCGGAGCCTGGCACACGAAGTTGTGGGGCCATGCGGTTTATAATTGCAGTAAAAGCTTCAGCATGATTAAGTTTGGCGGCATCTTCGGCGTTTAATAATCCAGCTTGGGCAAGATAACTTTTAGCTTGATTCAATTGCGGTGTTAGAGCTCCGGTATCCCCAATATTATTTCCTAAAAACTCCAATTGATCTAACGATCCTAAAAGAGCATTCGCTTGGTCTCCGGCCTTCACCTGATCTATTGTCTCTTCTGCTGATCTTTTTCCTAATTCTTCATAAAATTTATCATTGCTAGCCGTGTTTAATGTAATGTTGGTGCTTTTGCTGCTTGTGGCATTTCGTAATCCAGCCTCATATTCAGCCTTTCCAATTAGGCCCTTCTTATAATCGTCTGTGAGCTTTCCAATAGAACTACGCGGCCCAGTAGTCTGATTCTTCTGATAATTATCATAGAAACCTTCTGGATCGACGGCCACCATTGCACGTTCCTGATCGTTAAGGTTTGGATTATTCTTAAAAAAATTCTCAATTCCCCTTTGTCTTGTTTGCACTTTTTGAATTTCGTCTTGATATTTCGCAACCTGAAAATCAGCTAGACGGTTCTGCCGTTCATCTTGTAAATCCTGCCGATCCTGCTCACGGCGTTGCTGGGCTAATTGATTGCTATATTGGAAGCCTTGAGTGAAGCTCCCACTTCCAAGACTAGCACCTATTCCCTGCAAGGCATCGCCCAAGAACTCTTTGGCCCTCGTGCCTTTGCTTTTTTGAGTCCTTGGCCTAGGCGCGATAATACCCATCAATCCTTGGTTGTAATCAGGTTGTATTGGTTGTTCGGCTATAATATTCTGATCATCATTAGAAAATAAATCAAATAATCCCATCTCAATATCCAATCCAAGACCTAAAATTTAATAAGGGCTTCTCTTCTTCTTCAATTACTTGCTGATTAAGATTCGGGGCTGCTATTGGTAATTGAGGTGTGGGAGCTACCGGTTGAGGAACATATTGAATTATTGGGGCTTGCGGCTGATATTGCCGTCCAATTAACCCTCGCTCGTAAATATTGTTT
>Ga0307405_10000418_pt1 | contig 16021 bp, 14 predicted proteins | sample 322Cmetagenome_2_FD_203311 | JGI IMG/M metagenome (GOLD analysis project Ga0307405, IMG submission 203311) | Maize rhizosphere microbial communities from greenhouse at UC Davis, California, United States - 322HYB-C-1 | ecosystem: Host-associated > Plants > Roots > Rhizosphere > Soil | place...
CCACAATGTTGATCCCTTCGGAATATTTAACAATGTAGCCATCCTCGAAGTTAACTTCTTTCATTTTGGCATCTTCCTCTGTTTTCTTGATCAGAAGGGTTCCCGTAATAGGCTTGTACTGGTTGTTTACCATCGCCTCGATTATTGAGGTGTCTTCGGTTGATTCGATCTCAATGTCGATGGTACCGCCGTAAACTCCGGAAGAAGGTCTTCCCTTAGCATCTACATCACGGTTTAACGCATAGGCACAATGAAGCACATCGTACTCCTTGCCTGAAAAATTTAATCTAGCTTTGAAAGCCATAGTTTTAAAATTTAAAGGTTAAAAAAATTTGATTTAGTGTAGCCTCCGCTACATCATATATAAACCAATAATTAAGCCAATTATTGTATATGTAGCTCATATATAATGGCTAACACTCATGTCTCTTTCGAAAATATTATCCTACGGCTAGCAGAATGCAGATTTTTGTCAAGAAAAAAAATGTATTTTTTTTAAAACCACACTGCGTCTCATTTTTACTACACACAATAGCTTAAAATACTGTAGCCTTTTGGGACAGGGTGTTACTTTTTGAAACAGATTGAGGTAACGGCTTTCTTCTTTTAAACCTTATTTAATTTTTTCCTCGGCAAACAGCCTGTAGCGATTTCAATTGTAAAAACGCCTAAAACAACTTATCATCTGTAAGTTTCACTATTGTTCATACTTCCACATGTTTTCAAGATCTATTTTTTTGACCGTAAATTCTTTTTCTTCCTGCTTAAATATTACCCTGCGGTTGCTTAAATCTTCATTCATGCGCAAAACTATCTCAAGGGGTTTTGCAGGATCTACCTGTTTGAATAAATTAAATATTTCTTCCTCATCGAAATATTTTATCTGAAAAACAGTTTGAACTTTTGATTCATCCTCAAAAATAAAATCGATCAATCTTGGTACGGCTCTTGGTTTAAAAACATTGTCGATTACCGTTTGGTTAAATAAAGTTTCCTCTTCACCATTAAACATTTCTATCCCAATGTTAACTAGTTTATGGCTGGGGATTTCTATACGGGTACGCCAGTTATATTTTTTTCTATAAATATCCCAGATATCGTATCGAATGCCATGTTTTTTTAAGTTTTCATAGGCTTTTGGAACGGATGCAGACATGTCAAAATATTCCTGCCGTGTAATGGTTGGATTTCCGGGAACAAAATCTTTCATCGCTATGTGGGTTTCGGTAGCCTGAAAACGGGCGACTTCTATTTGCTGGTCATCGCCATAAACCCAAACCACTACCACTCCACCTGGTGCACAACCAACTGTTATTAGAGAATAATTTGAAGGATCGGTGCCATCACCACGCCAATCTAAAGTTCCCGCTTCAAAAAGTTTTTTTATTTTATCAATAGGCATATCCCAACTGCCTGTATAAAATTTGTTTTCCAAAAAAGAAGCCCAGGTAATATCTAATTTTACAGGCAGTGCTTTTAAATCATCACCCTGTGCGTGCAAAGGCCCACTATAACCCCATCCTGTATGATTAATTCCCGAAGTTGGTATATAAACGCTTTTGCCATCCTCTAACAAAAAATTACCCTTATATATATTTGTTGGATATAACGCTGGTGCACTCGAAGTTGGCAGCCATTCGTATTTAACGATCATAGGTTTGTTTTTACAGGAAGTTAATATTGTAGTAAGTAACAGGAAACAGATAAGTATTTTTTTCATAATTATTGTTTCAGGTTAAACTACCAGAAAAAAGTATCAGAGATCTGCGCAATCTGGTAATGGGGCAAAATAAAGTAAAGCATAAGCATAAAAATAAAAATACATGCATTGGCAATACATTTTGTCTTATTTTTAAAGAACAGAACAACTGTTTCAACTAAAAGAGCAAACATCAGCACAAAAAACAGGTACAAGGGAATTAAATCAAGATCATAAGCCTGCCGCTGATAATTATTTTCTGCAAATACAAAGCAAAAGGCCAAATATGGGACCAATAAGATTAAAAGCCTTATGATAATATGTTTTGTGATTTTTCTCATGAGTTAGGTTCAATTAAACGGCTTCTAACAATAGTTTTACCCGCAATTTTAAAGTTTGGCACGTATGCCTGTGGTATATCTCCATATTGAGAATTCCAATGAATATATTTATTCCTTAATTTTAACAACAGGTTATGATCGTTTACTACACGGTTAAATGTATCGGCCGACATCTTGTTTTCTTTTTCCTGCTTTCTAAATACCTCTATTTGTTTGTTGGTATAGTATTCCATTTTGGGCTGGCTACCATTTATATAGGCTGTTAAGCGTTCTTTTACTTTATTCAGATCCAGTTCATCAGCCTTTGTGGGTTTTGGTAAAGCGTAATTTTTATTTAAGTTGGCTATATCAACGGTCGCAGCATATTCTTTATTTAGTTTTTCAGACATGAGACTGAGCGTAACAAAACTATAAGTGTTGCGTATGCCCTTACGGTTCATGTAGGTTTCGTGCCAGGAGTTAGGGCGTACAACTTCACTTTCTTTACACCAGGCCTGTGCAATAAGATTATTTAAATCATTGTTTAATATTTCGTTGTATTCATCGTCACTATACCCGTCTCCCACGGTGTTATCGAAATCCATTATCTGTTTAGATTCGTTCATGTTATCGGTGTAACAACCACCAACATCAGAATGCACGCCTGGCAGATAAAAATCCTGTCCGCCTGCCCTTGCTGTGGGCGTTAGCATAAAGTTTTTACGGTGTTCGTCGTTAGCACAAAAGTGGATTATTTTCTTAGCCCTAAGCGTGTTTAAATGAAGTTCGCCCACATCGTTATTAAAATCCCCATGCGTACTCTTGTTGGTTGCGCTTGGATCATAAGAAGAAACTGTGTCGTACAAACCTACAAACCGCACTTCTAAGCGGTTATACTCCAATTTCGATTTTTCCAGTTGGGCACCCCATATACTTTTACTGTCTGTTTTACTCAATTCATAAATAAAATTTCTTGCGGCCGCAGCGCCACGGCTAAAACCAAATACATCTATTGTTAGTGTGTTTACTTTATCTTTACCCCTTAATGTTTTTACCTTATCGGCTACTAACTGACAGCCTTTTTTAACTTTTTCTACGATGCCCAATTTGCCTGAGCCAAAGGCAACGCCAAGGTGATCTGTTAAATCATCGGAATCTGCTCCGAAATCAGCTGTGCCAATACCTTCTATATATACACTTTCTACATATTTATCTTTTGCATACCAAAGTTCTTTACGGGCTACATTAGAAAGATCGTTCATGTAACTATCGTCACTTTTATTGGACATTTTTTTATAGGCTGCAGCTCCCTCCTTTTTCTCGGCATCTGTTGCGAAATTGCCCCGCCTGGCATTGGTATTTTTCCTGTTGTTTTGTGTACCATCAAAGAAAACACCGATTCTGATGGTGACTGTACCTTTTGGCAACGGAGGAGGCGTATATGTACCTAATTTAATGTTTTCTGCCATAATTTTGATATAATAATTAACTGTACAAAAAATGCTACATAACGTTTTTAAAGGGATGAAGGAAGATTTACTCTTCATCCAAATTCCACATTATTTTACCGATAGGTGATAGCCGTTTTGGAATAAGCTCACATTGATTCTTTGCTCAATCTTCCCCAATTTAATGAAATAAAACAAGGAATCTCTGGCAGAAAAGCCAAAAGAGTAAATATAATAAGTTAAGATCCTCCTAACCCTCTCCGCAAACTTTCACAGTTCTATCTATTTAAATCCACTAGTTTGATTACTTCTTCCTGCGACATCTGCAAGGACATTGGTTTTCCAATAATTTTTCTGCTGATGGTTGTAGTAGTTATCACCTCTGTATCTTTTCCCGTTATTTCTATATGTTCTGTTAATTTGAGCAGATTAAGTTTTAAAGGATTATAGGTTACTTTACGGGATATAACCTGCCGGTCTTCGGTATTGCGGTAAATGTTCATTTCAATGAGACCTGGATTAAGATAACTCATTTTTTTACTAAAATGTGTTTCTTCTGCCGATGTGCCCTTAACTAATTCCAGTTTACCAGAACGGTTGTACTGATACCTATAATTCCAGGTATCCTTCAAGTCAGATTGGCTTCTCTGTGTGGTAATTTTGGATTGCTGAATACCTTTCCCCCATCTTTCCCGACTATCGGACAATAAGACCTGATAAATATCATTGATGGAATAATCTTCTAAGTAATCTTCCAAAAGATTGAAAAGACTAATGATAGAATGCTTTATGCCTACCTGCTGCTTAATCTTAGCATAAAATTCGGGGAATAATTTATACTCATCTTGATTAACCAGTACGGTACGTTTTGCATCGGAAAAGGTAATCTTTAATGGTTCAATACTGCCTCCACCATTTAATATGGATTTAGCATGCAGGTAAAGGCCTTTACTATCACCCGACAAACTATAGGCGGTAGCTTCGGAGAGTATGCCATCTGCTATTTTATATACAAACAGGCTATCTTTTAAACTATTCTGCACATATAAGATTTTACTGGTATCCTTTTCTTTCCCCTCCTCAGATTTGACTTCTGTAAATCGGGTCAGTAAAATCCCAAAACAAACTTTTGCTGGTTTGGGAGGCGGCTGTTGTGCTATTACACTAAAAACAACCAACAAATTAAGAATACAGGCAGATATCAGTTTGGTCATATTTTATTTTGTTGTTGCTGCTGTTAAACGGTTCGGAGTTATTTTCCAGAAAATACTTTTGCCTGCAGTGATAGTAGCAGAAATACCATTTGTGGTTTTCACGTTGGTATCATAATAAAAATTGCCGCTTACCCAGTATTGCTGATCTTCAAAGTCGGCTGATGGAATGGCATATTTAATTCTGTCAGGCACTTCAACTTCCTTAAACTGCAGTTTACCATCAGTACCTTTTAACTGTTTGCCATCTGGTCCAAGCACTGGCTTTTTAACTTTCTTTTTAAGGTGTTCGTGCGTACCCTGATCTGCATTTTCATCATGGTTACCTTTATCTTTGTACCTTGCCGACGTACCGTTCGCAGCTACAAAATCATCATAAATCGCTTTTGGAATTTCAACGAACTTATATTCATCAAATTTGTTCTGTCCCAGTTTATTGTAGGGATTTGTTTCAGAATTGCCCCATGCTAGAAAATCGGTTCCATCCCAAAACTCTGCGCCATCGGTAATGTCTTTCACTCCAAAGCAAACATCCAATACTGCGTATCTCGCCAATTTTGATTTATCATCATTATTATCAGGAAGTTCTTTCTTGTTTGGTACAGAGGAATAACCAGAGGCTAACAAAGAACGCCAGGTTTTTTTCGTAGAAACAGCCCTGTTACGACTGGTAAAGGCCACGCATCTGAGCTCTTTTATATCAGCATTACCTGATTCGTGACTTATAATGTAAGCAATGTACCTAAAATCTGCATGGCCTAACGCTTTACTATCGTATTTAACCAAGTTAGCTTCATCATTCAGAGAATCCCATTTTTTTGCAGCCACTGCCTGATCATACTTTTCCTTAGTAGTAATAAAAATTTTAGCACTACCCGCTACTCCCCCCAGGTATTCACCTTCACGGGTGTAATAAACATATTGTACCGTTTCTTTAGGCTCTTGCGATGGATTATAATCTCCAAACTTAACATTTGTCATAACTACTCAATTTACCTGTATAGACAATCACCTCTTTACCATTAACAGATGGCTATCTGCTTCAACATTTATCCATTTTTGAGCGCATTAACTTTTAAGTTGCAAATACCTAATTGATAACAAATTAACCTTACCTATTATTGTATTTTCAGATTTTTCACTATCAGATTCGACAATTAATATGTTCCTTTAAAAAGAATAATTAGAATCAATATATCATATGGACTATCTCTGTTTGACAAATACCACCACTAATAATATAGTATTCCGCTCATAATTTTTATTTCTGGCAATGTTACATCTAGCGGATAATTTCGAACCCATTATTGCCTTTTGGCAGGTGTATGTAAAATGGAAAGCCAAATTCTTCGTTCTCTTCCGTTTTTAAATAAGAAATAATCGGAGATTTATCCTCTCTGATTAAATTTACCACCCTGTTTTTTGCATAAAACTCTACCCTTGGCACTTCCGGAAAACCCTGCATGACATAACCCTCAGCATCGAGCATTTTGAAAATGCTGTTCAGTTCGGCAATATTATCTTCTTCCAGGTACATAGATGTATCTGTTTCTTCATATCTTTTTTTTAACAGCGATGCAAGCGCATTCACATCCTGATCTTTAAAAAGCATATAAATCCGACGGTAATAGTTGTGTACCTTCTCGATGGCAGCTTCATTTTCAACATCGATAGTACCAGCATTGGTCCAGCCTGTTAATTGATAAGGTACCGCTGCCTTAAATTCTCCGATAGACTCTAAAAGGGGCAATTTATCATCTTTAGCCCGCTGCATTTTATATTCGTATACGGTTTTAAGTTGTTCCTGATCCATTGTTGAAGCATCGAGGAATTGTATTTTAATAATAGCTTCGGCATCCTGATGTATCGTTTGCGAACCTACCAAAGGCTTAAACCTCACTTTAACCTGCTGCGCCCCGCTGTTCAGTATAAAATGATTTATAGGGTAATTTGAGTAAATGCTCCCCCCGCTATCATATGAGAAGGCCAGCACATCATTGATCAATATATCGAAATTTGCAAGAGAGACATTGAAGTCAACTAAATAATAGGGTTCTTTTATCATGCCTACTCGGTTATTTAAAAGGATTGTCAATATTTTTATGATAGCCCATAATTACGGCGTCTTCAAATGCTTTTTTAGTAATAATATCGAGTTTAAAGTTTAAACTGTTATTTACCGGATCTAGCGTTAACCGATATAGGATATCATTTTTCACCCATGAAGTTACCTGTGGATAATCAACAACCATACTATTGAAATCATTTTTATACTCTTTATAATATTCGGGAAAACTTTCTTTAAGCATTTCCTTGGTCTTGGCACTCAACGCTTCGGCCATGATATTGTTTACCGAGGCACTATCAGGTTTCCCGAATTTTTTCTTGAGATATTGTACACTGCCAGCAGTCTGCTCTGCATTAACGGTAAATGTTGCAAACGATAACAGGTTGTTATAGGTGGTAATAACTGCCCCAAATGAAGGGCTAATTGCTGCACCGTCGAATTTAAGGTTGGCGCTTTCCTTTTCATCGAAAGAATATTTAACAACTTTTTCGCCCTTATCAACTGTTTTAAAACCACCATTTGAAACTTCGATATGTCCATTCTGGTTTTCCACCCGAGAAGCATAACTGTTTAAATCAATATCCAAGGGTTTATTGAAAGTTAACTGCGCAATATCTATAACCTCTTTTTTACAGGCAGATGTTAAAATCACTAGTAATAAAGTGAATGACAATAATTTTATTTTCATAGTATTAAATATAATGTTTTTCAAATTTTATCTCATCTGGTTTTACGATAACAGACTCGCCTTCGTAGCTGAATGTTCTTTTAATAAAACCGAATTTTACTGTTGTAGCCGCAACAAATTTAGCTTTAATACCGGCAAATGACGCGATTGGACTGGCATAGATCCCGGTTTTATCGGCACCCACCTCAATGCCGCCGGTTACGCTTGTTTTAACATCAGCTGTTAACACGCCTTCAACACCCATATTCGCCGTGCCAGCTTTAGCCAATGCCTTAAACTCTACAGAAACTTTTATTTCACCTGTAATTTTAACATTGCCAGTGGTTTCTTTGGGAAAGAGAACATTTATTTTGGTTTGGCCACTAACATTTATTGCTCCACCAAAAGTTACTAAAAATGTAATCTGGACATTCTTTTCAAGTTTTTCGAGTACCCAGTTAATTACTGTTCCGGCACCGGGACAAATGGCATTTCCACCATACTCCACAAACATCTTGAACAGATCGATAAAAGTATTGGCTTCAACAAGCGGTTTGGCATCAGCACCGATCTCTACAATTTCGCCAACCCTACCATTTGTTTTTTGGAGGTACCATTGTGCCGATAAAGCAATAACAGGTGGTTTTACCTCAAAGCTCCATTTCCCTTTTGCCACTGGCGATTGAACCACATCATCAGCCAGCTGTTTGATTTTATTAAAAATACGCAGGGTTTTAGCAATACGTTCTTCCCATTCCTTACCAAACTCTACTTTTTGTTTACTGCCATTTGCCGCGGTCCACTCTCCGGTTAATGAAAGCTCAAACTTTTGAGCCATTTCACCGTACTTTTTAGACCATTCTGCATCTATTACCGCACCAATAGCTTTATTTTGGGCATTTTTTAGTTCGTAACCGTATAATTTATTGCCATAAGAATACGCGAAAGGCTGTGTGTGCGACCATTTAAATTCTACCGTCCATTTGATGTCGGAATAAACATGGATGGCAAGGGTAGGATTATTTGGAACTGAAAAGTATCTACAGCTATGAATATGAACCTCGTAGTTATTCATTAAACCATTACGCCTGGGCCAAATGTAATTTAATGGAATAACATTAAATTTACTCATTGTTGATACTGCCGGAACTGTAATTTTGCCCTCATTCTCAGCTTTTACATCAATGTTGATTAATTTGATGGTTTTATTATGCTTTTTGCGGTCGAAACAAGCTTTAGTATCGAATTTTACGGGTTCTACGGTAATATTTTTTGGTTTACTGCCAGCTATAGTTTCATAAATAATGGTTTGTGCATTATGCCCGTAATATTCAAAAGCAATATCTACCCTCCGGTTATTCTGATAATCTGCCTCATTTTTATATTTAATATTATCGCGCCCTTTTTTATCGTCCGTAGGGTTTACCTCTCCATGTCCGGCTGTTTTAATCCGATTAGGATCTAATTTTCCTTTGATAAAAAACTCTCTTACTGTTTTTGCCCTGTTTTCTGATAATACATTGTTATGGTTCTGTTTACCGATTACACAAGCAAAACCATCAAGTTGAATGGTGCTGTATCGATGTTCGAGCAAGAACCGTAATATATTATTAAGCTGCTTAAGACTTTCGGGTAAAAGTTCCGTACTATCAAATTTAAAAATAATAGACTCTAACGTTTTTTCCCTTTTATCGATAACATTTTTAACTCCACTTCCATTATCGAAAACAAGTTCGGGTTTACCTCCTTCTTCGGTTACATTAATTTGTTCAAACTTGCACAACTCAAACCTTGCCTCATTTTTATCGGGCTGGTAAATGGTAACGGGTGTTCTGTTTTCGGGTATTTCTACTACCTGCGATTTAAGTTTATCTTTTATCCTTAAAAAACGGGCATGGGCAGTATCACCTTTACCACCCGTATCTTCAATGTATTTACCCGTTACGGGATGCACCACACGCACATAAAATTCCTCCACATCTGCCCTATCATTCATAGATTGATACCAGGAATATGTATTGGGAATTTTTAGGTTAATCTCGCCATTAGTTACACTTACCCTATAAATTTTACGGGTTACCTCATCATCTTTTGGCCATAAGCCCATAGCGGATCTCAATTTTCTGAACACCCTTACCTCTACGTTATCATAGCCATTTAAACCTTCCGTAAATAGCCTGAGCCAGATGAGTTCTCCGTACGAAAACTGGTAAGTTTTACGTACATCTGCTCCGCCTTCATTTTGAGTCCACCTGCTGTCTACTATTTTTGCAGGCGATTCGCCCCTGATCTTTAAGCCTGATTTACTATCAAAATTTCCACTCCATGTTGCTTCAATGTACCACAGGTAGGGTCCACATAATTTTTTAGGGATACGGTAACCATAGCTAAAATTGCTGGGTATTGTTTTCTGAAGATCTATAACGCTTTTCTCGTTAAAAACAGCCCATTTTACATCTTTCTTTCTATCTTGTTCGGTAGTGCCAGGCTGCCATTCTCCTATTTTGAACCAAACATATTGATCGGGAGCTATTACCACTAACTGACCGGGTATAGATCCTTTATTGGCATTATATACTTTACCTTCGCCGGTCCAAATAATTTTCTTTATTCCCTTTGCCATACGTTATGCTTTAACACTCGCTTCTACACCGTTAAAATTATTCGCAGATTCATCTAAAGATTCTGACATGGGGTTGAGCTGCGATTGTACGTCTTTATTTGCGTTATCAAAGTTTTGTTTCGAGGCCTCTGCTTTTTGACCATGTTGAATGATCTCGATGCAATCGGTGCCTCCTATTGGGCAGGTAGCTTTGCTATCTTCAAGCAAAATTTTACCTCCATTTGTAAGGATGGTATCTTCATAAAAACCCGACCATTTGGTTACTACCGCATTACAGGGTTTATTGTACATTTTTGAACATGAGCCAAACATGTTTTTCTCGAAGGTTGTGCCTATATCTATAGTTGTTGCTATCAATTTCTGACTGCCATCTTTGTCGTTCGCATATTCTTTCGTATGCGTAAGCACTTTGAGTTTATCGGGCGCCGATCCAAATTTGCACATACACTGTGCCCCCTGAACTACAATATGTTTCTCTGCCATTGCCTTAATTATTTAGTAAACGATCCCAAAATCCTTTTTTTGATGGGCCATCAAGTACCACCATTTCTGTTACCGGCAAACCTCTAACATTGGTATCTAGTTCGAAATCGTGATCAAACTCCTGGTCATTTTCGGGAATCAATGCAATTTTCACCTTTACTTTCGCTTTTTCCTGTGCTCCGTAACTAAAATCAGAAACTACAAATATGATCCGCTTAAACTTCGGGTGTAAAAGGTAATATCCTTCGTAATTACCAGTAGCCGTGTTTGTGATATATAATTCATCTTCCAAAGGCTTAATAGTACCATTATGAATCAATTCTATTGCCCCAAAGCTATTGGATTGGGCACCTAATTTCTCTTGCGTTAGATAGCCTTCTACATTAAAGCCTCTGGCTATCGGAAATTTATATATCGATTCAGAATTGCGGTTCTGTCCGTATTCTTTATAAAGGGGTTTAAAAAAAGTGTGAATAAACCAATCATTATTTAAAAATGCCAGGTTTATACTATCAGGGTTGACTAACTGTTTTTCCATCCGCTCTATATAGCCTTCTACAAGGCTGCCTTCAAAATTATCCAGCACCTTCTTTTTAACAGACTGCCATCTTTGTAATATCTCCTGGTGATTATAAATCCTTTGAAAACCACCATTTTGATCAACAGTAATTACCAAAGGATAGAATACTTTTCCAACGGCATAAGCTAAACGGTCGGCTATTAGATCTGGGAGGATTTCATTAATAAAGACATCACTGGTTCGCTCAATCTGGAATAAAGGCTGCCCTTCAGCACTGGGTTTCAATCTGGTAATCTGTACCTCGTATTTAACCTCATTGCTTTTTTCTTCTCCTTCATTAAAAGTGATTAAAACACCATATTTTACAGATAGTTCTGCAGGCCATTCTAAACGAAGGGCGTTTATACCTGAATAGTGTACTGTTTTATTTGAAATATCCATTGGTTTGCCTCTGTAATCAAAATCAGCTAATTTCTATTAACCACCTAACCCGCTTTGCGTATTGGTGCATCCCGTTTTTGGCGTTCCAATACCGCACCACTATCGCCATCAAGTATGCAAAAATGCTCAATGCTATCTTTTGATGGCACATCTTCAATCCAGCTTATGGTCCATACATTCTTTTTAAACCGGTTGCTAAAACCCCGCTGTAAATCACCATCTTGGTGAAAATCGACCTCATTTTTTTTACCATATGCAATTACATCGTTCAGCGTAAATTTGTAATCTGAATCTTTATTAATGGTTTTGGTCACGTTGCCCTGCTCATCATAATACTTCCAGATACCCACTTCGAGTTCAATCGAAAAAAATTTGTTGTATTCTTTAATATTTCCATTACTGTAATAGGTAACCAGTTCTTCAAATCCATCTTTATGGCGAATCTTTTCTACAAAAAGCTGAGCGGAATTTCGGTTGAAAGGCGCTGTATCTGCATTGGGTTTAGGAATATAATATTCCTGCACATAAGATCCATCTTCAAGTGTCTTTCCATCATAAAGAGGATCTGCGATCATCTGCTTTTCGAAATTATCAATATCAAACTTTCTCATTTGTGCCGCTTTATCCCGTTGTGCTGTTTTAATTATTTTATCTGATGCTGTGTTTTTTGCTATTACCTTTTCTGGCTTGGTTTGCTGGCACGAAAACAACAAAACCAAGAGGCAAAGCAGCGCATTTACGCTAACAAACTTTATAGCAGTGCCCATAATTGTTCCCATTGCCATTTGTATAATTGCTTGGATTTGATTGCCGTTTTTTTGCCGTAATAATCCATAATGTTGTCTGTTTCGTATTCTTTGAAAACATATTTGCTGCCATTAACAAAAGTGTGCTGAAGCCCCATGCTATGAAAAATTTCATGAGCAACAGTTGCCTCATCAGTGCTCGGTGAAGTTTTCAGTTTTTTATTTGTTTTAACTATATCAGCAATGATCACGCTTGGTCTTTCCGATCCCTTTTTGCTTGGAATATCTTGCGAACGGCCCAATAGGTAGCCCTTACGTCCACATGAATTACTTTCAATAATCATTGGGGTAAGATACACCTTCCGGTAGGTATTGTATTTGGATGCGAGATAGTTTTTTTGCCTTTGCTCGTAAAGGCTTTTCTCCAAAATGTAAAATACAGATTCTTTAGGATCGCTGCTATAGTTATCAAGCGCAGCACGGATTTCCTTTTCGCCCGAGAGTACAATGGTTTCACTCTTAATCTCCGCTTTGATGTAGGCCTGTCTCAAATATTTCCTTAAAGCTGCTTTTTCATTCGCCAGGTTCATATTTGATTTGTTTTTGCCCATAATTACGTTTACAAAACAGATTTTAACAAAGTGATGGAATTTGGTATGGTTGCGTTTTACGATAAGCTGGCCTGCCAGATATTGTTCGCTGCCCTTTAAAGCATAAACCTCAATAAATTCATCCCTTTCGAAATAAGCTTTACATTTTATGGTTATTGCACTGTCTATTTTAGAAATCCCCTTTGTTACGGGAAAGCCCTTATCTACCGTAACTTCAAAATATTCTTCGTTATACTTAAATTCGAATTTTTCGGGTTCCTCCTCCACTTCAACTATCAATTTTAGCTTGGCCGAATATTCGGGAAGCAATGTCATATAGGGAATAGGATAAATGTATGGGGCATCTTTATTAATTGTCTTCCAAGGAACAGAAAAACGTCTGTACTCTCCGAAAACCATATTATCATATTCCTTTGTACTTTGCACAAATTTAGGGTTGCAATAATCGTAGTCGCCATTCGCCAATTTTGGGGTATCATAATAACCGGTAATGTTTTTATACCACACATCGCCTTTGCTCCCCGAATCACCAAGCCTTACCCAATCGAAGCCAAACTCGCCATTGTAATTGCCATGTGGACGAAAATGCACCAAACACTTAGGTTCGATTTCCAGTAATGTTGGCGCATAACTTTTAAATTGAACATTTGCCATAGCTATTTATTTCCTTCGCCAACAACCTGTTTGTTACTTGCCAAAACCAAATTATTGTACATCGCCTCAACATTTAGCTTATCGGCCAATTTTACAGATTTTTGCCCCACAACCATATTATAATCAGAGCGAACCTTGATTTTCATATTGTTTGATTGTTTTGTAATTGCCATAACTAGAATAATTTTGATTTCTCTGCACTGTTAATTTCTACAGTTTTACCACTTTGCAGGCTCATATTTTCCTTTTGGCTAAACATCGAAATCTCACTTGCAAGTTCATTCGATGTTTCTGACTGCCTTACAAAATCCTTAGTTACAAACTCTGACCTTATATCTGAACTTTCCTGAATATCTCCAGTTGCGCTTAGTGAATAATTGTTTCCTGCTGTTGTATTTATATCCTTATTTACTGAAGTGGTTTGGTTATTACCAATAGAAGAAGCTTGATCTTTACCCACTTTCACATCCATATTTTCCTCCACATTAATCTGCATATTCTTACAGTTTAAAGTCATGTTCTCCAAAGCAGTAATGGTGATATTATTTCCTTTAGTATCGATATGGATAATATTGCTGTGGATATCGGTAATTTTAATGCCCTGTGTATCCTGATTATCATCAAATTCTATTAAATGCCCGCTTCTGGTAATGATACTTTTAAGGTGGTTTTGAATAAGCGGGCTACTATCTACGCTCGAGCTGTGGTAAACACTTCCCATTACTACAGGCCGTGCAATATTTCCTTCTTCAAAGGCAATCATCACCTGATCATCTATTTCTGGGATCGCGAAATATCCACGGTTATTGCCCCTATCGCCAACACCGGCACTTGGCGTAACTACACGTAACCATTCCGTAACGTCGTTGGTTAAACATTCCCATTTAAACTTCACTTTTATGCGGCCCTGCCCTTGTGGATCGTTATTATCAATCACATCTGCCAGTTGCATATCTGGTTGTGGTTTTTCGAAGTTCTTTACCAGTAAACGTTCGGTTGTGGATACTTTTCCTTCGAAAGTATTGTGGTATTTGCCATTTTCATCGATATGATGTGTAATACTGGTAATTAAAAATTTACCCAGGCTTTCGGAGGTAAAAGCAAGCTCTTTACGGATGCTCATTGTAATTTCGGCAATACTACCTATGCTTAAACCTGCGTTATCGCCCCTGGCGCTTACTTTTAAAAGTTCACTTGTATTGGCTTTCTCTTCATTTTCTACCAGGTTTTTAATGTCGTTGTTGTTATCTACCCTGATTAATGAAGGCTGGTTGAAGGTTTTACTAAAAGTAAGGTTAGAAGCTTTTACAGCATGGGATAGGTCGGGCGTACCATCTACTTTACCTGTACTCTCGCTCAGCAGCATTTCGTTCTGCTTCGGATTATAGGAGAACCGTTTATTTTTTATCGGTGCAATTTCCATTGCATACTGCATTTCCTGAACATCTCTGCCATAAAACAGGGATATATCTTTTTGTACATTGGGTTTTCCAAAATTAAGCTGTTTGCCATCGTAAAAAAGCCATTCGTGGTATTCGGCCGAAAGGCGGTTCAAAAAAGCAAAATCGCTTTCACGGTATTGAATAATATAATCGATTGATGTATTTCTTGCGGCATTAGCCACCACTTTTAAATCATTGGCAGGCGTATCTTTAGTTGCCAATTTCACGATCTCGTTCAGGTCTTTATCTAAATATGAACCCAAATCTGGTCCACGGTCGATTAAAATAGTTGGACTATACCCACTTACAATTAAAACGCCATGATAACCATGACTTTGTGATAGTTCAACTTTAGAAACCAGGCCTACAAAATTCTGCATCCCTTCTGCCGAATGGCCAAAAGAAGCAGTTAAAGTTTTACCCACAAAATCTCGGCTATCATCTAAACTGATCAGTCCTGGCGCACCCATCTGGTCGTGATTAAAGCGCAGTTCAAAATAGTGATGTTCGTTAAAAGCCTGTTGAAGGACGAAGGAAGCAAAATGCGTAATTTCTTTTCCTTCTATATTGATTTCTGCAATGAGTTTCTTTTCCATATTAATTTATCTTGATCACAACAATTACCCTAAGCCAAATGCTGGGTATGCACTTGCTCTTATATTAAAAATGGATCCATTTTCTGCAAACCGTGTGTTCAGATGAATATTGTGTGTTGATGCCGAACCAAACATTTTACCTGAATAGTAATCGTTTTTTACTGCAACATGTTTGGAATGGTTAGACATAATTGAGCATTAATTTTTGAGATGGCTTTGTAAATTAATATATGCATCAAAAAAACAATATTAATTTTTGGGATGATTGAGATGATAGGTAGATGTAGGGTGATGAAAATAGCAACGGATTAAAAGCACTCCGAAAAAATCGGGGCGCTTTTAATTACTATATGTTTATTGATGACTAAGCTTTAGGCCAATCATTTTCGTGTTCTGCATTGCCCAGCTTTAGCTTACGGGCCGATACCACAAAACTTAAAGTCATTGGTGTATTGTCGTTTACCGCAATACCCTCGTTATACTGGATGATAT
>Ga0307405_10000419_pt1 | contig 16006 bp, 12 predicted proteins | sample 322Cmetagenome_2_FD_203311 | JGI IMG/M metagenome (GOLD analysis project Ga0307405, IMG submission 203311) | Maize rhizosphere microbial communities from greenhouse at UC Davis, California, United States - 322HYB-C-1 | ecosystem: Host-associated > Plants > Roots > Rhizosphere > Soil | place...
GATCACCGCCTCCTGATTGAGACCGTCGCGCCGCACGACCTCGACCGTGCCCTCCAGAACCAGCCATGCCGGTGCGCCCTGTTCGCCGATGGCATAGAGCGACTCACCCGGCGCGAATTGCCGCGCACATCCACTGGCAAAACGGCGCGCAGTCGCGATCTGAGCATCGGTCAGAACGGGAAACATCTGATATGCGCGCGTGTCCAGAATGCTCATGCATGCGAGTCCGGTATCAAGCGAAATGCGTTGCGCAGGGTATCCGAAGTCCTGCCGCAATCCCAGTCCTTCACACGCGGCAACACGACGGTCAGCGATCTCCCCTCGTGCAACTCCGGCAGCATCGGGGAGAACATGAATGAAGGGTGACTACGACGGAAGCCCTCCCAGCCTGTGAGCGTCCGCTTTGTTGGCGGCCGTGGACGCGACGTCGTTGTCTTCCGGAGCCGACTGCTCCCGACCAAACTGCGACGTTTGAGTGCATCATGATGAACGTCAGCATGTGCCGGAACCGGCCTTTCGCTCCCTTGGAAGCTGCCGAGTGGCAAGACACCCATCTCGATCGAAGATCCCCATTGGCGCCGGTACAGCTTACCGACGGATTGATCACAGGCGTCGGAGTTTTTGGTTGCAACTGATAGAAAGCGGCCAGGCCGCTTCGCGGCGCACCTCGGGGAACTGGACATTCGTTCATCGCCCGCGCCGTCCAGTGGGTCACTTCGTGCGGCGGCGTTTCTGCGTGAGGGCGGACAATCTCTGCCACGCGCTTGGGTGGCACCGACGTCTTGCCGGGCGGATTGGACTTGTAACGCAACAGGCCTTCCACGCCTTCGCGCATGAAGCGTTCCGGTCCACGTCACCCGCAGGATCGAGACAGCAGAAGTTGGGCAATGAAAAGGACAACTTGGCTTGCCGTCGAATCTCTATTGTTTATGTAGAGATTGTTCGTAAGGGAGCGGTCGGTCATCGTTCCCGGGCATGCTTGCCTGAACCGACCCGCGGCTTTTGAAGGGGTGCAGCTTGCTCCGCGTCAACAACGGCTAAAGCGCGCGATGCTAAGGCGACCACGCCAGGGATCGTGTTCTCCCCCCAGGAGAATGAACGATGCACGGATATTGCACATATTTTCGCTTGAGGCTGGCCCACTGCCGGAGGCCTCCAGGTGCGCGTCCGCGACAGGAGCGCATCCACCCTGCTGACCTGATCAGGCCCATCTGATCGATTTCGCGGTGCGCGACGCGCTTCGCCTGTGATCGACAAGCGCTCCGCCGCGCTGGCCGAAAGATGAATCATGGCCGCGAACGATAGACACGCCGCCGATCAGGGCGGGGCGCGCCCCTTCACCTATCCCGTTTCCTTGCAACAGGCGGCCGCCGCCATCTTCGGCATCACCCCGCTGGGCGAACAAATCCGGCGTGGTTCCGCCCCGACCATCAATCCAAACCGTAAAACCGACAGGGAAAATCAGTGAAAACTAACAGCCGACCAAAGGGCTCGTTCCGCCAGAAATTATTCTTGTCCGTTGCCATCATTGGAGCGGTCGGGTCCGGCCCGGCCTATGCTGACGAGGCGCCTGCGGCCGCCGCAGCGGATGCGGCTTCGTTCGATGCCGTTGAAAGCGAGGCGGCGATCACCGTCACCGCCCGCCGCCGGGAGGAAGATGCGCAGGACGTACCGATCGCGCTTAACGTGTTCGGCGCGGACACGCTCGACAAGACCGGAAACTTTACGCTGGGACAAGTGCAGCAGCTGGTGCCCAGCCTCCAGATATTCAGCTTCAATCCTCGCAATACGAATATCAATATCCGCGGGTTAGGGGCCAATGTCGCGCTGACCAATGACGGGCTGGAAAATGGCGTCGGCTTCTATCTCGACAATGTCTATTATGGGCGCCCCGGCCAGTCGCAGTTCGACCTCGTCGACCTTCAGCAGATCGAAGTGCTGCGTGGCCCGCAGGGCACGTTGTTCGGCAAGAACACGACCGCTGGCGCGATCAACATCACCAGTCGGGAGCCCAGCTTCAACCCCGAAGCGCAGGGGGAGATAAGCCTGGGCGACTATGGCTATCACCAGCTGCGCGCGTCGGTGTCCGCGCCGATCATTTCCGATCGGGTGGCCTTTCGCCTATCGCTCGCCGACACTCACCGCGATGGCTTCCTGACCAATCTGCACGATGGTTCGAAGGCGCAGGACTACGACAACTTCTCGATCCGCGGGCAACTGCTGGTCAAGCCGACCGATATCCTGTCCGTGCGGCTGATCGGCGACTATTCGCACCAGAAGCAGCATTATGCGCTCAACATTCCCGTTGCCTATTTTGGGACCTTCGACGGCGGCGCGACGATCTCCAACAACATCTTCGACCGCGCCTCGCGCGCCGGATACACGCTGTTGCCCGCAGATCCTTTCGCGCGCGAGGGGGATTCCGACAGCCATTATCAGGCTTTCATGAAAAGCTATGGCGCATCGGGTCAGATCGACTGGGATCTGGGCCGGGTGGCGCTGACATCCATTACCGCCTATCGCTGGTGGGACTGGGACCCGGCCAACGATGGCGACAGCACCGGCCTGCCGGTGACGACTAAGGCCCAGCAGGCGAATCGCCAGCGCCAGTTCAGCCAGGAAGTGCGGCTTGGCTCGACCGGCAGCAATGTCGTCGACTGGACTGTGGGCGCCTATTATTTCTGGCAGACGATCCGTGGCTATGGCGCGTCGGCCTACGGTGCGGCCGCGCCCAACTGGTTCGTTCCGGTCGCCAACCCGGTCGTCTCCAATGCGGCGCTCAATGGCTTTGAAACCCGCAGCTATTCGGAACCGGTCACGAAAAGCTATGCCCTGTTCGGGCAGGCAAGCTGGAACATCAGCGACGAACTCAGCCTGACCGGCGGTCTGCGCTACACGCATGAGGACAAGAAGGGCGTCTATCGCCAGTCCTGGGTGGCCGGGGCCGATCTGTCGGCGCTGTCCAGCGCAGAAGCAGCAGCGGCGACGGCGATCCGCAATCAGTTCAACCCTCAGACCAGCTACGCCGCCGCACTCCGGGACGACAGCGTGTCGGGGCTAGCGACGCTCAGCTGGAAGATCGCGCCCGACGCCCTCGTCTATGGCAGTTATTCGCGTGGCAGCAAGTCAGGCGGACTCAACCTCACCAACATTCCGAACGGCGCGGCGCCGGAAGTGAAGCCGGAGACGGTCGACAGTTTCGAACTCGGCTTCAAGAGCGCCTGGCTGGATCGCAGCCTGACCTTCAACGCCGCCGCCTTCTGGACCGAGGTCAGCGACTATCAGACGGCGATCACCCAACCGAACATCCTTGGCACCTTCGTCCAATATATTTCCAACATTCCCAAGGTGCGGTCGCGCGGGATCGAAGGCGACCTCAGCTATGCGCCCAGCAAATGGATCAACCTGACCGCATCGGCATCCTATGTCGAGGCGACCTATCGCGACTACAGGAACGCCCCGCAGGCGCCGGAACGCAGCGCCGCGCTGGTGCCGACGCAGGACCTGACCGGTGTGCAACTGGGCGGTATTCCCAAGTTCACCTACTCGCTGGGCGCGGACGTGGCGCAGCCGATCGGCGGCCATGGGACCGAGATTTACGGCCATGCCGATTTCTCGCACCGCTCCAGCTTCAACACCTCGTCCAGCAACAGCCGCTATGCGCAGGTGCCGGGCTACGGGCTGCTCAACGCCCGCATTGGCCTGCGCGCTGACAACGGCCTGTGGGACATCAGCGTCTGGGCGCGCAACCTGACCGACAGGCAATATTTCCAGGCGCTCAATCCTGGCGCGTTCGGACTCGTCACCGGTACGATCGGCGACCCGCGCACGATTGGGGTCACCCTCAAGACCAGATTGTGAGGTTCTGATGGCCACCGCATATTCCTACGCCGCGTCGCGCTCCTCCGCTCGGTCGACACCGCAGGATAAAAATCGCACGAGTGGCTGGCGATTGGCGGGCTTTGCCTCGCTGTTCGTGCCCATCACGGCGGCGCAGATGCCCTTGGCGGTTCATCTTCCGGCGATCTACGCTCAGCAGTTCGGGCTGTCGCTAGCGGTGATCGGCGCGATCTTCCTGGGCGAACGGCTATGGGGTGCAGTGGCCGACCCGTTGATTGGCGCGCTGAGCGACCGCACCCATGGGCGTTTCGGCCGACGCCGGCCATGGATCGTTGCCGGGGCGGCGCTGTTCGGGGTGTCCGGCGCGGCGCTGTTCTTCCCTGCCTCCTCCTTGGTATCGCCGCTCTATCTCACGGCCAGCCTGTTCCTTTTCTATCTCGGTTGGTCGATGGTGCAGATACCCTATTTGGCCTGGTCGGGCGAGCTGGATAGCGGCTATCATGGACGTACGCGGATTGCGACGTTCCAGACCGTCGCCGGCTCCGCATCGTTGCTGGTGGTGCTGATCCTGCCGACGATCATCGACCAGATCAATCCGGAGGATGGCGCCCTCAAGCTCGCGGCGATGGGCAGCGTCGTGCTTGTCAGCCTCATCGTCTCGCTGGCGGTGACGCTGCGCAGCCAGGCCGAGGCGCCCGCAGCGCCGTCAACAAGCGCGCGCTTATCGTTCCGTCAAACGCTGGGCGCGCTGTTCGGTCACCCGCTGCTACGCCGGGTGCTGCTGTCCGACTTCGCGGTCACGACGGGACAGAGCATCCGCAGCGCCCTGATCGTTCTTTTCGTGACGCACTATATGGGCCTGCCCCACTGGGCGAGTGGCCTCTTCCTCTTCCAGTTCGTCTTTGGCATCGCCGCCGCTCCGATCTGGGCGCAGATCGGCTATCGCATCGGCAAGCATCGCGCCGCCGTCGCGGGGGAACTGGCGCAGGCCGCAATCAATGTCGGGCTGCTGCTCGTCGTGCCGGGCCAGATCGGCCTGTTGCTGGCGCTGACCCTCGCTCAGGGGCTGACGCAAGGGTCGGGCAATCTGATGCTGCGGTCCATGGTGGCCGACATTGCCGACGAACACCGACTGCGCACGGGTGAAGACCGGACAGCCCTGTTCTTCTCGGCTTTCAGCCTGTCGACCAAGGCGGGGATGGCAGCCGCCGTCGGCATCGCCCTGCCGCTCGTTGGCTGGCTCGGCTTCGATCCCAGGGTTGCGAGCAACACGCCCGAGGCGCTGCACGGCCTGCTCGCCGTCTTCGCCCTCGGCCCCGCCGTCGCCCACCTCCTTTCCGCCTGGCTGATCCACGGCTTCCCGCTGGATGAGGCCGCCCATACCGAAATTCGCCGCGCGCTGGATGAACGCGACCACGCTGCCCAGCCTGCCGAATAACCCCGCCACCGTTATCCCCAAGGAGACGTGACATGACTGACCAGATCCACAATTTCATCAACGCTAAGGATGCCGAAAGCCCCCTCGATATCGTGCCGGTCGCTGGCCGCATCGGGGCGGAAATCCGCGGTGTCGCTCTGTCGGGCGAGCTTGATCCCGTAACGCTCGCCGCGATCCGCGCGGCGCTGGTGCGGCACAAGGTCATCTTCTTCCGCGATCAGGACGAACTGACCGATCAGCGGCATGAGGAATTCGCCGCGCTGCTGGGCGATCCGGTCGCGCATCCCACCGTGCCGGTCGCGGAAGGATCGCGCTACCTGCTCGAACTCGACTCCAAAGAAGGCTACGCCGCCTCGAGCTGGCACACCGACGTGACCTTCGTCGAAGCCTATCCGCAGGCATCGATCCTGCGCGCCATCACCGTTCCTCAGGCGGGCGGCGATACGCTCTGGGCCAATGGCGCGACGGCTTATGAGGAATTGCCCGAAGCGTTGAAAACGCTGGTCGACGGACTGTGGGCGGTGCATTCCAACAAATATGACTATGCCGCTGCGCTCGGCAGCAAGGATGCCCAGCGGTCGGAAGAATATAGCAAGATATTTGCGTCGACCGTTTACGAGACGGAACATCCGGTAGTGCGCATCCACCCCGAAACGGGCGAGCGCAGCCTGCTTCTGGGCCATTTCGTGAAGCAGTTCGTCGGCCTTAACCCTGCGGATTCGCAGCGGCTGTTTTCCGTGCTGCAGGATCATATCACCAAGCCCGAAAATACGGTTCGCTGGCGCTGGCGGGCGGGCGATGTCGCCATCTGGGACAACCGGTCGACCCAGCATCGCGCCATCGCCGACTTCGGCTTCCAGCGCCGGACGCTCCGTCGTGCCACGGTGGCGGGCGATGTGCCGGTGGCGATCGACGGTCGCCGTAGTAAATCAGTCAAGGTCGAAAAGGCCGTTCAAGCCATCGCTGCCTGATGATCGTCGATGCCGGGGGCAGCTTGCTGTCCCCGGCATTCTTTCATCTGGCGACGCGAGCCAGTTACGGATTGTCGAATGAAAAAATTTTCGAAAACAGCCATCCTTCTCGGCCTCGCCGCCCTGTCCTGCGGCGGCATGGCAGAGGCGCGGACTGCTCCCGTTGCGTCAAGCGCGTCCAGGTCCGCTCCCGCTCCGCACCGTCCCAATTTCCTGCTGATCGTTGCGGACGACCTGGGCTGGTCCGACCTCGGCTCCTTCGGCGGAGAGATTGCAACGCCTAATCTGGACGCGATCGCGACGGCGGGCGTCCGCTTCACCGGGTTCCACTCCGCGCCGACCTGTTCGCCGACGCGATCGATGTTGTTGAGCGGCGTCGATAACCACCAGGCGGGCCTTGGCAGCATGGCCGAAACGCTTCAACCCGGTCAGGTCGGGCAGCCGGGCTATGAGGGATATCTGAACGACCGGGTCGCTTCGATCGCCGAATTGCTTCATCAAGGCGGCTATCGCACGCTCATGTCAGGCAAATGGCATCTTGGCCTGACGCCTGATCGCGGCCCGGCGGCGCGTGGGTTCGAACGATCCTATGCCCTGCTTCAAGGGCTGGGCAACCATTTCGGCGCGGACCAGAATGACGCCTGGAAAGCGATCAAATCCTCCCCCACCTATCGCGATGATGGGAAGGTCGTGACCTATCCCGAAGGGCGTTTTTCCGCCGACTATTTCACCGACCGGCTGATTGGTTTCCTAGAGGAAGGCGCGAAGGACGATCGCCCCTTCTTCGCCTATCTGCCCTATTCGACGCCCCACTGGCCCATCCAGGCGCCGCCTGAGGTCATCGCCAAATATAAGGGCCGCTACGATGCGGGCTATGAGGCGCTGCGTGAGGCGAGATTGAAGCGGCAGAAGGAGTTGGGGCTCGTTCCCTTCAGCCTTCAGCCCCATGGCTGGGAGGGTGTGAAGCCCTGGGCTTCGCTCACCCCTGAGGAAAAGGCGATCGAAGCGCGCAAGATGGAAGTCTATGCGGCGATGGTCGACCGCATGGACCAGAATGTCGGACGGGTCGTGAGCACGCTCAAGCGCCTTGGCAGATATGATGACACGGTCATCATCTTCCTTGCCGATAACGGACCGGAAGGCACCGACATCGACGCGCCAATCCACTTGACGCTGACGCCGCAAGACAAGGCCAAGTTGGGAATCGACAACAGCCTCGGCAATATCGGCACGGCCACATCCTATGTCGGCTACGGGGCTGGCTGGGCGCAGGCAAACAGTTCGCCTTCCCGGCTGGTGAAGGGCTATCCGACCGAGGGCGGGACGCGGGTCACCGCCTTTGCTGCGGGACCTGGCATTGCCGGGCGGCGGATCGCCAACGCCTTCATTAACGTCACCGACGTCGCGCCGACCTTGCTCGACCTTGCCGGCCTGACGCAGCCGGGCAGCTTTGCGGGCCGTCCCATCCTTCCCATCCAAGGGCATAGCCTGACACCCCTGTTGATCGGCGGCCAGGCGGAACTGCACCCGCCGACCGAGGCGGTGGGCACCGAGCTTTTCTACCGCCGCGCCTTGCGTAAGGGGGACTGGAAGGCAGTTTTCCTGCCGAGTTCCGGCGGCGCCTACCCGCGCAAGAGCGTCGGCACCGGCACATGGCAGTTATTCAACATCGCCAACGATCCCGCCGAAGCACATGATCTGGCGGCGAGCCAGCCGACCAAGTTGCAGGAACTAGTCGCCGACTGGAACAACTATGCGAGGGATAAGGGGGTGATCCTGCCGGCGCAGGCAGACGGGCGGAAATGAACCGGGCGCGGCAGGTCAGATCGGCGGTCTTCCTGTCGGTCGCCGCGGCATCGCTGCTGGGCGCGGCGCCGCTACCCCGAGCATCTTGGTCGGCGGCGAAGCGCTGCGACAGCAAGGACGAGCGAGTGCTCGTCCCTGCGGGCACGGTGCTGCTGGGTGAGGATGGTGAGGGGCGACCGGGGTGCAGGGTCGCCGTGGCGGCGTTCCGGATTGACCGGCATGAAGTGACAAACCGCCAGTTCACCGCTTTCGTCGCGGCGACAGGCTATCGCACCGCTGCCGAGCGCGCAGGCAGCTCGGCCCTGTTCGTGCCGCCCACGGGCGCGGTCAATCTCAACAATGCGGCCAGTTGGTGGCGCTATCGCAAAGGCGCCAGCTGGCGTCATCCTGAAGGTCGCAGTAGCAGCATCGCCGGGCGGGAGGACTGGCCTGTCATTCATGTCGATTATCAGGATGCGGCGGCTTATGCGCGCTGGGCCGGCGGCGCGCTTCCCAGCGAAGCGCAATGGGAGCGCGCCGCTCGCGGTAGCCAGACCTCCCCACGGAAGGCGGTAAGCTGGGCCTATGCAGGCGAGGATCATCCGATCGCCAACAGCTGGCAGGGCGTGTTCCCGGTCCGCGACACTGGGAAGGACGGCTATGTCGGCCTCGCGCCGGTGGGCTGCTTTGGCGGCAATGATTTGGGCCTCCACGACATGGTCGGCAATGTCTGGGAATGGACCAGCGAACAGCGCGATGGCACCAGCCGGGTCAAGGGCGGCTCCTATCTCTGCGCTATGAACTATTGCGCTAACTTCCGACCGGCTGCCTTCCAGGCGCAGGAACTTGACCTGGGCACATCGCACATTGGGTTCAGGACGATTTCAGCCGAACCAGCCTTTCCCTAGGGTCGGCCTAAAACGCACGCACTCGGTCTTTGGCCGTTCGCGTGCAACCATTGTATGGTCCATCTCCTCTCGGGGAATTGCGGAGCGATCGCCTGCGAAATAGCGCGTATCGATGGGCAGGTCATTCTCGGCGGGAGTTCACGCCAGGAGGACATAAGCGGCGCCGATTGCTGCGCAGGCGCCCAATACCGGCAAAACACCAATTTTGAACCGGAAGACCGCGACCAGCGCGCCGATCGACAGTAAAGTCGCGGGGATGTTGATCGAATCCAGCACTGGCACGTCGAGAGAACCTGTCGGTGTCGCAACCGACCGGACCTCACCGAACAGCGTGTGGATAGCAAACCAGAGGGCCAGATTGAGGATCACGCCCACCACCGCCGCCGTAATCGCTGTCAGAGCAGAGGACAGGGCTCTGTTGCCTCTCAGCCGCTCGATGAAAGGCGCACCGGCGAAGATCCACAGGAAACAGGGCACGAAGGTCACCCAGGTCGTCAGGATCGCGCCGAGGGTTGCGGCTGCCAGGGGCGACAAAGGACCCGCATCGCGAAAGGCAGCCAGGAAGCCGACGAACTGCGTCACCATGATCAGCGGCCCGGGGGTGGTTTCCGCCATGCCAAGGCCGTCCAACATTTCACCCGGCTGCAGCCAGCCGAAGGTGTCGACCGCCTCTTGCGCGACATAAGCGAGAACAGCATAGGCGCCGCCAAACGTCACGACCGCCATCTGGCTGAAGAAGCTGGCGATCCGGTAAAACACGTCATCGGGTCCGAGTGCCAGGAACAGCGTCAGAACCGGTGCCAGCCAGAGCAGCAGCAGGACCGAGCAGATTCGCAGCGACCAGCCGTAATTTGGCTTCGCATGCGCGGGCAAGGCTTCGCCAAGTGCGGTGTCCCGGTCGTGGATGACCTCACCACCGGCTGCGCCATGACCGCCACCGCCCTTGAACTGCGGCAGGCCGCTGCGCCCTCCGAGATAGCCGGCGAGTCCGGCTGCGAGCACGATCACTGGGAAGGGTGCATCGAGGAAAAAAATCGCGACGAATGCAGCGGCGGCTATGCCGCGCATAACGTTGTTCTTGAGCGCCCGGGATCCGACGCGCACGACAGCCTGCACCACTACCGCCAGCACAGCCGCCTTGAGGCCGAAGAAAAGCCCCTCGATGAGCGGCACCTGACCAAGCAGCACATAGACGTAGCTCAGGCCCAGTATCGCGAGGAAACCGGGCAGCACGAACAGAGCGCCAGCGATGAGGCCGCCCTTGGTCTTGTGCAGGAGCCAGCCGATATAGACGGCGAGTTGCTGCGCTTCTGGCCCTGGGAGCAGCATGCAGTAGTTGAGCGCGTGAAGGAAACGCTCCTCACCTATCCATCGTTTCTCTTCGACCAGGATCCGGTGCATGACCGCAATCTGACCGGCCGGACCGCCAAAGCTGAGGGCGGCAATTCGTGCCCAGACCTTTGTCGCTTCCTTCAAGGAAATGCCGTGATCGCCAGCGGAAGGCGTTTCCGCAGTGGTGATGGCGGATGCACTTGCCGTCATAGGTCCGTCTTTCTGTTGCTGAAAAAGGCATGAAACTGATTGAGAGCTTCGCTCGCCATGGCGATACGTTGAAGATCATCGTCGGTGGATGCACAAACGCCGGACAGCATAGCGCCGACACCGGCGGTCTCGGGCCGAGCGAATTTGCCGTCCCCGATGTCCAGCTCATGGATAATCTCTCCGATGGCGACGAGTGCGGGATCGCTTGTCAGATTGGCGCGCAGCAGCAGGGTTTCGAAGCTGCAACGGCCTTCTTCATGCGTGAACTCGGCATCGACCATGTCGAAGCGCAGCTCGCCGAGCACCGGATCATAGTGACGGCTATCGACAAACTTGAAATGTGCGTCCGGATCGATGAAGCGCCGGATCAGCCAGGCGCACGCAATCCGGTCGACATGGACGCCGCTACGGGTAAGCCAGGTGCGCCCTGTAAGGTCGATCGGTTCTGAAAGTGGGGCCGGCTCGGTCCGGCTGACATCGGGATGCTGGTAGCGCTGGCGGTCGAGCTCGGCCAAGGCAGCTTCGGCTTCCTGCCGGCCGTGTGAGCCGAAAAAATCCAGCTTGCCCACCTCTTCCAGGCGCTTTTGGAGTTTTGCGATGTCCGAGCCGCTTGCCGGGCCTGTTTGCAACAGGCGCTGTGCGGCCTGAGCAATCTCGTCATAATCAGCGTCGCGGGCATTATCGAAAAGGACGCGAACGTCAGCGTCAGATTGGCCTGCGAGGAGTTGCGCTTCGATGAGCGTCGCCTCCCCTCCGCTGGCGATGATCTCCTCAAGCAATTCACGGAAGGCGAATTCGGCCTCGGGCGATCGGGGAAGAACATGCACCGCATTCTTCAAGGGCACCGCCCCGACCGCCTGCAATCGCCGCCATATCTTCACGCGCAGATAGGGTGGCTTCGCGGGAAGCTGGTGCAAAAGCGCGAGCCAAGGGCTGGTTCCGGTGAAATTCATGATGCATATGTATCATAGACCTCGATTCGTGGAAATAGCTATACCTATGAAAACTCGCTTGGCCCTGAAGCTGCCTTTGTCGGCGTGGCTTGCCTGCTGCGCAGCACCTGCCCTTGCACAAGAGGACGGGTTCTCGCTCAACGGAAGCGTGAGGCTTCGCTTCGAGGAAATTGAAGGTCAGCCCCGCGCAGGGTTTGACAGCGAGGACAGCCTGTTCAACATCCGCACCCAAGTGCTTGGAGAATATCGAAGCGGCACCTTCCGAGTGGGGGCAGAGCTGTTCGACAGCCGAGCCTATGGCGAGGACTCAGGGACACCGATCTCCACCAACGAGGTCAATGCGCTGGAACTGGTGCAGGCCTATGTCACTGCCGATATTGCCGCGCCGTTCGGGAAGGGGGCCAAGCTGGAGCTGACGGCGGGACGCATGACCCTCAACCTTGGATCACGACGACTGGTAGCCGCCGACGATTATCGCAACACGACCAATGGCTATACTGGCTTGCGCGCAGATCTGACCGCGCCAGAGGGCTTAAAGGCCACCTTCATCTACACGCTGCCGCAACAACGCCGCCCCGACGATCGGGAGGGCGTCACGAACCATCGCGTTCGGTTCGATCATGAAGGCTTCGATCTGGTGCTGTGGGGCGGCGTCGTCAGCAAGACGAAGGCCTTAGGGCCAGCAGCAGCGGAGCTGACCTATTTCCATCTGGGCGAACATGACAGGCCAGGAAGGCCGACCCGCGATCGATCGCTGAATACCTTCGGCGGGCGCATCATTCGCGAACCGGAAACGGGAAAGTTCGATTATGAGCTTGAAGCCTTCTACCAAACCGGAAGCATCAGTGGATCCTTGGTAACCACAGCACAGCGTCAATCGGTAAGCGCCAGCTTCATCCATGCCGATGCGGGATATAGTTTTCCTGTACCATGGAAGCCGCGACTATCCGTCGAATTCGACCGGGCAAGTGGCGACCGCGCAGGAGGAGATTACGGTCGGTTCGATACGCTGTTCGGGATGCGTCGTGCAGACCTTGCTCCTGCGGGGCTCTACAATTCCGTGGCGCGTGCCAACATCGTGACGCCCGGCGTTCGGCTGGAGGCGACGCCGGACAAGCGCTGGGACTGGTGCGCAGTCTATCGCGCGATGTGGCTGGCATCGCGAACCGACGCCTTTTCGTCCACAGGGGTTCGGGACAGCAGCGGGCGTTCCGGCAATTTCGCCGGCCATCAGATCGAAGGTCGCGTACGCTACTGGATTATCCCGTTACGGCTTCGGTTCGAATTTGACGGGGTGCTGCTCGCCAAGGGAAGGTTCCTGCGCGACGCGCCCAATGCGCCTCCAAGGAAGTGGACCCGCTATACTTCCTTCAATTTGATGGCGAGTTTCTGAAGAAATGGCCGCACTGCACTCGAGAAGATCAACTCTTCACGCATTGCTTTCGGCAAACTTAAAGGCGTTTCGAGAAAGCGGTCAGTGACAGCTTCACCGAGTTGGGCTGCCTCGAAGATGCCGTTCGCCACATTTTCGCGCGCAGGGCACATCCTTCCAAGATTAGCCGTTCGCCGTCGGGCCCGCGAATGGCAGAAAAGTCCCAAACCCTGTCGATCCGAGACCGACCTTTCGCATGAATGGACGGCTGGTTCTTAGTGCTGGGACGGCTGGAATGTTGGCGACAGCAGTAAATTGATTTTGCGCATGGATACCGGCCCACAAGCTGCGCTCGGCCACTCGACGAGGATCCCATGACAAGGCGCTTTGCTCTGGTAGGGGCTACTCACGCCATGGTGCAGTCGAAGAGCTCATCGCCATCAAGCTGGATACATTCCGCGGCATACAGCAGCGCCGCATTGTCCCGCGCAGTTTCGGCGCCCGTATCGCATCTCGTACCAAGGGAGCGGCAATCGACCATCGGACCGATGCCTGCACGCTGCCACCCCTCAAAACACGCTTTTCCCCCCGCCTCGCCCGCGCGCTTTTCGTGTCGGTTTTGATGCACCGATCGAAGGGGCTGTGGGGCCGCGCAGGCCGGGCGCTTCAGGGCAATTTCCCGCTCCCATGCACTGATGCATTTTGATGCACCTGGAGGAGGCTGCTGCGCGCCCTGGGCGCGTCGCGCTCTCGGCAGGTGAAATGGCCGCCTTTGGGGCACACCAAAGCCGCTTGCGCCCGCTGGGGAGCAATCGCACCGCCATGGGCGGTGCGTCCTGCCTCTCAACCGGAGGAGAGCCATGCGGGGAATGTCGCTTATGAGACCGGGTCCACCACACTGCGCACGGCGAAGCCGTTCCTTCTATATATCCATGCCGGGATTCTGGCTGCTCGGTGAACTCGCGTTACTTTCCAGCAAAAGCCCGATGCGACCAAGGGTTGCGGCAAGCGTTTCGTCGTCGATCATGGCATGCATACGCCGATCGGCCGGCAGCGATGCCAGCATGGCCTCCATCTCCCTCGCTACGGCCTTGCGGCGATGGGTTTCATCCACCGGGACAGGCCCCTTGCCGACAATCCGGTCCACGATCCGCCGCGCCGCCGCCGGGAGGCAGAAGCGATAGGCATTGGTGATCTGGCGCACCTGCGGTCCAAAGCCCTCATTACCGGTCGGCTCGGTCCGGCGGATCCATTCCAGAAAGCCATGCTCCCTCAATCGGGCCATGGCCTGGACGATCGCTGCACGGGATCGGCGCAGCTGTCGCATCAGATAATCGATCGAGGGATCGAGCCTGCCTGTCTTGTAGTCGACAATGCGGTAAAGCTCGCGCAGCAGTTCCAGCGCGATATGACCAAGCGGCCCATTGCGCTTGCCTGCCTGCTTGCGCTGACGATCATAGGCCTCCGCCGCCCGGATATGTGCCCATTTGTCCTTGGGGTTGACCGGCCGCCAGAAGCGACCCTCGCGCTCCCCGGCTTGGTAGCTGTTGCGGCGAACGGGCTGAAAGGTCCGCCGCGCCTTGTGCTCGATACCCGTGGCGATCTCGAAAAGGGAGCGCGCGCTCATGCGGCGCCTCCTTCAGCCCAACCGCCCCTTAGCGGCGTGGACCTTCCAGCAGCGCCATGGCCGGCGGCATGTCCTTCATCAGCAGGTCCGCCCACTCCTGCGCGATCTCGCGTCGTCGCGGCATATAGGCAGCCCGGTTGTAGCTCGCTTCGACACCCTCGGGAATGTGCGCCAGCATCAGGTCGATGATCGCCCTGTCTCCTGCCAGACCCTGCGCCTGTGCCCGTTCGTTCATGATGGTGGAGAAGGTCGAGCGCCAGCCATGAGGCACATGACGCCCATGGGAAACCAGTCGATTGTAGAGATAGCCAACCGCATTCTCGCTGATCGGCTTGTGTGCGTGGCGCTGACTGGGAAAGACAAGGCGGCTGTGGGGTGCAAAGGCTCGCGCAGCCTCCAGCACCTCCGTGGCCTGACGGGAGAGCGGCAGCATGAAATCGAAACGCGGGTCGATCTTGCGGTCGAGCTTCAGCTTCATCCGCGTGGCAGGTATCCGCCAGACCGGTTCGTCCAGGTCCAGTCCTTCCAGCTCCGACCACATTGTCGTTCGCAGGACGCCCTGCCGCAAAGCAGTGAGTGCCAGCATGCGGGAGGCGAGTTTGGTCATGGGATGGGCGGGTGCGGCCTCCACCTGCCGCAGCAGCGCGCGGGCTTCCTCCAGCGTGGCAAGCGCGGGTTGACGACCCTTGATCAGCGGCTTCAGCGCCGCCCTGATGGGTGCCGCCGGATCGGCATCGGCAAGGCCGGATGCAATGGCATAGGCATAAACGGCCGAGATCCTCTGCCGCACCCTTCTTGCCGTTTCGATGGAAGGCCGGTCCTCTATCGCCCGAATCACCTCCAGCACCATGGGCGAGGTGATGCCCTTGATCGGCAGGGCGCCGATCTTCGGAAATACATCCTGCTCCAGGCTCTTGATCACATCGGCCCCATGGCGCGGCACCCAGCCGCCCAGCTGCTGGCCGTGCCATTCGCGCGCCACCGTCTCGAAGGTCGTCTCCGCCTCCTCCAGCCGTACCGCAGCCAGCTGCTTCGCCTGCAGGGCAGGATCGATGCCGCTCCTGAGCAGGCGCGCGCCATTCTCCCGCGCTTCGCGGGCCGCGCTCAGGTTCATGTCGGGATAGCTGCCCAGCACCAGGCGCTTTTCCTTGCCGGCAAAGCGGTACTTCCAGCGCCAGGAGCGAAAGCCGGTCCTGGTAACGAACAGGTAGAGACCGTGGGCATCGGAGAGCTTGTAGTCCTTCTCCCCTGCTTTTGCCTTGCGGCATTGCAGGTCGGTCAGCATCCGGTGCCCCCATTCCTGCAAATTGATGCCCCCACAGTGCCCCCGAATCGTTCAAGCTTTCACGAGAACATATGAGATACAGGGAGATCTCAGACGCGCAAGAAATAACGCATTTCTGCGCCTTTTGAGACGATACGGGATCAATCAGGAAAAGGTGTTGGCGGAGACGGAGGGATTCGAACCCTCGGTAGCCCCTTAAGGCTACGACGGTTTAGCAAACCGCTGGTTTCAGCCACTCACCCACGTCTCCGCACGAATTTGCCCACCGGATAAGATGAGCAGTGG
>Ga0307405_10000421_pt1 | contig 15922 bp, 17 predicted proteins | sample 322Cmetagenome_2_FD_203311 | JGI IMG/M metagenome (GOLD analysis project Ga0307405, IMG submission 203311) | Maize rhizosphere microbial communities from greenhouse at UC Davis, California, United States - 322HYB-C-1 | ecosystem: Host-associated > Plants > Roots > Rhizosphere > Soil | place...
GTTGCTTGGCTGGCAGCGGTACGCTTCCGGCCGTTGGACGGTCCCGGCCGTCACCCACGCCGTTGCCAACCTCCTGGCGGTGACCTAGACGATGCGCCTCCTGCGTCCCCTCGCCCTGCTCCTCGTTGTGCTGCTCTCCGCGGCCTGCACCGGCGACCGGCCGGAGCCGGTCCGCGTCGGTGCCATCTACCCCCTGAGCGGCACCCAGGGCATGGGCGGGATCGACGAGTACCACGGTGTCCAGGTCGCGGCCGAGCTGATCAACGCCGAGGGTGGCATCGGCGGCCGCCCGGTCGTGCTCGACCAGGTCGACGTGCCCGAGGCCGACGCCGCCCCCGGGGCCATCAGGGCGCTGGCCGACCGGGGGGTCGACCTGGTCCTGGGCAGCTACGGCAGCACCATCTCCAGCCCGGCGGCCGTGGCCGCCGCCGGCCGGGGCTCGCTGTTCTGGGAGACCGGGGCGGTGGGCAAGCTGGCCGGGCCGGGCGGCGGCGACCTGGTGTTCCGGGTCGCCCCCACCGGCGGCCTGCTCGGCCGTGGGGCCATCCGCTTCGTGGCCGACCAGCTCGCCCCCAGGCTCCACCGCAAGGCGTCCTCGCTGCGCTTCGCCATCGCCTCGGTCGACGACGTGTACGGCCACGCGGTGGCCGACGGCGCCAGGGCCGAGCTGCGCCACCGGGGGCTGACGGTTGCCGCCGACGTCGCCTACGACCCGCGCCGCTACGATGCGGCCAAGGTCGTCTCCGAGATCGCCGCCGCCAGGCCCGACGTGCTGTTCGTCGTCGCCTACCTGGAGGATGGGGTCGCCCTCCGGCGTGAGCAGGTCCGCCAGCACCTGCCCCTGCTGGCCAGCATCGGCACCTCCTCCAGCTACTGCATGCCCGCGTTCGGGGCGCTGCTCGGCCGCGACGCCGTCGGCCTGTTCGCCTCCGACAAGCCCGACACCCACGGGATCAACCCGGCCGGGCTGGCCCCGGGCGCGCGGGCCCTGCTGGACCGGGCCGACGCCGCCTACCGCAAGGCCAACGGCCACTCGATGAGCGCCGCCGCCCTGGCCGGCTTCTCCGGCGCCTGGGCCCTGTTCCGGTACGTGCTGCCCGAGGCGCGGTCGGTGGCCCCGGCCGACGTGGCCGCCGCGGCCCGCCGGGCCAGGGTGCCGGCCGGCGGCCTGCCCAACGGCAGCGGCCTCGAGTTCGCCCCGCCGCGCGGGGCCGACGCCGGCGCCAACCTCCGCGCGGCCAGCGTCATCTGGGAGTGGACCCAGGTGAACCAGCGCGAGGTGACCTGGCCGCCCCAGTTCGCCACCGCGCCGATCGCGACCATCCGCCCATCACGATGAGCACGCCCCCACGGACGGTGGCCCGACCCCCGGCCGGGCGGCCGCCGGCGGGCCGGTCCCGGCTCGTCCTGCTGGTCGGGGTCGGGATCGTGGTGCTGTACCTGGCCGGGGCCGTCGTCAGCGGCCGGGCCAGCATCCTGGCCAGGCGGCCCCTGCTGGACGGGCTGGCCCCGCCGACCCCGTACCGCTGGGTGAACCCGCCCCCGGAGCAGGCGGCCAACAACAAGCCGCCGGCCTCGACCCGGTTCACGGTCGAGCTCACCGCCCAGGGGTCCCGGCTCGGCGCCTTCTCGACCAGCGACGGGCAGATCAACCTGGTGCTCAGCGAGGGCGCCATCCCGGCCCGGCCCGGCCAGACCGGCGTCGAGGTGGCGGTCGACCCGATCGACCCGGCGACCCTCGGCCCGGCCCCCTCGGGGCTGATCGTGGCCGGCAACGCCTACCGCATCCAGGCCAGCTACCGGCCGTCCGGCCGCAAGGTCGAGACCCTCGGCGGCCAGTCCAGCGTCGGCCTGGTCTACCCGCTGCTGGCCACCGCCGTGGCCGACCCGAGCGGCCACGTGGTGCTGTCGTCGGCCGACGGCCGGGCCTGGGAGCGGCTGCCGAGCACCGACACCCCCGGCACCCACCAGGTGAGCGCGGGGCTGAACAGGACCGGGTACGTCGAGGTCGGGGTGGCGCCGGCCTCGGGCGGGTCGGGAGGCGACCCCCGCACCCGGATCCTGCTGCTGGGCAGCGGGATCGCGGTCGTGATCGTGGCCGCCGCCCTGGTCCTGCGCCTGCGCGAGCGGTCGCGGGCCCAGCCGCCGTCCCAGGGCCGTCGACGATGAGCCGGCGGCTGCTCCGCCGGGCCGTGCTCGTCGCCGGCCTGGCGCTGCTGCTGGTCGGGGTGGCGGCCGGGCCGGCGGCGGCGCATGCCGTGGGGACCGGGACCGAGGCGAGCAACTACCGGACGACCGTGCACGGCATCGAGCAGGGGACGCCCGGGCTGTCGGTGCGGGCCGTCGCCGGCGGGCTGCTGGAGCTGACCAACCGGTCCGACCAGGAGGTGGTGGTCCTCGGCTACCGCCTCGAGCCGTACCTGCGCGTCGGTCCTGACGGGGTGTATGAGAACCAGCGCTCGCCCAGCACCTACACCAACCGCTTCCGCACCGCCCCGGCCTCCATCCCGCCCGAGTTCGACCCCCAGGCCGCCCCCGAGTGGCGGCGGATCGGCGACGGGCCATCGGCGGGCTGGCACGACCACCGGGCCCACTGGACCGGCCCCGACCCGCCGGCCGTGAAGGCCAGCCCGGAGGCGATGCACGTGGTGGTGCCCGACTGGCAGGTCCCGCTGCGCCAGGGCGACCGCACCATGGTGGTGCAGGGCGACATCACCTGGGTGCCGGGGCCGACGCCCTGGCCATGGCTGCTGGCCGCGGTGGGGCTGTTCGGCGCCGCCCTGGCCGCCGCCGGCGGCTACCGCCGGCCCAAGGTCCTGGCCGCGGTCGCCCTGGTCGCCGTGGCCGCCGACATCATCCACACCGCCGGGGCGCTGCTCGCCTCCACGGCGCCGCTGGCCGCCCAGCTGTACGGGACCGCCACCGCGGCCGCCGGCTGGGTCGTGAGCGGCCTGGCCGCCTACCGGCTGCTGCGCGGCCGGGCCGACACCGGTCTGATCTACCTGCTGCTCGGCGGCGTGCTCCTGACCCTGGCCGGTGCCCTGCCCGACCTGTCGGCCCTGGCCCGCTCCCAGCTCCCCTCCGGCTTCGGCCCGGTCGTGACCCGGGCCGCCATCACCTTCACCCTCGGCCTGGGTGCGGCCATGGTCGCGGCCGGGCTCGCCGGCTTCCGCACCCCACGCCAGGCCCAACCCGCCGAGGTAAGCTGAGGTCGTGGTTCGGTTGCGCAGGCTCGGGCGCCAGGCGGTGGTCGCCGGCGTCCTCGCGCTGGCCGGCCTGACCGTTCCCGGGGCGGGCGTGGCCCTGGCCGGCCCCGGGCCCGGCGCGCAGGTGCCGGCCCCGACCCCTGGCCGGCTGCTGCTCTCCTGGTCCTTCAACCCGCTGGTCATCGTGGGGCTGCTGGCCGCCACGATCGCCTACCTCCAGGCCAGGCGGCTGCTGGTCGCCAACGGGGTGGCCTGGCCGGCCCGGCGGACCGTCTACTTCCTGTCGGGGATCGCCGCCCTCGCCCTGGCTCTGCTGTCGCCGGTCGAGGCCTACGACACGGTGCTGTTCTCGGTCCACGTGGCCCAGCACATGCTGCTGACCATGGTCGCGGCCCCGCTGCTGGCCCTTGGGGCCCCGATCACCCTGGCCCTGCGGGTGGCCAGGGGCAGGACGCGCCGGCGCATGGTCAGAGTGCTGCACAGCCCGCCGCTGCGGGTGATCAGCCACCCGCTGGTCGCCTGGGTGCTGTTCACCATGACCCTGTACGGGCTCTACTTCTCGCCGCTGTTCGACCTGACCCTGCGCCAGCCGCTGGTCCACGACCTGGTGCACCTGCACTTCCTGGCCGCCGGGCTGCTGTTCTGGTGGCCGCTGGTCGGCCTCGACCCGTCCCGCTGGCGCCTGCCCCATGTCGCCCGGCTGCTGTTCGTGTTCCTGATGGTGCCGTTCCACGCCTTCCTCGGGGTGGCGATCATGAACAGCGGGCGGGTGCTGGCCCCGACCCTGGAGAGCTTCCAGCGCACCTGGGGCCCGACGCCGCTGGCCGACCAGCAGACCGGAGGGGCCATCCTCTGGGGCGCCGGCGACCTGATCGCGCTCCTGGCCGTGCTCGGCATCCTCATCTCCTGGGCCAGCTACGAGGAGAAGGTGGTCGCCGTCCGGGAGGACCGCTGGGTGGCCCGCGAGCGCGCCGCCGGCCGCCAGCCCCGCCCCGCGACCCGACCCCCGGTCCCGTGACCGACCCCGGAGACCTGACCGGGAGGATCCGCGACTGGTGGGACGCGGACGCCGCCACCTACGACGACTCCACCGACCACGGCTGGGCGGCCGCCTCGCCGGCGCTGCGGGCCGCCTGGAACGCCGCCCTGCACCGGCTGCTGCCGGCCGGCGGCGGCCGGGTCCTGGACGTCGGCGCCGGGACCGGGTTCCTGTCGCTGGCCGCGGCCAGGCTCGGCCACCGGGTCACCGCCCTCGACGTGTCGGGCGGGATGCTGGAGCGCCTGCGTGAGGGCGCCGCCCGCGAGGGCCTGGAGGTCGAGGTGGTCCAGGGCGGGGCCGAGGAGCCGCCGGCCGGGCCGTTCGACGCCGTGATCGAGCGGCACCTGCTGTGGACGCTGCCCGACCCGGCGGCCGCCCTGGCCGCCTGGCGGGCGGCCGCCCCGGAGGGCCGGCTGGTGCTGTTCGAGGGGCTGTGGGGCGGGGCTGACCCGGTCGAGCGGCTGCGCGGGCAGGCCAGGGAGGGGCTGCGGCGGCTGCGCGGGGAGCCCGACCACCATCATGACCGCTACCAGCCGGCGGTGGTGGAGGAGCTGCCGCTGGCCGCCGGCACCCACCCGGACCGGGTGGTGGAGCTGGTCGAGGCGGCCGGCTGGGGGCCGGCCCGGCTGGAGCGGCTGCACGACATCGAGTGGGCCCAGCTCCTGGGGCTGCCGCCGAGCAGCCGCCTGCTCGGGGTGACCCCACGGTTCGCGGTGGTCGCCGGGTGAACCCTGTCCCCGATCCGACCGCCTGACCCAAGGAGGCGCACACGATGGCAGCCGTCACCGATCTCATCTGCCCCAAGTGCCAGGGCCGCATGCGGACCTATGAGCGCAGCGGCGTCACCGTCGACCAGTGCACCGAGTGCCGCGGCATCTTCCTGGACCGTGGCGAGCTGGAGCGCCTGGTCGACGCCGAGCAGGGCTGGCAGCGCAGCCACCCGGCATCCCGCGACCGCTACGACGACCACGACCGGGACCGCCGGTCGAGCTTCCCCAACCCCTTCGGCGACCGCGACGACGATGACGACGACGATGACCGGCGCCGCCACAGCCAGGGCTCCCACAAGCGACGCAAGAGGAGCTTCCTCGACGAATTGTTCGACTAGAACGCGGGTCGGCGTTCTAGGCGAGCTCGGCCTCGGGGTCGGGCTGGAGGTCGCGGGCGGCGTTGTCGAGGGCCTCGCGGACGGCGCGGCCGTAGACGGTGCCGAGGAAGGCGTAGCCGGCGCTGGAGGGGTGGAACAGGTCGGCGCTGAACATCTCCCGCTTGCCGTGGAAGGCCGACTTGGTCAGCTTGGCGATGTCGAACACCGAGATGCCCCGCGGGGTCAGCTCGGCCCGGTAGAGGCGGGTGAACAGCAGCGCCCGCAGCCCGAGCAGGTCACGCAGCGGCCGATGGAAGGCGACCGAGGTCTCGGCCGGGGGCAGCCCGGAGACGATCACCCTGGCGTTGGGGGCGACCCGGGCCAGGCCCTCGACCAGCAGCCGCAGCTGGCGCTTGGCCTCGCGGATGGTGGTGCCGTGGGTCACGTCGTTGGTGCCGACGCAGACCAGCACGATGTCCGGGTCGAGGCCCTCCACCTCGAGGAGCTGGTCGCAGACGACGTGGCTGAGCCGGGAGCCGGAGACACCGAGGGCGTGCAGGCTGACCCGGTACTGGTCGCTCAGGGCCTTGGCCACTCCGTAGGTGAGGGTGTCCTCGGCGGCGTCGGCGCCGACCCCGGCGACCGAGCTGTCGCCGAGGACGACCAGCGTAAGGGGTTCGCCGTCCTCCGGGCCGATCGTGCCGCTGATCTCCAGCGGCGTCTCCGCGGAAAGGAAACGGTGGCGCCGGGCCGCCACGACCTCGGCGGCCAGCGTCGTTGCCAGAGCGCCCGCACCGAGCAGGGTCGCCCGACCGATGTGCCGGACAGCGATGCCCAACCGCGCCTCCTCGTACAACTTCCAGCGTACGGGTTGCTGACCGGTTTGTGAAGACTCCAGCCACCGTCTGCGGCCACTGGTCGCTGACCGTCACCCCACGATCTGGGCCGGGTTGCGCGAGCGGTGCGGACGAGGTCGAGCCGGCCCTGCACCGGCTGCCGCCAGGAGCTGACCCGCTGCTCCTCCTCCCGGGGCGTTACCATCCGGGACATGCCCGCCTCTCCCAGCAGCGCCGCGCCCCGGCGGCGAGAGTCCAAGGCGGCGCGGGCCGCCCGCGTCGCCGAGATCCGGGCCCGGCTGGCCGCCCGCTACCCGGCGGTGACCACCGCCCTTGACCACCGCTCGGCCTGGGAGCTGCTGGTGGCGACCATCCTGTCGGCCCAGTCGACCGACGTGGTCGTCAACCAGATCACCCCCGAGCTGTTCCGGCGCTGGCCGACCCCGGCCGACCTGGCCGCCGCCGACCGGGCCGAGGTGGAGGCGGCCATCCACGCCACCGGGTTCTTCCGCAACAAGGCCCGGTCGATCCAGGGCGCGGCCGCCTACCTGCTCGAGCACCACGGCGGCGAGGTCCCCGAGATCATCGACGAGCTGGTCGAGCTGCCCGGGGTCGGCCGCAAGACGGCCAATGTGGTCCTTGGCACGTTCTTCTCCCGCAACGAGGGCGTGGTCGTCGACACCCACGTCGGGCGGCTCTCGCGCCGCCTGGGGCTGACCTCGAACCACGACCCGGTCAAGGTCGAGCGCGACCTGATGGCCCTCATCCCCATGGAGGAGTGGACCATCTTCTCCCACCGCCTGATCTGGTTCGGGCGCGAGGTGTGCTCGGCCAAGGACCCGCGCTGCGACCGCTGCGAGCTGGCCGACCTGTGCCCATCGGCGTTCAAGGTGGGCCGGTTCGTCAAGGCCAAACCCCGTGCTCGTCGCTGACGCCATGACCCGGCGGCCGGTGACGGTGCCGCCGGACGTGCCCGGCGCCCTGGGGCGGGCCATGACCGTGGTCGGCGAGCTCGGGGCCACCTGCTGTTCGCCAGCCGCCTGGTGCGTCGGGCCGGCGACGTGCGTGACGCTTGACCGGTAGTTGAGGCCGAATGCCCCCAACCTGTTTCATAGCCAGGCTGTGATGCGGACCATGGAGGAGACGGCGCAGCTCGCCAAGACCACCATGCGCCGGTCGAGGGGCGCGGCCGTCCTCCTGGCCGCTGGCGCGGTGGTCCTGCTGGGGCTGGCCCTGGCATGGGCCCGGCGGGCCCGGCGGGCCGGTCAGCCCGAGGGCGAGGCCGTCCCGCTGGCCGAGGTGGCCGCCGCCGCCGTCCGCGACAACCCCGACGCGTCCCGGGTCGACCTTGCCGTCCCTGGCGACCTGCTGGTCCCCTGGAAGGCCGCCGACGACCTGGCCGACCTCCTGGCCGAGCTGGTGGACAACGCCGTCGCCTTCTCCGCGCCCGAGACCAGGGTGCGGGTCGGCGGGCGGAAGCTCGGGCCCGCCTACGTCCTCGAGGTCACCGACTGCGGCCTGGGCATGACCGACGGGGAGCTGGCCGCGGTGAACCGGCGCCTGGCCGGCGACCCGGTGGCCGGCGACGACCCCTCCCAGCGGCTCGGCGCCTTCGTGGTCGGGCGCCTGGCCAGGCGCCACGACCTCGACGTGCGGCTGGCCCGCTCGCCCCGGGGCGGGGTGACGGCCACCGTGCTCCTCCCCGAGCGGCTGGTCGTGGCCAGCCTGCCCCTACGCCGCAGGGCGCCGGATGTCCCCGAGGCCGACCCGCCCCTGCCCAGGCGGGCCCCACATGCCAGCCTGGCCCCCGACCTGGCCGCCGGCGGCCCCGGGCATCCCGTCCGCCAGGTCTCTCCCCGGTCGCCCGAGCAGGTCAGGACGATGCTGCGCCGGTACCGCTCGGGGCTGGAGCGCGGCCGGGTGGCCGCCGCCCGCGACCTGCCCGACGACCCGCTGCCCTGACCGGCCGGCTCAGGCGGCGCGGCGAGGGCGGCCGGCGAACAGGTCGGCGGCGGCCCGCCAGGCCCTGGCCCCGACCATGGCCCCCAGGACCCGGCCGACCAGGTCGCCGGCCTTGAAGTGGATGCCGCCGTAGCGGCGGGACCGGCCGGCCTGGTCGGCGGCGTCGGTGAAGGTCGGCCAGGACAGGACGACGTCGACCGCCGGGGTGATGCCGGGCTCGACCCGTGAGCTGCCCGCCGGGATGGTCACGCTCGCCCCGAAGCGGTCGGAGCCGGTGAAGGCGGCCAGCACCGCGGCCCCGGCGGCGCTGAAGGTGGAATGCCCCGAGGGATGCTCGGGGAACGGCGGGGTGGCGAGGTAGGGCTGCCACGCCTCGCCCCGGATGCGGCGCGTCCCCTGCCCCGGGCCGCCCCAGGCCGGCACCTCCTGGCCGGCGAACAGGAACCGGAGGGCCGTGACCGGCCGGACCGAGTCGTAGGTGCGCTTGGCGTCCCAGCAGGCGATGCCGGCGTCCAGCAGCGCCCCGGTGAGGGCGAAGAACAGCCGCACGTCCTCGTCCAGGCCGTGGCCGTCCCTGGCCGACATCTCCTGGGCGAGCAGGCACCAGTGGCCGGGCGGGGTCTCGGTGTCGGGGCCGTCGGCCCAGTACTCGGCGATCGCCTTGTGCTCGTCGGTCAGCCCGGCGCTGTCGGCCAGGAGCTCGGCAGCCTGGGCCAGGAAGCCGGGCCCGGGGTGGCGCCGCGGCCCCCGCGGCCGCAGCTCCCAGCCGGCCGCCAGCGCGAAGGGCGCCACCAGGCCCCAGTGGGGGACCAGGAAGCGCTGTCCGGCCCCATCGGGGGTGGGCAGCGGCCGCCAGCGGTTGGGGTCGAGCAGCCGCATCAGCTCGTTGACCGGCCGGTAGCCGGTCCAGTCGGCGTACGGCTCGACCAGCTGGCCGGGACCGCGGCCGAGGTCGCCGAGCTGGTTGGCCCCGTCGCCGTGGCGGAAGGCGAGCACCGCCCGGGCGGCCAGGACGCCGACGGCGCTCGGCGAGCCCTCGGGCCCGACGGCGTCGGGGTCGTAGCCGAGCCCGACCAGCAGCCTGGCGAAGCCGGCCGCCTCGGAGGGGAACAGGTCGATCAGGGCCCGGTGGGCGGCGAAGCTGGCCGCCTCCCGCCTGGCCGCCTCGGTCCGGTCGGCCGGCGGCCGGCGCACCCTGTCCCCGAGGCGGCTCCCGAAGGCGACCTCGTCGTGGGCCGCCCAGGCGTCGTACATGGCCGCGTGCAGGACATGCAGGGCCCGGGCCACGATCGGGGGGCCCATGCGGGTCCGGCGGACGGCCTCGAGCGCGGCGGTGTTCCAGGACAGGGCGACGTTGTCGCGCATGACCGGCTCCTCCCCGTGGCGGCGGGGTCACACCATAGCCGGGCAGCCGCCCAGCTCCGGCCGGTTCGGGTGATATCGGGGCATCCGTGGCTGTTTCGTTGCCGGGGCGAGGCCACCCTGCTATGGTCCCTAACAACCGTTCGTTAGGAGCTCCAGGTGCAGACCCGACGGCGCCAGATCGAGGACGTGGCCAGCGCCCTGTTCAGCTCCCGTGGCTACGCCGCGACCAGCATGCGCGACATCGCCCGAGCGCTCGACCTGCAGGGCGGCAGCCTGTACGCCCACATCCCCTCCAAGGAGGCGGTGCTGGCGGCCATCGTCGAGGAGGCGGCCGAGAAGTTCCACGCCGCCGTCCGCCCGGTCGCCGAGCGGCCGGGGCCGGCGGCCGGGCGGCTGCGGGAGATGATCGCCGCCCACGTCCACGTGGTCACCGGCGGCCGCGAGCGGGCCAAGGTGTTCCTGTTCGAGTGGACCTTCCTCGGCGAGGAGCGGCGCGCCGCGGTCAGCCGCTCGCGGGCCGCCTACCAGGCCTACTTCGAGCGGGTGGTGGCCGAGGGGGTGGCCGCGGGCGAGCTGGCCACGCCCGACCCCAAGCTGGCCGCGGTCTTCATCCTCTCGGCCATGAACGCGATGGCCCACTGGTACCGGTCGGACGGGGCCATCGGCCCCGACGCCCTCGCCGAGCACTACGCCGACCTCTTCCTGAGCGGGCTCCAGCCATCTGAGAGGACACCGATGAGGGCGGGCGCATTCGAGACGGCAACTGGCAAGGAGGAGCGCCGGTGAGCGATTCCAGGCGGGTCCAGGAGTTCAACCGGCACGTGGCCTCGGGCGGCAAGGTCGAGGCCACCGACTGGATGCCGGAGGAGTACCGCCGGGCCGTCCGCCGGTTCGTGGAGATGCACGCCAACTCCGAGCTGATGGGCGTGCTGCCCGAGCGGGAGTGGATCCTGCGGGCGCCCACCCTCAAGCGCAAGCTCGCCCTGTCGGCCAAGATCCAGGACGAGGTCGGCCACGCCCAGCTGCTGTACCGGGTGGCCGAGGACCTCGGCAAGCCGCGCGAGGCCATGCTGGCCGACCTGCTGGCCGGGAAGACCAAGTTCCACAACGTGTTCCACTATCCGACGTTCAGCTGGGCCGACGTCGGCATCATCGCCTGGCTGGTCGACGCGGCCGCGATCGTGGCCCAGCAGGCGCTGCGCGAGTCCAGCTACGCCCCGTACGGGCGGACGATGAAGAAGATCTGCTGGGAGGAGTCGGTCCACATCCTCCACGGCCGGGACGTGGTCCTGACCATGGTGAACGGCACCGCCCGGCAGCGGGCGCTGGTCCAGGACGCGCTGGAGCGCTGGTGGGGGCCGCTGATGCAGATGCACGGGCCCCGGACCGACCCGGCCAAGGACCGCGACCTGGCATGGCGGATCAAGAACAAGGGCAACGAGACCCTGCGCCAGGAATTCCTGAGCGTCTACGTGCCCCGCATCCGCGAGATCGGCCTCGAGATCCCGGACCCGGAGCTGCGCCAGGACCCCGACACCGGGCGCTGGCTCTACACCGAGCCCGACTGGAAGGAGCTGTACGCCGTGGTCACCGGCCACGGCCCCCGCTCGGCGGCGCGGCTGGAGCTGCGCCGGCTCAGCTACGCCCAGACCCAGTGGGTGCGCGACACCGTCCTGGCCGCGCCGGTGGCCGCCTGACCATGGCCGGCCAGCCGATGCAGGTCTACGAGGTCTTCCGCCGGGAGCGGGAGGGCGGGGCCATGCAGCACGCCGGCAACCTGCTCGCCCCCGACCCCGAGCTGGCCAGCCACTACGCCCGCGAGTTCTACGGCCGCCGCCAGGAGTCGGTGCGGCTGTGGATCGTGCCCCGGGCGGCCATCATCGACCTGGACGACCCCGACCTGCTCCAGCCGCCGTTCGACCGCTCGTTCAAGAAGCCGGCCGGCTACTCCACCGAGATCAAGGCCAAGCTGGCCGCCGCGAGGGCCAGAGCCGGCACCGAGGCCGAGGAGGCCGAGCGATGACCGCCCAGGCCCTCGACGGTCCCGTGCGCACCGCGCTCGCCGATCTCCTCCTGGCCATGGCCGATGACGAGTTCGTCATCGGCTTCTGGGACAGCGAGTGGACAGGGATCGCGCCCATCCTCGAGGAGGACGTGGCCTTCGCGTCGCTGGCCCAGGACGAGGTCGGCCACGCCCAGGCCCTCTACCGGCTGCTGGCCGACCTGGAGGGGGGCGACCCGGACGAGCTGGCCTTCGGGCGGCGGCCGGAGGAGTACCGGCACGCCCGGCTGCTCGACCATCCCCGGACCGACTGGGCGTTCTCGGTGGCCCGCCGGTTCCTGTACGACACGGCCGACGCGGCCCGGCTCGACGCCCTGGTGGCGTCCGCCCACGCGCCCCTGGCCGCGGTGGTGGCCAAGATGCGCCGCGAGGAGACCTACCACCTGCTGCACATGCACGCCTGGCTGGAGCGGCTGGCCACCGGCGGCCAGGAGCCCCGCTCGCGGCTGGTCGCGGCCATGGAGCGGCTGTGGCCCGACGCCCTGTGCGTGCTGGCCGGGATCGAAGGCGACGACCTGCTGGTCGAGGCCGGCGTCCTGGCCGAGCCCCTGGCCGCGGTCCGGCGGCGCTGGCTGGCCGGCCTGGCCCCCGAGCTGGAGCGCCTCGGCCTGCCGCCGGCGCCGGCGACCCCGCCGACCCGGTGCCGGGGACCGGAGCGGCCCGACGACTTCCGCTGGCTGTGGGAGCAGTTCACCATGGTCCGCCGGTCCGACCCGGAGGCCGTCTGGTGAGAACCAGGCGAGAACCAGGTGAGAACCAGGTGAGAACCAGGTGAGAACGCTCAGCGGGACCGAGGTCTGGGAGGCCCTGGCCGAGGTCCCGGACCCGGAGATCCCGGTGGTGTCGGTGGTCGACCTGGGCCTGGTCCACGCGGTCGAGCACGACGGCGAGCGGCTCCGGGTCGAGCTGCTGCCGACCTTCGTCGGCTGCCCGGCCCTGGACCTGATCCGGCGGTCGGTGGCCGAGCGCCTGGCCGGGATGGCCCCCCAGGTCGAGGTCGAGATGACCTTCGCCGTGCCCTGGACCTCGGACCGGATCACCGACGAGGGCCGCCGCAAGCTGCGTGAGAGCGGCTTCGCCCCACCGGAGAAAGGCTCGGAGCCGGCCTTCGGCCGACGGCCAGGAGACACCGGCCGGCAGAGCCGGCCCCTGTTCTCGACCATCCCGGTGCGGCCGTCGACCACCTGCCCGTACTGCGGGTCGGCCGACACCAGCCTCGAGAACCTGTTCGGCCCGACCCTGTGCCGGACGCTGTTCTGGTGCAACCGCTGCCGGCAGCCGTTCGAGCAGTTCAAGGCCATCTGACAGGGGATAGAATGCAGCTGCCCCCGGCAACCGGGGCGTGGCGGGAGGTGGGCATGGCACTGCTCGAGGTCAAGGACCTCAGGGTCCATTTCGACACCGACGACGGGGTCGTCAAGGCGGTCGACGGGGTCAACTTCTCGCTCGACCCCGGCCAGACGCTCGGGATCGTCGGCGAGTCCGGCTCCGGCAAGAGCGTCACCAACCTGGCCATCATGGGCCTTGCCCGGGGCGGCCGGATCTCCGGGGAGGTCCTGTTCGAGGGCCGGGACCTGCTCAAGTTGCACACCAACGAGCTGCGCGAGATCCGCGGCAAGAAGATCGCCATGATCTTCCAGGACCCGCTGTCCAGCCTGCACCCCTACTACAAGGTCGGGTCCCAGATCGCCGAGATGATCCTGGCCCACGAGAAGGTCTCCAGGAAGGAGGCCCGCGACCGGGCCATCAACCTGCTGCGCCTGGTCGGCATCCCCCGGCCGGAGCGGCGGGTCGACGACTACCCCCACCAGTTCTCGGGCGGCATGCGCCAGCGGGCCATGATCGCCATGGCCCTGGCCCTCGACCCGGCCGTGCTGATCGCCGACGAGCCGACCACCGCCCTGGACGTCACCGTGCAGGCCCAGGTCCTGGACCTGATCGAGCGGCTCCAGGAGGAGTTCGGCACGGCCATCATCTGCATCACCCACGACCTCGGGGTGGTGGCCGACATGGCCGACGACGTCCTGGTCATGTACGCCGGCAGGCCGGTCGAGGTGGCCGACCGCCGGACCGCCTACTACAACCCCCACATGCCCTACACCTGGGGGCTGCTCCAGTCGCTGCCCTCGATCGGGGCCGAGCACACCGGCGAGCAGCTCCGCCCCATCAAGGGCCTGCCGCCCAGCCTCATCAACCTGCCCAAGGGCTGCCCGTTCAATCCCCGCTGCCCGTACGTGTTCGAGCAGTGCACCAGGGAGGTCCCGCCGCTGGCGCCGGCCGACCTGGCCAAGCCCGCGCATCTGTCGGCCTGCCACCTCTCCCTGGAGGACAAGGAGCGCATCTGGCAGCAGGAGGTGGTACCCACGCGATGAGCGTCGAGATGGAGCAGGAGGCCGACCGGCCGGCGCCGGGTGACCGTCAGCCGCTGGTCCGCGTCAGGGACGTCAAGAAGTACTTCCCGATCACCCAGGGCATCATCTTCCAACGCGAGGTCGGCCGGGTGCACGCCGTCGACGGCGTCTCCCTGGACGTCTTCCCCGGCGAGACCCTCGGCATCGTCGGCGAGACCGGCTGCGGCAAGTCCACCCTGGCCCGCCTGATCTGCCGTCTGCTCGACGTCACCGAGGGAACCATCGAGTTCGACGGCCAGGACATCACCCACCTCAAGGGCGACCGCCTGCGCCAGCTCCGGCGCGAGATCCAGATGATCTTCCAGGACCCGTACTCGTCGCTGAACCCGCGCAAGCGGGTCGGGGCGATCATCGGCGACCCCTTCGAGATCCACAAGCTGGCCGACGGCAAGGAGCAGAAGAAGCGGGTCCAGGAGCTGATGGAGGTCGTCGGGCTCAACCCCGAGCACTACAACCGGTTCCCGGCCGAGTTCTCCGGCGGCCAGCGCCAGCGCATCGGGGTCGCCCGCGCCCTGGCCCTACGGCCCAAGCTGGTCATCTGCGACGAGCCGGTGTCGGCCCTGGACGTCTCCATCCAGGCCCAGGTCATCAACCTGCTCGAGGACCTCCAGGACGAGTTCCACCTGACCTACGTCTTCATCGCCCACGACCTGTCGGTGGTCCGCCATGTCTCGGACCGGGTCGGCGTCATGTACCTGGGCAAGGTGGTGGAGCTGGCCGACGCCGGGCGGCTGTACACCGAGCCCAAGCACCCCTACACCGGGGCCCTGCTGTCGGCGATCCCGGTCCCCGACCCGGACCAGGCCCAGAAGCGGGAGCGGGTGATCCTGGTCGGGGACGTGCCGTCGCCGATCGACCCGCCGTCGGGCTGCCGGTTCCACCCGCGCTGCCCCAAGGCCCAGGAGCGCTGCGTCCACGAGGAGCCACCGCTCGAGCCCAAGGCCAGCGGCGACCTGGCCGCATGCCACTTTCCCCTGGAGCCGGGCGAGAACCTGGCCAGGGCCAAGGCCGGCATCGAGCAGCAGGCGGAGGCGGCCATGCCTCCGCCTGTCGGCGGCGGCTCGGCCTAGTTGTAGCGGACCCGGGGGTCCAGGTAGGCGTACACGATGTCCACGATGAGGTTCATCATCGTGACCGCGATCGCCACCACCACCGTCACCGCCAGCACCACCGGCAGGTCGCCCTGGAACACCGAGGCGACCGCCCACTGGCCGATGCCCTGGAGGTTGAACACCGTCTCGGTGATGACCGCGCCGCCCAGCAGCGCCCCCAGGTCCAGGCCGATGAGGGTCACCACCGGGGTCAGGCTGGCCCGCAGCCCGTGCTTGAAGATCACCGTGCGCTCGGACAGTCCCTTGACCCTGGCCGTGCGGATGTAGTCCTGACCCATGGTCTCGATCAGGTTCCCGCGGGTCATGCGGGCGTAGAAGGCGGCGTACAGCAGGGCCAGCACGACCCAGGGCAGGATCATGTGGCTGAGCCAGCCGGTGAAGCTGTCGCCCCAGGCGACGTAGCCGGTGCCCGGGGACCAGCGCAGCTTGAACCAGAACAGCCACAGGCCCATCAGCCCCAGCCAGAACACCGGGGCGGCCACGAAGAACAGCGCGAGCCCCATGGACAGCCGGTCGGTCAGGGTGCGGCGCTTGATGGCCGAGAGGATCCCGATAGGGATGCCGATGGCCAGCCAGACCAGGGCCGCGCCGAAGGCGAGCTGGGCGGTGACCAGCACTCGGCCGTAGAACTGGTCCTTGACCGGCGAGCGGGTCGAGTAGGAGAAGCCAAGGCCCGGCCAGCCGTACTGGTCACCCAGGAAGACGTGCTTGATGAAGGTCAGGTACTGCACCGGGACCGGCTTGTCGAGACCGAAGTTCCGGCGGACCTCCTCGATCTGCTCGGGGGTCGGGTTCTTGCCGGCGAAGGTCACGGCCGGGTCGGTGGAGGGCATCACGAAGAA
>Ga0307405_10000424_pt1 | contig 15829 bp, 17 predicted proteins | sample 322Cmetagenome_2_FD_203311 | JGI IMG/M metagenome (GOLD analysis project Ga0307405, IMG submission 203311) | Maize rhizosphere microbial communities from greenhouse at UC Davis, California, United States - 322HYB-C-1 | ecosystem: Host-associated > Plants > Roots > Rhizosphere > Soil | place...
CAACGGGGGCTGGATCTTCACCGTGCTCGCCGCATATCGCCGCGGCGAGCAGCGCGGCGACTGGTAGCCACGAATGGCGGCGCGGCGCTCCGTCTAGCTCCCGGGACGGCTTGCCCCCTCCGGCTCAGGGGCTATGTTCGACCGGTGCGACGGTGCCAGACCGGCCGCCGCGTCCCCCTGGCAGGAGGTGGGCATGGTTCTCGTCGTGGGTGCGACCGGTCTGCTCGGCTCGGAGGTGTGCCGGCGCCTCATCGCCCGCGGGCTCCCCGTGCGCGCGCTGGTGCGGCCGACGGCCGACGCCGCCAGGGTCGACCAACTCCGCGCCCTCGGCGCGACCCTCGTGGTCGGCGACCTCCGGGACCGTGATTCGCTCGACGCCGCCTGCCGCGGGACGAGCACCGTGATCTCCACGGCGTCGAGCATCATTCCACACCAGCAAGGCGACTCGATTGCCGGCGTCGACCGCGACGGACAGATGCGACTTGTCGACGCCGCCCGCGCGGCCGGCGTCGGACAGTTCGTCTACGTGTCGTACTCCGGGAACCACGACGTGCCCAGCCCACTGTACACCGCCAAGCGCGGCGTCGAACAGTACCTCCGCGCGAGCGGACTGCCGTACACCATCCTCCGGCCGGCCCCGTTCATGGAGATCTGGCTGAGCCCCGCCCTCGGCTTCGATTACGGGCGCGGCGCCGCGCAGATCTACGGCGAGGGCGAGCGGCCGGTGAGTTGGATCTCCTTCGCCGACGTCGCGCAGTTCGCGGTCGACTGCGTGGGCAACCCGGCCGCGGTGAACGCCGTGATCGAGCTCGGCGGCCCGGAAGCGGTCTCGCCGCTCGAGGCGGTGCGCACGTTCGAAGAGGTGACCGGCCGCCGCTTCGAGCTGCAGTACGTCCCCGAGCCCGCGCTCGCGGCACAGTGGGAGTCGGCCGAGGACCCGACGCAGAAGAGCTTCGCGGCGCTCACCCTGGGCGTGGCGCGCGGCGACGCCATCGACATGCGGCACACGTTGGAAACGTTCCCCCGGCGGTTGACGTCCGTCCGCGAGTACGCGGCCCGCGCCGCCACCGCGTAAAGCCGAGGGACGTCACAGACGAGGGACGAGGGACGCGGGACGCGGGACGCGGGACGCGGGACGCGGTGAAAAGAGCTTGCCGCGCCTCGTCCCTCGTCCCTCGTCCCTCGTCCCTCGTCGTCGTCCCTCGTCCCTAGAACAGCGTCATCTGCTCCCCGAGCTGGTCCGGTTCTACGGGGCGCTGGCCGAGGAGGCGCTGGAGCTCGCGCGCGGACGCGGGGCTGTGGCCGGCGAAGTGGTTGTTGATGTAGCCGTACACGTCGGCGCCGCGCCGCGTCAGGCTGAAGATCGCGTGCGACCACGCTTCCAGCTCGCGCGAGCGGTCCACCTGGATGCGCGAGTAGTCGACGAGGTCGCGGTTCGGCCCCATCCAGCGGATGTACGCGAACCCGGCGGTCGGCCGGGCGGCGAGGGCGAGCATCTGCTTGCGAGGGATCCAGCGCGCGTCGGCGAGCGCGAGCGCCACCCCGTGCTCGGCCAGGAGTGACAGCACGCCGTCGTAGATCCACCCGCGCTGACGGAACTCGACCGCCACCTTCAGGTCGCGCGGGATGAGCGGGAGGAAGGCGGCGAGCGCCGGCAACTCGGCGGGGGCGAAGTCGGGGCCGAGCTGGATGAGGATCGGGCCGAGCTTCGAGCCGAGCTCGCGGGCCCGGTCGAAGAACAGGGCGGCGAGATCGGCGGAGTCGCGCAGCCGGTTCTCGTGCGTGATCTCCTGCGGCAGCTTGAGCGCGAACTGGAAGTCGTCGGGCGTGCGCTCGGCCCAGCCGCGCACCGCCTTCACCGAGGGAATGGCGTAGAACGTCGAGTCCACCTCCACCGTCGGGAAGGCGCGCGCGTAGACGGCGAGGTAGTCGGCCGCCCGGGTGCCGCTCGGGTAGAACGGCCCGACCCACGCGTCGTAGTTCCATCCCTGCGTTCCCAGGCGAATCGTTCCGATCGCGGTGGCCATACGGGAATGGGAACGGGGATGGCAGCGCACTGTCAAGGTCGGTCCGGTCCCGATCTTGCGCTCGGTCGCCGGGCTACCGTAGGCGACCCCCTGATGCGGGAGGACACGATGTCCAGCAGCGACTTCGACGACAACCGGGATCTCAACCGCGACCTGAATCGCGACGCCACCCGCGCCCGCGACACCGACCCGAGGATCGACCCCGACACAGGCGAGGTGATCGGCGAGGCGGCAGGCGGCATCTCCGGCGCCCTCACCGGTGCGGCGCTCGGCTCACTCGGCGGGCCGGTCGGCACGATCATCGGTGGCATCGCCGGCGCCGTGGGCGGCTGGTGGGCCGGCAAGGCGATCGCCGACGCCGCCACCCGGATCACGAACGAGGACGACAGCTACTACCGCACCCACTACGAGTCGTCGTCGGCCCGCCTCGGGGATCGCACGTACGACGACGTCCGCCCCGCCTACCAGCTCGGCCACCTCGCGGGGCAGAACCCCGACTACACGGGCCGCAGCTTCGACGACATAGAGGGCGACCTGCGCCGCGGCTGGACGGACGACGTTCGCACCCGGCACGGCGACTGGGAGAGCGTGCGGGGATACGCGCGCGACGCGTACGACCGCGGCCGACTGAACGCCGGCGCCGCGGCCGGCACCGCCACGGGCGCCGCGGCGTACGGCGCCGGTCGGGTGGCCGACAAGCTCGACGACCTGAAGGATCGTGTCGACGCCAACCCGGCGTCTCGCCCAGGGCCCGATGCGACCGACCGGCCCACGTACGGCAGCGGCGCCGATTACGGCGCCGCGCGGACGGCGGACCGCCTGGACGCCGCCACCGACCGCGCCGGCGACAAGATCGAGAACGCCTGGGACAAGACCAAGGCCGGTGCCGAGCGGCTCGGCGACAAGATCGAGCGCGGCTTCGACAACGTGAAGGACCGTGTCGACGGCAACCCCGCATCGAAGCCTGGCCCCGATCCCACCGACCGTCGGATCTGAGCTCCGTTCGGTGAGCGCCGCCTAGTCGGGTAGTCGTGTAGAGCTGCGTAGCCGCGTAGCTGTGCGAGCGCTTACTTGAGGTCGGAAACGCAAATGCGACGAGTGACGGCCGGCCCCGCGGGGCCGGCCGTCACTCGTCGTCGCACTGAGCGCCCGCGGAGGCGCTGCCGTCGATGAGCGATCGCTACCACTGGTCCTCGCGTCAGGCCCCCGACTTGCAACACGGTTCGGTCCGCACGTTGACGTACCCAGCTGGGAGGAACTCATGGCGAGAATCAACAACGACCCGAACGATCAGTTCGATCCGGGCCTCGACCGGACCGACGACCGCATCTCGGGCGCGAGTGCTAGTGGGAAGGTTCGTCGCGCGGCTGACGCCGCCTTGCACAACCACGACGAGCCCGCCGACCTCGGCGACCGCGTGGGCGAGGCGACCGGCGGCGTGGCCGGCGCGGCGACGGGTGCCGCGATCGGCTCACTCGGTGGCCCGATTGGCACGATCATCGGGGGCATTGCGGGCGCCGTGGGCGGGTGGTGGGCCGGCCGCGCCGTGTCCGAGGCGGCCGAGAGCTTCACCGACGAAGACGACAGCTACTACCGCCGGCACTTCGAGCAGCGCCGCGCCGGCGGTGCACTGGATCCCCTCAATACCACGGACCGGAGCGGCGCCTATACGAGTCGTGCGACCGGCGAGGGCGCGAGCGGCGCGGGCAACGACTTCGATTACGAGCGTGTTCGCCCCGCGTACCAGATCGGCTATCTCGCCGGAATGAATCCGGACTACCAGGGCCGCCGTTTCGAGGACGTCGAGCCGGACCTGCGGCGCGGGTGGACGAGTGTCGGCAGCGGGCAGGGTGACTGGCCGAGCGTGCGCGACTACGCGCGCGACGCGTACAGCCAGGCCCAGGAACGGCGGATCACGCTCTCCGAGGAGCAGCTCTCCATCGGGAAGCGCCAGGTGCAGGCCGGCGAGGTCGAGATCCGCAAGACCGTCGAGACCGAGCACGTTCGGGAGACGGTGCCGGTCACCCGCGAAGAGGTGAGCGTGGAGCGCCGCCCGCTGTCGGCGGACGCCGCGACCGGCGCCGACATCGGCGAGGACGAGATCCGCGTCCCCCTGATGCAGGAGGAGGTCGTCGTCGACAAGCGCGTGGTCCCGAAGGAAGAGGTCGTGGTGAAGAAGCACGCGGTCACCGAGGAGCGCGTGGTGGCCGACGACGTGCGGCGTGAGCGGCTCGAGACCGACGGGCTGAACGACGCTCGCGTGCGCGACCGCTCTCGCGACGACATTCGCGACGAGCTGCGGTAGTAGGTCGGGCGCGGGGGGCGGCACCAGGCACGGTGCCGCCCCCCACGCTCCCGGGGACACCGACGCCGTCGCGCACCGAGTTCACCAACGTGGCGCACGACGCGTCACGTGACGCCACCCGGAGGATTCGATGGCGCAGATCAACCTGGAGCGAAAGCGGAGGAGCGCCGTCCCGTTGCTCCTCGCGCTGCTGGTTCTCGCGCTGCTGCTCTGGTGGTTCCTCTCCCGTCGAACCGACGAGCGGCAGCTCACACCCGCCGATACGGCCGCCGCGACAGCGCCAGCCACGCCGGCCGCACCGGCCATGCCGGGGCCTCCGGGTACGGGCGACACCGTCAGCGCGGGCACGCCCCGCTGAGGCGGACGGAAGCGCGGGGTGACGCCCGCCGGATCGACGAGCTCACCACCAATTCACGGCGCAACCGGCTCGCTTCGGCACGGCCGGTCGCGCCAAGGAGGAGTACGAGGATGGCCAACAGAGACAGCTACGATCGCGGCTCCGAGAACGCGGGGCGGCTCGCCCGCCTCGACGACCTGCGCGACTTCAAGGTCGCGGACGGCGATCCTGACGTGCGCGGGTGGGACGTGGTCGGGTCCGACGGGCGCAAGCTCGGCGAGGTGAAGCACCTGATCGCTGACCCGGCGGCAATGCGCGTACGCTACCTCGAGGTCGAGCTCGACCGCTCGGTGCGGGAAGGCGGCGACCGCCGCGTGCTCCTCCCCATCGGGACCGCGCGGCTCGACGACACGCGCGACGAAGTGATCGTCGACTCGATCGCAGGCGTCGATGCGGGGACGCTTCCGACGTACGCGGAGGGGGCCGACATCACCCGCGATTACGAGTCGACGCTTCGGGGGCGGTTCACCGGCGGCACCCGCTCGGCCGACACCAGCTCTGACGATCTGCGCTCCGACGACGTGCGCGCGGCCGGCAGTGCGGTGGGCGGGATCGCCGGAGGCGCCGGCCGGGCCGGACGCGACGAGGAGGACTTCTACGCCGCCGACTTGTACGACGAGAGCCGATTCCGCCGCCCCCCGCTCGGCGAGCGCGACGAAGCGCGCCTAACGCGGTCCGAGGAAGAGCTCGCGATCGACAAGCGCCAGGTGCAGGCCGGCGAGGTCGGCATCCGGAGGACCGTGGAGACCGAGCGCGTCGAGGAGCGGGTGCCGGTCACCCGCGAGGAGGTGACGGTCGAGCGCCGTCCGCTGTCCGCCGACGCCGGTCAGGACGTGACGATCACCGACGACGAGATCCGGATCCCCGTCATGGAAGAGCAGCTCCTCGTCGAGAAGCGCGTCGTCCCCAAGGAGGAGATCGTCATCAGGAAGCGCGCGGTCACCGAGGAGAAGACCGTGGAAGCCGACCTGCGGCGCGAGCGCGTGGAGTACGACGAGGACCAGGTTCGGGCACGCGCCGACCGCGAGGTGCGCGGCGCCGAACCCGTCGCTGACCGCGGCGACCGCGGCGGCAACCGGCTCGCCGATGCCGTCGACGACCTGAAGGATCGCGTAGACGGCAACCCCGCCTCGCGCCCGGGCCCCGACCCCACCGATCGGCCGGAGCGGAGGCTGTAAAGAGCAGTGACAAGTGAGAAGTGGCGGGTGGCGAGCGACTGCGGAACTCTCGCCACCCGCCACTTCTCACTTGTCACTCCCTTCACCGGTACGTTTCGAAGAAGCCGGCGCCGGTGCCGCGGACCGGGACCCCGCGAACGCGGCCCTCCAGCGTCATGCGTCCCTTCATCTGAATGAAGTAAGGCTGGGCGCCGGGCGGTGCGGCTCGTGCGGCGTCGCCCCTCCCTTCCCCGCCGAGCATCCCCGAGAAGTCGGTGCCGATCGCGTCGTCGACGTCGATGGCGATGCGGAGTGTGTCGTCGCCGCGCACGTCGACCATCGTGGCGCGCGACGGCACGCGGAGCGGCCGCCCGTTCACCGCGATCTGGCGCCCGTCCTCGTAGCTGATGCGCGGCGGCCGGAACGCGCCGAGGAAGCCGAGCGAGTCGACCAGGTAGACGTAGAGCGGACCGCTCGCCGGTGCGCCGGCGGGGTGTACGCGTCCGTAGAGCACCGTATACTGACCCGCACGCGAGGCGCCCCACTCCCACGTCACGTCGCGCCACACGCCCCAGTTGTGGTCGTGGTACGACTGCGCGCCGTCGTACACGTCGCACGCACCGCGCGCGCCGTCGGTGCAAATGCGCCCGGAGGCGCTGGCGCGGAGCCCGGGCACCACGTAGCCGAAGCTGTCGTCGGTGCCGCGCGACGCGCTCGGCAGGTACGCGCCGGCCGCGGGACTCACGACGAGGTCGACGTCGACTGTGCCGGTGCCCTGCTCCGCCGTCGCCCGGCCCCTGACCGCGTAGCGCCCGTCGGGGAGCACGGTCACGGAGGCGGCGCCGGCGGTCACGTCGGCGTCGGACGTCGAGAAGCGTACCTCGCCAGCGGGGACGGCCGCGGCGAAACGCCTGGTCGCGCCGCCCTGCTCCCGGAGCGTGACAGTGAAGGTCGCCGCGTGCCTGCCTGCGGGTACGTCACCCGAGACGATCAGTGCGACGAAGGCCCACCGCCGCTCGTCGTGCGAAAGCACGTTGAAATAGTGCCACTCCGCCCAGGTGGAGAGGTCGCCGGTACTGTCGGACGGCACGTGGAAGTGGTCGATGTCGTGGCGCAGCTCGGCGGGCGTGGGGCGTGCCCAGCGGCGGTCGCCGGCGTCGTCCTCCCAGCGGCCGGCGAGCAGTTCCGGTGCCGCACCCACCGCGCGGGTGGCGCTCGGCACGTCGGCGCTCGCGCGAACGGTGCGCTCCGCGCCGTCCCGTGTACGGAGGTAGACCAACTTGTCCTCGATCTGCGGCGCGACGGCGCGCACGTCGCGAGCGAGTCGCGGGGAGGCCAGGATCTGCGAGTACACGAAGCGCGCGTTCCCGATCGAGAAGAAGAGCCCGCCGAGCCCGCCCGTCTTCATGACTTCCACGTCCAGCCCTTCGGGGAGCACCGTCACGTCCCCGCCGCCCACCAATCGCTCGTCGCTCGCCTGGGTGATGAGTGCCTCCCCGATCGAGAGGAGGACGATCATCACCGTCACCCCCATGCCGTAGCCCAGGAAGAGCAACGCCGAGCGCCACGGGCGGTAGGCGAAGTTGCGAAGGGCGAGGAGGGGGATCACGGAGCGTGGCGAGTGGCGAGTGGCGAGTGATTGGAATGATCCTGGTTGCTGGCGCGGTGCTCTGGTTGCGACGGATTGAGGCTGTCAGGCTACCCTGATGCTGGGGGGGGGCCCCCGGCGGGTCTCTCGCCACTCGCCACTCGCCACTCGTCCCTCGTGATCTCCCCGTCCCGCATGTGGATCACGCGTTGCGCCGCGCGCGCGAGCTCCTCGTCATGGGTGACGACGACGATCGTCGTCCCGTCCGCGTTCAGGCGGCCGAAGAGGCGGATGATTTCCTCCCCGGTTCGGGCGTCGAGCTCGCCGGTCGGCTCGTCGGCGAGGAGCAGGGCCGGCCGGTTGGCGAGCGCGCGGGCGATCGCCACGCGCTGCTGCTCGCCCCCGGAGAGCTGCGACGGGCGGTGGCGCTCACGCGCCCCGAGTCCCACGTACTCGAGCAGTTCCCGCGCTCGCGCGCCCCGCTCGGCGCGCGGCACCTTGGCCTCGGCCATCGGCAACTCGACGTTCTCGCGGGCCGAGAGTGTCGGCATGAGATAGAAGCGCTGGAAGACGAACCCCACGTTCCGCAGGCGAAAGAGGGTCGCCTCCTTGTCGGTCATCGTGCTCACGTCGCGGCCGCGCACGGCCACCACCCCACCGCTCGGCCGGTCGATGACGCCGACGAGGTTGAGCAGCGTGCTCTTGCCGCACCCCGACGGGCCGACGACGGCGACGTACTCCCCGTCGACGACGTCGAACGTGACCCCGCGCACGGCGTGCACCGTCTCGCCCCCCATGCGATAGTCGCGGCGCAGGTCGCGAACCGAGACGGCAGGGAGGAGGGAGGAGGGACGAGGGACGAGGGGCGGCGATCCGGTGTCGCGGGCACGCGAATGGTGGTGCGACGCGGACGCTTCGGTGCCACCGTGATGTTGGGGGGGACCCCCCGGCGTGCTGCGCGAGCTCCCGTCCACGACCGCCCCTCGTCCCTCGTCCCTCGTCCCGCTTCCCTCGCCGGTCACGCCACCGCCTCACGCCGCAGCGTCGTCGCGATCGGCAGCGACGCCGCGCGCCACGACGGGTAGACGCCGGCCAGAATGCCGCTGACGACGAGTAGCCCGAGCGACCGCCACGCCGCCGCCGGTTGGAAGAGAAAGAAGTCGAACTCCGCCGGCAGGCCCGGAAAGTCGGAGAGGATTGCGTTCAGGTAGCGCGCCGTCACGAGCCCGAGCCCGAGCCCGAGCGCCGTGCCAACCACGGTGAGGGCCACGGCCTCGAGTACGATCTGATGGACGACGTGCGCGCGGCTCACCCCGATCGCGCGCATCACGGCGATCTCGCCGATCCGCTCGTTGACGGACACCGTGACGAGGGTGGTGACGAGTAGGAACCCCACGACGAGGCTGATCGCGCCGAGGATGAACGCGAGCTGCCGGAAGTAGCCGAGCCGCTCCTCCACCTGCTGCATCGCCGTCTCGGTGGAGATCGCCGTCACCTTGGGAAACGTGGCCTCTATCCAGCGCCGCACCCGCTCGGAACGTGCGCCGTCGCGGACCTTCACCATGAAGAGCGAGACACGGTCCGCGCGCGACGGGCCACCCATCTGCTGGAGCGTCGCCAACGGTACGGCGACCACCGGCTGGTCGGCGGCCGTGTAGTAGAACTGCCCGACCCCGACGAGCACGAGGGCTCGGCGTCCCGCGTAGCTCCGGAACTGCGGGTCGAAGCCTGCGGCCACGTCCACGGTGTCACCCAACTGTCTGCCCGTGCGTTGGAAGTACGGCTCGTTCGCCACGATTCGCTCGGGCGCCCGCACGTCGGCGCCGCGCAGCAGCTTGTAGTCACCCTGCACCGCGGGGTCGATGCCCACGGCGAACGCGGTGAGCGCGTGCGCGCCGCGGAGCGTGTGGACCTGCGCGCCCAGGATGGGGCTCACGGCCTCGACGTCGGGATGCGCCCGGAGCGCGGCGAGCACGGCACCGGCGTGCTCGATCGTGGCCTCGCTGTCGAAGGGGAGCGTCCCCTTGGGCGTGACCCGGACCTGGAAGCCGCTGACGAGCAGGAACTCCCGGAACGACTCACGCATCCCGGTGGCGAGCATCACCATGTCGAGCAGCAAGGCGGCCGACACGGCGACACCGAACACCGCGAGCAGCGTGCGGGCCGCGTGCCGGCGGAGGGCGGCGGAGGCGAGGGCGAAGCGCATGAGGCAGCGATCATCCGTCAGCGATCACCGATCAGCGATCAGACCGGCGGGGCAGGTCTGACCGCTGATCGCTGATCGCTGATCGCTGAGGTTCACCGCCCGAACAGCGCCAGCGGCGGCGTCCGCACGAGCCGTACGGCCGCGGCGAATCCCGCGCCCACGCCGAGTGCGAGCGACAGCCCGACGGCGAACGCGACGATGCCCGGCGTGACGAGGGCGAAGGTCAGCGGCGTTCGGTACACGCCCTGGTAGTGCCAGTTGATGACGAGCGTGCCGGCGTAGCCCACCGCGGTGCCCAGCACGCTGCCGAGGAGTGCCACGAGCGCCGCTTCGATGACGATCGACGTCACCACCGAGGCGCGCGAGATCCCCATCAGCCGCAGCGCGGCCACGTCGCGGCGCCGCTCCTCGACCTTGAGCAGCAGGATGCAGAGCAGGAAGATGGCGCTGGCCACGATGGTGATGACGCCGATCGCGCGGTGGAAGCGACGCACGACCTGAAACGTGCGCGACGTCCCGACGGCCACGTCCGCCGAGCGGTGGGCGCGGAAGCCGAATGCCACGTCGTTCACGGCGCGGAGCGTGCGGTCGGCCGCCCCGGGCCCGCGCGTCGCGACCGCGAAGCGGTCCACGCGGTCGCCGTAGCCCGTGAGCGCCTGAAGGTGGTCCAGGTGCAGGCGGACCCTGTACTCGTCGCGCGCCACGTCCGACGGGTCGGCCCCGCGCCGGGTGACCGCCGCGATGACGACCGTGTCCCCAGCCCCACCGGCCGCTGCGGAGATCACGACGCGGTCGCCGACGCGGAGACCCGCGTTGGCCGCGAGGCGCTCGTCGATGGAGATGGTTCGGGGCGGCGCCGGTGCGGCGGGTCGCGGGGTGGCTGGACCCTCGCCGCCCTGCGCCAGCGCAAGAGCGAGGAAAAGGGGAAGCGGCATCGGTGGAAAGCTCGGTGGGCGAACGACCGCGCCGCAACCGGCGTTCCCACGAGCTGCAGTGATGAGTGAAGAGTGGCGAGTGGAGAGTCCGCAGCACTGCCCACTCTCCACCCTTCACTCCCCACTGTTTCTCTCAGTCCGCCCGCCGCGCCGCCACCCAGGCCGTGGTGTCCTTCAGCGACTCGCGGGTTTCCTCCAGGGTGTAGGAGGGCTTCGCGAGCTGGGCCTTCCCCCGCTTGATCAGGACGAAGGCAACCACCAGCTCCACGACGCCCACGACGAGCGCCCCGACCCAGTAATTGAAGTTCGCCAGGCGCCCGACCAACGCGGCGAGGCCGATCGTCATGGCCACCATGGCCACGACGCCGGCGCCGAAGGCGACCGCGAGCCAGAGCGTGCCCCGCGCACCCGCGCGAATGCTCTCGTTGATCTCCAGCTTCGCGAGGCGAACCTCGTCGCTCGCTAGCCGCTTCGAATCGTCCGTCAGGCGGCGGATGAGGTCGGGAATGCCCACGTCGGGGTCGATCTGGATTTGGTGCTGCGGGGGGCGGTGCGCCACGGCGTCCTCCGGAAGGTACACTGGTCTGGACTCGTGACGGGCAAGGAGCGTTCCGGACGCCTATTTTCGGCCCTTCACCTTCATCGGTTCCACCATCACCTGGCCGGCGAGCGCCGGCCCGACGGCGCACTCGGCGCCCCCGACGTCGATCGTGATCGGCCCGTCGAAGGGGGCCCGCGCGACGAGGCGCACCACCGCGCCCGGCCGGATGTCGAGCTCGGCCAGGTAGCGGAGCATCGACGCGTCCTCGTCGCTGACGCGCACCACCCGAGCGTGCTCGCCGGCCGGGATGTCGGCCAGCGATCGGTGCGGCGTTTCGTCCACCGCCCCCTCGCGGGTCGGGATTGGCGCGCCGTGCGGGTCTACCGTCGGCTCGCCGAGCGCCCGGGCCATCCGGTCGATCAGCTCGTCCGAAGCGGCGTGCTCCAGGCGCTCGGCCTCCTCATGAACGCGGTCCCAGGGGTAGCCGAGTACTGTCGCGAGGTATGATTCGATGATGCGGTGTCGGCGCAGGGTGCGGAGCGCCGCCCGCCGCCCCTCCGCGGTCAGCCGCACCCCCCGGTACGGCTCGTAGGCAAGCAGTCCCTGCGAGGCGAGGCGCCGCACCATCCCGCTCACCGAAGCGGGGGCCACCCCGAGACGCTGGGCGAGCTCGTTCGTCGCCGCCGCGCCCTCGACGAGCTCGAGCTCGTAGACCGCCTTGAGGTAGTCCTCCACCGGGGCCGTGAGCGGCTGGTCGGGGTCGCGCAACGAGGGGACGAGCGTGGGGCCGGCCGGCGTGCGCTTCGACGAAGTCACTGGCCCGCCCCAGTCCCGGGCCGCGGGCCGCTGGTCCCCGGTTCCTGGTGCCCGGTGGCCTGGTCCTTACGTCCGTGCGCAGGCTCGCGACTCCCCCGGACGAGCAGCACCGGCACCATCGACCGATGCCGTACCTCGTTCGCCACGCTCCCCCGCACGACGTCGTTCAGGAAGCGGTGCCCGTGGGTCGCCATCGCGATCAGGTCACACCCCTCGCGCTCGGCGGCGGCCGCGATCTCCGCCCCGGGGTCGCCGCTGGCGAGCACCGCGTCGGCGTCGAACCCCTCGGCCGCCAGCTCCGCCGACACGCGCTCCAGATACTCGCGGTCGTCACGCATCTCCTCGGACTCGCGCAGGTCGAGTTGCCGGATGTTGCGCGCCGCCCAGCCGTCGGCCACGTGGATCAGCAGCACCGACGAGCCGCAGGTGCGGGCAAGCTTGCGTACGTGGTCGAGGATGCACGCGTCGTACGGCGAGTGCTCGAGAGCGACGAGGACGCGGCGGTACATGGGCGCTCCCGTCGGCCTCAGGCCGCCCACTCGCCGATGGTCTGGACGAGGAGCCACGCGTTCAGCGCCGCGATGACGCCGGCCACCGTGAAGGCGAGCACCTTGAGCCACGTGGGGTTCGTGAACTCACCCATCTTCGCCCGCTCCGAGGTGAACATGACGAGAGGGAAGACCGCGAACGAGAGCTGCAGGCTGAGGACCACCTGGCTGAACACGAGCAACCGCGCCGTCCCGCTCTCCCCGTACAAGATAGCGGTCACGGCCGCGGGCACAATCGCGATCCCGCGCGTGATGAGCCGGCGCAGCCAGGGGCGGATGCGCAGGTTGAGGAATCCCTCCATCACGATCTGGCCGGCCAGCGTCCCGGTAAGCGTCGAGTTCAGCCCCGAGGCGAGCAGGGCGAGGGCGAACATCGTGCTCGCGCCCGCGCCGAGTAGCGGCGTGAGGAGCTTGTAGGCGTCCTGGATCTCGGCGACCTCGGTGTTGCCCGTCCGGTGGAAGGTGGCCGCGGCGACGATCAGGATCGCCGCGTTGATGAACAGGGCGAACGAGAGCGCGATCGTCGAGTCGACGAAGGCGTAGCGTACCGCCTCGCGCCGACCGCGCGCGGTCTCCTCGTACTTGCGCGTCTGCACGATGGACGAGTGCAAGTAGAGGTTGTGCGGCATCACCGTCGCGCCGAGGATGCCGATGGCGATGTACAGCATCTCGGGGTTCCGGAGGACCTCCGGAGTCGGGAGGAAGCCGCGGGCCACCGCGCCGGCGTCCGGCCGCGACAAGAGGATCTCGAACATGAAACACGCGCCCACCGTCGCGACGAGCGCGATGACGAGCGCCTCGAGCAGCCGGAAGCCCTTGTTCTGCAGGTAGAGCACGAGCAACACGTCGAGCGCCGTGAACGCCACCCCCCACGCGAGCGGGATGCCGAAGAGCAGGTTCAGCGCGATCGCCGCGCCGATCACCTCGGCGAGGTCGCAAGCAGCGATGGCGATCTCGCACAGAATCCAGAGCGCGAAGTTGACGCCCGGCGAGTAATGATCGCGGCACGCTTGCGCCAGGTCGCGCCCGGTGACGATGCCGAGCTTGGAGGCGAGTCCCTGGAGGAGCACCGCCATCAGGTTCGACATCAGGATGACGGTCAGCAGCGTGTAGCCGAACCGCGATCCGCCGGCGAGGTCGGTGGCCCAGTTGCCCGGGTCCATGTAACCGACGGCGACGAGGTAGCCCGGGCCGGCGAAGGCGAGGATCTTCCGCCACCAGGTGGCCCCAGTGATCGGGACGGAGCGATAGACCTCGGCCAGGCTGGGCGTGACGCGAGCGCGGCGCCATCCGCGCCCGGGCGGAGGCGGCGGTGATGCCGGGGCCGGCTGCATCACCGGAGGTGACGCAGGGGTGGGGACCTGAGGCGGGGAGACCATGGTAAAGAAAAGAGAGGGAAGCCCCGTCCAGGCGGCTCGTGCGCTAAATTAATATTTAGCGTCTCCTAACTTTCCGCAAGGAGCGCGCCTAGGGGTCGCTCGAGCCGGCATCGCTGGTATTTAGAATCGCAGGCCGAAGGTGAGTTGGCGGCTCGGGGCCTGCAGGCGGAAACTCTGAATGTGCGCGTACACCCGCCCTTCCCCGAACGCTCGCACGCGCCAGAGGCGCGCATTCAATCCGACCGCGAGTACCGGTCCGCCGGTGACAACCGTTGCCTTGGTTACGATCGTCCCACCGAGCCCCAGGCTTTCCGGAGGCACGCGAACACGAGATAGCAGACGTCGGACACGATGCGCATCCTCTCGACGACGCGACCCCGGCTGAACGCCAGCCCGCCCGCGATGTATGGCTCCATCGCACCCGTCGGTGGGGCGAGAGGCCTCCCGAGGGTCACCGCTCCCGTATAGAACGACGCGCTCACCTTCACTCGCGCGCAGGGACTAAAGAACAACAGGCTGCAGTCGGGTGGGTTCCCGTTGCCGTAATGGCCCGTACGGGTAATGAAGTCGGTTCGGAGGTCAACGTCCCCGAACCGCGCCCACCGGACGCTGACGCTCGCGTCCCGCAACAGACCTTCGAACTCGTCGACCCACAGGTGGCTGATGCCCGCGCCGAGGCGCACTCGATCGTGGTCCGCCTTCGCCGGGGAGCCCTGGGCACCCACGACCACGGGCAGGGTCACGGTCCATCCAGCCGTCATCACCGCGACGAGCGCCCACCGAGGCAGCATACTCCCCCGCCGAAGGACTCGTCGGGACGGTAGGCTGTCGCAGCGGAGTTGCCCATACGTCGCGTGACGTAGCGGGGTCGCAGGCCGTCTGCGCACGACGGCACGCGGACGACCCCGAGTGCGTTATAGTGCGTCGCCGGCGGCCAGGTAGCTCAAGAACTGCTGCAGGATGCGCTCGGTCATGCCCCAGATGACGTGCTCCCCGCGCCGGTAGCTCGGCACGCGCATGTCGGCATCGCGAACCCGCACCACGGACTCCAGGCGCGACGCCGGGTCACGCAACCAGGCGAGCGGCGCCCAGAACGCGTCGGCGCACTCGTCGTTCAGCGTTAGGGTCACCCGAGGGAGGATCGCGGCGACGAAGGGGCGCACGACCACCGGGGGGAGCGTCGGCGTGCGCGGCTGGAGGTCGTCGAGTCGGCCGATCAGGACGCCGTCACGCGCGAGGTCGATGCCCGTCTCCTCGAGCGTCTCGCGCATCGCCGTCGCCTCCAGCGTCGCGTCCGACGGGTCCTTGCGGCCGCCGGGAAACGCCACGTGGCCGCTCCACGGATCGCCGGGATGCTCCGCGCGGCGAATGAAGAGGAGCTCCGGCTCCCCGGCCTCGCCGGCCCGGAGGACGAGCACGACCGCGGCGAGCCGCGCCCCGGGGTCCGGCACCGCGATGACACCCGGTCGCTCGGCGAGCGCCCGCGCGAGGCGGGCGACGTCCGGCTGCGCCAGGAACGCGTCGAGCTCGGCGCGCACGGTCATGCGACGCCACTCACCCTTCGACGTCGCCTCCCGACTCGACCCAGCCCCGGAAGCCGCCGGTCATCGACGCGACGTCCTGGTAGCCCATCTGTCGCAGCATGTCGGCGGCGAGCACGGAACGACTGCCGCCGGCGCAGTACAGCACCACCTTGCGATCGCGCGGCACGAGGTGCTCGATCTTCTTCTCCAGCGTGCCGCGCGACATGTGCACGGCGGACGGGACGTGGCCGAGGTTCCACTCGCGGTCCTCGCGCACGTCGATGAGCGTGACGTCGTCGCCGTGCTCGTGCATGCGGCGCACGTCGGCCGGCGTCACCTGGGTGATGCGCTCCTTGGCCTCGGTGACGAGGTCGGCGTACGATCGGTCGGGCATGAAGTCTGGCTCC
>Ga0307405_10000426_pt1 | contig 15778 bp, 14 predicted proteins | sample 322Cmetagenome_2_FD_203311 | JGI IMG/M metagenome (GOLD analysis project Ga0307405, IMG submission 203311) | Maize rhizosphere microbial communities from greenhouse at UC Davis, California, United States - 322HYB-C-1 | ecosystem: Host-associated > Plants > Roots > Rhizosphere > Soil | place...
CCGGCGAAGCGGCCGGCGCGGTGCGGCCCTTTGCCACCGATCGCAGCGGCTTTGCCCTCGGCGAAGGTTCGGCCTTCCTCATTCTTGAATCGGCCGAGCGCGCCCGTGCACGCGGCGCCCGACGCTACGCGACGCTGGCCGGCTGGGGCCTGAGCAGCGACGCCACCCACCTCACCAAGCCCGACGCACCGGGCCAGGCCCGCGCCCTGCGCGCCGCGCTGCGCCAGGCCGGACTGCAGCCACGCGACGTGGGCTACTGCAACGCGCACGGCACGGCCACGCGCATCGGCGACGTGGTCGAGCGCAACGCGCTGGCCGAGGTCTGGGGCAGCGACTTCGACGCCCTGCGCGTCAGCTCGACCAAGGCGCTGCACGGCCACATGCTGGGCGCGGCCGGGGCCATCGAGGCGCTCATCACCGTGCTGGCGCTGCACCGGCGCGAGCTGCCGCCCAACGCGAACTGCCGCGAGGTCGACCCCGACTGCCAGATGAACCTCGTCGCCCTCGGCGACAGCGCCGCGCCCGCGCTCGACGCCGCCATCAGCAACTCCTTCGCCTTCGGCGGCACGAACTCGGTGCTGCTGTTCCGCCGAGGCTGAGCGGCGTGCTCTTGCGGGCCGTGCGCACCCCGTGCCGCTGTGCCCCGCGCGATAGAGACATTCCGGGCGCTCCGGTATGCTGGTGGGCGCTTCTCCCCCCATGTCCGTCCCAGGAGGCCACCATGCACGTTCGCTCCACCTTCGTCGCTCTCGCCCTGCTTGCCGCAGGCGCCTCGGTGCAGGCCAACAACCTGCTCGACCAGTTGAAAGAACAGGCCGGCGCGGCAGTCAACTCGCAAGGCAGCAGCAGCAGCAACAGCGGAGGCGGCTCTGCGCTCAGCAACCTCAGCCTCGGCGGCTTCAAGATGCCGGCCATCGGCTCCAGCACCGTCGGCAGTGCGGCCGGCGTGCTCGAGTACTGCGTCAAGAACAACTACCTCGGCGGCGATGCTGCGTCCGTCAAGGACAAGCTGCTGGCCAAGATCACCGGCCAGAAGAAACAGGAAAACGACTTTGCGAGCGGCGCCAAGGGCCTGCTCAAGGGCGGCGACGGCAAGTCGCTCAACCTCAAGGGGCTGTCGTCGAAGGTCAAGGAAAAAGCCTGCGACTACGTCCTCAAAAACGCGACCTCACTGATCTAGGCTCTTTCTCTCTCTCCCGCTCTCCGCGCGCGGCCTGCCCGCCGTGCGCGCGCCCCGCTTCATGAATCCGGCTTCCCCTTCCTCTTCGCCCGCACCCTCTCTTCGCCAGCGCCTCGCGCGCTGGGTTCCCTGCCTCGCCTGGCCCCGCCCGTCCGCCGCGCTGCTGCGCAACGAGGCCATGGCCGGCATCACCGTCGCGCTGATGGTGCTGCCGCAGGGCGTAGCCTATGCGGCGCTGGCGGGCATGCCGCTGGTCACGGGCGTGTACGCGGCGCTGTTCCCCGCGCTCATCGCCGTGATGTTCAGCTCGTCGCAGCGACTGTCGGTCGGGCCGACCGCGCTCACCAGCCTGCTGGTCGGCGCGTCGCTCGCACCGCTGGCGGTGGCGGGCAGCGACGAGTGGGTGGCGATGGCGGTGTGGCTCACGCTGATGTCGGGCGCGATCCAGATCGTGCTCGGCGCGGGGCGCTTCGGCTGGCTGCTGCGGCTGGTCAATTCGCCGGTGCTGATCGGCTTCACGCAGGGCGCGGCGGTGCTGATTGCCATCTCGCAGCTGCCCGCGCTGCTCGGCTTCACGGGCCGCACCATTCCGCAGGTGCTGCAAGGCGGGCCGCTGCCCGACCTCACGGCCATCGCCTTCGGCCTGGGCAGCATCGCCGTGCTGTGGCTCGGCAAGCGCTGGGTGCCGCGCTTCCCGACCACGATGGCGCTGGTGGCCGGCGCCGCCGCCATCAGCTGGACCATCAACTACGCGCTGCGCGGCGGCGCTGTGGTGGGCGCCCTGCCCTCGGGCCTGCCTTCGTTCTACTGGCCCGGCCTGCTGCCGGCGCACACCTTCAGCGCGCTGGTGCTGCCCGCGCTGATGATCACGCTGGTGAGCTTTCTCGAGACCGCATCGAGCGCGAAGGTCGACAACGGCCGCGCCGGCACGCTGTGGAACGAAAACCAGGACCTCATCGGCCAGGGCCTGGCCAAGCTGGCCTCGGGTTTCACGGGGTCGTTCCCCACCAGCTCGTCGTTCTCGCGCTCGGCGATCACGCTCTACGCGGGCGCGCAGACCGGCTGGGCGACGCTGTTCAGCGTGGCCGTGGTCGCTGGCGCGCTGCTGTGGCTCATGCCGCTGCTGTACCACGTGCCGCAGGCGGTGCTGGCGGCGGTGGTGGTCACGGCCATCCTCGGGCTGGTGAAGCCGTCGAGCTTCACTGCGCTGTGGCGCATCTCGAAGCTGGAAGCCGGCATCGCCTTCGGCACATTCGTGCTCACCATCGCCACCGCGCCGAGCATCTACTGGGGCGTGCTGGGCGGCCTGCTCGCCAGCCTGGCGCACTACATGTACCGCCACCTGCACCCGCGCATCATCGAAGTGGGCCTGCATCCCGACGGCAGCCTGCGCGACCGCCACCTCTGGAAGCTGCCGCCGCTCGCGCCGCAGCTCTATGCCGTGCGCATGGACGCCGAACTCGACTTCGCCTCGGCCTCCACGCTGGAGCGCGAACTCACGGTCGCACTGGCCGAGCGCCCCGACCTGACCGACGTGTGCCTGTTCGCGCAGCCCATCAACCGCATCGACATCACCGGCGCCGAAGTGTTCGGCTCGATCCGCCGGATGATGGAATCCAAGGGCGTACGACTGCACCTGAGCGGCATGAAGCTGCCCGCGATGCAGGTGCTCGAGCGGGCCGGCCTGCTCGCACCGGGGCCGATGCTCTTCAGCTACCGCACCGACGCGGAGGCTCTGGCCGCGTTGATGCCGCGCGTCGATGTGACCGAAGCGGCGGCCTGACCGCCCCCGCTCTTCGCTCTTCGCAAAAACCGGCGCCATGAAAACCACCATCGAAGAACTGGTCGCTTTCCGCGCCGTGGTGGACACCGGCTCGATCACCGCCGCGGCCGACCAGCTGGGCCAGACCGTGTCGGGCATCAGCCGCGCGCTGAGCCGGCTCGAACAGAAGCTCGGCACCACGCTGATGCGCCGCACCACGCGCCGGCTCGAACTCACCGAAGAAGGCGCCGCGTTTTTGCAGCGCACGCGCGCCATCCTCGACGCGATCGACGATGCCGAAGAGCACATGGCCGCGCGCCGCCAGCAGCCGGCCGGGCGCCTGCGCGTGAACGCGGCCTCTCCCTTCATGCTGCACGCCATCGTGCCGCTGGTGCCGGAGTTCCGCCGGCTCTATCCGCAGATCAGCCTGGAGCTCGACACCGACGACCTGCCCATCGACCTGCTGGAGCGGCGCACCGACGTGGCGATCCGCATCGGCCCGCTGCGCGATTCCACGCTGCACGCGCGCCCGCTCGGCACGCACCGGCTGCGCGTGCTCGCAAGCCCTGCCTACCTCGAGGCCCACGGCAAGCCGCGCAAGGTGGACGAGCTGGCCGGGCACGCGCTGCTGGGCTTCACCCAGCCCGAGTCGCTCAACCGCTGGCCGCTGCGCGGCGTGCACGGCGACGAATGGACCATCGCGCCCACCGTCGTCGCGTCGAGCGGCGAGACGCTGCGCCAGCTCGCGCTGGCCGGCGTGGGCATCGTCTGCCTGTCGGACTTCATGACCGCCACCGACCGCGCCAGCGGCGCGCTGGTGCAGGTGCTGCCGAAGGACACGGTCGATGTGCGCCAGCCCGTCAACGCCGTGTACTACCGCAACACGCAGCTGTCGGCACGGATCACGTCGTTCCTCGATTTCCTCTCGCAGCGCATGGCCTGACCAGCTGGGTTCAGCCCGGCGGCATCCGCTCGAATTTCGGCAGCGCCGGGTCGAGAAAGTCCCAGGCGTGCCCGCGCACCGCATACGTGACCGCCTGCGGACGGTAGCGCCCCGGGTCGTCGAGGCTGCCGGCATGCACCGTGAACACGCCGGGCATCGCCGCGAAGGTCATGTACACGGGCGAGCCGCAGGTCGGGCAGAACGCACGCGTCTTGACGTTGCCGCTGTCGCCCTTGAGCCGCCACAGCGTGGCCGCGCCGGTCTGCTTCACCTCGGCGCCCGCGAAGCTGAGGTACGAGCCGTGGCCCGTGCCGCTCTTGTGCTGGCAGTCGAGGCACTGGCAGTCGTTCTGGAACACGGGTTCCCCTGAAATCTCGTAGCGAATCGCGCCGCATGCGCAACCACCGGTGTAGGCCGGGTTCATGGTTCTTGCCCTTTCGAAGTGATGAAGGGCAATCTATTCGAGCGAGGACGTGAGGCGGGAGTAACAAGATCGTCGCGAAACCGATGCGCGTCGTGCCGACCGCCGACGGCACTTCGGCCTTCACGGCCCCTGCGTGACCGCCAGCCGCTCCACCGTCGCCGACGCGATCTCGTAGCCGCTCACGCCCATGTCCGCCGACGCGTAGCGCGCCGCTTTCAGCGTGCCGCTGACGCGCACCGTGTCCATCGCATGCAAGCCCTTCACGGGCGCAGGCGCGATCACGTGGACGATCTGGTTCGCGGGGGGTGGTGGGGTGTGGATGCAGGCGCCGAAGTACGGCACCAGCAGGAACTCGCGGATGCCGTCGGGCGTGGCATCGAGCGGCACGACGAAGCCCGAGAGCCTGGCGGCGGTGCCGTCGAGCGCGACGTTGACGGGGGCGTTGTCCCAGACGGCACGCATCTCGTCGAGCATCTGGATCGCGCGCGGGTCGTTGTCGCGCAGCGCTTCTAGGCTGATGTTGCGGTAGCGCTGGGTCGGGTCCCAGTCCTTGGGGATCAGCGTGTCCCAGGCCAGCTCCTGCGCGGCCGGCGCGCTGGCGGTGCCCTGCCCCGGTGCGGCGTCGGGGCGGCAGGCGGACAGCAGGCTGCCCGCGACAGCCATCAACAGCACCACGCCCATACGACGAACAAAAACACTCATGGCCCCGATTGTGCTTGCCGAAGGCGACCCGGCGCTCGGGGCGGGCCGGAAGACCCGCCTCGGAACGAATGGCACACCCATGGCACCCCCATGGCACAAAGGCGGGCGCCGCGCCAGAATGCCGCACCACGACACGACCACGAGGAGATCCGCATGGCACCCACAGGATGGCTTGGATTGACGTCACTCGGCACGGTTCACACCGCGATCAGCCTGATCGCCGTGTTCGCGGGCCTCTGGGCCCTGCTTCGCTACAAGGAAATCACCCTGCGCACCGGTTGGGGCCAGGTCTTCGTCTGGACCACGGTGCTGACCTGCCTCACGGGCTTCGGCATCTTCCAGCACGGCGGCTTCGGCAAGCCGCATGCGCTGGGCATCCTCACGCTGGTGGCGCTGGCCGTCGGCGCGCTGGCGGGATACGGGCGGCTCGGGGCCAAGTCCCGCTACATCGAGGCCGTCGCCTATTCGGCGAGCTTTCTCTTCCACTGGATTCCGGCCTTCACCGAAACGCTGACGCGGTTTCCGCTGGGCGCGCCGCTGCTGCCGAGCGCCGAAGCGCCCGAACTGAAGGCGATCACCGCGGTGCTCGGCGCGCTGTACGTGGTCGGCGTGACGCTGCAGATCAAGCGGCTGCGCGGCAGTGCTGCCGCCGGTGCGGTCGCGGCGCCTGCGCGCACCTGAGCGCCTAGCTTCCGGTGAAGCGCGGCGGCCGCTTTTCGGCCCACGCGCGCTGCCCTTCTTTCAGATCGGCCGAGTCGGCGGCGCGCCCCATGTCGCGTCGCAGGTCCTCGGCATCGAGCGTGCCGCGCGCGATGCGGTTCAGGTGCTTCTTCATGCCGACGAGCGGTATCGGCGCCATGCCCGACAGCGTGCCGATGAGGCGCTGCCCCGCCGCCGCGAGTTCGGCCGCGGGCACCAGCTGCGTGAGAAAGCCGATGGCTTTCATCTCGTCGGCATCGATGCGCTCGGCCGTGAGAAACAGCCGCTTCGCGGCGTCCAGCCCCAGCCGCGTGACGTAGCGCTCCAGCCCGCGCCGGTAGAAGTGCAGGCCGAGCCGCGCGGCCGGCATGAACATGTCGATGCCCTGCGCGCCCAAGCGGAAATCGCAGGCCAGCGCGAAGTCGGTCGCGCCGCCGTAGACGCTGCCCTGCAGCAGGGCGACTGTCGCGGGGCGCGCATCTTCGAGGGCGTTCACCACGTCGTCGAACGCCACGTCGCGCGATGCGCCGATGCGGCCGATGTCGTAGCCGCTGCAGAAGTACTTGCCCTCAGCCTGCAGCACGAGCACCCGCACCTCGGGTTGCGCGTTCACCGCGTCGATGTGTGCGGCAATGGCCGCGAGGTCGTCGGGCTCCAGCCGGTTGGCCTGTTCGGGCCGGCGCAGCGTGATGCGCGCCACGGCGCCGTCGATCGTCAGTTCGGGAATGCCCATGCTCAGCGTCCTTTGAATTGCGGTGTGCGCTTGTCCATGAAGGCGCGGCGGCCTTCGCGGTAGTCCTCGCTGTCGAAGCAGTGATTGACCAGCACGTCGATGGCGTCGGCCTCGGGCGTGGCCGAGTAGCGCTCGAACGCGCGCACCGCGGCCTTGGCCGCGTGCACCGTGAGCGGTGCATTGGCCGCGATGCCGAGCGCATACGCGCGCACCTGCGCCGCAAGCTGGCCGTCGTCGGCGATCGTGTTCACGAGGCCGATGCGCAGCGCCTCGCCGGCGGCGAGAAAGCGCGCGCTGAAAAGAATGTCCTTCGCGGCGGACGGCCCCACCAGCCGCGCCAGCGCCGCGATGCCGGCGTACTCGTAGCCCAGCCCCAGCTTTGCCGCCGGAATGCCGAAGCGCGAGCCCGCCGTGGCAATGCGCACGTCGGCCGTCAGCGCCAGCGCCAGTCCGCCGCCGATGCAGAAGCCTTCGATCATCGCGACGAGCGGCTTGCTCAGTTGCGCGAGCCCCTGCTGGCCGCGCGCGGCGATCTGGCCGTAAGCCTCTTTCTGCGCGGCATTGGCGCGGAACTGCTCGAACTCCGAGATGTCGGCGCCGGCCGCGAACGACTGGCCCCCGGCCCCGCGCATCACGACCACGCGCACTTCAGGATCGGCTTCAAAGGCTTCGGCCGCGTCGCCCAGCCCCTTCCACATTTCGAGCGACACGGCATTGCGACGCTCGGGGTTGTTGAAGGTGAGCCAGCCCACGCCGTCTTCGACCTCGGCCACGATCTTCTGCGTGGCCAGCGCCAGGCGCCGTGCGATGCGGGCGCTCATGCCACGGCTCCTTCGGTGCGCATCGCGTCGATGGCGCCCGCGTCGTAGCCCAGCTCCTGCAGCAGCGCATCGCTGTGCTCGCCGGGATCGGGGCCGGCCAGGTGAAAGCGCGACGGATGCGCAAAGGCCGACAGGTTGATCGGCGAACGCAGCAGCGCGATGTCGCCCAGCACCGGGTGCGCGGCGGGCCGCGTCATCGCAAGGTGCCGCACCTGCGCGTCCTCGAAGGCCTGGCCGATGTCGTAGATGGGCCCGCACGGCACGCCCGCCGGGTTCAGCCGCGCGACGAGGTCGGCGGTGTCGAAGCGCGAGGTGAGCTCGTTGATGTCGGCGTCGAGCTGCGCCCGGTGCGCGATCCGCGAGGCGGCCTCGCGGTAGTCCGGGTGTGCCAGCAGCGCGCGCGCGTCGAGCGCCTCGCACAGGCCGGCCCACATGCGATCGGTGGTGGCCGCGATGTTGACGAGGCCGTCGCGCGCGCGGTAGGTGCCCATGGGTGCCAGCGTCGGGTGTGCATTGCCCTGCTGCCGCGCCACCTCGCGGTCGACGGTGTAGCGCGCGCCCTGGAAGTCGAGCTTGTTCAGCATCGCTTCGATCAGCGAGGTGTGCACCCATTGGCCTTCGCCCGTGTGCTCGCGGTGCAGCAGCGCCAGCAGGATGCCCTGCCCGAGGAACATGCCCGCCGTGGTGTCCGAGATGGCGATGCCCACGCGCATCGGATCGGTGCCGGGCTCGCCGGTGACGGAACTGAGCCCGCACATGCCCTGCACGATCTGGTCGACACCGGGGCGGTCGCGGTACGGGCCGTCCTGGCCGAAGCCGGAGATGCTGGCCAGGATGATGCGCGGGTTCAGGCGCCGCAGCTGTTCGTAGCCCAGGCCGAGGCGCTCCTTCACGTCGGCGCGGAAGTTCTCGACCACCACGTCGCTGCGCGCGATGAGCCGGCGCAGCACCTCGGTGCCGCGCGGCGTCTTGAGGTCGAGGCACACGCTGCGCTTGTTGCGGTGCAGGTTCTGCTCGTCGGAGCCGCGCCGGCGACCGGTGACCGATTCGCGGCTCGACGGCGGATCGACGCGCGTCACGTCGGCGCCCCAGTCGGCCAGCAGGCGCACGGCGACGGGGCCGGCGCGCGCAATGCTGAGGTCGAGCACCTTGTAGCGGGCGAGCGGCAAGCCGGCGGCGGAAGAAACATCGGAGTCGGTCATCGCGTAGAGCTTTCCTGGAGGGGTGGCGGCCGGCATCAGTGCGCGGCCCAGTAGCTGCGAAAGGCCTGGCGCGGATCGTCCTGCGCGCGCGTGCGGCTGCTGTCGCCCTCGAAGACGAGCGTGCTGCGCCGGGCGAGCGTGTAGGCCGGCCAGTTCGGCGTGCGGGCGTTGTTCGGATCGCCGGTGGCGGCAAACGCGACCCAGGCGCCGGCCAGCTGGTCGGCCAGCCGCACGCTCTCGGCGCTCGGGCCGTTCAGCCCGTGGCGGATGTCGTGCAGGCTCGGGCCGATGTCGGTGCCGTGCGGCGCGCCGTAGCGCCCGCCGTAGGCCGGGCTGGAGATCTTCCACAGATAGGTGTGGACCGGTGCCGCGCCCGCCACGGCCTTGCGCGCGGCCTGCAGGTTCGCGGCGCGGCGGAACGTCATGTCGGTGTCGATGCGCGCCTGCAGGATGTAGGGCGAGGCGGACGGGTCTTCGTCGCGGTACATCGCGACCAGCTTGCGGGCTTCGTCGCCGGCGCTCACGCGGGCCTCGGCGAACTTCAGCAGCCCCGCCTCGTCGAGCTGGAAATTGACCATGCGGTAGGCCCGCTCGTCGAGGGTGGTGCCCACGACTATCGGCACCTCGGCCGACACGGCGGGCGCATCGGGGTCGAAGGGATGGCGCGGAATAGCCGTGCCGTCGAGCACCGGAGAGAACGCACGCGGCGCCTCGCCCCTGGCGCGGTCGGCGTTCTCCATCGCCACCTGCGCTGCGAGCAGCGTGGGCATCGGCAGCGCCTGCAGCTGGCGCAGCGGGTCCTTGCCCAGGCCCAGCGACGCGACGAATTCGGCGGCCGCCTTGCGCGCAGTTTCTGGCGTGGCGACGCGCAGCGCCGATCCGCTCATCACGCCCGCGCGGTGGAACAGCCCGCCCGCCGACGGCATCGCCATCAGCACGCCGGTCTTCAGGCCGCCGCCCGACTGGCCGAACACCAGCACGCGCGACGGGTCGCCGCCGAAGGCCGCGATGTTCTCCTTTACCCAGCCGAGCGCGGCCACGATATCGAGCATGCCCGCAGCGCCCGATTGCGCGTAGCGCGCCCCCCCCAGCTCCGACAGGTCGAGGAAGCCGAACGACCCCAGCCGGTGGTTGAGCGTGACGACCACCGCGTCGCCGAAGCGCGCGAGCATCTCGCCGTCGAACTGCGGCGAGTTGCCCGAGCCCGCATAGAAGCCGCCGCCGTGCAGGTGCACCATCACCGGCCGCTTGCCGGCGCCCGAAGGCGACGCCGACGGCGTCCAGATGTTCATCACCAGGCAGTCCTCGCCCATGCCGCCGGGCTGCAGGTCGTACATGATCAGGTCGGCATAGGCGCGCCGGCGGTCGGCCGGCATCTGCGGCGCGTGGTTGCCGTATCCGGTGGCGTCGCGCACGCCGGCCCAGCGCGCCACCGGTTGCGGGGGCAGGAAGCGGTTCGCGCCCGTGGTGTCGGCGCCGTAGCGCACGCCCTTGAACACGGCGATGCCGCCGGACATGAGGCCGCGCAGGCGGCCGTGCGCGGTCTCGACGACGGGAAAGATCTCGGTGTCGGTCATGGCGTTCGCGCGAGATGCACAGGCGCACCAGAGCGCGCCGGTGGCGGCCGCCGCGCCGAGCAGGCTGCGTCGGCGAAGAAGAAGCGGGTGGCCGGGAGGGGATTGCATCGTTGCCGTCTCCATTTTTTTCGTTGCGGGTGGTTCCGTGCGGGTCAGCTCACGACGGCCACGCCGCGCGGGTCCACCGAGAGTTGCGATTGGTGGCCGATCTCGAGCACGCTCGACGGCGGCGCATGCACCTTGAGCGTCTCGCCGCCGCCCACGGGCTGCACGACGTAGTCCCAGTACTCGCCCAGGTAGGTGCGTGAGACCACCGACACCGGCCCCATCGGCAGCGTGCCCGCGGCGGCCGGTGCGCCGTCGTTCAGGTACAGCGATTGCGGGCGGATCGACACGCGCGCGCCGGTGCGGTCGCCCACGGCATCGTCCTGCTGCAGCGGCACGGTGCCCTGCCACCCGTCGAGCACGACTTGGCCCGCGTGCAGGCGCGCGCCGACGAGGTTGGTGCGGCCGATGAAGCCCGCGACGAACGGCGTGAGCGGCCGGTTGTAGAGGTTCCACGGCGTGTCGATCTGCTCGAGCCGGCCGAGGTTGAGCACGGCGATGCGGTCAGAGATGGTCATCGCCTCCGACTGGTCGTGCGTGACATACACGGTGGTGAAGCGGAACTCGTCGTGCAGGCGTCGGATCTCGTTGGCCATTTCCTCGCGCAGGTTGGCGTCCAGGTTCGACAGCGGTTCGTCGAGCAGCAGCACCTCGGGCCGCACCACCATCGCACGCGCGAGCGCCACGCGCTGCTGCTGGCCGCCCGACAGCTCGGCCGGATAGCGGTGCGCCAGGTGCGACAGGTGCACCACCTCCAGCATCTCGCCGACGCGCCGCTTCGTCTCGTCGGCCGGCGTGCGCCGCACGCTGAGCCCGAAGCCGACGTTCTCGGCCACGGTCATGTTCGGCCAGATCGCGTAGCTCTGGAAAATCATCGACATGCCCCGGTGCTCGGGCGGCACCGTGCGGCCCGCGCCCGAGATCGCCTGGCCGTTCATTTCGATCGACCCCGCCGTGAGTTCGATGAAGCCCGCGATCATGCGCAGCGTGGTCGTCTTGCCGCAGCCCGAGGGGCCGAGCAGCGTGACCAGTTCGCCCTGGCGCAGTTCGAGACTCAGGTCGTTCACCACCGCCGTGGCGCCGTAGTTCTTGTGGATGTTCTTGAGATGAAGCTTGGACATGGTTCGGTTCGCCTTATTCCGTCAGGGCCTGCGCAGCATGAAGTCGCGTCCGGCGATGCGCATGCCGGCCGCCACCACCAGCGTGGTGATCACCACCAGCACCACGCCCATCGCGGCCAGGGTTTCGTAGTTGCCCTGCTCGCTGAGGTCGAGCGTGAGCACCGAGACCACGCGCGAGGCCGGGCCGGTGAGGAACACCGCCGTCGAGAGTTCCTTGGTGCAGATCACGAACACCAGGATGAACACGCCCACCAGCGTGGTCTTCAGCAGCGGAAACACCACGCGCGCCAGCACCGTGATGCGCCCGCCGCCGAGCACGCGCACCGCCTCTTCCAGCTCGGGGTTGAGCGAGCGCACGGCCGCCGCGCAGGCAGTGACCGCAATCGGCAGGAAGCGCGTGGTGAAGGCCACGACGATCAGCGCGCCCGTGCCGTACAGCGAGAACGGCGGCCCGGCGTAGGCGGCGTACAGGCCGATGGCCAGGATCAGCCCCGGCACCGCCACCGGCGCAAGCGCCAGGAACTGCACCACGCCGGGCCACGGCGTGATGCGCCGCTGCACCGCGTAGGCCACGCACAAGCCCATGAGCACGCACACCAGCGCCGTGACACCCGAATAGATCACCGTGTTGGCGATGGCATCGCGCACCGTCACCTGCTGGAAGAAGATGTCGTGGTAGTTCGCCAGCGTGAGGTTGCCGCTGGCCACGCCGCGGCCCCACGCCTTCGACAGCGACGCCAGCACCAGGATGGCCAGCGGCATCACCACCGTGAGCAGCGACACGAAGGCCGCGTAGGCCAGCAGCGGCCACTTCCAGAAGCCGATGTCGAACGGCCGGCGCTCGCCGCCCTTGCCCGACACCGACACGAAGCCCTTGCGCGAGAGCAGCTTGCGCTGCACCCACAGCATGACCACCGTGAGCACCAGGATCGGCATCGAGAACGCCGCCGCCTGCTCCACGCGCAGCGGGTACTCGAAGAACGACACGATCTGCGTCGTCGCGAGGTTGATGCCTGCCGGAATGGCGATGAGCGCGGGCGTGCCGTACAGCGCCACCGACTCCAGGAAGATCAGGATGGCCGCGCCCACGATGGACGGCATCACCAGCGGCAGCGTGACGCGCGTGAGCGTGCGGAACTTGCCCGCGCCGTGGATCGAGGCGGCGTCTTCCAGCTCGGTCGAGATGAGGTCGAGCGCAGACTTGGTGAATACGTAGATCAGCGGAAACGTGTACAGCGCGATGACGAACGCGAGCCCCCAGAAGCTGAAGATGTTGAACGGCCCGGCTTCGCCGCCGAAGACCGCCAGCCACAGCCGGTTGAGCCAGCCCGCGTTCGGCCCGGCCAGCAGGATCCACGCGATGGCGCCCAGGAAGTTGGGCATGACGAACGCCGCCAGCACGCCCATGTGCGTGAGGTTGCGGCACGGCATGTTGGTGCGCGACACCGCCAGCGCCAGCGGCACGCCCAGCAACAGCGCCAGCACGGTGACCGCGCCGCCCAGGTAGAGCGAATTGAGCAGCGCCTGGATGTTCCGGCTGCGCCCCAGCGCGCTCGTGTAGTTGCGCAGCGTGGCACCGCCGTCGGCGCTGCTGAAGCTGTCCCACACCAGCCGCAGGATCGGATTGGCGACCAGCAGCACCAGCGCCACGACGAGCACGCCGAAGAGCCACAGCGCCGGGTCGGCCAGGCGCGACGGCACGGTCAGCGGCGCCGGCCGTGCAGGTTGCGGGGCGGCCGCCTCAGACGCCGAAAGCATCACGCCACAGGTCGATCACTTCGGGCACGCCGTCCACCGACTCCTGCGGGTCGGGGCGCAACGCGGTCTTGCTGTCGTCCAGGCCCAGCACGCCGGGGCGCGGCTTGGCGCCCGCGCGCTTGGGCACGCCGAAGCGGTCGACCGAGAGCTTGTCGACGTCTTCGCTGCCGAGCAGCCATTCCATGAAGAGCTTCGAGGCGTTCGGGTGCGGGGCGTTGGCCATGATGGCCGAGGGCGACAGCATGAGCACCGGCCCTTCCTTGGGCGCGACGATGGCGATCGGGTTGCCCTTGTCGGCCACCATCGCCGCCAGGTTGATCGGCCCCGCGCCGATGGAGCGCTCGCCCGAGGTGACGGTGGTCACGGTGTCGATGATCGAGCGGCCCACCTGCGGCTTGTTGGCCGCCAGCTTCTTGAACCAGCCGTCGCCGTAGAGCTTGCGCATCTCGATGGCCCACACGCCCACGAAGCCGCTGAAGCCCGGGTGGCCCACCGAGGCCAGTCCGCGCCACTTCGGGTCGGTGAGGTCGTTCCAGCTTTTCGGCGCATCCGCGGCCTTGACCTTGGCCGTGTTGTAGACCAGCCCGACCATCGCGACGCTGGCCACGTGGTAGTAGCCCTCGGGGTCGAGGTTCTGCAGCCGCTTGTCCATGCTGGCGGAAGCCGCGGGCACGTACTTCATGAGCAGCTTGCGCTTCTTCAGGTCGAGGTAGTGCGCGATGTCGGTCGAGGAGAAGACGTCGCAGTTGGCGGTCTTGGCCTTCAGGTCCTGGTTCAGGCGCTGGAACGCCACCTGCGCGGTGGTGCGCACCACGTTCACCTTCACGCCGGGGTAGCGCGCGGTGAAGGTGCGCGACATCAGCTCGGCGTCTTCGGAGGGCAGGTACACGATGTACCAGGTGAGTTCGCCCTCTTTCTTCGCGGCTTCGTGCAGTGCGTCGAGCGAGGTCTGGGCGCTCGCGCTGTGCCACGGCGCGAGCGCGGCCGCCGAGGCGGCGGCGCCGGCCAGGGCGTGGAAATGGCGTCGGTTCAGTTGCATGAATGTCTCCATGGCCGGATCTGTGGATGAATGCGCCGGCTCTTTTTCAGTGTACGAACGAACCTCATAAAAATACATATCTCGTTTCTACGTATTTTTATAAAGCCCGTCCGTGCACGATGATGTTTAGAATCCAGCGCATCGGAGACGCCTTTCATGCCCCCATCGACACGCATCAATCTCAGCGACAAGATCCGCGCCGCCCTCGAGGCGGAAATCACATCGGGCCAGCTGACGGCCGGCTCGCGCATCGACGAGCAGGCGCTCATGGACCGCTTCGAGGTGTCCCGCACGCCGGCGCGCGAGGCGCTGCTGCAGCTGATGTCCGCAGGCCTCGTGACCACGGTCCCGCGCCAGGGCGCGGTGGTGTCCAGCCTGTCGGTGCCCGAGTACGTGGCCATGCTCGAAATCCTCATGGAGCTCGAAGGCCTGGCCGCCCGCCTCGCGGCGCGCCGCATGCCGGCGGTGCAACGCAAGCAGCTCGCGCAGGCCGACCAGGACTGCCGCGACGCCGCCGCCAGGGACGACGCCGAGCTCTACGGCAAGGCCAACCGCAACTTCCACGAGATCATTTACGACGGCAGCCTCAACGAGGTGCTGGCCCGCCAGCTGCGCGCCATGCGCCTGCGCATGCGCCATCCGCAGCGCACGCTGTTCGACCGGCCGGGGCGCATCCGCAACTCGCTGGTCGAGCACAAGCAGGTGCTCGACGCCATCCTCAACGGCGACGAAGACGCCGCCTACCGCGCGATGACCGGCCACATCTCCAGCGGCGGCAACGTGTATGCCGACGCCATTGCCAGCATGCCGCACGGCGTGCCGGTGGCGGCGCCCGTTGCCACACCCGAGGTCGCGGCCGACGCGCTGGCCGTGACGCTGCGCGCCGCGGCAAAGCGCAAGCCGACCAGCAAGGCATGACCGCCATGCGCAGCGCAGCCATCCACATCCGCGCCCACGGCGGCCCCGAGGTGCTCGAGCCGGTCGAGGTCGAGGTCGGCGAGCCCGGGCCCGGCGAGATCCGCATCCGCCAGAGCGCCATCGGCCTGAACTTCGCCGACATCTACCAGCGCCGCGGCGCGCACGGCCCGTACACGCCCACGCCGTTCCCGGTGACCCTCGGCGCGCAGGGCGCGGGCGTGATCGATGCCGTGGGACCGGAGGTCGACGGCGCCTTCCGCGTTGGCCAATCGGTGGCGTACTTTCACCCCGGCGCCTATCAGGCCGTGCGCAACATCCCGGCGCACCGCGCGATGCCGCTGCCGGCCGGCGTGTCCGAGGAAGTCGCGGGCGCCACGCTGCTGCGCGGGCTCACGGCCGAGTACCTGCTGCGGCGCCTGTACCCCGTGAAACCCGGCGAGGCGGTGCTGGTGCATGCGGCGGCCGGCGGCATGGGCGTGATCCTCTCGCAGTGGGCGCGCGCGCTCGGCGCCACGGTGATCGGCACCGTCGGCTCCGAGGCCAAGATGGACATTGCGCGCGCGCACGGCTGCCACCACGTCATCGACTACCGCCGCGAAGACTTCGTGGCGCGCACGCTCGAATGCACCGGCGGCGTGGGCGTGTCGGTGGTCTACGACGCGGTCGGCAAGGACGTTTTCCTGCCCTCGCTCGATTGTTTGAAACCGCTGGGCATGGCGATCAACTACGGCACCGCGTCGGGCGATGTCGAGGCCTTCGACCTGCAGCGGCTGCACGCGAAATCGCTCAGCGTG
>Ga0307405_10000427_pt1 | contig 15769 bp, 14 predicted proteins | sample 322Cmetagenome_2_FD_203311 | JGI IMG/M metagenome (GOLD analysis project Ga0307405, IMG submission 203311) | Maize rhizosphere microbial communities from greenhouse at UC Davis, California, United States - 322HYB-C-1 | ecosystem: Host-associated > Plants > Roots > Rhizosphere > Soil | place...
CCCGCTGGCCAGCGGTCCGCTGCTGGCCGCCGAGCAAGCGTCCAGCGTGCGCGCCTACAATCTGCCCGCTGCGCCATTGGCCAGCACCCTGAACCAGATCGCCAGCCAGGCCGGCCTGGCCCTGAGCCTGAACCCGGCGCTGGCTTCGGGTAAAACCTCGGCACCGGTCCAAGGCCAGTTCGACGCCACCGGTGCGCTGCGTGAAGCCTTGCGCGGCACCGGCCTGCAACTGGAGCAAAGCAGCGCCGGCACCTACAGCCTGGTGGCCGTGCCGGAGGGCGTCATGGTGCTGCCGGAAACCAGCGTGATCGGCGCCGGCCTCAGCGAAACCGCCTGGGGCCCGACCGAAGGCTACGCGGTCACCCGCACCGCCGCTGGCACCAAGACCGACACGCCGATCGTCGAACTGCCGCGCTCGGTCTCGGTGGTCACGCGCCAGCAGATGGAAGATCGTTCCGTGCTCAACCTCAACGATGCCCTGCGCTACACCGCCGGCGTGCAGAGCAGCGGCTACGGTTCGGACTCGCGTAATGACTGGCTGCTGGTGCGCGGCTTCGTCCCGACCCAGTTCCTCGATGGCCTGCCGCTGCCCAAGGGCAACTACATCACCCCGAAGATCGAGCCGTGGAACCTTGAGCGCATCGCCGTGCTTCGAGGCCCGGCGTCGTCGGTCTACGGCCAGACGCCACCCGGCGGCATGCTCGACATGGTCAGCCGTCGCCCGCAAGCCGAGAGCAGCAATGAAGTGGAGTTGCAGGCCGGCAGCCACGAGCACAAGCAGATCAACTTCGACAGCACCGGCAAGGTCGACGACGAAGGCCAGTTCCTCTACCGGCTCAGCGGTACCGTGCGCGACAGTAACTCCCAGATCGATCACATCCCGGACAAGCGCTACAACATCGCCCCGAGCCTGACCTGGAACATCAACGACGACACCCGCCTGACATTCCTGTCGCAATACACCCGCGATGACACTGGCATCACCGGGCAATTCCTGCCCCTGCAAGGCACAAAGCTGTCGTCGCCGGCGGGCAAGATTTCCCATCACAAGAACCTCGGTGACCCGGATTGGGAATTCTACGACCGCACCTACTACGCGCTCGGCTACGCCTTTGAGCATCGCCTGAACGACACCTGGCAGTTCCGCCAGAACCTGCGCTACACCAAGAGCGACCTGGAAACCCAGGGCATCTCCGCCGGCGGTCAGTTCTGGCCGGATGGCCCGGACCAATCGGTGGACGCCGATGGCAACGTCAAGCGCAGCGCCAGCGTGATCGACGAAGACATCAGCCAGTTCGCCGTGGACAACAACTTCCAGGCCGACTTCCAGACGGGTGATCTGAGCCACACCTTGTTGCTGGGTCTGGATCACCAGCGCTCGAACAGCAATTCGCGTTGGGATTGGGGTTCGACTGGCGTGCCGACCAGCAATATCAACAACCCGACCTACGGACAGGATTTTTCCAACGTCCAGTACTTCACGATGTACGATTACAACCAGAAGACCAACCAGACCGGCCTGTATTTCCAGGACCAGATTGCCCTGGACAAGTGGCGCCTGACCCTTGGTGGTCGTGAAGACTGGATTCACACCGGCACCGTGTTCCACAACCAGAACAATGTCACCAACACCCAGCGCGACAAGAAATTCAGCGGCAACGCGGCGTTGAGCTACGTCTTCGATAACGGTGTGACGCCCTACGTTTCCTTCGCCCAGTCGTTCCAGGCGGCGGCAGGTTCAACCGTCAACAGCACCGAAGCGTTCAAGCCGACGGAAGGCGAACAGTACGAGGCGGGTATCAAGTACCAACCACCCGGCACCAAGACCTTGTTGACCGCTGCGGTGTTCGACCTGACCCAGAAAAACAACCCCGTCACTGAAAACAACGTCACCCGCCAGGTCGGTGAAGTCCAGGTGCGCGGCCTTGAGCTGGAAGCCTCCGGCGACGTTACCGACAACCTGAAGCTGGTCGGTTCCTACACCTATAACGACAGCGAAATCACCAAGGGCACCGCCGCCGAAGAAGGCAAGCGCATGGCCCAGGTCCCGCGTAACCAGGCCACCGCCTGGGCCGACTACACCTGGCACAACGGCCCGCTGGACGGGTTCGGCGTGGGTGCTGGCGTGCGTTATGTCGGCGACACCTACGGCAACACCACCAACACCGATTGGGGGCATGTCGGTTCCTACACCGTGTACGACGCCTCGGCCCACTACGACCTGGGCCGTTTGAACAAGACCCTCAAGGGCGTCACCGTGGCGGTGGACGCGAAAAACATCTTCAACAAGGAATACCTGTCCACCTGCGACGGCTTCTATTGCTACTACGGAGACCAACGCAACGTCGTCGCCAGCGTGAATTACAAATGGTAAACGGTTAGCATTTGCAAAACCTTTTAGAAGGTCGCCTGTCGCTGAGGTCGATCAGCTGAATGAAATCCCTGTGGGAGCGAGCCTGCTCGCGAAAGCGCAGTGCCAGACGACGTCAATGCTGACTGTTGCGCCGCCTTCGCGAGCAGGCTCGCTCCCACCAGTATCGCAGCTTGACTGGCCGCTTCAGCCATCGTGGCCCTTTTGCATTCGGATCGATCATGAAAAGCAAAACCATTCGCCGCTGGTCCTTTGTCCACACCTGGAGCAGCCTGATCTGTACGGTGTTCCTGCTGATGCTGGCAATCACCGGGCTGCCGCTGATTTTCCATCATGAAATCGAGCATCTGTTGGGCGATGCCCCGCAGCTTCGGGAAATGCCGGCCGGCACGCCGCCTTTGGATCTTCAACAACTGGTGGAAAAAGCCAAGGCTCATCGTCCGGGTGAAGTGGTCCAGTATTTCGGCTGGGACGAGGACGACCCCAACGGCGTGATCACCATCATGGCGCCGACGCCGGGCACCGAACCCAATTCGTCCCATACCTTCATGCTCGACGCGCGCACCGGCGAAGCCCTGGAAATGCCTTCGGCCAACGGCGGTTTCATGATGATCATGCTGCGCCTGCACGTGGACATGTTCGCCGGGCTGCCGGGCAAGTTGCTGCTGGCGTTCATGGGTTTTCTGTTCGTGATCGCCATCGTCTCCGGCGTGGTGCTGTACTTGCCGTTCATGCGGCGCTTGAACTTCGGCACGGTGCGCCAGGACAAATCCACCCGCCTGCGCTGGCTCGACCTGCACAACCTGATCGGCGTGGTCACGCTGGTCTGGGCGCTGACCGTGGGCGTGACTGGCGTGATTGCCGCCTGCGCCGACCTGATCATCGCCGCGTGGCGCAACGACAGCCTCAGCGCAATGGTCGAGCCGTACCGCAACGCCCCGCCATTGACGCAACTGGCACCGGCGACCCGCCTGCTCGACATTGCCAAGGAAGTCGCGCCGGGCATGGAGCCCAGCTTCATCGCCTTCCCCGGCACGCTGTTTTCCAGCGAGCATCACTACAGCGTGTTCATGAAGGGCGACACCCACCTGACCTCGCACCTGCTCACTCCGGTATTGATCGACGCCAGTACCCTGGACGTCACCGCCGTGGCCGAGCGACCGTGGTACATGGACGTGATGAGCCTGTCCCTGCCGCTGCACTTCGGCGACTACGGTGGCCGGCCAATGCAGATTTTCTGGGCAACCCTGGATGTGCTGACCATCATCGTCCTGGGCAGTGGCGTTTATCTGTGGGTGGTGCGACGTAAAGCCGCCAAGCGCGCGACTGTCGGCGCGGAGGTAACCTCGTGAGGCCTCGGCAGTCGAATTTCTGGAAGGTGTTTGGCATTCCCGTGGTGATCGGCGCATTGAGCGCGGCGGGGCTGTTCAGCGCATTGCTCGGTGACGGCGCCTGGGATGCGCTGAGCTGGGTTGGTTTGGGAATCCCCACTGCCCTGGGAACCTGGGGCTTGATCAAACGCGGATAACCCAACCGCGGCAAAGAACCTGTGGGAGCGAGCCTGCTCGCGAAGGCGGTAAGTCAGTTAAATCCATGCTGACTGACCCTCTGCTTTCGCGAGCAGGCTCGCTCCCACATTTCGGTACTCGCCAGCAGACCCGCAACTGTCTAGGCTAAGGCCAGCCCGCCCAATCGAGGATGTTCTGCATGTCTGCCCCCAGCATGACCCTGTTCCACAACCCCGCTTCGCCCTTCGTCCGCAAGGTCCTGGTGCTGCTGCACGAAACCGGCCAGCAGGATCGCGTCGCCTTGCAACTCAGCCAACTCACACCGGTCAAGCCGGACCAAGCACTGATCCATGACAATCCGTTGAGCAAGATTCCGGCCCTGCGCCTGGCCAACGGGACGGTGATCCACGACAGCCGCGTCATCCTTGACTACCTCGACCACCAACACGTCGGCAACCCGCTGATCCCGCGCGAGGGCGCCGCGCGCTGGCAGCGCCTGACCCTGGCCTCCATGGCCGACGGGATCATGGACGCGGCGGTGATGATCCGCTACGAGACCGCGCTACGTCCTGTGGAGAAACATTGGGACGAATGGCTCGATGCGCAGCGGGACAAGATTCGTCGCGCCCTCGCCACGCTCGAATCCGAGGCGATTGCCGAACTGGCCAGCCATTTCGACGTCGCCTCCATCAGCGTCGCCTGCGCCCTGGGTTACCTGGACCTGCGCCATGCCGACCTGGAATGGCGCGAGAACAATCCGCAGCTGGCGGCGTGGTTTTCCGAGGTCAGTTTGCGGCCTTCGATGGTCGAGACGGTGCCCCGGGTCTAAAACTGTCTTGGCTCACCGGCCTCTTCGTCGGAACGCCGCCCGGAGCTGGCTCGCTCCCACATTTGATTGTGTTGCTCTCTTGTGAGAGCGAGCCTGCTCGCGAAGGCCCCGCACCGGATCCAACGGAAACAACCCGGCAATTCGCATCACCAGCATTGCCCCCACCCGCTGATCCTCCCGCAATCCCAACGACCGGCTCATTTCACCTCTCCCAGGTCGAAGCTCATCGCCACCGGCTTCGCGCCCACCCCGTACCAATCCAGCTTGCGGGTCAGCACCATGAACACGCCCAGCAGGCCGAACAGCAGCAACGAGCCCATCAACAGCGCGTAGTCTTCGGCGCTCAACAGGCCGTAAAGCAGTCCGTACAACCCCGCCAACCCCGCTGAAAATCCCAGGCCGTGGCTCACACTGCGCAGCACATGGCAGACGTAGAAGCCAATCAGCACCACGCAGGCACTCGCCGATACCAGGTACGCCAGGGTGAAACCGATGTGCTCCGACAGCGACAACAGCAGCAGGTAGAAGAACGCCAGCGCCACGCCGACCAATGCGTACTGGACCGGGTGCACCGCGAGGCTCTTGAGCACTTCGAAGAGGAAGAACCCGGCGAAGGTCAGCGCGATGAACAGCAGCGCATATTTGATCGCCCGGTCGCTCTTCAGGTACTGGTCCACCGGATCGACGAAACTTACACCGAACGCACGACTGCGGAACGCTTCGCAACCATCGCTGGGATCGCAGGCTTGCAGCGTTTCCAGAAGGTTGGTGGAGAAAAACGAGGTCTGCCAGTCGGCATTGAAACCCTGCTCATTGATCTCTCGATTGATCGGCAGGTAGTTGCCGATGAAGCTCGGGTGTGGCCAATCGGCGGACAGGTGCACCTTGGTGGACTTGCCCACCGGCAGGATCTGCAGTTCGCCGGTGCCTTGCAGGCGCAGGTCGAAACCGAAGGTCAGTTCGGGGCTGCCCTGGGCGGTGATCATCGGCAGCGGCACGTGTACGCCCTGCCCCAGCCAGCCAAGTCGCGAACCGGGAAGGAAGTCGACCGTCTGCTGGTTCAGCGTCAGGGTCAAAGCGTTCTCGATGCCACGAATATCGCTGATGCCGACGCTCAGGTACGGCTCGTCAAAACGGTAGTCGGCGAAATCCTTCGGAGCGACGCCATAACGTTCCGGCACCTTGAAGCGGCCATCGATCCGGTTGTCGGCATGAAACAAGCGCGCTTCGTAAATGCCCCGGGCACGTGTTTCGGTGCGGATCTGGCCGTCGAGCTCGAATTGCTCCGGGAGGAAATACAACTCGCCCGTTTGCTCGACGGTTTCGAGGAAGCGCACGCCGGTCTTCTCGTTGGTATTCCAGACCTTCACGTCCTTGCGAAACGGCACCACGATCATCGGGCCGATCAACTGCTGGCTGTGGCTGGAACTGCGGGCGATGTCCTGCAAAACCCCGTCGCGCAGCTCCTGGCGCTCATCGATAAGGCCGTTGATCATCAACAGCGGGATCATCAGCAAGAGAATCAAGAGGGCAATCATGCCCAGTTTTATGGCGAGGCTGCGGTTCATGTGGGGCTCTCCCTGTTCGAATGGGGGAGAGTCTGGCGCGGCTGTGTGAGCGGTTTATGAGGGGAATGTGGAGATTGTGTGGAGACAGGCCCGACGGCAACTGAACTGTGTGCGAGCCTGCTCGCGATAGCGGACTGTCTGGGCGATGATGTTGGATGTGCCACTGTCTTCGCGAGCAGGCTCGCTCCCACATAGGAGTGCTTTTTCAAATGGATTTTGTGGTGTCAGGGCAACCGCAGCACCACTTCCACCCCACCCTCGACATTGCCAATGCCAAATTCCCCCCCATGCAACTGCACCACTTCCTCGACGAAGTTGAGCCCCAGGCCTGTGCTCTTGCGCCCGGTGCCAGGGCGCGGCAAGGAATAAAACCGCTCGCTCAGGCGCGGTAGTGCGTAGTCGGGAATCGGCTCGGCCTGGTTGAAAAGACGGATCTCGACGCGGCTGCCCAGGCGCTCGGCGTTGATGCGCAACAGGCCTTCGACAGGGGTGAAGTCCAAGGCATTTTCCAGCAAGTTGCCCAGGGCCTGGCGCAACAGGAAGGCCTCCCCGGTCAACGTCAGATCAGCGGCGATGTATCGCTCTATGCGCAATTGACGGCTTTCGATCCAGCCGCCGCGGGCTTCCAGCAGTTCATCGACCAACGCCGCCAACGGCACCGCGACGATATCTTCCAACCCCTGGCGCTGCTCGACCTGGGCCAGGTTGAGCAGGCGCTCGATCAATTGCTGCATGCGCACGCTTTCGCTGTCGATGTTGCTGACAAACCGCTGGTGCTGGGCGGCGGGCATGTCGCTCTGCAGCAGCTCGGCGGCGCCGCGAATCGCGGCCAGCGGGCTCTTCAGTTCATGAGTCAAGGTGTGCACATAACGCTCGACGTAGGCCTTGCCTTCGAGCTGGGTGCGCATGTGTTCGACGGCGCCCGCCAGTTGCTCGAATTCGCCGCCGCGATAATGCGGCACTTCCACCCGCCGGCCCTGACTGACCGCCTGGGCGTAACGCGTCAAACGGCGCAGGGCCGCGCTGAGCCACCAGGACAGCAAGGCGCCCAGCAACAGGCCCAGGCCGATCAACCCGGCACCGTACGCCAGCAGGCGCCGCTCCGTGCGGTCGATGTAAGGTTGCAACGAGCTGTTGGGCTTGGCCACCGTGACCACGCCGATGATTCTTCCGTTGTCGCGGATCGGTGCCCCGACATGCATCACCGATGACGCCGGATCGTCCGGATCGTTGCGGGTCGAACGAGCGCCGTAATGGCCGCGCAAGGTCAGGTAGACGTCATTCCACCGCGAATAATCCTGGCCCACCGCCACGCCACTGGAATCAAGCACGACGATGCCATTGGCATCGGTGACATAGATGCGATGGTTGACCTGATTTTTTGGCAAGCCCCAAATTTTCGCCGCCGGCTGGCGTTCGCCATAGGACCTGAGCAATTGCGGCCAGCGGTTCTGGCTGAGTGTCCCGGCCTTGAAATCGTCCCGCAGGATCTCGGCCATCAGGTTGGCCGTGTCCACCAGGGTTTCCTCGGTTGACTGGCGCACACCGGGACGGATCTCTTCCATCACCGTGTTGAGCACGAAATACCCGGCCAGGCCGATGAACAGCACATAGGCCAGGAAAATCCGAATACCCAGCGACATCAGCTGTGGCCCGGGCTGTAGCTGTAGCCAAGGCCCCGGTGGGTCTGGATCGGTTCGGCCTCGGCGCGGACCAGGCGCAACTTGGCGCGCAGGCTCTTGATGTGGCTGTCGATGCTGCGCTCGTAGCCAGCATCGCTGGCCACGCCCAGGGCATCGAGCAATTGCTCGCGACTGAAGACCCGCTCAGGCTGCTCCAGCAGGCAGTTCAACAGGCGAAATTCATGACGGGTGAGGTTCAACGGCTTGCCGCGATAGCTGATCTGCACGCGCTCGCTGTCCACCTGGAACAACGCCGAACCCGCTTCCGCGAAAGGCCGAGGCGCCACGCGCTTGAGAATCGCGCGAACCCTGGCGGCAACTTCGCGGGGGCTGAAGGGCTTGACCACGTAATCATCGGCGCCGATCTCCAGGCCTACCACCCGGTCGATCTCGCCATCCCGAGCCGTAAGAAAAATTACCGGAACGTCGCTGAAACGTCTGAGATTCTTACACGTCTCGAAACCGCTGATATCCGGAAGGCCCACGTCGAGAATAATCAGGTCCGCCGGAGTCTTTTGCTGATGCTCCAGGGCCGCTGCCCCCAGGCTCAACCAGGTGGTGTCAAAGCCCTCGCCCTGCAGGGCAAACACCAGCGTATCAGCGATGGCGGCTTCGTCTTCGACAATCAGAATATGAGGCATGGCGACCGGGCCCGACAGTAAAGTTGCCGGAACGGTGCCCCAAGCCTCGGGGCACGTCAATCGGGGAAATCAACAGTCCGGTTTATTCGCCGTATACCGCCGCGCCGGGTTCACCGCCGCGTCGAACTCGCGCAAGGCCTTGGCACCGATCAGCAGCGGGTAGTTGAAGCTGCTGCGGTCGGTCAGGTTGACCTCGACGGTGCGCTTGACCTTACCCAGGCACATTTCCAGTTCCACCACCGGCCGCTTACTGGGGGCGATCTTTTCGTCGTCGTCCTCGTCCTCTTCGGAACGGGTCTTGATCTTGCTGATGCGCGCGATCTTGTGTTCGTAGATCTTGTTGCTCGCATCCTTGGTCGCCAGGCGGAAACGTACCCAGTCGTCGCCGTCACGGGTAAACGTCTCGATGTCCTTGGCCGACAGCGAGGCGGTCAGTGCGCCGGTGTCCATCTTGGCCTTGAGCACTTCGCCACCGATTTCCGGCAGGGCGATGTATTCGTAGCGCCCGTAGAGGGTCGGTTCGGCGGCGAGCACGGGAAGGGCCACCAAGGAAAGCAGAGCTAAAACGGATTTCATGTAAGGGGCTTCCGTTGTGGGAGTGGGATTTTAGACCGTGGTCGAGGAATTCGTTCGATGAAACCCACCTGTGGCATAAATGCGGATTCAGCCTATACAAGCCCAAGTGAAACTTTCGTCCAGGCCGATTTGGCCTGCCGCGCGAAGCTGCTTATCATGGCCCGCCCACCCCGTTTGCAAGAGTCATCTATGCGCCGCCTGCTCACCGGCTGTTTCGTCACCCTGCTGCTATTGCTCAATACCCTGGTGCTGTTCGGGCCGCTGATGGTGTTTGCATTGCTCAAACTGGTCCTGCCCGGGCGTCTTCGCGACTACGCCTCGTGGGCGGTGATGTGGATCGCCGAGACCTGGGCCGAGATCGACAAGTTGATTTTTGCCTGGTGCATCCCCACCCGATGGGACATTCGTGGCGGTGAAGGCCTGCGCAGCGACACCTCGTACCTGGTGATCAGCAATCACCAGTCATGGGTGGATATCCCCGCCCTGGTCCAGACCCTCAACCGACGCACGCCGTTCTTCAAGTTTTTCCTCAAGAAAGAGCTGATCTGGGTGCCGTTCCTGGGGCTGGCGTGGTGGGCATTGGATTACCCGTTCATGAAGCGCTACACCAAGGCGTTCCTGGCGAAGAACCCGGAGCTGGCCGGCAAAGATCTGGAAATCACCAAGGCCGCCTGCGAGCTGTTCAAGCGCCAACCGGTCACCGTGGTGAATTATCTCGAAGGCACGCGCTTCACCGCCGCCAAAAGCCAACAGCAGCAATCGCCTTTCAGTCATCTGCTCAAGCCCAAGGCCGGTGGCGTGGCGTTTGTGCTGGCGGCGATGGGCGAGCAACTGGATGCGATCCTCGACGTGACGGTGGTCTATCCGCAGCAGCGCATCCCCGGGTTCTGGGACCTGATCAGCGGTGCGGTGCCCAGGGCCATCGTCGACATCCAGACCCGCGAACTGGACCCGGCGCTGTGGCAGGGCGACTACGAAAACGACCCGGTGTTTCGCCAGCATGTGCAGGACTGGGTCAACCAGCTCTGGCGCGAAAAGGACCGACTCATTGCCCAACTGCGCAACGAGGGCGGCTGATCAGATACCGGCGCCGGCGCCCCAGATGCCGCCCAGGTTCTGCAACAACGAGCTGGCGACGCCCTGTTGGCCGAGGTACTGCAAGATAATTGGGGCAAACTGGCCGATCATGCCGCTGTCCATGCCCAGCGCGCTGAAGGCATTGTTCAGGTCACCGGTGTCCTTGACGCTGCCGAGCAAGCCGTCGAGCAAGGCGTTTTTGTCCGACCCGCCGCCCAGCAAACCACCCAGGCCGTTAAGGCCACCGATGGCGCTGTTCCCGGCGATCTGATCGAGCCCCGGCACACTTTTGCTCAGCTCGGAGAACTGCGCCTCACTGAGCTGGTTCCTGGCCAGCCCGAGCATCGCCCCGGCACCGCCCACGGCTTGCTCCGGGGTGATCTGGAGTTCCGAGCCAAGGGTATTGAGCAACCCGGCGGCTTTCGGCGCAGCCGCCACCGCCCCCTCCTGCTGGTTGCCCTGGATGGCCGAGATCACGCTTGTCGCATCGGCGAGGCTGAACTGTGCGAAGGCCGGGCCAGCTGCCAACGAAAGCAGGCAAGACAGTGCAAAACCGCGTGGAACCTTCATCGGGACATCCTCTGGAACATGAAAAAGCCGCCCGGAATGGGGCGGCGCAAAGTCGAGCGTTGGACTGGGATGGCCGGGGTTTGTTCAACACCGCGCTTGCCGCGTGCAGCAATAGCCTGCCATCGAATACAGTGCAGCCTTCTTTAAGCAGAGTAACGCCATGAACGTACAAATCGGTGGAGGCGCCCTCGCGGTCATTCTGACGGGCATGCTCATCGCCTTCGGCGTCAGCGAGTGCCAGCGCGGCCCGTTGAACCCGGAACTTGCCGACGACCTCAGCGAAGCGCAAAAGACCTGGCTGACCATCGAACACCGCATCAAGCGTTCTGATCCGGCCCTGACGCAGGTCACGCGAGACCAGCAGGTCCTGACCGTTTTCTACCGTCCAGCCACGCCCACCGAGGCGGGCGATGATTGGGCCCCGGACATGCTGCGCATCGTCGGTCACGGCCTGGCGGCGCTGAACGGCGCACCGGGAGGAAAAGCGTATACCCAGGTGACCGTGAAAGCGCGAATGCTTGCCGATGATGACGTCGAACTGATGTATGACATGCCGGGGTTCGATGCCATCAAGACCCAGCAGGATGGCTACTTCAACTTCGCCAGTGTGCCGCGCAGCCTGTCATTCCGTCCGGCCGCCCTGGCGCAGCTCAAGGACGATTGCCGGGGCATGAACGCGCAGGCGTTCTATTCGCAATTCTGCCAGCGGGTCGGCGAGGCCGTAACGAGCCAACCCTGAACGCGGCCATGCCGCATGCTCCGGTTTTTCTGATGCAGTACTGTCAACTCTGACAGTAGGCAGCAGTTCAACCCGGTCCTAAGCTCGGATCGTCGAAGGTAAGACCTTTGCAGACACTTTCCTTTGCGCTGTAACCCACCGGACAACGTGCCCGGAATAAAGGAATTCTCTCTACAAAAGGAGCTTGCAATGAAATATCCGAGCCTCGCCCTGAGCTGCGTTCTTCTGTCCGGCATCGGTTTGATCAGTTGCACCGATGCCACATCCCCACCCAAGAGCCCCGAGATAAAACACGGTACATCACAGATGCCTCCGTCCCGCCAGTACTACTGCTGGGATCAGCAAGACTTCAACAATGGCAGTGCAAACATCAAGAACGCTGCGTGTCGGGAAGCCTTTACAGCGGCAGGCGACGCCGACTGGGAACGCGCCCGCCTGTTCAACGATTGGAACGCCTACTCGCAAAACATCCCCGAAGGCACCAAACCGGAAGATGTCGCTCCCGACGGGAAACTTTGCTCCGCCGGACAGGATCGCTTCAATAGCATCAACATCAAAAGCGCTGCCTGGCACACCACTGACCTGGACGTGAAGGACGGCCGCGTGCAGCTCACTTATGTGGCCAGCCAGATGCATGATCCCAGCGAATTCAAGGTTTACCTGACCGATCCGGACAACCTCAACTGGGCCGCGCTGAAGCAGTCCCCTGACGTCAAAGTGACGCTCGCTCCGAACACCAAGGGACCGGGCACTTATTACCTGGACGTTCAATTACCTGCAGGCTACGCCACGGACAGCCGGTCAGTGATCTTCATCATGTGGCAACGCCATGAAGACCCTGCCCGTGAAACCTTTTTCAGTTGCAGCGATGTGGTATTGGTGAATGCCAAAAGGTAAGGCTACCCCGTCGAATCGTTGAACCTCCCTCAATGGGTCGTCGGACTCGGTCGTTCAACTTGCCGCATTCGACGCGTGCCGCCGAACAACACCTGAACTGTTGCGCTTATCGGCCTGAAGCAGGCCGCTGGGTCAGGCTTCGCGATTTCCGCGGACACTAACAGTTCTGTTAGTAGGCGGCCCCCGTCGTTTCAGCGAAAGTGACTATCGGTATCAGCAGCTTTCGCTACAGGGCAGACTTCATGTCGAAGAACCAGCAAACCTTACTTTGCCATTACCATTACGATCCGCTGGACCGCTTGGCTGATTGCACGGTAGCGGGCCAGGCTGGCGTCCGACGCTTCTATCTGAAAGACCGGCTGAGCACCGAGATTCAGGGGCAGGCCCAACACTCGGTCATTCAGCATGGTGATCATGTGCTCGCACAGCAGCAACGCCAGCAAGGCATCCTCGAAACGACGTTGCTGGCTACCGATCAACAGCGCTCGGTGTTGCAACTGCTGAACGCGATACAACCTCACCCCATCGCCTACACCCCTTACGGTCATCGCCCTGCGGAAAACGGCTTGCTCAGCCTGCTCGGTTTCAATGGCGAACGGCCGGATCCGGTGACCGGACATTATCTGTTGGGCAATGGTTACCGGGCGTTCAACCCGGTGTTGATGCGGTTCAACAGTCCGGACAGTTTGAGTCCGTTTGGCAATGGTGGGTTGAACGCTTATGCCTATTGCGTCGGTGATCCAGTGAACAGGAGCGATCCGACGGGACACTTCCCGCCATTCTCAAAGCTGTTGGGCCTGCTGGACGACTTCACCCAACCAGGAACCATGAAGAGCGTCGCTCCGCAAGTCACCGCCAATACCATTGCCAAGGAAACGGAACCGGGGCTGTTCAAAGGAATGATCGAGACTACGATGCAGTCGGTTCAAGCAAGCAAGACGCCTCAACCAATGTCACCCGAGAGGCTACTTATAAAAAAAGCGCTGGGTGGACTGGAAAATCCTGAGCCTTTTGTCAAGAACCTTCTTCTGGTTAACGATAATCTGGCGAGCCATGGGGTGGGGGGGCTTTCAAAGCAGCACGCCCAAGCCTATGTACAACTGGGTAGAGAAGTTGCCAACGGCCAGCGTCTCAATACATCGGCCCATTTCGAAGCAGGCTTGTTATGGTCAAGACAATACCGTCAAGACGGAACAGCACACAGTGCCGCTGGCGCAGGGCTCAATTGGCTGGCAACGCTGGGGGCTGCTCCGGGTGATGCCCGCAACCTGAAAACAGGAAAGTGGCTCCGCCAAGGCCCGTCTTGAGGGCGGCACGGCGAATCAGTTCGAAACTGCGGCATCTCAAATCAGCCCAAAAGAACCGAAACGACGTGGCGAAACGATCCGGGCCCACTGCTGAGCACAACCACGCACCGCGTCCCACAGAGAACTGGAAATCTGAATATTACCTGCCAACAGCTATTTCTTCTCGTTATTGCCTACTGTCAACTTTGACAGTAGGCAACGGTTTGTCCCACTCCTAAGCTCCCCCTGTGTCAACGAAAACCAAGCCATGGGCAACCATGCCTTTAGTCATTCGGGCAAGCAGGACAATAAAAATGAACGACCGGATCAAAGGAACCGTTAAATGGTTTGACGATGCAAAGGGCTATGGGTTTATCACCTGCGGCAAAGGCAGCGAGGAATTGTTTGTCCACTATTCGGCTATATCCGGCGAAGGCTATAAAACCCTGAAGGAGAGTCAGCCCGTCTCCTTTGAAATCGAGCAGGGAAGCAAAGGCAAGCAGGCCACGAGAGTGACGCCGGAATGAACACCTGTCCACTCGGCGCGCAAACGAAGGCGGGAGTGCTCGGTCCCTTTGCCCCTAACAGTTCTGCTAGTAGGCAGCATCAGCAAAATCCGGGACATTGGGCACAGGAATCCATCGGGCCTACCAGGGAGCCGACCCATGACAACGAGCCAGCAAACCCTACTCAGTCGCTACCAGTACGACCCACTGGATCGCCTGGCCGACTGCGAAGCCACCGGGCAAACCGCTACCCGGCGCTTCTATCTTAAAGATCGACTGACGACTGAAATCCAAGGGCCGGTGCAGCGCTCGATGTTTCAGCACGACGACCAGCTGCTGGCGCAGCAACTACACGAGAACGACGCCGTCGAAACCGCTTTGCTCGCCACCGATCAACAACGCTCGGTGTTGCAGCTGCTCGACGCCACGCAGCCGCACCCTCTCGCTTACACGCCCTATGGCCACCGCCCCGCGGACAACGGCTTGCTAAGTCTGCTCGGTTTCAACGGCGAACGGCCGGACCCGGTGACCGGGCATTATTTGTTGGGCAATGGTTATCGGGCGTTCAACCCGGGGCTGATGCGGTTCAATAGCCCGGACAGTTTGAGTCCGTTTGGGGAGGGGGGGGTGAATGCGTATGCGTATTGCGTTGGGGATCCCGTGAATAGAACGGATCCTACCGGACATTTCCCTAACCTGTGGAAAGCTCTATTAAACGTTCTGAAGCTTCGAACACCCAGTACCCGTGCGGCTACATCCGTTCAATCCACTGCTGTGAGCGCAGCGAACGCTGTTCCGTCCCAGAACATAGCAACTGTAATTCCACCGCCAGGCTACTCTGTCGGAAATCTCAATGGCCTGAGGCCTCCGCTTCAACGCGGGGCACCTCCGGCTTATCGCTCGCTACCACCTGATTACGCTGATCATAGACTGGGCTCTCGTATACCAACCAAAATAGTACGAAGTACTTTTACCGAACCTAAGGCTGGCCCACCTCCGACTTATGGGGAAGCTGTCGGTTTTCCACAGTTGTTCAAGTCGCGCCATAGGGGTGGATGGGGCAGTAGCTCTTCTACTAGCAGTAGCGGTGACTCTTGGACCAGCAGTAGCGGTGGCTCCTGGACCAGCAGAAGCAGCCTATCGAGCCAAGATAGTTACCGACCCAATACTCGATTACCCCCTGAACAAATCGCCCGGAACAGAGCAGCACTCAGAGCCTGGGCTGTAAGGACGGAAAACTTATAAATTGCAACAACCCATAAACTTACCACTCGAATCAATTACAAATTCTTCGTCGTGTTTGAGTCAGGTTTGCCAACTTGAATCGCTTCGGTCCTGAAATACCACGGATAAGATGCCCTAGATAAAAAGGGCGACATCACTGTCGCCCTTCATCATCTCTGCCACCCGTATCGGCTGGCGGATGTACTTCGGCTCGCCGGTGCGGACAGCCAAACCTAACAGTTCTGCTAGTAGGCAACATCAGCCAATTCCGGGACATTGGAGACAGAAATCCACC
>Ga0307405_10000429_pt1 | contig 15706 bp, 15 predicted proteins | sample 322Cmetagenome_2_FD_203311 | JGI IMG/M metagenome (GOLD analysis project Ga0307405, IMG submission 203311) | Maize rhizosphere microbial communities from greenhouse at UC Davis, California, United States - 322HYB-C-1 | ecosystem: Host-associated > Plants > Roots > Rhizosphere > Soil | place...
GGGCCGTTTGGAGACGAGATTCATGATCCCGCCCAGCGCGCCCTGGCCGAACAGAACCGATGCGGGGCCGCGCACCAGTTCGACCTGGTCGAAGTTGTACGGATCGGCACGGATCGTCGCGTAATAGCTGAATACGTCGCGCATGCCGTCGCGAAACTGCAGCGCGTTGATCCCGCGGACGAACGCGCCATCGGTGCGGCTGTCGGGCCCGTAAGGATTGGCAGTGACGCCCGAGACGTAGTTGAGCGTGTCGCTGACCGAGATGGCGCCCTGGGCGAGATAGAGCTCGTCGTCGATGATCGTGATCGGCTGTGGCGTCTCGATGATCGGCGTGTCGGTCTTGGTCGCGGTGCTGCTTTCCTGGCGCGCGCCGGTGACGACGATCTGGCGCTGCTCGTCGGCCGCGTAGGCGGCCTCCGCCGCCGCATCGTCGGCCGCGAGGGCGGGCACTGGCACCAGAGCGGTCGCACAGAGGATGGAAAGCCGGAAAAGTCGCATGAACACCCCTCGAACCTGAAGCTGGCGCGACGGCTAATGCGAGTCACTCGCACTTGCAAGTGGATATTGTTTTTATGACGGGATTAGTCGTGTGCTCTCTTCCACACACAGAAAAAGAGCGGCGCAGGACGCCGCCCTTCAGTTCGCGCACGCGGCGCGAGTCTCCCGCACAGTTTAGAGCGTGTCGGTATGCGTCTCGATCAGGCCGCTTGCCTCGGCGATCGCGTCGCTTGCGGTAACGGTGCCGTCCTGGATTTCGTTTGCGAGTTCGAGCAAGCGCCCGCTGATGACCGTCCCGGTGTCTGCCTCTTCTTCGATGGCGATCCCGCCCTTCGTTCGCGCGACTTCGTCCCACTTGGCGCGCACCGCGGCCCAGTAATCCTTGGTCGCGGCCCAGTACGCGTCGGCCGCCGAGACTTCGTAGCCGTCGAACTTGGTATAAGTGTTGAGCACGTATTCCTGCACCACCGGCTGCAACTCGTCGGCGCTGCCTTCGGCGGGCATCATCTTGGTGTTGTCCTGCCAGTGAATCCAGCCGGTCGGGGTGAGCTGATGCCGGTTGATCGCCGCGTAGCGGTCGTAGACCGGATCGCGCACCGCATCGCGCCGGGCGAGCGGGCGCCAGGTCCAGTTGGAGCGCCAGCGGCGAACACCGTGGGTCGTCTCCCATTCGCCCCACCCGGCATAGCGCGGGCTATCATCGACCTGATAGACGGTCTGCGACCACCGGCCGTTGCGCATGCGCTCCGGCACGTCGGTCCATTCCCATCGGCCGGGACCGGTATAGGCGAGGATTTTCGCCGGCTCGTACTCCCAGTCCTGCCGCCAGTGCTTGATAACGAAAGTCTCGCCGTCATGCTCGGCGACGAGCAGGTGCTGGAGCACGATCTTCGTGCCGGTATCCTCGATCACGCGGATCGATTCATGCCCCCCGGAGATCTTGCGCTCGAGCGGCTGGTAGCTTGTCGTCCACGGCGTCGATTCCTGCATGTCGAAGCGCACCCTGTAGTCGCCCGCCATGGCGAGGATCGTCGCGCGATCTTGCTCGAACATCGCTGTTTCGACGGCTTCGCCGCGGTCCGCGATCGGGCCGTCTGCGAGCGCCGGCGACGTTACGAGCGCGATGGCGAGTAGCGTGGAGCCGATGAAAGTCCTGGTCTTGGTCATGGTCGTTTCCCCTCTTAAAATCGGAAGCTGAGCGAGACGCTCGCGTTGCGGCCGGGCCGCGTGTAGGCGTCGATGGCGGGCGCATCGGCCGCCAGGCCGCGCACGTCCGACCAGTAGGCGTAAGTCTCGTCGGTCAGGTTGAAGACGCCCGCGCGCAGCTTGACGGCGTCGGTCAGCGCAACGAAGGCGGTTGCATCGAGAATGGTGAAGGCGCCGGGCCGGTAGCACTCGGTGGAACAGACGCCTTCCGCGTCATCGAGCGACTTGCGTGCATGGTGCGTCGCGATCAGCTCCGCGCCGAAGCGGCCTGCCGGCTCGCGGTAGCCGAGCCCGGCGACGAGATTGAGCGGATCGACCGTATCGAGCGGGCGCCGCGCCTCTCCTGGCGAGAGGATGTCGCCATCGGCATAGGCGATCGCGAACCGTCCGTAGACGCCGCTGTCCATCGTGTAGGTGGCTTTGGCCTCGAGCCCCTCGATCTCGACCCGGTCGTAATTGACGAACTGGTAGATCGCCGGATCGGCCGGCGTGAACGATCCGCTCACCACCTGCTGGCTGATGAAGTCGTCGTAATCCGCATGGAAGGCGACCAGCGAAAGCGAAACCGCGTCGGCGGTGAAGCGAACCCCGGCTTCCCAGCTTTCGCTGCGCTCGGGCCCGAGATCCGGGTTAGGCGCGGAGATGTAGCCGTGCGCGAGATTGCCGAAGAAGTTGTTCACCTGGCTCGGGGTCGGCGCGCGGAAGCCTTGCGCATAATTGCCGAACAGCAGCACCTCGTCGGACAGGCGCGCAGTCACGCCGAGCTTGGGCGAGAGGCGGCTGTCCTTCTGCCCGGCACCCTGGAAATCGGGCAGCAGCGGGTCGTCGATCGGGTCGAGTTCGTAGAAATCGAAGCGAAGCGCCGGGAAAATCGTCAACGCGCCGCCGAACAGCGCGATCTCGTCGGCGAGGAAGACGCCGCCCAGCGTGAAGTCGGTGACCGGAAAAGCACGGGTCGGAAACACTTCGCCGGCGGGCGGCACGGTGCCGTCCCTCAGCCCCTCCTGCCGGGTGAAGCTGACGTCGCCCCCGAAGACCAGCGTGTGTGTAATCGGCCCGGTCGCAAAGGTGCTGCGCGCCTCGGCAGCAGCGCCGTAGACACGGTTCTCGAACGTGTTGAGGCGCTCGCGATCGGGTACCGGCGTCCGATCCTCGCGAGTGAACTGCACGTCCTCGCCATCCTGATAGTAGACCGCGGCGTGGGCGTAGTCGATCGCGCTTCCGCCGTTGCCCGCGAAGGTCCAGTCGAGGGAAACGCGGGTGCGGTCGGTTTTGTCGTGTGCGTTGAGATCGTTGACGTTCCACGCCGGCGTCGGCCCGAACAGATACTCCGGTCCCTCGCCCGAGAGGATATCGCTGGAGAGCTCGCTTTCCAGGTACTCGCCCGTCAGCCGCACGCGGTGCGCACCGCTCTCCCACACGAGCTTGCCGAGCAGCGCGTTGGAGTGGCCGTCCTGCGGATTGGGACGGGTCCGCTCCTCGCCGATACCGCCGACGGTGCCCTGGGTGTCGAGCTCCTCGAAGTCGCGGCGGGTGTAGGCGACCAGCGCCGACCAGTCGCCGGCGCGTCCCGCCACCGCGGCGGTTTCGGCGAACTCCTCGTCGGCGCTCGAGTATGAGGCGCGCACGAAGCCGCCCACCGTCTTGCCGGCGTCGATCAGATCCGCGGGATCGCTGGTGGTGAAGCTGACTGCACCGGCCAGCCCGTCGCTGCCGTAGAGCGCCGAGGCCGGGCCGCGCAGGATCTCCACCGACTTGACCAGCGAGACGTCGGTATAGCCGCCGCGGCCGGCTTCTTGTGCGCCGAAGGTGAAGCCTTGCGGGCTGCGAATGCCGTCGATCTGGATCAGTACGCGGTTGCCGCCGATCCCGCGAATCACGAAGTCCTCATTACGCGCGCGGCCTGTGGTGCCCAGCGCGGCGCCGAAGCGGGCCGGGGCGCGGCGCACCGAGACGCCGGGTTCGTAGCGCACGAGATCCTTGATGTCGGTTGCGATCGCGTCCGCGATCTCCTCGTCGGTGATGACGGTAACGGTCGCGGGCACATCCTCGATTGAGACGGGGGTGCGGGTGGCGGTGACTACAATGTGCGGATCACGCTCGACGGCGTCATCCGCCGCACTTTCGGCCTGCGCAGCGCCCGCGCCGAGCACTGCCAACGCGACCCCCGCCGACGTACAAAGCCGCCTACCGGACTCGGCTGCGATCCGCCGCCTATCCCTCATACCGTCACTCATCTGCGCCCCTGTCTAACCATTATTGATAATGATTCGCACTAGAATCAACATGGGGATGCGTCAAGCGGATCAGTTTCTGCCGGCTCTCTGCACAAGCCTATTGCCATAACCTTGCTAATGAGAATAATTCGCAATTATGCATTAAAGGAGAGCGGTGTGGCGATAGGCAGGGACACGTTTGCACAGGGCGTCGTCATCAGGCTCTTCCGCGCCTGGTCGGCCCAGGTCGAAGCCGGGCTTGCACCGATGGAGCGCCTGCAGGCGATCATCGCTTCGCTCGGCTTGCCGGATGAGACGGCGATCGCCTGCGCAAGCCTCTTCGAACTGGTCGAGGGGCATCTGGGACGCCGACTCGTCCGCGAATCTTGCTGCAGCCGGCGTCTGTCGCCCGACGAAAGCGCGCTGCTCGGCGTGCTTCGCGTGGCACCTTCGCTCTCGGCCGTCGCCGGCACGGCGGCGGTTCCCCATGGGTTGCCCGGCGCAATCGTCTGGGCGGTGATCGCCGTGCGTCAGGCGCTGGGCATGACGGAGCCAGACGACGGTCCGGACGACGCGTCGCAGGGGCCCTTCCCCGCTTGTCCGTTTTACCCGCAAATCCGGCGGGTGGAGGCGCTTCATGGCCTTTGATCTTGCCGCGCTGACAAGCACGCCCGACTTGCGCGAGGTCTCGCCGATCCATGCGCGGCTCGTCGGCGCGATGCGCTACACCCACGTGGCGCGCCGGGTGGAGACCTACTCACATGCGGACCTCGCCCGTTGGCTCGGCACGGCATGCGCGGTGCAGAGCTTTCACGTCTTCCTCGACGAGGCCGGCCGCGCCTGGCCCGATCCGATCGCGCTCAATCCGCCGTGCCAACCGCTCTTCAGCTATGACGAGATGCTGCTCGTCGATCTTGCGACCGCCGCCGCGCGCAACGATCGCGACGCGTTCGACGACTTCGTGCGCGACATGGTCGGCCAGAGCGGCCGCAACGCTCTCTGGAGTGCCGCGCGCCGCCTGATGCGCTATCTCACCACTGTGGTCGGCTGGTAGCGTTCCGCACCGGTGCATCGTGCTTGCCCGCCGGAGGCGGCGGGCCTAGGGCGCTGGCAATGGCAGACGAAGAAACGAAGAAGAGCGAACGCGATCTCGCCGATCGCAAGTTCTACCCCGCCGACCAGGAAGCCGCTTTCTCCGACCGGGCCTCGCCCGACACGCCGCAGACGCGCCATCCGGCCTATCGGCTGGCGTTCCGCGACACGGACTTCCTGCTGCGCGACGAGCTCCGGCCGGTGCGCTTCCAACTCGAGCTCCTGAAGCCCGAGATGCTGCTCGACGAGGCCGGCGTGGGATCGACGCTGGTCATGTACGGCTCCGCCCGCATCCCCCCGCCCGAATCGGTTGCCGACGCGATGGAGGGCGCCGCGAAGCTGCCGGAGGCCGAGCGGCGGATCGTCGAGAACCTCGCAAAGAAAGCGAAGTACTACGGCGAGGCCTACAAGCTGGCCAAGCTGGCGTCGGAAAAGTCGATCATCGAAGACGGCAAGCGCCAGTTCGTGATCTGCTCCGGCGGGGGCCCGTCGATCATGGAAGCGGCGAACAAGGGCGCGAGCGACGCCGGTGCGGAATCGATCGGGCTCAACATCGTGCTGCCACACGAGCAGGCGCCCAATTCCTACGTCACGCCCTATCTCTCGTTCCAGTTTCACTACTTCGCGCTGCGCAAGATGCACTTCCTGCTGCGGGCGAAGGCGGTGGCGGTGTTCCCCGGCGGGTTCGGCACGTTCGACGAGTTTTTCGAACTGCTGACGCTGATCCAGACCGGCAAGATGAAGCCGATGCCGATCCTCCTGTTCGGCAAGGACTTCTGGAACCGGGTGGTCGATTTCGAGGCGCTGGCGGACGAGGGCACGATCAACCACAAGGACCTAGAGCTGTTCCGCTGGTGCGAGACGGCCGAGGAAGCGTGGGAGAAGATCGCCGGCTTCTACCAGCTCGACGACTACGCTCCTCCGGGAGTCAAACCAGCCTAAGGTCCTCCGCGCACTGCCTGATGGCCGAGCGGGCCGCTGCCTGCGCCGAAGCCAGGCGCTTTATGTAGCGCCTTGATGACGAACCGCCGTGCGAGGCGAATGGCATGGTCGAGCGGCTGGCCGTGGCCGAGAAGCGTCGCGATCGCGGAGGCGAGCGTGCAGCCGGTGCCGTGGGTGTGGCGCGTATCGATACGCGCATCGTCGAACGATGCGAAATCGCCACTGGTGTAGACGAGGCGGTCGACCACCCGCTCGCCGCTCGCATGGCCGCCCTTGGCTAGCACGGCGCAGCCGTGTTCCGCCGCAAGGCGGTGCGCCGCAGCCGCGATCTCGTCCGGCGTGTCGCACGGCATGCCGGTGAGCGCAGCGAGTTCGGGCAGGTTCGGAGTTGCCAGGGTCGCGCACTTCATGAGCGCGGCGAAGGCAGCGATGGTTTCCTCACTCGCTAGCACTGCGCCGCTGGTCGAGACCATCACCGGGTCGAACACCACGTGCCCGTCGAACCCGGCGAGCCGCTCGGCAACTGCATGGGCGATCTCGGGCGAGCCGAGCATGCCGATCTTGATCGCGTCCGCGCCGATGTCGGACAGGCAGCTCTCGATCTGCTTCTTGACGAAGGGGACGGGGAGCAGTTCGACGCCCTGCACGCCGGTCGTGTTCTGCGCGGTGATCGCGGTGATGACGGTCATGGCATAGCCGCCCAGCATGGTGATCGTCTTGATGTCGGCCTGGATGCCGGCGCCGCCCGAACTGTCGGACCCGGCGATAGCGAGAATGCGGGGAGGTGTGGTCATGCGCCACGCCTTGCCCCCGGTGCGGAGCGAAGTCGAGATGCGTCTCGCTCGCCGGCGCGAACCGGGATCAGGCCTGGAATCTGCGCTCGGTGCTGGGCGGATGCTTGTCGTGCAACGCCTTCGCCCGGGTGGGGCGGTCCATCAGCTCGCCGCCACAGTTCGGGCAGATGTCGTCGAGCGCCTCGGCGCAAGGGGCACAGAAGGTGCACTCGAAGCTGCAGATGAAGGCCCCTGGTGCTTCGGCCGGCAGGTCCGCGCCGCAGCGTTCGCAGTCGGGGCGCATCTCGAGCATCAGGCCGCTTCCTGCACCGCCGCGCAGATACGGTCGACCACCCGTTCGACCTGCTGGCCGTCGTCACCTTCGGCCATGACGCGGATCAGCGGCTCGGTGCCTGAGGCGCGAATGACCAAGCGACCCTTGCCCGAAAGCTCCGCCTCCGCCTCGGCGATGCAGGCCTTCACGCGCTCCGCATCGAGCGGGGCGCCGCCGTTGTAGCGCACGTTCTTGAGCAGTTGCGGCACCGGATCGAACAGATGCAGCAGTTCGCTCGCGCGCTTGCCCGAGCGCACAAGCCCGGCGAGCACCCGCAGCGCAGCAAGCGTGCCATCGCCGGTGGTCGCGTGGTCGAGCAGGATCATGTGCCCCGACTGCTCGCCGCCCACGTTGAACCCGCCCGACTGCATCCGCGCGAGCACGTGGCGGTCGCCGACCTTGGTTCGCTCGAGCGATAGGCCCTTGCCCGCGAGATAGCGCTCGAGTCCGAGATTCGACATTACGGTCGCGACGACTCCGCCCCCGCGCAGAGCGCCCTTTTCCGCCATACGCGTGGCGATTAGCGCCATGATCTGGTCGCCGTCGACTGTGCGGCCTTTCTCGTCGACGACGATCAGGCGGTCCGCGTCGCCGTCCAGCGCGATCCCGACGTCGGCGCCTTCGCGCACGACCGCTTCGCAGATCGCCTCGAGCGAGGTCGAGCCAACGCCGTCGTTGATGTTGGTGCCGTTCGGCGCGTCGCCCAGCGTGATCACCTCGGCGCCCAGCTCCCAGATCGCAGAGGGCGCGACCTGGTAGGCGGCACCGTTCGCGCAGTCGACCACGACCTTGAGCCCGTCGAAACGGGTCTCGTTCGACACAGATTGCTTGACCGCGTGGATATAGCGCCCGCGCGCATCCTCGATGCGCCGGGCGCGGCCGATCATCGCGGCGGCGGCGAGCGGCGGGTCGCATTCGAGCAGCGCCTCGATCGCCAGCTCGTCCTCGTCGGAGAGCTTGAAGCCGTCGGGGCCGAACAGCTTGATCCCGTTGTCCTCAAACTTGTTGTGGCTGGCCGAGATCATCACCCCGAGATCCGCCCGCATCTCCCGCGTGAGCAGTGCGATCGCGGGCGTTGGCAGGGGACCGGTCGTCACCACGTCCATGCCAACGCTGGTGAAACCCGCGATCAGCGCGCTTTCCATCATATAGCCCGACAGCCGCGTATCCTTGCCGATCACCACACGGTGGCGATGATCGCCGCGCAGGAAATGGCGGCCCGCCGCCTGACCCACGCGCATCGCGGTGGCGGCGGTCATGACGCCATCGTTGGTGCGGCCGCGGATGCCGTCGGTGCCAAAAAACTTGCGTGTCATGTTCGAAATCTATCCCGATGCGATTTGCCACGCAGTTCTGGCGCGGTTAGGCGACGAATGGAAGGGACCCGCGATCGGATGGCCGTCGAAAAGGCAGAATCGAACGAACTCCTGGCGATCCGCCTGCCGGTCTGGTGGACCTTCGGCGGGCTGGTTGCAGGTCTGCTGGCGGGGCTGGTGCTCGCCGGCACCGATGCGCTTGCGCCGGTGCTCGCGATAACCGAGCCTGCCGGCACCCTGTGGCTGCGCGCATTGCAGATGACGATCATCCCGCTCGTCGCCGCGCTGCTGGTGATCGGCATAGCGCAGATGGTTCGCGCGGCACGTGCCGGCAGGGCCGCGCGGCGGATGCTCGGCTGGGTCTTCGCGGTGCTCGTCTTCTCGGGCCTGGTCGCGGCCGTCTTCATGCCGCTGCTGCTCAGCGTCTTTCCGATCCCTGCGGCGGCCGACACGTTGCTGGAGACGGCCGGCATCGCGCCGCAGGAAGTGCCTGGCGTCAGCGAGTTCGTCACTTCGCTGATCGCGCCCAACGTGATCGCCGCTGCGGCGGAAACGACGATGCTGCCGCTGACGATCTTCTTCGCGCTGTTCGCCGTCGCGGTCGCGCGCCTGCCGGAGACGCAGCGGGCCACGCTGCTCGGCGTATTTCAGGCGCTCGCCAATGCGATGCTGACGATCATCGGCTGGGTCCTGTGGATCGCCCCGGCGGGCGTCTTCGCGCTCGCACTTGGCGTCGCGGCCCGCGCGGGCGGGGGCGCGTTCACCACGCTGGTGCACTACATCCTCGTCGTTTCGGCGATGGGCGGCGTGGTCCTCGTCGCCGGCTATTTCCTCGCCTGGTTCGCAGGCGGCATCGGCCCGTGGCGCTTCGCCAAGGCGATGATTCCCGCGCAAGCGGTCGCCGTCTCGACTCAGAGCTCGCTCGCGAGTCTGCCCGCCATGCTTGCGAGCGCGCGGCGGCTGTCGCTGCGCGAGAGCACAGCCGATTTCGTACTGCCGCTGGCGGTGGCGATCTTTCGCGCCACCAGCCCGGCGATGAACGTGGGCGTCGCGATCTATGTCGCCACCCTGGCCGGCGTCGAGCTGACGCCCGAGGTCCTCGCCGCCGGCATCGCCGTCGCGCTGGTGATCAGCGTCGGATCGGTGAGTCTGCCCGGATCGATCAGCTTCGTGGTCTCGATCGGGCCGATCGCGCTCGCGATGGGCGTTCCGGTCGAGCCGCTCGCGCTGCTGGTGGCAGTCGAGATGCTGCCCGATCTCATGCGCACTCTCGCCAACGTCACGATGGATGTGGCAGTGACCGCCGCGACCGATCATTCGGACGAGGAGTCGGACTGAAACATGCAACGCATCCGCTGCCCGCGCGTTGATCGGGCGAGCCGGGAACCCTTCACCACTGAACCTAGAGGAGCCAACCCATGGCATTCAAACTGATCGATCTGCCTTATCCCAGCGACGGCCTCGCGCCTGCGGTCTCGGCGGAGACGCTGTCGTATCACCACGGCAAGCATCACCAGGCCTATCTCGACAAGACCAACGCCGCGATTGCAGGCACCAACCTCGATGGGCAGCCGCTCGAATCGGTCGTTGCCTCGGCACGTGGCAGCAATCAGGGACTGTTCAACAACGCCGCGCAGAGCTGGAACCACGGGTTCTACTGGCACTCGATGGCGCCCGACGGGGGCGAGCCTTCGGCCGAACTGGCGCAGATGATCGACGCCGCTTTCGGCTCGCTCGACGATCTCAAGACCAAGCTGGCTGAGCGCGGCGCGGGCCACTTCGCGAGCGGCTGGGTCTGGCTGGCGGAAAAGGGCGGGCAGCTCTCGATCGAGGAGACCCACGACGGCGATACGCTGGCCGACCTCGATTTCAACCCGCTGCTGACAGTCGATGTGTGGGAGCACGCCTACTACCTCGATCACCAGAATCGGCGCCCCGACTACCTCGACAAGGTGATCAACGAGAAGCTGAACTGGAAGTTCGCGTCGGAGAACCTGGCGCGCGGCGAGACCTGGAAGTATCCCGCCTGATCTACGGCAAGGATTAAAAGAGGCCCGTCCCGCGTCGTGCAGGGCGGGCCTTTTTCTATACCGGCTCTTCTTCCTGCCCCATCTCCATGAGATTGGCTGCGAAGAGCGGCTCGCCGAAGATGAAGCCGACGAGATTGGGCCGTCCGACATGGTCGAAGAAGGCGGTCAGCATCAGCAGGATCGGTACGGATAGCAGCGCGCCGAACACGCCCCAGACCCATGAGAAATAGCTGAGCGCGATCAGGATCAGCACCGGGTTCATCGTGAACCGCGCGCCCAGAATCGACGGGGTGACGATGTTCGATTCGACCGTGTGCAGGCCCAGGTAGGCCGCCGCAGGCACGATCCCCAGCAGCACTGTCTCCGCCGTGCCGATCCCGAACAGCGCGAGCAGCGCGGTCATCGCCAGCGGTCCGATATAGGGCAGGAAGTTGAGAATCGCGGCGAGGCCGCCCCACATGACCGGCGCCTCCACACCCAGCGCCCAGGCGCCGAGGGCGACGATCACGCCGACGCCGGCGTTGATCCACGCGACGGTGAGGATGTAGGCGGCGACCCTGTCCTGGACCTCGCGCATCACCCGCGCAGCCTTGATGCTCGTGCCGAAGCTCGCCCGGTCGAATAGCAGGTGGCGGCGCAGCCGCACGCGGGCCTCGATCATGAAGAAGGTCATCAGGAAGGTCAGCAGCACTTCCAGCACGACGCTGGGCGTGGCGAAGGCGAGTTGCTCAATGACCGAGGGACTGGCGAGGACGACTTCGCGGCCCGAGCGGCCCATGAGCCCGGCAAGGCGCTCGTTCGCCAGTGCGATCCAGGCGAACTGGTCGCGCAGTTCCGAAAACCGCGCGCCGACCTGATCGGCCATGCGCGGCAGCGAATCGAACAGGGTGATCGCCGGCTGCAGGATCAGCGCGAGCGCGAGCAGTAGAATGGCGAAGAACGCCGCCAATGCGATCAGTGAGGCGAGTACGTTGGGCAGACCCCATCCCGCGAGCTTATCGGCCAACGGTGCCAGGATGATCGTCAGCACCAGCGCCGTCACCAGCGGCAGGAACACGACCGAACCGATCGAGAGAACGAAGGGCAGGGCAAGGAACAGCCCGAGGCCGATCAGCAGCACGAGCGCCGAGATCAGGCGCAGTTCCTGCTCTGCAAAGGCCGTACGCCGCAGCCGCCGCACGGGCGTCACGTCGCTCCCGGCGCGAGTGTCAGGTGGCACCTCGGTCATGCGGCTGTCGGATCCCGTCATTGGCTGCTGCGGAGCTTTGCCGCTGCGGGGCTACGCAATCAAGCGCTCACCGCGTCGGCGAGGTCTCGCCGCGGCCGGCCGCCACCTCATCGAGCTCCTCGAGGATCGCGCGATGGGCGACATCGTCGCCGATTGCACGCTGCGGGATCGAGCCGTCTTCGAGCATGGTGTTGAGCGCGGCGCGTGCGCGGCCCACGCGGCTCTTGATCGTGCCGACCGCGCAGCCGCAGATCGTCGCCGCTTCTTCGTAGGAGAAGCCGCCCGCGCCGACGAGCAGCAGCGCCTCGCGCCGCTCGGGCGGCAAGGTCAGCAGTGCGCGATGCATGTCGGACAGGTGGATCGGCTCCTCCTGCCCGGCCGGTTGGGTCAGCAGCCGTTCCGCGACATTCTCGTCGTATTCCCCGCGGAAGCGGTTGCGCCGCATGTCGGTGAGATAAGCATTGCGCAGGATGACGAAGGTCCAGGCGCGCATGCTGGTGCCGGGCTCGAACCGTTCCTGCGCGGCCCATGCCTTCAGCAGCGTTTCCTGCACGAGATCGTCGGCCATGTCGGGTCGGCCGCACAAACCCCTGGCGAACGCGCGCAGATGCGGCACAACCTCGGTCAGTTCGCGTTTGAAATCGGCCTTCTGCGAGGCCGTCCGCTCGTTTCGCGCCATCAGGATTTGTCGTCCAGCTTGGCCAGAAGATCCTTGAAACTATCCGGAAGGGGTTCATCGACCACCGAATCGTAGAGTTGGCGCAGGCCCTGGGCCCACCCCGGATTCTCGCCGCTTTTCGATTTTGCGTCGCCCCCCCGGGCCGCCCCCGTGCCTCGATCCCTGTCAGTGTGCATGCAGGTTCACAAATCCTTTAATGAAAGTCATACAACGCACTTAACCGTAGTTCGCGCTGTCGAAATTTTCCAGTTTCGATGTCTGGGGGAACGAAGGCGGCTTTTCTTGGTTCCCGCAAGGCAATGGGGGTCTACGCGATCATGATACAAAAAACATCGATCGGGGGTAACGGCGCGGGTTGATGCGGATTCAAGGGCCTCGAAGGACCAGAACGCGCCGGTGGTTGATTGAATATCCTCGCGCAGCTCCGGTCGGAATATTTCTCCTCGTCGCAGCGATCACCGCGCTCAGCGTCTTCGCGATCGAACGCGGGGAGGCCGAGCGCGAATCCGCCACGCTCAACGAGCGCGCGCGCGCGGTCGCCTCTGCGCTCGAGCGGCGCGGCAATGCGAGTGCCGCTTACTTGCGCGCCGGATCGGCCATGTTCGCCGCGGTCGACCGGGTGGACGAGAATCTGTTCGACCGGTTCGTTTCCGAATTGCAGCTCGATTTCGACTATCGCGGCGCCGAGGGGATCGGTTGGGCGCAGAGCCTCCGGACGTTCGAGCTCGAACAGTTCCGCCTCGGCGCTGACGAAGGCGTGTCCAGTAGGGTCCGGATCCGCCCCATGCCGACGAGCGTGACCGGGCGCGTCGTGCCCGTGACCTTCGTGCGCCCGCTGACCGAGCGCAACCACCGTATGCTCGGCTACGACATGTATTCCGAGCCGGTTCGCAGAGCGGCGATGGAGGAGGCCGAGAAATCGGCCCAGCCGACCGCCAGCGGCAAGCTCGTCCTGCCGCGCGGCGGCGCGGATGCGCCGGGCTTCGTCATCTATATGCCGGTGTTCCAGGATGGCCAGGGCGTGGGCCGCCGGCTGCGCGGCTTCGTTTTCAGCCCGTTCGACGCCCAGGATTTCCTAACCTCCGCGCTGGAGCTGGCCGATGCGGGCGAGCGCGGCGTGCGGCTCTACGATGGCGAGGCGACGCCCGACCGACTGCTCGCGCAGATCGAACCCGTCACCGGCTCCGGCATCGTCGCGCAGAAGCAGATCACGATCGCCGACCGCCCGATGGTGATCGAGGTGGAATCGGTCGGCTCCTACTCGCTTTCGACCCTGTCGATGCTGACCCTGCTGTTCGGGCTGCTGGTTGCGAGCTTGCTGCTTGTCGTCGCGCGGTTGGTGACACAGCAGGCACGTGAGGATCAGCTCAAGCTCGAGTGGCTCGAGGAGCAGGATTCGATCCGCAATTCGCTGACCCGCGAGCTAAACCACCGGGTAAAGAACACGCTCGCCAACGTGCTGTCGATCGTCGCGCTCACCCGGAGGCGCTCGGATACGCTCGACGAGTTCGCCGACGGGCTCGACGGACGCATCCGGGCGATTTCGGCGACGCACGATCTCCTCACCCAATCAGAATGGGGCACCACTCCGGTACGCGCCGTCGTTGCGGCCGAACTGGCGCCCCACGTCAGCGATAGCGGCCAGGACTTCGTCATCGCCGGACCCGAAGTCGAGCTCGCGCCGAACGACGCGCTGACGCTCGGGCTGGCGATTCACGAACTCGCTACCAATGCCTCGAAATTCGGTGCCCTGAGCGAGCCCGAGGGGCGGGTCTCGGTCACCTGGGAGCTCGAAGGCAAGGACATCGTGCGCATGGAGTGGGTCGAGACCGGCGGCCCGCGGCTTGCCGGTCGGCCTCAGGGTCGCGGCTTCGGCCTGGATCTGATCGAGAAGATCGTTGCGCACGAGCTCAACGAGAAGGTCGAGCTCGACTTCCCGCCCGAAGGGGTGCGCTGCACTCTGCGCATTCCGGTGCGCCGGCCGAGCGAATTCGCCATCCGGGCAGCGCGGCGGCGGAGCGTGATGGAAGGCTGACGCCACGAGGGCGCTAGATAGCTGGCCGCCCTTCCGCCATCGTCATCCCAGCTTTCGGAGGCTATGCCGGCGGCGGCTCGCCCGCCGCCGGCATAGCCTGATCAGGCGATCGGGCGGCTGGAGTTGAAGAACAGCGCCTGGCTGATTGCCGTGCGGACCGTGGCTTCCTTGAACGGCTTGGTGACCAGGTAGGTCGGCTCGGGCCGGTCGCCTGTCAGCAGCCGTTCGGGGTAGGCGGTGATGAAAATTACGGGCACGCTGTCGAGCGCGAGAATGTCGTCGACTGCGTCGAGCCCTGACGAACCGTCCGCGAGCTGGATGTCCGCGAGCACGAGCCCGGGGGTACGCTGTGCAACCACTTCCTGCGCCTGCGTGCGGGTGGCGGCGGTCCCGCAGATCTCATGGCCGAGCGAGGTGACGAGATCTTCCAGTTGCATCGAGATGAGCGGCTCGTCCTCGATGATCAGGACGCTGGTGGCCGATTCACGGTCGATCTCCTCGACCGCTTCCTGGACCAGCTTCTGCACCGAGTCGCTGTCGAGATCCATGATCTCGGCGGCCTGGTCGATGCTGAAATCCTCCAGCGTCGTCAGCAGCAGCGCCTGCCGGTTGAGCGGCGTGATCGTGCTGAGGCGATCGTGCGCGGCGGCTTCGTGGTCGCTCGCACCGGTCCCCGCGCCCGCGACTTCCATATGGGCGCTGGCCCAAATCTTGTTGAACGCACGGTACAATGGCACCCGTCCGTCGGCGAGCGACGCCTTGAGATCGTCGTCCGCGAGCGCGGCCTCGAGCGTCTGGCGCACGAACGCGTCTCCGGTCGATTGCGACCCCGTCAGCGCGCGGGCGTAACGGCGCAGGTAAGGCAGATTGTTGGCGACTTGCTCTCCAAGCGGCATGAATTCCCTTCCCTAGATAGGCGTCGCTAGAACGCATGCGTGCGCGCATGGTTCCGATGAGCCCGTCTGGTGGACGACAAGCGCTTGTTGCGCAACAGTTTATGGGCGCCCGGAAGGCACAGCGAAAATTTTCGAAAAATTTTTTGGGCGCGGGGAACCGGATTTCAGGACGAACATTATCCCAGTGTCACCGCCGAGACCCCCCTCCCGTCCAAGCGGCTGGTGATACGATCCCGAAGGGCCTCCGTTCGAAATTCGAGCGGAGGCCTTTTTTCTTGCCTCTTAACTTCCGTGACAGCCGCGGGCGGCGGCTCGGGGAGCGTTCAGCGGGCGATAAGGCGAAGGCGCGAGAAAAAGCCGCGCGGATGCTGTTTACGGACAGCATGGACGAGCGCGGCAGGCTCGTACGGCTTCACCAGGATCGGGCCCAGCGCGGCGATCTCGGCCGGAATCCGTTCGGG
>Ga0307405_10000430_pt1 | contig 15691 bp, 19 predicted proteins | sample 322Cmetagenome_2_FD_203311 | JGI IMG/M metagenome (GOLD analysis project Ga0307405, IMG submission 203311) | Maize rhizosphere microbial communities from greenhouse at UC Davis, California, United States - 322HYB-C-1 | ecosystem: Host-associated > Plants > Roots > Rhizosphere > Soil | place...
TGAGCTCTTGGACACCTTTTTCGCGGACGCCGTGCTCATTCTGTCCAGCATCTCCAACGCGCTCCACGACGACGACACAAGGAACCTTGACCGCATGCTGCACTCGCTGAAAGGCGCCGCGAGCAACGTGGGCTTCCAAGACATCGCGGATATGGCGCAGCGTCTGCGCCAGGCACCGCTGATCAACCCAGGCGAGCTGCTCGTCATCATGAGTGCGGTCAATGAACAGCGGCGCTTGCATGCCGCATGAAGGAGCAATGAATGCGTATCCTGCTGGTTGATGACAATCAGACCAATCTTGTCCTACTGTCAAAATTGGTTGCTAAACTCCCTGGTTGCGAAGCCGTGACCTTTTCAGATCCAGCCGCCGTGTTGGCTTCCATGCCTAAGCTGGATTTCGATATCGCGGTGATCGACTATCAGATGCCCAACTACAACGGCGTCGAGCTGTTACGCGAGATCGAGATGTTCGATCGGTACAAGGGTAAGCCAGTGGTAATGGTGACGGCGGACACTGACATGGCAACGCGAATGGCCTGTCTCGACGCTGGCTCGATCGATTTTTTGAATAAGCCGGTAAATCCCCTCGAATTTCAAGCGCGCATGAAAAACCTTATCGCTCTCGTCGACGCGCGCAACAAGCTCGCCGACAAGGCGGAGTGGCTTCGCGAGGAGGTCGAGAAGGCGACTACCGAGATACGCGAACGTGAAGAAGAGATCATTGACCGTCTGACTATCGCCGCAAGTTTCAAGGACGCTGAAACGGGGCTTCACACAAAGCGAGTAGGGGAATATTCGCATCTCATCGCGCAAGCCATGGGATTGGACGCCCGCGCGTGCTCGGACATCCGACTAGCCGCGCCGATGCATGACATCGGCAAGGTTGGAATACCAGATGCGGTTTTGCTGAAGAAGGGTAAGCTGACCGAACAGGAGTTCGCATCCATGCAGAAGCATGCAATGCTCGGCTGCGACATCCTGCGAGAATCGAAGTCTAGCCTATTGCAGCTCGCGGCGACGATTGCGGCTACTCATCATGAGAGGTGGGACGGGCAAGGCTATCCTCGGCGTCTCCGGGGTGAGGAAATCCCGCTCGCCGGTCGCATCGTTGCGGTTGCTGACAATTTCGATGCCCTGACAACTGCCCGCCCATACAAAGAGGCATGGTCGATCGCGTCCGCTGTCGAGCACATCCGTGAAAGAGCCGGCTCCCAGTTTGACCCGGAATGCGTTGCCGCGTTCGAGGATGCCTTGGCCGAGGTGCTGGTCGCGCGATCGACGCTTCAGGATCAGGTCGAGCCAACCGTTCAAAGATTTGGTTGACGCGGAAGAAGAGCAATGCCGGACACCAGTGCCATGTCGAGCTTGAGTTGAAAAACCACGGCTCGCCTGGTGGCGTATTGACCGCTTCTGAGGAGCACTTCCACATTGATCGCGGTCGGCGTCGGTTTCCTGGGGCGACAGCGATGCCAATCGCAGATGAAGCCTTGTATCGGCATATCGACGACGTCCACATCCAAAAGTGCTTCCTGGGCGTGGCTATTGGCAAAGACAATTAAATCAAGATCGCTCACCAGCAGCACCGGTGCAGGAAGCTTATCGAACTTGGTGAGCGAAGATCTCATACGGATTTCCGAATAGAATCGGCGAACTTGCGCATATTAAGGCAAGTATTCAGCGCGCAAAATCCCGCCTGAGTGGCGGGATTACGTTTTTTATTGCTAAGCGGCGCTCGACCATGACGCTCGTTCGGATTTCCGAGATACTTCAGTCATCGCACCTTGATCAGGTTCGCGGATTGTCTTGCGACGATTCAATTTGAAGCGGCTCACGAGATGCGTGAGACGCTGTACACCGTCGGCCAGGGAATGGCTGACCGCGCTTGTTTCTTCAACCATTGCCGCGTTTTGCTGCGTCATCTGGTCGATCTCGTTGACCGCGGATGCGATCTGTTGAAGTCCGACAGCTTGTTCGCTCGCCGCCGTCGCGATGTCATCGATGTTTCTGTCTATACGGGCGACGAACTCCTCAATCTGATCGAGAGCACGGCCCGCATCGCCTACGTGTTTCACACCGGCGGATACCTCGGACGTCGAGTTCACGATAAGCTCCTTGATTTCCCTGGCCGCGCGGGCCGAGCGTTGTGCCAGTTCGCGAACTTCCTGGGCAACGACGGCGAACCCCTTGCCAGATTCGCCCGCGCGGGCCGCCTCGACGCCCGCGTTCAGTGCGAGGAGGTTCGTTTGGAACGCGATCTCGTCGATGACGCCGATGATCTGCGCGATTTCTTCCGACGCACTCTCGATCCGGTTCATCGCGGCCACCGCTTGCTTGACGACGAGCCCGGAGGTCGCGGCGTAGTCCTTTGCTTCCTTTGCAAGCTGCCGAGTTTCAAGCGTTCTCTCCGCCGACAGCTTCACCGTTGAGCTAACCTGCTCCAGCGACGCCGATGTTTCCTCAAGCGCCGCGGCTTGCTGCTCGGTACGTCTTGAAAGGTTATCCGCCGCGGCGCGCATCTCTTCGCCGTTGTTGCTGATCTGGCTTGTCTGCCCCAATACCTGTTCAAGCGTCGCCTGGAAGGTCCCGATGGAGGTGTTGAAATCGTTGCGGAGCCGCTCGAACTCGCCCGCGAATGGCTCGTCAATTGTCATGCGGACGTTGCAGTCCGCAAGCCGGGCGAGACCCGCGCCTAGACTGTTCACGATTTCCTCTAGTTCAGCCGCCTCTCTCACAGTCCGAACCTCGCGCTCAGCTCTCTCCGCATCGGCACGTGCTTGCTCAAGGCGGGCCTCTTCCTCGAGCGCCATCTTCTCGATCGCCGATTGTCTGAATACGACTAATGCGTCGGCCATCCGGCCGATCTCGTCCTTTCGGCCAGCATAGGGGATTGATTGCTCCAGGTCGCCGGCCGCCAGGGCCAACATACGCGCCGTCATCGCGGTAATAGCGCCAATCGCATTAAGCCGGAGGTAAAGAACGCCCAGTAGGAAAAGTACCAAAGCGCCAATTCCGAAAGCCAACGCTAGGCGGGTCTTGCCGGATACCTCGGCTTCGGCGGCGTTTTCGGTTGAAACCGAGTAGTTGTTGGAGACCTCGACCAGGCGTAGTACGCCCGCCTCGTGTGCGTGGTATCGCTCAGCAAGCCGATCGAGTGACTTGTTGATCAAGGCGGGATCGCGTTTTGCAAGCGCCGGCAGGTAGCCGGTCTCCACCTCGTTCCAAAACCCGTCGCCGGTCCGAACGACTTCGGTTGCCAAGGTAGCCTTGACCGCGACCGGGAGGCTGGAGTGCTGCCAATGGTCTTCTCGAGTGCGGTAGGCATCCCGTAGAGCGGCTATTCGAGAAACGGCAGCATCGGCGAACTCAGGTTGGACTGCCGCCTCGTTGACGAGCATGTAAGCTTCGACGAGGAAAAGCGGCGGTGGAAGGATGTCGGCCACCAAGTCCTTGCTCTCCACGACATTATCGTAGACCGGGCCCGTGACCTTCAGTCGGCTGATAGTCATCGTCTGGAAGGTGAGAGCGCCGGCGATCCCCAGGCTCACCACGATGGCAAACCCCATAAGCTTCCGAGATATCGTCAAATCCATCGATCTGTTCCCCAAAGTCGCGCATTCAGCCGGCGCCGTCCTCGGTCGCGAATTTCGGGCGGATCTGAATAAGCTGTGCGTGATAGACATCCCAAATCTAGGGGGGAGGCGTTAACAAACTATTGTATGTGTTAGGGATCGACTCCCAAAAATGTGACTTCTGTCAAATGCCACGCGAGAGGTGGAGGGCTTGTCAACATCTCTGCCCTGTTTATGAGGTGCCAGGTCCCAAGGGGGACTGCTTGCGCCATGATGGTGTGGGGCGGCGTTGACGTCGCTGATCGTGACAAGCGCGCTAGATCACCCCTTGCCTCCGATTGGAGGTCGTGGCGCGAAATGAAAATCGCGAACATACTCAAACGGCGCGGTATTTCCGCGGCTCGGCTTGGCGATGATTTTTCGTATTTGACGGAGGCTACATTGTCGCCTGGGCCGTGGATTGGACCAGCGCGAAAGGCCGGAGGGACTCGGGCCTGTCGGATACACCTCTTACAAGGGTAATCTCGTTCCAGTGCACGATTTGGCCACGGTGGTTGGAAGGGGACGCTGCAAGGGCGACAAGCTGATACTTGTGCGAACCGACAACGGTTGCTTGGCATTCGTCGCCGACGGATTGACAGGCGATCATGGCGGCGATGCATGGTTGATCGACCTTTCCGCGTATCCAAGCATACGAGAATATGGGCGCGTCTGAAACGATTGGACCGCGCATCGCACCGGCCCGCAAGACCGCTCACGTACTGGACTTCCGGGTTACACCTTACGTAGCGTGAGTTTGAGCGAGGGTCAGATTCATTTGTGATTTCATTCAACGCCATCCGGGACCGCCACGCGCGGTTAAACGTTATCGTTGCATGAGTTAAGACTTATTTAGGGATGTCACCCTAAATTTGGAGTTGCCGGTTGCCGCGCGCTTCACTCAATGAATGAGGCCGGTGAATCTTAAACGAATGGTGTGCGTGATTGGCCAGGTGCGTCTGGGCCAAAGGAACGATCACGCCCGAAATCCGCGGGAGAACCGGCAATGATCAGCAAGACAACATCAAATGGACTGAAGGAGCGACTGGAATTCGTTGGTCTCGGGTCGTCGCAGGTTGCGGCCATGACCGCCTTGTCGTCGACGATCGTGGCGTCATTGGACCACGCGCTGGACAAGTTCTACGAAAAGGCGGCCACTCACCCCGAAACAAAAAAGTTCTTTTCAAATGCCGCGCATGTCGCCCACGCGAAGCAGCGTCAGATGAGCCACTGGGAAACGATCTCATCCGGTCGTTATGATGATACCTATGTTGATGCCGTTTCCGCGGTCGGAAGGACGCACGCACGGCTGGGCCTGGAGCCGCGGTGGTACATCGGTGGCTACGCGCTCATGCTGGATGGGATCATCCGGGCGGTGATTGAAGGCGAATTGAGCAGTGTTATCGTCCGCGGCAAGGGGCGTAAGCTGGCCGACGGCCTCACCGCGGTTATCAAGGCGTCGCTGGTGGACATGGACTACGCGATCTCAGTTTACCTGGACGCCCTTGCTCAAGAGCGTCAGAAGGTCGAGGACGCCCAGGCGGCACAGAAAGCAGAGCAAGAAAAAGCCTTATCGGCTTTGGCTCGCGTGCTCGAACAGCTCGCGCAGGGAGACCTCGGAGCAAACCTTCGGGTTGATCTCGCTCAGGCGTTCGATGGTCTCAAATCCAACTACAACGACTCCGTCAACGCCCTTCGCGACGCCATGAACAAGATCGGGGAGACTTCACGACACGTCTCGGCTCACGCGGACGAGATTGCGAGTGCCACGAATGATATGGCGCGACGCACAGAGAAGCAGGCTGCCGCCTTGGAAGAGACCGCGGCCGCACTCGAGGAAATCAGCACCATTTCTCGCGAGGCTCGAGGCCGTACGGAGGAAGTCCAGGCCATCGTGGCATTGTCCGCCGCGAAAGCCGAGGAGTCGGCCGGGATCGTTGAGCAGGCCGTTCAAGCCATGGTGGATATCGAGCAGTCCTCCGCGCGAATGACGCAGATCATTGGAACGATCGACGAAATCGCGTTCCAAACGAACTTGCTTGCGTTGAACGCCGGCGTCGAGGCAGCTCGCGCGGGCGATCAAGGCAAGGGATTCGCAGTGGTCGCGCAGGAAGTGCGAGAACTCGCGCAACGCGCCGCGACGGCGGCGAAGGAGATCAAGGGGCTGATTGGTCGCTCGTCCGCCGACGTCGCCACTGGTGTCCGCCTTGTCAACACGGCCGGTTCGGCACTGCAGGAAATTGGCGATCAGGTTCGCTCGGTTAACGATTTCATGAAAGCGATCTCAAGTTCATCGCGTGAGCAGTCGACCGGCATTGCGTCAATCAACGCGGCGGTCAACGAAATGGATCAAATTACGCAGCAGAACGCCGCGATGGCGGAGCAGTCGTCCGCGGCCACCGCCAGACTGTCGGCCGAGACGGGGGAGTTGGCTCGCCTCATCGGTCGCTTTCAAGTCAGTGGCCCTGGAGATGCGCGTCTTGGACAGCCATTCGGATACGACTTCAACGGTGACGAGACATCGTTCCAGCAACGGCGGACCCGCCACGCATGAACTTTGAACAAATGGAGTTGCTTGACGGGGATCAAGGACGTGACGCAGGGATGTTATAGGGTGTTCCCGTGAGCTTTGCACTCACATTGAGCATGGGAGCTTGCGGGGTGGCTGTCCGACGAGGCGCGGTTCGGACGGCCCACTTCCCATTTCCGATACCATTGTCGGGGCCTTGCCCCAACGCGACCAGCAGCGCCACATTCCGCCATACGACCAAATGCATGATCTCCAATGCAATATTAAGGTTTCAACCCCATAATTGGGTGCGCGCCAGCAGGCGTTTTCCACATGGACATGGAGGGCGAGATGCCCGGATCAGTGAAACCCGAGACCAAGACGAATTGTCCGAGTGACGGAAACTCAACGCAGACCGCCGTCGAACTGCGCCTCGGTATCATCGAACTCGCTCGGAAGACCCAGGCGACCGTCGCTCTGCTTAAGCGGGCCAGACAGAAGAAGAAGCCGGCGCAAGACCGCTCTGCGTGACGCACGGCGCCGGAGGCGCGCAAGCTTGAAACCAGGCTCTGCCGCGGCACTCGACTTGCTGCCCCATTGAATAACAACCGGTGGACCACCGGAGGTCGCTTTTGCGATCGCCGCGATCTCACGAACGCTCGATCTAGGGGGCTCGCTAAAATTGTAATTCCATCGAATACGCGAATTTAGCTTGCTCGACCTATGCTGACCGCGATTTGCGGAGGCCGATATGCTGTCAGAGTTCGAAATCAAACATCTCCAGAGCCGGATTGATGATGTTCTTCGGCAGCGGCGTGTAACGCAGTGGCAGCGAAACTTCCTCTTGGACATGCGTGTGAAGATAGAGCGCTACGGAACGCGAACGCGGTTCAGCGAAAAGCAGCTCGCTACGCTCAAGGGACTGACCTCGGTTATAGGAAATGCTGACCTCCGATTGGTCCATAGCAGTCCAATATCAGCAAACCCGCGTCGGGCGCGCTACTGGGGGCTCAGCCACCGAGAACAGAAGTCTCTGATATTCGCGACGATCATGGTTGTAATCGCCATCTCCTCCTTTAGTCGCCAAGTTTGGGAGACTTACGCTCTCAGCTACAGGTCAACAGGAGAGGAGGCGTCGTCGTTCTCGCGCGACTTCTCCGTTACCGACGGCGACACGATCAGAATGGACGATGGCACCCGGATAAGGTTGGTCGGCTTCAATACACCCGAAAAGTTCGAACCCCGGTGTGAAACGGAACGTCAGCTTGGCATCCGAGCAACCAAGCGGCTGGTCGAGATCGTTTCCTCCGGGCGTTCCGCGGTTACCAAGGTTGCCTGCTCGTGCAAGCCGGGGACCGAAGGAACAAACAAGTGTAACTACGGCCGAAGCTGTGGAATTTTAAAGGTGAATGGTCAAGATGTGGGGCAGACGCTGATTGCTGAAGGGCTTGCGGTTCCCTTCGTTTGCGCCCCGTCTGGCTGCCCTCCCACTCCGCGACCATGGTGTGGCTGACCGCGGAGCTGCCGCGCGGCCATAGGCGTGCCAAGTGAGCTCTCCGTCACCGATATCAAACTGGATCTCGAAGTCCCTTCACGTGGGCGTTGCCAGGCCGGGTTAACGAGGACGAAGCTGCCCGCGAGCACAAGTGGGCGAGGTGCCGACCAAGAGCCGCCCATCGAAATGAGAGTGCGGCGCGGTTATCGCCCATGGTTCGCGGGGCCGGAGTTGGATATCGAGCTTTCCGCCTTGCGCGAGAGGATGCGCCCGCTCGTCACCGAGCGGTGGCTGCACGATGCGACCGGCGCACCGCACTCAATTCGGCGGTTCACATCCGGCCCGCGGCCTCTGGAGGGGAAGGCGACCTACAAGCGGACAATCACCGTGACGACGGCGGCACACTCGGTCCCGTTTGGTACGACGGACCCTCGGCCGTGTCAGGCGTAATCCGCTCCGCCCGGCATCGACGGCTGAAGGGGGAGGCGAAGGGCTTCGGAGCTTTGGGGGAACGAACCCTTCGCCTGTCACTCAAGCGTATTCAGAAACTCCCAAGCGACCCGGCCATGGTAGCCGATCTGATGGCGACAGCAAGATCGACCCGATCTTAGGCAGCTCAAAACCGATACTCCCGCGCAACGGAGGTGAATCGCCTGGCAGTGAAGCCGCGCGGGAAACAAGCGCGGCCGCCCGCGCCCGCTCAAAAGGGGCGGTCGACCTTTCTGAAACCATCGCTGATAATTGACGGCAACAAGGCGCCACAAGCGGTCATCGAATGTATGCGATGGCTTGACCAAAGTCAGATATCCATTATTCTGGATATATGGAATCAAAGAACGCTATCGCGGCGCTAGCTGCCCTCGCGCAGACGACAAGGCTCGAAACCTTCCGCCTGCTTGTCAAATCCGAGCCGGATGGCATTCCGGCGGGTGAACTCGCACGCATAATGGACGTACCGCAAAATACGATGTCGGCGCATCTCGCTACCATGTCACGAGCCGGAATCGTGAAGAGTGAGAGACAGAGCCGCTCCATAATCTATCGGGCGGATCTCGAGGGCTTTCGCGCCCTAACCCTTTTCCTACTTAAGGACTGCTGCGGTGGAAGCGCGGAGCTTTGCGCGCCACTGATCGCCGATCTGACGCCGTGCCGCGCGCCGGGGGGACCGGGGACATGCGTGAACTGACGCTTCGGCTTATCCCCGCGGAGATCGACCTCGGGATGGCGCTCGTTGCCGCTGGACTTCCAGTTGACGACCTCGCCGATCCGGGACGGCAATACTTCGAATGCCGGGATCGTGACGGCGTGCTGATCGGCTACTCGGGGCTGGAGGAATGTGGACCGGATTTCCTTCTCCGCTCCATGGTGATCCTCCCGGAATTCAGATCGCGAGGATACGGGCGCGAGTTGGCCATGGCGACGATTGCCCGGACGCCATCAGCAGCCGAGATCTATCTGGCGACCACAACAGCGTCGGCGTTCTTCGCGGCGCTGGGCTTCGAAGCCGTGACCCCCGGCAGCGTGCCGGAACCAATACTTTCCACCCGTCAGCTCTCGGGCATCTGCCCGGCATCGGCGACGATCATGAGACTGAACAGGCCGCCGACCGAACACGGAACGCGACCATGACCGACAAGACCTATAACGTGCTCTTCCCGTGCACGGGCAATTCCGCACGCTCCATTCTCGCCGAGTCCATCCTCAACAAGGAAGGTGCCGGACGCTTCAGGGCCTTCTCCGCGGGCAGCCAGCCCAAGGGCGAAGTGAACCCGCATGCGCTGAAGGAACTTGAAACACTCGGCTATCCGTCAACGGGCTTGTCCTCGAAAAGCTGGGATGTCTTCGCTAAACCCGGAGCACCTGAGATGGATTTCATCTTCACCGTCCGTGACAGCGCCGCTGGCGAAGCCTGCCCGGTATGGATCGGTTACCCGATGACCGCGCACCGGGGCGTCGAAGGCCCGGCCGCCATTACGGGAAGCGAAATCGCAATCCAGCGCGCCTTCGCGCGGGCCGCTCGCTTTCTCAAGAGCCGCATAACCGCCTTCATCAATCTGCCGCTGGCCTCCATCGACCGCCTGGCGCTGGAACAGCATGTCCGCCAGATCGGCTCGCTCGAAGGTGCTTCCGTCAAACCCGCAAAGGCCGACTGATATGTCCACCTTCGAACGCTACCTGACCATCTGGGTCTTCCTCTGCATCGTGGTCGGCATCGCGTTTGGACATGTGATGCCAAGCGTCTTCCACGTCATCGGCACCGCCGAGGTCGCCAAGGTGAACATTCCGGTCGCCGTGCTGATCTGGCTGATGGTCATCCCGATGCTGCTGAAGATCGACTTCGGCTCGCTGGCGAAGGTCGGAAGCTACTGGCGTGGCATCGGCGTGACGCTCTTCGTGAATTGGGCAGTGAAGCCGTTCTCGATGGCGCTACTCGGCTGGCTGTTCGTGGGCTGGCTGTTCCGCCCTCTATTGCCTGTAGAGCAGATCGATTCCTATATCGCGGGCCTGATCATCCTGGCGGCCGCCCCGTGCACCGCGATGGTCTTTGTCTGGAGCAACCTGACCCGTGGCGAGCCACACTTCACGCTATCACAGGTCGCGCTCAACGACGCCATCATGATCGTCGCCTTCGCTCCCATCGTCGGCCTGCTCCTCGGCCTGTCGGCGATCACCGTCCCTTGGGACACGCTGACGATCTCGGTGATCCTCTACATCCTTATCCCGGTCGCCATCTCGCGGATCGTCCGAAAGCGCCTGACCGCCGACGGGACGACCCGCTCCCTCGACGGGTTGTTGGCGAAGCTCCAGCCGCTTTCCCTGCTGGCGCTGCTTGCCACCCTGATCCTGCTCTTCGGCTTCCAAGGCGAGCAGATAATCTCGCAGCCCGCCGTCATTGGTCTTCTCGCTGTGCCGATCCTGATCCAGGTCTACTTCAATTCGGGCCTGGCCTATCTATTGAACCGAATGTCGGGCGAGAAGCATTGCGTCGCCGGACCGTCCGCCCTAATCGGAGCCAGCAATTTCTTCGAACTCGCCGTTGCCGCCGCGATTAGCTTGTTCGGCTTCCAGTCCGGCGCGGCGCTCGCCACCGTCGTCGGCGTCCTCATCGAGGTTCCGGTGATGCTGTCGGTGGTCTGGATCGTGAACCGAACCAAGGGCTGGTACGAGGCCGCGCCCGCCGTCTCCCGAAATACGGTCACCGAAAGGACATGATCATGGATGTCACGATCTACCACAATCCCGCCTGCGGGACGTCGCGGAACACGCTCGAATTGATCCGAAATGCTGGCATTGAGCCGGACGTAATAGAATACCTCAAGACGCCGCCATCCCGATCAGAACTTGCGAGGATGATCGCCGACGCTGGTCTGACTGTACGCGAGGCGATCCGGGAAAAGGGAACACCCTACGAGGAACTCGGCCTCGACAATCCGGACCTAACCGACGATCAGTTGCTTGACGCCATGCTCAGGGATCCGATCCTGATCAACCGTCCGTTCGTCGTCACGCCACTCGGCACCCGCTTGAGCCGTCCGTCCGAGGCCGTCCTCGATATCTTGCCGGACACTCACAAGGGAGCGTTCGTCAAGGAAGACGGCGAGAAGGTCCTCGACGAGAAAGGAAAACCCGTTGTCTGAAGCATTCCCAGCGCTTGAAGAGCGACATCTACGCCAACCCGATCTCGACGCCCTTCGTCCGCCCTTCTCGACCCACAAGCCACGTATCCTGATCCTGTATGGATCGATCCGGGAGGTCTCCTACAGTCGGCTGCTCGCCAACGAGTCCCGCCGCCTGCTAGAACATCTCGGATGCGAGGTCCGGGTCTTCGATCCCAAGGGGCTCCCCTTGCCCGACGACGCGCCCGCCAGCCATCCCAAGGTTCAGGAACTCCGGGAGCTGTCCGAATGGTCCGAGGGTCAGGTATGGGTCAGCCCGGAGCGCCACGGGGCGATGACTGGCGTGATGAAGTCCCAGATCGACTGGATTCCGCTTGCTGTCGGCTCCGTGCGGCCGACACAGGGGAAGACGCTCGCGGTGATGCAGGTGTCGGGCGGCTCGCAATCGTTTAACGCCGTCGGCCAGCTCCGCATCCTCGGACGGTGGATGCGGATGATCACGATCCCCAACCAGTCCTCGGTTGCCAAGGCCTATCAGGAATTCGACGCTGACGGTCGGATGAAGCCATCGTCCTATCACGACCGGGTTGTCGACGTCTGCGAGGAACTGGTGAAGTTCACGCTGCTGACCCGCGACGCCTCGTCCTATCTCACCGACCGCTATAGCGAACGGAAGGAAGACGCGGCCAAGCTAGAACAGCGCGTGCGGTTGAAGTCGATCTGAATTTAGCCAGAGGCGAGGAGGCTCCGTTTCGTCGCCATGGCCACGACGACAAAGGCGGCCATGCCAACGGTTCCAAGGCCCGCGGTGGCGAATAGGGAGACGCCGATCCCGAACTGCTCCATCTCCATCGCGAAGACAAAAGGTGCTGCGGCTCCCAGTGCGAGCCGGGCTGCGGCCATCTTGCCCGTGATCGCGCCATAGCCATCGCTGCCGAACAGATGGAGCGGCAGGCTGCCTTGCGCGATGGAATTGATCCCCGATCCCAGACCGAGGCATATGGCAAACGCCACGGCGCCGGGCAGCCAGCTTCCGCTCAGGCCCAGAATGACGATACCGATCACCATGAGCGCAGCGGAGATGACGGCGAGCACGGGCGGCGACAGGCGCGTGCCGAAGATCATGTTGATCAGGCGGCTCAGAACCTGTGCCGGACCGAATACGGATCCGATCACGACCGCGGCAGTGCCGAGACCGAGATTGCCGAGCATGGGAACCATGTGCGCCAAAATCGATGTCAGCGTGAAGCCCAGGAGCGCGAAAGCGGTGGACACGACGATCATCGCGCCGCGCCGTCCTTCCGGTGGGATCGCTCCGATTACCCGCGCGCGTTCACGAGTTGCTCGGTTGGCGTTTGCCGCCTTTCCCTTCCGCATTATCCAGAAATGCAGTGGCATGCACACGAGCAGATTGAGCGCCGCGAATGCCAGATAGATTTCCCGCCACGACAAGTAGCCCATCAAAGCGGCTGAGATCGGCCAAAAGATCGTGGAGGCGAAGCCGCCAATGAGCGTCAGATAGGTGATGCTTCGGGAAGCCGTCTTCGGATCGCTTTCCACGAGCGCCGCGAAAGCCGCTTGATACTGGACCATCCCCGAGGATATCTCCAGCAGGACGATGGCGAGCGCGAACACGGCGACGGATGGCGACCATGAACAGAGCGCCAGCGTCAGGGCGCAGAGCAGCGAGCCAACGGTCAGAACGGTCGCCGCACCGATCCTGTCCATTTGCCTCCCAATGACCGGAGCCGAAAGCCCGCCCACCAGAAGCGAAGCGGAAAAGACACCGAACACCTGCTCCAGCGAGATGCCCAAATCCTTGGCCATGGCGGGCGCAAGAATGGAGAACGAATAGTAGAGCGTCCCGTAGCCGATGATCTGTGTGAGCCCGAGCGCGGATATCATCGCGAGAGAAATCGCGTTCCTGGCTTCAGGCATGCCGGTCCGCTTCCGACGTTTCAGCGCCGCGGCAAGCCTGCTCGGCTTCGGAAACTCCGGGGACGCGAGGATGACCAGCGCAGCAATCATGCATGAGAAAGGTCACCAATCCCGACAGCGCATCGTAGTTGGCGTTGTAGACGATCGAGCGGGATACCCGCCTCTTAGCGATCAATCCGGAGCGCTCAAGCTCCTTGAGATGGAAGGAAATGTTCGACGGGGAGACGCCCATCTTCCGCGCGATCGTGCCTGCCGCCATGCCCTCGGGGCCGGCAACAACTAGGGTGCGAACGACCCTTAGACGGGTCTCCTGCGACAATGCCGCGAACAACGTGAGGACTTGACGTTCATCCATAATTCAACATTCATTGAAGCTTTGAATTGATTGTCCGAGACGACATCGATGTCAATAGTGTTTTGACGGCTCACGACATGCCGAGAACAGTTCTAACGCGTTATCACCGTTTCCGGCCGGTGCTGCGCATCGAGCCAGGAGGGCCTTGGACCGAGCGACCGCTTTGGGCCTCGGTTTTCGCCAGTATCGGCCGACTACAGCCATGGCCCAGAAGCGCCACCGCGGTCATTCGCGAGGAAAGCTTCCGCAATTCCTTGAAACTGCGTGGCGGCAACATCCCCCGTGAGCGTCGGCATCTCCCAACCGGGGAAGACCTATTGAGATCGCGAGCACTCGTTGAAGTTCAGCGGGACTTGTCCGGTGCGGTTCAATTGCTGCTTGAACCGGCACCGAGCCACCTAGAACTCATCATGTCGAATGGCTCATTAAAGATTAGGCGATTTGCATGATAGAGCGTAAGGTTCGCTGTCGGCCTATTCTTCCGGGCAGAGCCGATTGGGAGATTCCATGTGCTCTTGCCTAAAGGTAGGAGTACCTATGATGAGTGCCAGTTCGAGCAACTATGTCGCGCCAACGATTTTTGGTCTTCAAGCCGTCACGACATACGCGAAAATCTCCAATCCTCCACCAGCACAAAGCAGGCTGCATAAGTTTGCAATCAGCGGTGTGCCCGCCGGTGAACGCGTCCACACCAAGGTTTACTCGATGAGTGATTTGCGGCGTGGGCCGGAAAAGCACGCCTGATCAGTACCCGAAAATACGCGTGGGAGAAATTCATGACTACCCCACCACCGTTCGAAAGTATGTCTGTCGAGGAGAGGACGGCCATCCTCAGGGCACTTGCTCATAGGCTACGGATTTCCGCACGTGTCGCTGAGCGCGATTGCGATCCAGTTTGCCAGTTGCTGCTGGCACTCAGTGTTCGACTAGCAGGATGCTGTGAAGAGGTGGCGGCAGACCCACTTCGTGGCGACGACGTTGTTGAAAAAGCCCTCAGGTTGCTCAGTGAATTCGCGCTACGTCGACCCGAAGGCACGATTCATGAATTCGCGATCACGTCGCTACACTGATCTTGGGGCCGATCGATCAATGCGACGGCAAAAGGCGATTGGTCCAACAACGCCAAACGCCGTTTGTCGCCAAATTCTCATCCCCGAGGTCTAATTTTCGATGAAGAGGAGCATGAATATGACGGAAGTTCCCAAGACTGGATTGCCTGGTGCGCCAGGGAAACCAGGTAAGCCTGGCAAGGGTCAAAATCCTGGGAAGGGCGGGGCAGGCGGTGCCGGTGGAAAGCCGGGCGCACCCGGAAAGGGAAGCGGGAAGACTTAAATCAAGGAACCCGTGTTCTCTTCATTGGAACGGCCGTCGCGGATGATGGTGTCGCATCGAGAGCCATCAGCCTATCACTTGGGTGTCGTCCCAGTGAAGAGAGCGACCATCGGCGGCCCGGACCTCAAGCCGAGCGACTGGCGCATGTCCTTGTCTGTCCACCAGCGATGAACGAGCCTCCCCTTCGGCGAACAGGTGATCTTCACCCCATTGGCGCAGTGCAACGATAACCGGGAACAGACCGCGCCCTTTCTCCGTGAGGATGTATTCGCGGTACGCGGTGCCATCCGAGGCGGGCACGGTCTCGAAAATTCCTCGCTTCGTAAGGTCGCGCAATCGGGTCGACAATACCCCCTTGCTTATGCCGAGCCCGTTCTGGAACTCGCCAAAACGCCGCTTGCCATCGAATGCGTCGCGAATGATCAGAAGCGACCACCAGTCGCCAATTGCATCAAGAGATCGCGCAACAGGGCAGCCGGCATTCCAAAGGCTAACCCGTTTCACCATTGGGACCGACCTCCGATTTCTAATCTGGTTCTATCTTAGAACTAGATTTGACGTGAGCCAAGTGGTTTCAACATCGCACAGAGTTGAGATCACGAGGAGCCGCCGATGAGCGAAAATACCGCGGATGCCGCGAATAGGGGCGTGGCCCGAGGGCTGTCGAGAGCGCAAACGCTGTTGGTCGCGGCTGCAGCAGGCATGAGCGTGGCCAATATCTATTACGCCCAACCCCTGCTTGATCTGATGTCGAACGACCTCGGCATTTCGCCTTCCAGCATCGGTCTTGTCGTCACTTTGACGCAGGTCGGATATGGGTTGGTCTTGATCTTTATC
>Ga0307405_10000431_pt1 | contig 15673 bp, 16 predicted proteins | sample 322Cmetagenome_2_FD_203311 | JGI IMG/M metagenome (GOLD analysis project Ga0307405, IMG submission 203311) | Maize rhizosphere microbial communities from greenhouse at UC Davis, California, United States - 322HYB-C-1 | ecosystem: Host-associated > Plants > Roots > Rhizosphere > Soil | place...
GTCCAGTTCGGGTCCCACGCCATCCCCGTCTGGTACTCGGGGCTCGCGTTCCTCGCCACCGCCGGCCTCGCCCTCTGGGCGTTCTCGCGCCTCCGCGGAGGCGCCGTCTAACGAGGCGCTGCAGCCGACGGGCGCGGACGGCATCATGGTAGCCGCCGCTACGCTCGCCCTCGCCTCGGCTCCCACTTCCCGGAATAGTGGCGCGCCCACAGCTGAGCTGGGGCGTTAGACGTCAGCCCGGCCCGCCTGTAGGTTAGAGGGGTGCGCACCCGAGGTCCCATGCCGATCGAGCTGACCGCCGTGTTCCAGAAGGTCCCCGAGGGGTACATCGGCTTCGTCGAGGAGCTGCCCGGCGCGAACACGCAGGGCGACACGCTCGAGGAGGCCCGCGCGAACCTCGCCGAGGCCGCCGCGCTCGTCCTCGAGGCCAACCGCGCCCTCGCCGAGGAGGGCCTGCGGGGGCAGCCGGGTGTCATCCGCGAGCCGCTGCGCCTCTCCGCGTAGCCGCGCCCGCGCCACGCGGCCGTGAAGCGGGTCGACCTCCTCCGCCACCTCGAGCGCCACGGGTACGAGTTCCTGCGCGAGGGCGGCAGCCACACGGTCTACGTCAACCGCGCCGCGCGGAAGGTGTCGACGGTCCCGCGGCACCGTGAGATCAACGAACTCCTCGCGCGGAAGATCTGCCGCGACTTGGAGATCCCGCGCCCTGACGTCCAACGTGGCGCTGCAGCTGACAGGGCGTGACGCATCAGGTTGGGCGCCTAGATGCTGCACATCCCCGTCGGCATGTTCTCGCCAGCAGTGCCAGACCCTGCCGCTGAGCTTAGGCGTTAGGTGGACGCACGACCCATGGCCACCATTTACTCCTCTGAGTTCCGCGCAGGGTGGTCCAGGTGGTATCCCGGCGTAGTGCCATTCGGCTACGCCCTCGGTGCGGACTACCAAGAGCGGTGGCTCCGCGTGCACTCGCTCCCGGGGAGTCGTCGGCATCCGGAGAGCGCAGCGGACTGGCAGCAGTCGCTGCACCGCCAGAATGCTGCCGCAGACGCCGTGGTCGGCGGCCCGACTGTCGTCCTCGCTTCGAGGCGTCGGATCTCCGTGCTTATGGCGCATCAGAGTTCGACACCGAATCATCAGGGGACTGAGACTGTGTCCCGTGGTGTTCCGTCGACAGTGCCGTTGTCAGAGGTAGGCGCTCCATAAGATGAACACATCGACGCGCGCGGGCGGTGAACGGATATGGCCCGCATACGAGCAGCTCTACGAGATGATCGTGCACGGGCGCTTGCCGCCGGGCGCGCGCATCGCGGAGGGGCCGCTGGCGGAAATGCTGGGCGTGAGTCGCACGCCGGTGCGTGAAGCGCTACAGCGTTTACGGCAGGAGGGGCTGCTCATCGAAGTGGGTGGCGGATCCGGGCTGCGCGGACGGCTAGCCGTCGCACCCTTGCAACGCGAGCAGATGGAAGAGCTGTACGCGCTGGCGGGCGCAATCGAGGCGCTGGCCGTGCGCGGCGTGAGCAAGGTCGAAGCGGCGCAGCGGGAGGAGTTGGCGCGGCGGCTGGAGAGAATCGAACGTGCGTTTCACGCGGAAGCCCGCCGGCGAACTCCGGAGTACGACCGCCTATTCGAACTGCACCAGGCGTTTCACCGCGCGCTGGTGGAAGCGGCCGCAGGTCCGGAGACGCGCGCAGTGTTGCGCACGATCAAGTCGCAGATGGATCGCTACGAGTGGTTCTACGCGCCGATGGCAGGCCCGGACTTTACACCGACACGTCGCGAGCATGCGGCCATCGTGGAGGCGGTGCGGCACGGCAACGCGCAAGAGTTGGAGCATGCGGTTCGCGCGAACTGGTTGAATGCGGCGCAGCGGCTCGGCCCGCTGATCGAACGCTTCGACGGCCGACTGCCTGCCGGAGCACCAAGTTTTTCCATTTCAAGAAGTTGGTAGGGGAGATTCGGTGCAGTCAGCGCGAAAGGACCGCGACGACGAGCTAGTCCACGCGCAAAGAGAAACGGCGCCGGTTATCTGATAACCGGCGCCGTTGCTGTTTCAGGGATGAGCTCCCGCGCAGGACTTGAACCTGCGACAACACGGATTGACAGTCCGCTGCTCCACTGGCTGAGCTACGCGGGAAGTACCTGGAGTGCGAGTCACCCGCGGCATACTCCACATCGCCTCAGCAAGCACTTACACTGGCGGTGCCTCCCGCCATCCGCCGCCAATTGAGCGCCGTCCCTTCAGAGGGCAACCAGCTCGCGCTCGAACGAGTGGAACTGTAGCACGCGTACGTTGAGATCGCGCCGGTTGACCGGTTGCCGAGCCAGCCGGCCGCTTCCGTCATTGCACGGAGCGGCGCACCCGCAGTCGCGGGAAGGCGTGCCGTAAGGACCGCGTCGATCCAGTGGAACATCAGATCGATGTCGGCGATCGGGTGGTGCTCCAGGGCGTCGATCGAAACCGCCCAGGGTGCCCCGGCGGCGCGGCCGGCTTCGAAAACGGCCGTGATGTTGTCACTCCGGTACGGCGCGTCCAACGCTCCGATCAGGAAGTATCCCGGAACTGCGGCCGCTGCCGCTGCGGGGCTGGTGTTGTGGCAGGCGCCCTTCATGGTCATGAACCCGGCCACCCGGGCGCCGTGAACGCGGCTGAACCCGTACGCGGTGCATCCCCCCATCGAGTGCCCAACGAGAAAGACGGGAATGTTTGCCAACTCAGGATGAAGACTTTGCGTGCCGAACTCGGAGAGTGCCGAAAGCAGCGTCTCGTAGCTTGCAGCGTTGTCGATCAGGGTGGTCGTGCCAATGAGCGCCACGTTTCCGCCGGCAAGCTCGAGGGCACGCCTCCTCACCTCCGTTCTCTCGTCCGGAAGACACCAGATACTGCATGCCAACTCCGAGGTGCCACGTACAAGCGCACGCGAGTCCAAATCATTACCGGTGGCAGGGTCTCTCAGGCCAGGCAGAAAAACGATCGCCGCCTTGTACTCGGCTATCCCCGTGGGCAGGTACGCGACGAGGTTCTGGTACGTGAAGAGCGTTTGATGTTCCAACACGACGTCGTGGACGTTGGCCCCCTCAGTCAGGCCGACGCCCTCCGACCGCTGATTGAAGCGCGGAGCGCTTGTAATGATCGTTGCGCTCCCAACCGGCAGATCCTGAAGCTCGAATCGTCCGTCTGCGCCGGTCGTCGCGGTCGCGCTCCCGATTCTCACCGATGCGCCCTCGATGACAGCGCCGGTGGCGGTTTGTACGACGCCGGACACGGTCGCAGTCGCGCAAGATCCAAACGATGCGCGTTCCGGACCTCCGGGCCAGCGGATTCGGTGAGCTCAGGAACTCGGCCGGAACCGCGCACGTCGTCCTGCATTCCGCGACGCAGGGCGCTTCGGCGGTGCCGGCGCTCGGCGCCAGCGCGACGGCGCGCCCGACTTCGTCGATGCCGCTCGCCGGTTACGGCTACTCCTCACCCACGGATGTCGAGCTGTCGGCGACGTCGCCGGTGGCCCAGCGCACGGCGTCCACGTACATCGTCGCCGCAAGCCGCTTCCATGGTTTCCGCGCAACGGCGACGACCGGACCGGCCAGGAGGCGCCGTGGCCGGCTTGACGATATGTACGCCAAATTGGTATGCTAAACCGTTACAAGTGTCAGGACGACGGAACCGAAACGGGCGGCCGGCCGACCGACGAGCCGCGCGTACGAGCCGCTATGTCGGCTGAACCCCGCCGCGTACTGCGATGCCGGACCAATCGGCGGCGCGACGATCCGGCTCCGCTGCCGATCCGCCTCGAGCGCCATCACTACGAGCCCGGCGCGTTGATCTCGTGAGTGAGATCGAGAGGGGACAGAGCTGCCTGGTTGGAACCGAATGACCGGCGTGAACATCGCGTCGATGAAGCTCCCCGGAGAGTGCTAATGAAATCCGCAATGGCACTGGTCGCCTTGTTCATTTGCGCGTGCGGAGGGTCCCCATCCGAGCCGCGAAAGGGGCCGGACCCGACTCCGGTCGAGCCGGGCGGCGAATGGGGGCTCCGGGCCGAACTGATCGAGCCTAACTCCGAGCTGGCGCTCGCCGAATCCAACGGCAAGCTCTACCTCCTCGGTGGCTATCCGGCGAGTCGGCAGACGGCCCGTACGGTCCAGATCTACGACATCGCGAGCGACCGCTGGGAGCTCGGACCGCCGCTGCCGCAGCCCAACAACCACGGGATGGCGGCCAGCGTCGGCGGAAAGGTCTACCTGATCGGCGGCCAGACCTCGGATGTCTCCGATCAGGGCTACGTGAACACCGTCTACGAGCTGGATCCCGCCACGGGTGTATGGGTCACGAAGGCGCCGATGCCCACGGCGCGCGGCGCCGGGGTGGCCGTCGTGCTCGACGGAAAAATCTACGTCGCCGGTGGACGTCCGCCGCGCGGAAGCGATTTCGCCGTCTACGACCCGGCGGCCGACAGCTGGGAGGTGCTGCCGCAGCTGCCCACCCAGCGCAACCACCTTACCGGCGCGGCGATCAACGGCCGCATCCACGTCGTCGGGGGGCGTCTCGGCCATGGATTGTCGCCCCAGATGACGACAGCGCACGAAGTCTTCGATCCACAGACGCGGACCTGGACGACGGCAGCCCCCATGCTGCAGGCCCGCAGCGGCATGAACGGGGTCATGGCCCGGGGTTGCTTCCACCTCTGGGGCGGCGAAGGGCCGGCCGGCATGTTCCCCGACCACGACTACTACGATCGTCGGACCGACAAGTGGACGCGCCTCCGCGATATGCCCATCCCCGTTCATGGCGTCTACGGCTCGGCCTTCGTAGACGGTCTGATCTGGGTCGCCGGCGGCGGCACCGACATCGGCGGCATCCACGGCAGCCTCCACAACCAGGTCTTCCGGCCGACAGTGAGCTGCGAGTGACGCCATCTATCTCCGTACTGGACGGAAACGCGAAGGGCAACCTCACACGCAGTCGTCAGCGTGACCATCGAATGGATGAACTTCCGGGAGAGTGCGCATGAAACCGGCGATGGCACTGATCGCTCTGCTTATTTGCGCATGCACAGGGGCCTCGTCCGAGCCGAGCACCCCCCCAACGGGGCCGAGCCCCGTCGCCGATTCCTGTGCGGTCGCACGGCCCGATTTCGGAGCGGTGGCGACCGAAGCAGAGCGAATCCTGTTCGCCTACGACGTCACTGCGCCACTGAACCTGCAAGAGACAGTCGAATCCACGAACAAGGGCGTGGAGGTCAGCGCCATCTCCTTCAGCAGTCCGGACGGCGGATCGGTCACTGGATTGTTGTTCGATCCGGTCACACGCTCGGGTCTGCGGCCCGGCATCGTGCTCATGCACGGCATGCCCGGCACTGCGCGCGGCATGGCGGCCCTCGGGCAGCTGCTCGCGGAACACGGCGCAGTAGTGATTGCGATCGATGCCCCGTTTGCTCGCCGCGCTGGACCGTCCGTCCGGTTCAGCACCGAGGATCGGGCCGAGCAGATCCAGCTGATCAAGGATCTGCAACGCGCCGTCGACGTGTTGCGCGCACGGGCCAACGTCGACGATGAGCGCGTAGCCTACCTTGGCATCAGCTACGGCGGCGCGATGGGTGCGCTGTTCGTCGGCATCGAACGGCGCATCAAAGCCGCGGTGCTCGTAGTAGGAGACGGCGGTCTCGTCTCGCACTTCACCGGTCCCGAAGATCTGAACCTCATGGCCGGGCTGTCCTGTGCAACGCGCGTCAACTGGTTCCGGGCCATGGCACCCATAGAGCCGATTCGATTCATTCCGCACGCGTCGCCCACTGCGTTGTTGCTGCAGAACGGACGGTTGGACAACCTGGTACCCACGGCCGATGCGGAGGGTCTGCACGCAGCCGCGCCGGCCGCCGCGACGATCCGCTGGTATGTCGCAGGACACGGACTCAATCAACAGGCGATGTTCGATAGGCTGGATTGGCTGCACGAGGAGATTGGTCTCGACGCCCGGCAGTAGCGCTGTCGCTGTATAAGCATCCGCGATGCTGTGGCACGCGGCGCTCTGCCCCGACACGGGCGCCCCGGCGCCACCGACGCCGGCCGAGCCGCTGACGCGCACGCTTAACGGTGCGCCGCGGCCCCGGGGCGGCGAGCGCATTCCGGCAGCCGGCGCTCGGCACCGCGACCCCTCGGCGGTCTCCTCCCGTAGGAGCTCTCGCGCCGGCAGCTGAACTAAAGCGTTAGGCCGCGGCGGGCGCAGTCGCGTCGGAGGGATTGCCGGTTAGGCGCGCAGTCGTCAAGGAGAGGATCACTGAGCCTGGCGAGCGCGCCCGCCGCGTGGTTCATCCGCCTGTGGGGGGTGTGCCGCTTCGAGCTGCCGGTCGCCGTGGCATGGCCCCTCCTGCTGCTCTGGTCGCGGCATCGTGCGGACTTCTGCTGGGCGCTGCTCTGGAGCGCCGAGTACGACGTGTCGCTCGGCGTCGCCGTGGTCGTCATGGGCTGGCTCGGCGGGCGGTGGTGGGGCGCCCGCATGTACGGCCTCCGCGCGCGCCGCACACTTTCGTCACGCCCCTCGGCCTGCGTCCCGCGGCTGAGCCGGGGCGTTAGGCCGACAACACGCATCCCTGGTTGTCGAGGCCTGGGTGTTGATTCCTGACCCCTCCGCCGCGAGTCGCCCAGAACTACTTCATCGCGATCACGTGCGCCACGAACTGATCGACGGCGATCTCGGTGCCCTGCTGAAAGCCCGTCGCCTTGTTTTTCTCGAGGTCCGCCTCATCCCGGTGCAGCGCCGTGAAGACGTAGCGAGTGCCGGTTCCCACGGTTTCCATCGTCACGATGGCCGTGATCGGTATGTCGTCAAAGACAGCCGGACGATAGCCGGGGAACAACATGGAGGTCCAGACAAGTCGCTCCATCGGAATAACATCCAGGAAGCAGCCGAGGTTGGGAGACTCCTGACCGTCTCCCGTTGCGATGTCGATGCTGAAGATGCCGCCCGGTCGCACGTCCATCTCGGTTCGCGTCACACGACCCCAAGGCTTGGGCATGTACCACTCCTTGAGATGCTCCGGTTTCGTCAGCGCTTCCCAGACGAGCCGCGTGGGAGCGTCGATGAACCGTTCGATGGCGAAATCGAGTTTCGGATTGATCGCGAATGGCTGGCTCATGATTCCGCTTCCTTCTGCTTGAGTTGTTTGACGTATTGGTCGAGCCGGTCCAGTCGGGCTTCCCACATCTCACGACGGGCGGTCAGCCAGTCTTCAACGACCTTGAATCGTTCGGGTGCGATCTCATACGTCCGCACTCGCCCGCGCTTTTTCGACCTCACCAGTCGGCTCTGCTCGAGCACCGAGAGGTGCTGCACGAACGACGGGAGTTGCATGTCGAACGGTGCCGCCAGTTCGCTGACGGTGGCCGGTCCGACAGACAGTCGCTCCAGGACTCTCCGCCGAGTCGGGTTGGACAGGGCGTGAAATACTTCGTCAGCGGCTGCGGCTTGAACCATTTCCGATACCAGCCCAGTGCTCGGGTTGTCCGATCTGACCGAGGGATTCTACAGTCGTGGAATACTTTTGTAAATACCTAAGTATTTCCATCGTGGAGCACCAGCTCTCGCACGGAGACAAGAACTCCGGCGAAGACGGTTTCCCTTACATCGGCTCGACTGCGTCCTATCCGACTTGTGCTGGCCGGCATGCGGTCATGGTCGCGAGCGGCCGGCGCTTCGATCTGCGGCCTAACGAACGCCGAAGCTGACGAACGATTTTCGGAATCGCGCGCGGCTGCGCCGCGCTATTATTGGTTCGTTCGCATCTTGGCTGGGGCGTTAGGTGGCTACCGACTCCGCGGATCGTCCGATAGGTATGCGTCGAAGGCTCCGCGCGCGGTGGGTCCCCCTTCGGCTTTGCGTCGCGTGGCTCGCCGCCGGGGCATGCGCCTCGGCGGCCGGCCGCGCCGCGCCGGCCGGGCGGTGCGGGCCGGCGGATGCCCGTGCCGTCGCGCTCCTCGCCGCGCTCGCGTCCGACCTGGCGTCGGACGCCCCCGAGGCGGTGGCCTGGCGCGACACGCTCGGCGTAGCCGTCCGGCCGGGCGCCGCGCGGGAGGTCGTCACGCGCCCCGCCACCCTCTGCGCGGAGGCCGCGGCCGGCCGCCCCCTGGTCTACGTCGTCCGCGTCGGGCCCGTCTACGCGGTCGAGGACCCGGCCGTACGGGCCGGGGAGTGGAGGCCGTACACGCTCTACGTGCGCGAGCACGGTGTTCTGCGGCGGATCGGCACGTCGAGTTACTAGCGGCAGCCACCTAACGGGGCGCTGCAGTCGCCGGAGCGAACGGCATCAAGGTAGCCCCCGCCCGGCTTCCGCTACATACTGAGCGCGTACTACCGGCCGGCTCGCGCTCCGCAGCTGGGCCGGGGCGTTAGGCGGCCACACGAGGAGAACCGGGCATGGGCATGCGTGTCGGTCTGGCGTCGCTGAGCGAAGCAACCATCGACAAGTTGCACGCTGACCCGCCGTTGGTCTGGTCGGCCGTCGCCCCGGATGACCCGGAAGCGGTCGCCAGAGCTCGCGGTGCTCCGAAGCGCCCCGGCCTGCTCGCTCGCCTCTTCGGAGCGCGGGTAGAGCCGACCGCGCCGCCCGCCGTTGCCGGGTTGGTGCTGGGGGAGGGCGAGGGGGACGTCGGGGATCTCGACAAGGCGTGGCACGGCATTCACTACCTCCTCACGGGCACGGCGTGGGAGGGCGACCCGCCGCTGAACTTTCTGGTGACCGGCGGACGGGAGGTCGGCGACGAGGAGGTCGGCTACGGACCGGCGCGCACGTTCACGCCGGCCGAGACCCGCGAGATCGCCGGCGCACTCGCGGCGCTGAGCGACGAGCAACTCCGGGCTCGCTTCGCGCCTCAGGAGATGATGCGCCTGGAGATCTACCCGGAGATCTGGGACCGCGACCCGGCCGATGACGACACGCTCGGTTATCTCATGGCGTACGCGGGGCAGCTCCGCGCGGCGCTGGCGAGCGTCGTCGAGCGGGGGCACGGACTGCTGGTAACCATCACCTAGGGGCGCCGCCTGAGGAGGTGCTGCAGCCGGCGGGCGCGTGCGGAGCATCATGGTCGCCCCCGGCTCGGCCGCTCGCCTCGGCTCCAACTTCCCGGCATATTGGCGCGCCCGCCGCTGAGCTAGGGCGTCAGACCGCACACACCGTGAAGGGACTGTATGAAGAGGCCGGAGCGATGGCGCAAGATATCGGTCATGGTCGCGGGGGCGCTCGGGACGGTCCTTGCCATGGCGAGTACGCTGCGCGCGCAGGTCAATCCTGATTGGACCGAGCCGTTTCCGTCGTTCCGCATCGCCGGGAATCTCTTCTACGTCGGGAGCAAGGGCCTCGCGAATTACCTCATCACTACTTCGCAAGGGCACATCCTCATCAACAGCGATCTCGAGGCAAACGTCCCCCTCATTCGGGCCAGCGTCGAGAGACTCGGATTCAAGTTCAGCGACATCGCGATCCTCCTGATCAGTCATGCGCACTGGGACCACGACGCTGGCAGCGCTGCGATCAAGCAGCTTACCGGCGCGAAGTATATGGTCATGGACGGCGACGTGTCGGTCGTCGAATCAGGCGGGAGGACTGACTTTCAGTACGGCAACCAGCCGACCGCGCTCTATCCGCCCGCGCGAGTCGATCGCGTGCTACATGACGGCGACGAAGTGAAATTGGCGGGCGTGACACTCGTCGCGCATCTGACGCCGGGACACACGAAAGGATGCACGACATGGACGATGAAGGTGGACGAGGCTGGAAGAGTCTACGACGTCGTAATCGTCGGCAGCCCTAACGTAAATCCAGGCTACAAGCTCGTTAGGAACTCGTCATATCCGGAGATCACGTCCGACTATGAACGCACGTTCCGAGTCCTCAAATCTCTGCCGGTCGACATTTTTCTGGGCGCACACGGGAGTTACTTCGATCTGGGGCCGAAATACGCGCGGCTGGAACGAGGGGCCGTCACACCGTTTGTCGATCCAGCGGGCTACAAGAGGTACATCACAGACAGGGAGGAGGCTTTCCGGGCGGAACTGGCAAGGCAGGAGGCAGCTCTCCAATCCGGTGCGCCGCCAAGATGAGCCGTCGGCGCGCGGTCTAACACCCGTTGCAGCTGGACTAGAGCGTTCGACCGCCACGCGACCTCCGGAGCAGCGACGCGTGATGCGCACCCAGCGCACGAAGACGCTGGCGGGCGATCTCTACGACGCCCTCGATCCCGCGCTCTCGCGGCTGCCCGGACGCGCGCGCCCGCGACCTCTGCCAGGCGCTCAACACCACACGCGAGGCAGAGCGGGAAGGCCGCCGAGCGATCCTCCGACGCCGGCTGGCCGAGATCGCCCAAAGCGCGGCGGTCTAACCATGCGTTGCCGCCGCCGTGCGAGAAACGAGGAATCGTCGACATCATCGTCGTCGACGGGCGCCCCCAGCCGGACGGCGTAGCGGCGCAGGAGTTCGTCGTACTCACCGCTGCCTAGCGGCACGTACACCTCCCCCCGCCCCAGGTCGAAACCGGGCGCCCCGTTCTGCCGTCGTCTCAGGACGATGCCAACCATTGGTGCTCGCCGGCTGTCGTAACTGAGTCCCCCAGCGTCACCGGCCCTCATCGCCCCGTTTCCCGATGCGACACATCAGGCTCGCCGCCCGGATGCTGCTCAAGACGCCGTTCGTCACCACGATCGCCGTGCTCTCCCTCGCCCTCGGCATCGGCGCGAACGCGGCCATCTTCTCGCTCTTCGACCAGCTCCTCCTGCGCCCACTCGACGTGCGGGAGCCGAGCCGGCTGGTGAACCTCAAGGCGCCCGGCCCGATGCCCGGCTCGAACTCGTGCAACGACGCGGGCGGCTGCGACGAGGTGTTCAGCTACGCGATGTTCCGCGACCTCGAGAAGGCGCAGACGCCGTTCACGGGGATCGCCGCACACCGCACCTTCGGCGCCTCGCTCAGCGTCCGTAACGAGCCGATGAGCAGCCAGGCCGCGATGGTGAGCGGGTCGTATTTCCCGGTGCTCGGCATCAGCGCCGCGAAGGGGCGCCTGCTGATGCCGGACGACGACAAGGTGATCGGCGGCAACTACGTCGCCGTCGTCGGCTACCGGTTCTGGGAGAACAGGCTCGGGGGCGACCCGGGCGTCGTCGGCAAGCCGATCGTCGTCAACGGCAAGACGTACACGATCGTCGGGGTCGCGCCCGAGAAGTTCGAGGGGACGACCACGGGCGCCCGGCCGAACGTCTACGTGCCGATCTCGATGCGCGGCGAGCTGCAGGGCTTCACGCGCTGGGAGGACCGCCGCAACTACTGGGTCTACCTCTTCGCGCGGCTCAAGCCGGGCGTGGAGATGGCGGCCGCGCAGGCGGCCGCGAACGGCGTCTTCCACCCGATCATCACCGACGTCGAGGCGCCACTCCAGAAGGAGATGAGCCCGAAGACGATGGAGGCCTTCGAGAACAAGAAGCTCCTCCTCACGCCGGGCGCCCGCGGCCAGAGCTCGATCCACCGCGAGGCGAAGGCGCCCCTCGTCATGCTGTTCGCGGTGACGGGGGTCGTGCTCCTCATCGCCTGCGCGAACATCGCCAACCTGCTGCTGGCGCGCGGCGCCGGCCGCGCCACCGAGATGGGCGTCCGCCTCGCCCTCGGCGGCACGCGCGGGAGCCTGGTGACGCAGCTCATGACCGAGAGCGTGATGCTGGCGGCCGCGGGCGGCGTCGCCTCGCTGGTCGTCGCACAGTGGACGCTGCACGCGATCAGCGCGCTCCTGAAACCGGAAGCAAGGGAGATGCTCCAGTTCAGGGTCAGCGGGTCCGTGGCGCTGTTCTGCGCGATCCTGAGCGTGGCGACGGGGATCCTATTCGGGATGTTCCCCGCCCTGCACAGCACGCGCAGCGACCTCATCACCGCGATCCGTGCTGGGGCCGGCCAGATCGCCGGCGGTCGCGCGGCCTCCCGCTTCCGTTCCGGGCTCGTGACGGCGCAGATCGCGCTGTCGATGGGCCTCCTCATCATGTCGGCGCTCTTTCTCAGGAGCCTGATGAACGTCAGCCGAGTCGACCTCGGGCTGAAGCTCGATCGCATCGCGACGTTCGAGATCGTCCCGAGGCGCACCGGCTACGACAGCGTGCGCACCGCCGCGCTCCTCGACCGGGTGGAGCAAGAGCTCGCCGCGATCCCCGGCGTCACCGCCGTCACCGGCGGCCTCGTGCCCCTGATCGGCGGCGACAACTGGGGCAATTCCGTGCACGTGCAGGGGTACAAGTGCCTGCCCGACACGGACTGCAACTCCCGCTTCAACGAGATCGGCGCCGGCTACTTCGCGGCGTTCGAGGTGCCGCTCGTTGCCGGGCGGGAGTTCACTGCCGCTGACCGCGTGGGCTCGCAGCGCGTGGCGATCGTGAACGAGGAGTTCGCGAAGAAGTTCCGCCTCGGACGCGACGCCGTCGGCAAGTTCATGGGCTACGACGACAACGACTCCCTCAACGTCCAGATCGTCGGCCTCGTGCGGAACGTGAAGTACAGCAGCGTGAAGGACTCGATACCGCCGGTGTTCTACGTTCCGTGGCGTCAGGACTCGAACGCGGGGAGCCTGAACTTCTACGTGCGGTCGTCGCTGCCTCCGGAGCAGGTGCTCGGCGCCCTGCGCACGACCATGAAGCGCATCGACCCGGGCCTGCCGGTCGAGAACCTCAAGACGATGCCGCAGCAGGTGAAGGAGAACGTCTTCCTCGACCGCATGATCTCCATTCTCTCGAGCGCCTTCGCGATGCTGGCCACGCTGCTCGCGGGTGTCGGGCTGTACGGCGTCCTCGCCTACTCGGTGGCGCAGCGTACCCGCGAGATCGGCGTGCGGATGGCCTTGGGCGCCGACGCGGCCCGCGTGCGCATGCTGGTGATGCGCCAGGTCGGCGCGATGCTGCTGATCGGCGGCGGCATCGGCATCGCCGCGGCGCTCGGACTGGGGCGCGCCGCGCGCTCGATGCTCTACGAGCTCGAGGGACACGACCCGACGGCCGTCGCGATCGCGGTGGTGCTCCTCGTGGGCGTGGCGCTGGCGGCGGGCTTCATTCCCGCCAGACGCGCCGCGCTCGTCGACCCGATGAGCGCCCTCCGTTACGATTGAGGGCGCTGCCGTGGGGCGGAGCGGCACGGGTGGACGTCGAGATGACGTCCCAGGCGTGCAACCTCCCGTGAGGCTGCTGCCTGACGTTGCGCTGCAGCCGAAGGGGCGGACGGCATCAGGTTGAGCGCCTGGACGCGGCGTGTGGCGGCCAGCATCTTTGCGCCCGCCGGCTCGCGCCCCGCAGCCGCGCTTCGGCGTTAGGGAGCGACGGGCTTCAATGAGGAGGTAGCGACCGGATGGCTTCTCATCCCACCCTGCTGACGGTCACGCCCCTCGTCCCCGCCGGGCCGCACCTGGCCGACGCCCTCCGCTTCTATGTGGAGCAACTCGGCTTTGCTGTCGCGTGGCAGGGCGGGGAGATGGCCGGCGTCCGACGCGGCCAGGTCGAGTTCCACCTGGTCCAGAGCGGGGACCGTGCGTGGGCCGCGAACGCGAGCGCCAGCATCGGCGTGGACGACCTCGACGCGCTCTACCACGAGTACCGGGCCGCCACCGCCGCCACCGTCGGCCCGCTCGAGGTGAAAAGTTGGGGGCGGCGGGAGTTCCACATGATCCTCCCCTCCGGCGTCTGCCTCCAGTTCTACCAAGTGCCCGCGTAGACGCTCCGTAACGGGGCGCTGCAGCCGACGGGGCGGTACGCGCATGAGATTGCTCCCTGGCGGCGGTCGCGACCCTTCGGCATCCTATTCCGCGCTCGGCTCGCGCCCCGCAGCTGAGCTGCAGCGTTAGGCCTCGACAGCCAAGGGAGGCATGCATGAGGGCTTATGCGGTGCGGGGCCGGTTCAATGCGTGGCTGCTCGACGCGCTCGACGGGTACATGCACCGGAAGTACGGTCCGCTCAAGGCCCGGCTGTTCGGCGCCGTGCCGGCCACCGTCGTCGACCTCGGCGCCGGCTCCGGCGCGAACTTCCGCTACTTCCCTCCGCGCACGCGCGTCGTCGCCGTCGAGCCGAGCGCCCACATGCACGCGCGGCTCCAGCGGAAGGCGAGGCACCACGGGCTCGCGCTCGAGGTCCACGAAGCCGGTGGCGAGACACTCGCGCTCCCCGACGCGAGCGTCGACTTCGTCTGCGCGTCGCTCGTCCTCTGCACGGTGCCCGACCCGGCGCGCGTGGTCGCCGAGGTGCGTCGCGTGCTCCGACCCGGTGGCCGGTTCGTCGCGATCGAGCACGTCGCGGCGCCGCCCGGCTCCGGCGCAGCGGCGCTCCAGCGAGCCGTCCGGCGCCCCTGGCGCTGGGTGTTCGAGGGGTGCGAGCTGTGCAATCAGACCACGGCCGTGCTCCGCGCGGCCGGCTTCCGCGCGGTCCAGATCGAGCCCTTCCGACTCGGCACGGTGTTTCTGCCCCTCCGCTATCAGATCACCGCCACCTGTATCGCATGACCACGGCCTAACGAATCGTTGAAGTTGACCGGCGGCCTGGGGAAGCGGCGCTTCGCACCGCGATCATGAAGTCCGCCGGCAGCTTGGCTTGAGCGTTAGACCGCACACCAACATCTCGATGGGGCTAGCGACGGCGGCGAAGGGGCTGGGTGCGCCGGATCTGACGGTCGCCGGCCTTCAGGTCTGGGTTCACGGGCAACCCTTCCCTGGATCCGACGAGCCCTACGACGCCGACTGGCTGACCGTGACGGCCCACTGCGGAGCGGCCGGCGCGAGCGTCTGGGTGCGTGGCGAGGTCCTGACCGCCTCCGCCTTCGACCGCCTCGCCCGCGGGTGCGACGAGCTCTACGAGCGCCTCGAGGGCCAGGCGTGGCTGGCCGCGGACGAGCCGGGGCTGAGCGTCATGCTCGCCGCCACGGACCGGCATGGGCACGTCTCGATGGTCGTCGAGATCACACCGGACCACATGGCGCAGGCGCACCGGTTCGAGTTCGCGCTCGACCAGTCATACCTCCCGCAGATCGCCCGCCAGTGCCGGGCCCTCCTCCAGCGCTTTCCCAACCCGCACCCACCGCGGTGACGTGCGGTCTAACGAGGCGCTGCAGCCGACGAGGCGTCATGCATCGGCTTTCTCGGATGGACAGGACGTACTTCCGGTCAGCATCTTTGCGCGCGCTCGGCAAGCAACCTCGCAGCTCAACTGGGGCGTTCGGCGGCGACACCGCGCCTTTGTGGTGCCCTACGACCTCGTACGAGAGAGTGCCGTAATGCGACTGGACATGTATGTGAACTATCGCGGCAACTGCGAGCAGGCGTTCCGCTACTACGAGCGACACCTCGGCGGCAGGATCACCGGGATCGTCCGGCACGGAGAACAGCTCAATCCTGCCTTGCCAGCCGATTGGAAGGACAAGGTCCTACACGCGCGAATCGAGATCGGCTCGACGGTGCTCATGGGAGCGGACATCGCGCAGGCCGAACCTATGCGAAGCGCCTATCTGACGCTCTCGCTCGATCGTGAGGAGGACGCGGAGCGCACGTACGCCCTGCTCACGGACGGTGGCGAGGTCTTCATGAAGATGGCCCAGACGCCGTTCGCGAATCGCTTCGCGATGCTACGCGACAGGTTCGGTACATCGTGGATGCTGCTTCATCAACCCGAATCCC
>Ga0307405_10000432_pt1 | contig 15648 bp, 23 predicted proteins | sample 322Cmetagenome_2_FD_203311 | JGI IMG/M metagenome (GOLD analysis project Ga0307405, IMG submission 203311) | Maize rhizosphere microbial communities from greenhouse at UC Davis, California, United States - 322HYB-C-1 | ecosystem: Host-associated > Plants > Roots > Rhizosphere > Soil | place...
GCCTTTCGGGGATTCATCCTCAGACAGGGCTGGCCAAAGACATACCTATCGGGAGTCTCGGGGCTCTCTATCGCCTTCAGAAAAGATGGGCAATACCGCCCGAACAGGCCCGGGTCTGGAGTCATAGCCCATGCGGGTTTCAGCTATTCCCGCCGTTCCAACGATCGGCCGATTTTGGCCGCCCTTCCCTCTGGAGCGGAAACGCTCATTCCAAAGAAAGTGACCTCCTCATGCACCTGCCTTTCCTGTTCTACCTGGTGGCCGTCTGCGTTCTGGCGTACTACGCATGGCGCAAGCACAAGCAGGGCAATACGACCGCCGTGTGCATCTTCGTCTTCTTGATCGCGCTCAATGTGGTGGCGGCTTGGGGTAAGCTACTGAGTTGATTACGGTGTTACAAAATAGTTGTTGCGTTGGTTGATTTCGGTATTACAATACATTCACACCAACCGAAACGGACCAGCACCATGAACACCGCAACCTTCTCCCAAGACATCGCTGAAATGATGGCCGCATGGAACACGATCATGGCCGCTGCCCGCAAGCAGTTCCCGCAAGCGTCGGAAGAAGCGCTGTACCAGATGACTGCCGGCGCGATGAAGAAGTCGCTGGGCCTGTGACAAGGCCGCCGAACGACAGGGGACAGGGGCGAAAGCCTCTGCCGCCAGAGGATCAGACGAAGCCGCGCTCGATCCGCCTGAATGATGCGAGGTGGGCGAAGCTGAAGAGGTTGGGTTCCGACTGGTTGGCTAAGGCGATCGATCGCGCTAAGGAACAGAAATGAGACGTTGGATTGAATGGCTGCCGGAGAAGAAGGAATGAGCGTCTACGTTGATGACATGCGCGCCAACTTCGGCCGGATGGTGATGTGCCACATGCTGGCCGACACCGATGAAGAATTGCACGCGATGGCCGACCGGATCGGCGTTGCGCGGAAGTGGTTCCAAGGGCCTCCGAAGACCCGGAACAGCCACTACGACATCGCTCTGAGCAAGCGCGCGCTGGCCGTTCAATTCGGGGCGAAGGAGATCACATGGCGCGAAGCTGGGGCGATGGCATCAGCCAAGCGTCGAGCCGCGCTTGCCGCCCTCTCTAGATCGGAGCAGAACCCATGAACTGCATTCGTTGCAAGGACAAGGGATGGCTCGCAGGAGTCGGAGCTATGCCGCATGCTCAGCCCTGTACGAACTGCGGCAAGTGGAAGGTGATGCCTAGATCGGAGCAGACCAAATGAACCCGAACAACTGCGCGACGTGCGACCACATCAAGCACCCTGGCGGAGGCCACTGCTACATGTTCCGCCATGAGCCGCAGGAGGTTTGCCACATCCACACGGTTCGGGCGCTCATCAGCATAAGCAAGTGCGCCAGCAAGGAAGAACTCGATGCTGCCGCCCTTCGTCCTTACCAAGGGGGAGAGACCGATGCATGAGATTCTGATGACCGTGAACGTCGTGCTGGTGGTGGTGCAGTCCTTCTGGCTTGGCGTGCAGTGGGAGAAACACCGTGCTGCTGCATCCCTACAGGAGAACCGGGATGTCTAACCTGCCACCGTTGCCGAAGCCTCAAAAGATGGAATACAGCGTGCTTTCAGGCGTGGACGTGGCGTTGTTCACCGAACGTCAACTCCGAGCCTTTGCCGAGGAAGCCGTAAGGCTAGAGCGGGAGCGGTGGGAGAAGGTTGCGCTGCGCATGGTCAATGGGCGACTGGTTGGGCCCACGTTGTGCGATGTCCCGCCAGAGGTCTTGGCCGCCACGAGCCGTAAGCTCATGGAGGACCCGGAGTACCGGGCGAAGATGCTTGATCTTTCTGCCCGCTCTCAGGAGGGGCAGGGATAGAATGCTGGCGTCCTTCCTCTGGCGGTTGAGCGATCTCGGCCGATGCGCACCAGGGGAAGGACATCAAGCCTGATGGCGTTGCAATACGCTGCCGCCAGCTTCACTTACTTGGCAGTTTCCGCCCCAGTGGTAGCGCGTAGGTCGTTGTACCTGGCATAGCAGTAGTCCCGTTCGGCGGCGATGGTCGCAGCTCGGGAAGCGAGCCTTGCAAGAAACTCCCCATCATCCCGGTAAAGTCCGGCGCCGGTTCCACCCTTGCAAGCGGTGGAGGTGCTGGGCACATTACCGATGGGGCGGCTGGGACGGTCGCGCAGGCTTGCAAGAGCAGCATCGAGCTTGCTGCCAATATCCCTGATCTGTTCATCTTTCGTCGCTCCTAGTTCGGCTGCGTGGTCATGCCACTTTCGTTCGGTAGCGCGTGCATCTGCCTCTGCCTTGCGGGACGCCTCTGCGTACTGCGCCTGAAGCTCTGCATATTGCCGATGCGCACGGTCTATGCGCATGGTCTGGACGCCCAGCAGTGCGAGCAGGATGCCAACCAGCACCAGCTTCCATTGCGTGAGGAGGAAGGTCACCACCACTCCCACCAGGGCCGAGACAGCACAACCCACCAATGAGCGCTCATACCAGCACCTTCTTGGCTTCGGCGTAGAGCCTCATCCGATCTTCGATGCCGTTGGTCCCGCCATTGATCCGTTTGACGACATCGAGGAATGCACCGCGATCAGCCAAAGTGTTCAGGCTCTTCATGTCCCAGAAATCAGCAGCAGACAGAGCAGCCCACTCCGGGCGTTCTAGAACCTCCGGAGTAGCTTCAAAGTCTGGGATCTCATCCATGGGCCAGCGAGCCCGAAGCCGCTGGGTCAGTTTGGCATAGTTCGCCCTGCCCGTGGTCTGTAGGAAGCCGCGCCCCATGAACCGCTTTCCATCGCCCGGCTTGTTGTTGCCGAGGTCTGCACGGCCTTCATAGCGGGTCTGAGCCGGCGTTGGCCCCCACAGCTCACGAAGCCACTTCAACCCCCCCGACTCGTGCCCTACGTTCGCCAGAAACATCGCCATCCGTTCGGTGGTGGTGATCTGGTAATGGGCCATGGCTGATTCGAGACCAGCAACGGCAGACTGAGCACGGTCCAACCTTGCTCCAGTGCAGCGGGCCAGGGTTTCGGCGTCCATGCTATTCCTTGAGACCCTGAGACTTCAGCCGAAGGACGATGCTGATCACGAACGAAGCCGCGATGATCCATCCAGGGTTGATGCCGATCGCACCCAAGATTGCCGCCTTCTGGTCTTCAGGAAGCATCAGCCAGGCCGGAACAGCAGCAGCGCAAAGCGTTGACCACCAGAAGCTCAGCATCTTGAGCGTCTTGCGCCACTCGGGCACGAGAACCTTGTCAAACCAGTCCGTGATCGCGTTCATTTCACACTCCTTTTGTCAGATTCGAGGGTTTCGACGCGAAACCGCAGGATTGCGATCTCGCCCTGAACCGTGCTTGCCTGGTTGTTCCCAGCCTTCACGGTGATCTTTAAGTCGGTCATGTCCTCTCGGAGTTGTCCAAGTTGGAACCACATCGAGACGAAGGCTGCGCACACCATGCCGGCAATGCCGAGGAGCCACGTCAACGGAAGTCGGAAATCGATCACTTTGGAGATGCGCGGCAAGTCGCCGGGCTGGCTGTCTCTGTCCATGGCATCACCCTTGAATCAGACCTTTGAGGGAGCAACGAGCGCCAGCAACCCCGCCGATCCAAGTACCAGTACCAGCATTGACGCTCACAAACGGGGTTACGTAGTGGTTCCCTTCAGCCATGTCCAGCGCCGCGGACAAAGAAACTGGTCCGATCTGAGAGGCTCCAGTGTTGAGGAAGACCGAATAGGCATCCTGAACGGTTGTGCCATCGAGATACAGATACGTCGCAACGGTCGCACCGGCAGAACTGTTCGAGGCGTAGCCGTCAAAACTGAACATCGCATGCTCGCCCCATGTCACGAACTCGCATCGAAGCGAAGAACTCAATTCGACATGCGACGCGCTGCTTGTTCCGGCGCTTGCTCCTAGTCCCGCTTGGCATTGGCGGGGGCGACGATTGAACCAACTGATGACGAGCCGAGCATTGATTGCGTCGCTCCAGGCTGGTCCGGTGACAGTCCTGGCTAACCCGACAAGTGCTCGGCTCGCATCTCCAGACTTGATTTCGACACCCGTGGTTGCATCAGTCGCATGGGTTGTAGTCGATGCCTCAAGGGTAAGGGTCGCCCCACTCATGTAGGCGTAGATGTAGTAATTGACGCTAGGGGTTAGGGAGGTCGGGGCTAGGCTGACCCCTGCCGCAGGGATCACGCACACACTGCCGTTGATCGTGATCCTGTTCCCGTTGAAGGGGATGAGAACCAGATTTGCGCCTGACTTTGTTAGTCGGCACTGACCATAGTTGATCATCCCGCCAGGAAGGGATGTGTTCAGAACCGACATCACCCCATAGGAAACCTGCGACAGACCGGAATCGAGCGTTCCGGAGTCGTTGCGTACCGTCACGGTGGTATTGGGGGACGAGTAGACGCTGCCCGTGATCGTGGAATAGATCGTTCCGCCAGTGTTTGTGCTCTTGAGCCTCCTGCCGACCTGGAAAGTCTGGGTCTGGTCCCCAGCCACCGTGAACGAGGTTGCGCTGACGTAGGTTGGAGCCGCTTGGTAGACCAGCCATTGATCAGTCGTTATGGCGCTGTCGTTGATCCCGCTCATGTTGTCCAGCGTGCGGAGGGTGACGCCAGCGGCATCCTTGATCACGAACTTGTACGAAGCGCCACCGACCAGCCAAATCTCTCCATCCTCGTTCACCCCGAGGGTGTTCAGATCGATGGGAAAGGTGTTCGGCGTACCCCCAGCCTGCGTGGTGTAGGTCGTGGCTGGGGTGGAAGTGCCAGCCAGGTAGACGAAGATCTCGCCACTGCTCAGGGGATCGCCATTGGCGTCGAATTGCTGGCCGTTGATGATTGGTGCGAGAAAGTTCGCCATTCGTGGTCCTTACAAATGAAAAAACCCGCCTGAGCGGGTCTAGAATCTGCTTGATGAAACAGATCGACTACACGGACTTGAACGCTGCCGAGTCAATCGGCCACGTCTTCGGCTTCATCGCCCCAGTCCTACTGGTGGTGATCCTTGTTGTTCTGGCGGTTAAGAGCTTCTTCTAGTCGCCCCTGAACCTCGCAAGAGAGTTCAGTTCCGCTGCGGTGATCGCGTCACCGCCTAGTTCCGTCTTGCGCCCGAGCCACTTCACGGCATCCGGGTTCGTCATCCGTCTGGCAAGCGAATTCGCCGCCAAAGGCGTTCCAGCCGCTATTGCTGCAACTGGCAGGTTCCCAGTCATCAGGGCCACGGCCCCTCCCAACCCCATCGACTGGGCACTTACAGCGGCCTGCGTTCCAGACGGGTTGGCGAACACCTTAGAGCCTTCGCGGACGTTGGACGCCACCTTGGCGAACTCCAGCAGCTTGTTCTCGGTGTTCGGCACCCCAAGACGGCCGAACAAGGTAGCGCGAGAGTCGGGAGAAAGCCGGTTTAGGTTGGTCAGGAAGGTCTCGGTAGAGAACGCATCCCCGAGTTCGTTCTGATTTCCTGGAGTCGCGCGCCCCATTCGTCTAAGAACGGCAGAGGCAAGCTCCTTGCGGTTTTCTTTGGGGATGGCGTCAACAACGCGCTTCAGGACCGTATTGCCTTCTGCCGTACCAGACATGGCGGCGCTAAAAACCTTCTCAGGGGCGTCCTTGCCGACGATGCCGGAAAGCTGTTCTAGGCGCTCTAGTTGCCCCTTGGTGAACTGGTTTGCCCACTGGAAGGATTGCTCTGCCTGCGGCCCCGCCTTCTTCGCCGCCACACCTAAATCATCAGAAAGGGCCGCATAGAGCGCAGTCCACTTGGAGCGCGGCACATCAGCAAGCAGCGAGTTGTCTGCGATCTCGTTCCCGACCAGGGTGCGGAGCTTCTTGATGGCCTCATAGGGCAACCGCCCGTCAGCGGGATTCAGCTTCGGTGCATTCATCAAGCCACCGCCCCCAGTAGGCTGGGCCTTGGCTGCGGCTGCTTCGAGGTCGGCAAGAAGGGCGGCATCGATGCCCTTGATCTTGGAGTTTTTGAAGAATTCCGAGATGTTCGGGGCTCCGGGGATGCCCTCGTTCAGCTTTGCAAGCGCCGCCCGTGTGTTTGCCACGTCGAGCGGGGTATCGGGCTTGATGTGCTTGTCCAGGGTTTGATATAGCCGCCCCTGAATCGCCTTGAAGCCATCTCGGAAGCCCTGCACCCCTGAAGTAATCGCCTCACCCGCGTTGATCGCGCTACCACCGGGGGCCAAGTCGTCGGCCAGCTTATTGACGCTTGCGGCCATCGCATCGGACTTCTGCTGAGCTGCGCGGCTCATGACTCCAGCACCACCAGGGGTCTTAGAAAGTACGCTCTCAATCGCGCGGGGGATGCGCGCCTCCGAAGCCTGGCCAACGGAAGGCGAGCCCACCCCCGTATCGTTGAATAGCTTGATGTTGTCGTTCACCGTTTGCCGGCCGGCCTCCCCGCCTCGCATGAGTCGGCGCGTTCCTTCGGCGGCTCCAGCGACGCCAACGCCAGGGACAAGCGCGCCGACCACCCCGGCCACGTTCTGAGCCGTCGCGCCCCCACCCGATTCACGAGTGATACCGGACGCCCCCGCACTTGTGACCCCGCTTGCGGTCTGAACGCCGGGGCCAGAGGCGAACAACTGACCGACCCTCTGGACGACTGGAGCGGCGGCGCCCTGTAGCAGTTTGCCTGCGGCAACCGTACCGCCAGCTCCAGCCATTGCGCCAGTAACGTCCTGCACAACCCGTTCGGTCGCATCCTTCGGCTCAGCAACGCCAGCGCCGGTCATGATGTTGTCCAAAGCGGAGTTTACCGTTTGGAACCTGAACCCATTGTTCTTGCCGAGCGCAGCATCAAGACCAGTGTTCACAACACCAGTAGCTGCATCGGAAACGACGCCCGGAAGGGCGAGTGCCCCCTTAACGCCGGCGCGGGCTGTTAAGCCAAGTTGGCGAACGACTTCATTCTGTTCGGGCTTGGCGGGAGCATCCCAAAGAACGGCCTTTGGGTCGATCTGCGGGCGCTCATCCCACTTGACCGCGCCAGGGTCGATGGTCGCCGCCTGAGCGCTTGGAAGCATCGCCTCCACAGCACCGCCCACCGCCTTCAGGACCGGGTTCTGCTTCGTGCCAGCCATGCGAGAAGCCTGAACCACCTTGTCCACGTAGCGCGGATCTTCTGCGTAGCCGCCATCTTTCAGCGCAGTCGCGAAGGCCAGCGGGTCTTTTGCGCCTACTGCTTTTGGGTACTTCCGCTGGATCAGGCTTGCGAAGTCATCGGCGAACGCATCTGGCGAGTCGTAGGAACGATACTTGTCCTTGCTGCCGGTCATGTTGTCGGTAGCCTGAACCCCGCCGCCAGCGAAATCCTTGATGTTCCCGAGATTGTTGGTCCCTGGGATGATCGACTTACCCCAGCCGGTTTCGAGGCCCCATTGACCCAGAATGACGCCCGCAGGAACGCCTAGCGTCTTGCTGACCTTTTCAGCGGCAGGCCCGTAAACGGACGCGAACTCTTCCGGCGTACTCGTCTTCTTGGGTGGTTCGTCCCATTTCACTTGGGACGCATCAATCGGCATAGTCAATGCTCCCATCAGCGTATTCAACGACCCTCTTGCCATTCAGCATGCCCGTGCGCTTGATGGCCTTCTTCGGCGCGCCACCCTTGTTCTGCCCCAGTTGCTGCACGATGTTCTCAGGACGCAGGCCGTAGGTCTTCGCACGCTGCGTGTAGTCGGCATCGATGGTTTTCTGCCCTTCCTGTGCCGCTCCGTATATCTGTCCGGTGATGTTTTTGAAGTCGGCAACCTGAGTGGGCGTCAGCACCTTGCCGCGTGCCAACGTGTTTACGTAGTTCGTCGCACGGTCGAACACGCCAGAGGCTTGGAGGGCCATGCCAAGCTCAGACTCTCGAACCACAGAACCTGGGTCTAGCAACTTCATGAACTTGGTTGCAGCGGCGAGCGTCGCAGCCGGCGAGGTCGTTGCCTTGTCAAGGGTCGCATTGATCTGCCGATAGGCATCTCCGACAGCCTGGAAGTCCTTGGACTGGGCGCGGTAGTCGTCACTCAACTTCATCTCGGTAGATTGATCGCGCTGAGCCGTTGCCGCCGTCTTTGTTGCTTCTGCAACTGCACGCGTAGCTGCTGCATTCTCGCGAGATGCGCTGACCGTGTTCGCGTTGTTGGCTGCGGACTGGGCATTTGTGGCAGTGTTGTTCGCGCTAGAGGTCTGGGCTTGCAGCCTGGCGTTGGCGCTCGGCGTGGAAAACTCCATGGCCTTCCACTTTTCCTCTAGTTGCTGCTTCACCGTCAACGCTTGAGCACGCTTCTGCTCGATCAGAGCGGGGTCGTATTGTTCTGGCAACTGAGCCGCGGCTTCAGGGCCGAAGACCTGCGCAGTCTGCTGGCGAGCACGGTCCCAAGTCGCCTGATCGACAACACCATTCATGATCTGACCGGCAACTTGGAACTGCTGAAGCTGCTGTTCGACCTTGGCCTTCATCGCCTCTCGTTGGGCCTTCTGCTGCTCAGTCTGGAACTTCTGCGCCTCCTGCCCTTGTTTGACGTAACCGCCCTTATAAAAGGCATCGGCCAGCCCATCGGGCGCGGTGTTGCGGGCAATGTCGCGGGTTGCTTGCTCGTCCTGGATGCCTTGACGAAGCTGATTCAACTTGAGGCTGTTCACCTCGCGCTGCATCTGCTCGTCCTGGATCTCGCTCTGGGACTTAAGCGGGGTAACCCCCCGGCCAATGTTGAGAATGATGCTCGGATCGAGGGCCATTACCAGATCACTCCCATATCCATCGAGTTTGTGTAGTTCGCGGCAGAGGGGTTCGTGCTCGAACCGTTGTAGTTGTTCCCGCTCCGCCCGATGTTGAACGAGGAAAGCAGGTTGTTCCACCCTCCTGCATTGTTGAGGCTGTTAGCCGCCTGGTTGATACCAGAGGTCAGCGCATTCCCGCTGGCAACCTGACCAGCCGCCTGAGCATTACCCGCGGACATGATGTTGTTTCCAACACTGTTCGCGACCTGCTGATTGTTTGCCCCTACCCGAGCCGCAGAAGCCTGGCCAGTGTTGGAGACTCCGGTCAAGAAGTTATAGATGGTGTTCCGGTTCTGGTTGTATGCACCAAGATTCGTATTCCACTCATTCTGACGGCGCGTCAGGTTGGTGTTGTACGTGGAACTCGCGCGGTTGAATCCTTCATTGAACTTCGTGCCGGCATAGTCTTCGTTGTACCGGGCGAGTTCCTTCATTGCCCCACCGGACAGGAAGTTGCCCCGTGCTGCTTGGCCTCGCTCAATTCCCTGCGTGCCTTGGTTCAGGCCGAACTGATAGCCAGGGTCGTTCTTGAGATCAGCCCCGGTGAAGCTGAAAGCGGGGCCGGAATCGAACTCTGCGCCGTTTCGATAGGCGCGCAGGAGAGACCCATAGTTCGGGTCAGACGCAGCCTTCTTGTTCAGTTCCTCTTGCTCTGCGTAGTACTGCTGCATTGCAGCGTTCAGGCCCTCTTCGTCGATCTCCGAGGTTGCACCCGGAGCCTGACCGTAGGCGAGGGTATCGCCGTGGATGCCATCATTGGCCCCGCTGAGGTCGCGGACGCTGGTCGGAGTGCCGAGATGCTGGGCTTCGAAAGCCGCCCGTTCTGCGGGGTCTCCATTCCGATAGCGCGCCTCGTACAGCATCCGGGTCATCGGATCGAGCTGGTTCGCGTCGAACTTGGGACCAGCAGGCGCGACAGTACGGGTGAATCGGCTCGACAGTTGCTGACGGACCTGATCCGGGGTCAACCCGGTCTGCAAGCCCATCGACGTGACTGCACCGGAGCCGACGCCACCGATCCCCAGATATTGGTTCAGGAGCGAGTTCGCCCCCCGTCCCGACTCAACCCATGGCGACAGATCCTCGCGGAGCTGGTTCGCCATCATCATCTGTACTTGATTGGCCTCGCGTGCAGACGACGACTGAGCATCCGCGGCATCTCCCGCAGCATCCATCTGGGCGATCGTGCCTACTGCGGCAACGCCCACACCGACCATGGCTACTGACATAGGTAATCCTCCTCTCGGCTTTCGCGAGCAATTTCGTCTTCAATCTTGGCAATGTCGGTCTCGTCGGTGCGGAACACGTTGATAAACACCGTGTCTTCATGCGCGTAGCCGACCTTCTGGATACCAGGCCCAGACACGGCTACATGCCCCGCCTGGAACCGACCCAGCCCCGTCTCCGTGAGAATGGAGATGTCGCCCTTGGCAATGACGTTCACGCACTCCTTCAAGTGGATCTGACCGACCAGAAGCGAACCCTTTGGGATGAACAGGGTTCGCGTGTAGACACCATCGATCAGGGTGTGCTTGGCATCGAATTCCCGCTTGTCAGGGCGAGCCATCAGGTCTCGAACAAGATCACCAATCTGCCGCTTGATCGCAGCCGGCGAACGATCAGGGACGTTGAATGCGATTTCCCCATTCACGACAACCAGCAGAGCGCCAGGCTTCGTCATCGCAAAGCCAGGTCCATAGGTGACGTTCAAACCGCGGCTCCCGTGGCGTCACACCACACAGTAGGGTTAATCGACTGAAGCCAGATCGGGTGACCTAGCGTCGTGTCGAAGAACTGCCGGCCGATCCACAGCAACCTATCCGGCCTGTTTGCTGTAGTGCCGGACTGCTGGACAGAAGTGGCGTTTGCGTGCGTTCTCGTGAACCACTGCGCCCAGGCAGGGGTAAGGCCGCCGAACTCGTCCAGCAATGCGCCCGAGGGGATGTCGTAAGCGCTCATCGGCTAAATTCCCCCCAGGCACCGACAAACACTGTCTTAACGGGGTCGGTGACGCGGAACTTAAATAGCCAATCCCTCGAACGCCCCAAGCGATGGAACACCGCTCGTGCTCCGTACTGCCCGATCTCGCCAAAGCTCACCCAGATTTCAGAACTCCAGGTATGCCCGCCGTCCTTGCTGTACTGCATCATCAACTGCGGGTCTTCACCTTGACCAGTCAGCAGCCCTACACCGGCCTCCATCTCGATCCACAGCTTGGACAGGAAGGAGAAGTTCCCGGTCGATTGGTGACGGGTGATCAGTTCACGAGCGATGGACTGCCCATCGTCGGTGTACGTGCTCTCATCGAAGCGATACAGCTTGCCGTTCTCGTAATCAGTAACATAGGACTGATCGAGGAAGTTCAGTTGAATCTCGCCCCGATGCCGGCCACCACCGGAAGAGGACTTGTGCCATTCCTTGCTCAACCCGTCATAGGTCCATGACTCATTCGCTGAGGGGAAGTTGATCTGATAGAACGGATGCCCGCTCACCATGTAGGCAAAGCCCGTAGCGTTCGAGACAGCCGAATACTGGCTCAGGATGTAGTCGATCTCGGGTGTAGACACCGGCTGAGCGTTGTACCCAGACAGCGTGCAAACCTGCACAGCCCCAAGCCTGTTCTTACGCAGGAAGATCATGGAGTCCATGAACTTGCACAAGGACCAGCGAGAAGCCAGCCCCCACTCGATAGCAGCCGCACCCACCCGAGCAAACGGGAAGTCAAGCGCTCCAGAGTCCGACCAGAACTCGGTAGTTTCAGGGCCGAAGAGCACGATTTGCCCGTTGTCGGCCATCACTCGAACCAGGTTATCCGGGTTCGATTCCGCCGTAGCGAAGTCCAGCGCAGACCATGTTAGGCCGTCATACAACCCGGAAATGTAGAACCTGCCCGTGTTCGGCTTGGTGACGATGAAGTAACCATTGAGGAACGTGACCGTATCGGCGCCAGGCCAATCAATGTCCGTGATCTGGGCGAATGCGAGCGTGCTGGTGTTGTAGATGTACCCGTTCGTCCCATCGACGATGACGATCTGAGTACCGTTATCGGTGATGTCCACCCGCCCAGCCGAGGTGGCGAGCGTCCCAATGCTGGACATCGACCCATCGTTGGCGACCTTCCAAAGCGTGTCCCGGTTGACCAGATACCGGAAATCGCCCATCTTGTGAGCGCCCCGCGTGGGGTAGGCGCCAAAGTTGATGTCTGTCACCAACCCAGGGGACGGGTAGAGGGTAAGACTGCCCTTCTCCGTGTCCCGCTGAATCTCAGCATAGAGGTTCGTCCGCTCTTGGGACGAGACGTTGCGTGACTTGCCGAAGTTGCCAAGCCCGAAGAGGGGGACGGGTTGGAGCGCCATCAGCCGTCAACCTCGATCACGAGCGACCCCTGATCCACGGACCACTGAAGCATCATTTGCTTCTTCACCGCAGCTCTGGCAGCGATCTCCACCCGAATATCCTGAGGAACGCCGAACTTCAGCGCGATCTCGTCGGCCAGCAGGTATTGCAGCGTGTTCAAGTACTGCTGCGCGAAACCCGGAGTAGCCGTGAGCGTCAGATCAGGGATGATCGACTGATACGTGAGCGTCAGGACTGGATCAATTGTGGGAGCCGGCCAAAGCTTGAAGGTCAGGTTCGGCGCGACGTAGAACCGATCCGGATACTGGGCCGTCTTGGTGAGGTCCAGCGTTTCCCACAGAGCTTTAGACACCCGCGGAAGAACACGCTTGACGCCGCCTGCATCGGTGTACTGCAACACCGGGGCGCCCAGGTAGTCAACAGGAGGGCTAACCGAACTCGGCGTGGCGAGCACCCAAGCCACCGCAGTCGGCGTGCTGGAGAGTTGAGGCCACTGATACCCATGAATCGGCAGTTCCTTGACGATCCCCTGCAATGCATCCATGCAGGTTTCAGTGCTCGGGTCGGATACAGGCTCACCGACGCCGATCGCCTGGCACAGCTCAAGCGCGCCCCGGATCACTTCAACGGTGGTGAGCGTCCAGGCCATTACTCAGCCTCGATCGTGTATTGGTGGGTCGGGATCGAAACGTCCTTCCACTTCCCTTCGGTGTCCTGAATCTTCGTGGTGATCACGGAGGCTTTCAGCGCGCCCAGAAAGTTCTCATCGATCGTGGTCTGAATGTTCCGGGGGTAGGTGTTCAGCTTGTAGTTGTGGCCGATCTCGACAGGCGCACCCTCACCGTGGAAAGTGATCTTGTATTGCTTGAGCTTCTTGGGCTTTTCCATGACTTCAGACATTCGTTGCTCCAATGAAAAAGGCCCCGGGGATTAGCCGGGGCCTAGGGTTGAGATGAACTCAGATCAGCCGAGGGCTTCCCAGACGAAGGTCTTGGAGGCAACCATGGTCGTCGCGGTCACGGTGAAGGTGTTACCCGACACAGCGATACCGTTCGTGGTCTCCAGCGTGCGCGTACCAACAGCAACGGTATGGATCGAGCTGGCCGAAGCCATGCCCGTCATCCATTCGTCGCTGATCCGGTCGGTGACGTTGTGGAAACGCACGACGCGCGGGGTGAACCCCACGGTGAAAGTCGCAGCAGCCGCAGCGCCGCCGTCAGAGACGACATAGCCGGTAGCGTGGTTGACGACGCCGCCGCCGTTCGCTTGGGTGTTGGTGGTGAGTGCCATGATTTTTCCTTCTAGTGATTAGACGGAAGCCAGCGACTCGATACGAATCATCCAGGCTTGGTTGAGGATCGTGGTGATGGTCGTTGCCTTCCAACCCACGGTCGAACGCTGGTTCAGCGGGTCAGCAGAGCCGGCAGAGCCCAGAGGCTTGACGTAGGTGGACATCGCTTCACCAGACAGCGGAGAGAGGCCGTAGGCTTCGGCAGCGATGATCAGCGTGGCGTACACGTCATTGGAGCCGACGCCCGTGGCCTTGTAGCCAGCAGTCGTAGCGGTCGTGGCGTTCGTCCAGATCTTCGCGTTCGTCGAAGAGACGAAGCGAATGTTCTTGTACGAGCCGATTTCGTCTTCGATGATCCCCTCTTGCGAGCCATAGTCGGAAACCGACTTGTAGCCCGTGATGGTCTCCAGGTCATATTCCACGTCCGGATGCACGATGCCGATGAAGGCCTTGCGCACGGGGCCAGTGCCAACCTTGTCGGAGGCGCCAATGCCTTCCTTCATGTACTTGGCGTTCTGGCCTTTGAGGTAGCGAATCGCCTTGTCCAGGTCAGCACCCAGGAGCTTGTTCACCAGCGCGAGACGGTTGGCAACGGCCGAGGCGTAAGCCACGTTCGTACCAGCGACCAGGACATCGCGGCGCACTTGGTCGATGGTCGTACCGGCTTGATCGCCAAGAACGTCCGTCGCCTCGGTCACCACCGGGTCTTGGTTGGTCATCGAAACCATGTCGGTCAGCGTGACGAAATCGCCGTACTGCGCGAGCGTGGAGGTGACATCGGTCACCGACAGGGCGGAACCCGAGGGGGTCACGCCTTCGGTCAGAGCCGTAGTAGCAGCGGCGAGCTGCGAGTAGCGACGGAACTTGATCTGGTTGCCGCTGTTCTTCGGAACGGGGCGCTTCTGGCCGAAACGGCCATGCACATCGTTCGGCTGAGCGCGGGTCAGCAGGTTGCGGTCGTAGAAGGCCTGTACGCCAGGTGCGACCTGGCTGAGGGTGGTGACGTTGGTCATGGTTTGCTTTCTTGAGGGTTAGAACCCTTTGACGCGCTTCACCTCTCGGGCGAAGTCAGCGTCGGACATGTTTTTTATCCGCTCGACCTCGGCCAACGCGGCATCAGGCGGGACTCTCGAAGAGCCACCACCAGCACCAGCGCCGGGGACGGTCATTGCGGACACCTTTGCCCCCCTTGCGGCTTCGGCAGCGAATCGCTTGCCAATCTGCCGCTCAGTGAAGGCCAATTTCTCTTCAGTGATGACTCGGATGGCTTCCAGTTGGTCTTGGACGTTGGGGCCAAGATCGTCGAAGCGCGCCTTGATGGCTTTTTCAAGCTCAGGATCGATCGACTTGTCGAAAATGCCCGGGTGGACCTTCTCGATAGCCGTCTGCCAGGCCTGCTGCTTCTCCGCCTCTTGCTGCCTCGGAGCCGGATCGTTCGCAACGAAGCGGATTGCGTCTGCCAATTCTGGATTTGCATCCAAAATAGCTGGCTTTGCTGCCTCTCTCGCTGCTTGCTCTCTCTCGCGCTTGAGTTGCGCCGCCTCTTGGGCCATCCGGGTCGCCCAGGCTTGGTTGTCCTTGGCGATCTTTTCGGCTTTCTCGACACGCGCCCTCAGCTCTGCAAGAGCATCTGGCTCCTCAACCTTGGCAGGCTCTTCCTTCACGGGCTCAACAGCAGTCGGTTCCGGCTCGACCTTTTCAGGCTCAACCTTCGCAAACTTGCCATCGGGACCGCGTGCGGTAGTGGCTTGCGCCGCCGCATCGAGTTCTGCCGCTGCCTTGTCATAGGCTGCTTGATACTCCTCGTCGTTCACTGACATCTAAAACTCCTATGCGAGCCGTTTCCGGTAGTTCGCTCTACTGCTTCAATCTGCCGCGGCCTCTCGGGCTAGTGCGGCCTGTATGCCATCGCGCTCTTGAACGAGCGATTCCGGCAATTCAGCGAGACGGCGCAGTTCCTTGATGGCACCGCGCATCTGTTCGTTGTCTTGGCTGATCAGCGATTCGGTGAGTTCCGACACCCGCCCATTGATCACCGCCAAGAAAAAAGGCCACCCGTTCTGGATGGCCTCTAAGGTCTTTTGGATCTGCTCGATCCGTAGTTCAGGATTCATCTTCCAACCGGTCTAGTAGCTGCTTGTTCGCCTTCAGCATCACGTTCAACAGGCGCTCCTGCTCTTCAACAAGTTCGATCAGGGTTACGACCAGCTTTGTCACCTCTTCGGGAAGAGA
>Ga0307405_10000435_pt1 | contig 15636 bp, 16 predicted proteins | sample 322Cmetagenome_2_FD_203311 | JGI IMG/M metagenome (GOLD analysis project Ga0307405, IMG submission 203311) | Maize rhizosphere microbial communities from greenhouse at UC Davis, California, United States - 322HYB-C-1 | ecosystem: Host-associated > Plants > Roots > Rhizosphere > Soil | place...
TCTACATCGTGCCGACCGCATGCCTTGCCATCTCCGCGCCGCTCTGGGGCCGTTTGGCTGACCGCTGGGGCCGCAAGCCCCTGCTGCTGCGCGCACAGATCGGCCTGGCCGTCAGTTTCCTGGTCGCCGGCTTCGCGGGATCGCTGCCGTTGTTCGTGGTAGCGCTCTGCCTCCAGGGCCTCTTGGGTGGCACCTTCTCGGCCAGCAACGCCTATCTCTCGGAAGCCTTGCCGCGTAGCGAATTGTCGCAAGCGCTGAACCTGACCCAGGCGAGCGCGCGTCTCGCGCTCATCCTGGCTCCAGCGGCCGTGGGTTTCCTGATCGATCAGCATATCGTTCCGCAGAATGTCTATCTGGTCATAGCATTCCTGCCGGTGATCGCCGCCCTGATGCTGCTGCCCCTTCCCGCGAAGGGCCGTTCTAAAACCGATGCGACCGTGGATGGCCCGGCTTCGTTGCCCCATGGCAGGCAAGTGCTCTCGCGCGGCGCGATCATGGCCGGCCAGACCGGATTCACGCTGGCCATGATCTCCACCTTCCCATTCCTCGTGCCTTACAGCATGAAAACGTTCGGCATCGGTGCCGGCACTGCCGGATGGCTCTTCGGCTTGCCCCACATCGTCTATCTGTTCGCTTGCCTTCCGCTCGGCCGGCACTTGCGCGATCGCGATCCCGCGCCCTGGTTCGCCGCCGGATGCCTGATCGTGGGCGGTATGCTCGCGGTGCAGGCAGTCACCACATCGCTGCTCGTTTTTGCAATGGCGCGGGTCGCGCTGGGGGTGGGCATGACCCTCGGCTATGTCGCGCTCAATGCCCTGATCACCGAGACGATAGAAGACGCCAGCGCCGGCCGGACTTTCGGCTGGTTCGACAGCGGCGCCAAACTGGCGACAATCGCAGCAAGCGTAGGGGGAGGCATGATCGCGGCCAGCGGCGGGATTGGTCCGCTGTTCTTCGCCGCCGCGCTCTGCGGAGCGCTTACCGCCGCCATGGTCATGCTGCTGCGCGGATCGACGGCGTTCACCCGCTCAGTCGCCCTCAAATAGCCCTCAGCTTGTAGCAAGGAGAACACCGATGCTGATGTCTGAACTCATCGCGCCCGCTGACGGGCAGCAGGGCGACAGCCGCCGCCCGATCAAACTGAACCTCTATCGCGACTATGAGGTCGAGGCGGTGGCCAGAGCGATGGCTGACAATCCTGTCATCCAGATGGGTATTCGGCTCGATTGCCTCATGGTCTCGGATTCCTATTTGATGACGCACCTCGGGCGGGCGAGCACCCGGCTGGCCAAGGGCGAGCAGGCCCTGTTCCTCGAGATTATGGCCGGCTTGGTCAAAGAGGTTGCGCATCGGGCAAAACAGCTTTTTCCCTACGACGCTCCCTATATCGTCGGCGACATGCCGGACGGATCTGTCATCAATGGCGAGGTTGCGGTTCGCAGCGCCGATCGAATGCGTCGTGCCGGCGCCAACGTCATCAAGCTGGAGGTCCACTCGGAAACCGTCATAGCCATCATCGAGCGGCTGACGAAGGAAGGTTTCCGGGTCATGGCCCATTTGGGCTACACCCCGCAGGGAGGCGATGGCGGCCGGGTTGGCGGATCACTGGACGGCGCGTATGCACTGTTCGCTTCTGCCCGGCAGGTTCGAGACGCGGGGGCCGAGAGCATCGTTCTGGAGAAGGTCGACGAGTTCGTGCATCGCGCGCTTGTCGATCGACCCGAAGCCTTGCCGAGCTATGCCATCTTCAGCGGGAAGTCGGAAACTGGGGGGCAATCGCTCAATATTTGGGATTCCGTTTTCAAGCCCGGCTTTCGCGCACGCTATTTTCCACCTACCGCACGAGAGACCGTCGATGCCTTCCCCATGGCCTATTCTGCAATTACCATCGCAGAGCATATCGGCGCCTTGCTCTCCCTGACGGCCGCCGGTGAATTTCCACTGTCTCCGCCAACTTTGCTCTCCATCGACGATGTCGTGGCGTTGGCCTCGTCTGACCCTTGGGCTGATCGATAGCTCGTCGATCAGGGGCCTGCTGAACAGCCGTGATCGAATTGCGCCAGCTTCGCTATCTGATCGCAGCGGCCGAGGCTGGCAGCTTCAGCCGAGCAGCGCGCAGTATAAATATCAAGCAGGCCACACTCAGCCGGCACATCATCGATGTCGAAAAACGGCTGGGCATGGTCCTCTTCAATCGCGGTACGCGCGGCGCGACGCTGACTCCCAACGGAGATGCCTATCTGCGGACGGCGCGACGCATCGTGCGAGAATTCGAGGAACTGAACGCTTGGGTGCGTGCCACGCAGAACGGTCATGTCGGCAGGCTGGCAATAGGCTTCTACACCTCTTGCTCTGCCGGCAACCTGCACGCAACCCTCAGCGAGTTCGACGAGCGCTATCCGGAAGTGAAACTGCGCGCCTTCGAGCGTGATCGCGAGATGCTCCTCGCCGGAATCGAGAATGGGCTTCTCGACGTTGCGATCATGATCGGCGAGGCGCCCTACCCGGGCCTCACAAGTCGGCCGTTATGGAGCGAGCGCATCCTAGTGGCGATGCCGGAAGGCCATCCGCTGACCCAGCGCGAACGCATACACTGGACCGACCTGACCGGCGAACGCTTCCTGCTGACCGAACGAGATCCCGGCCCGGAGACACGCAACATGCTCGTGGGCAAGCTTGGAATGCCCGGTTACACGCCAGAGATCGACATGGACGACATCGGACGCGACACGGTACTCAGCGCTATTGCACTCGGCGGGCGCCTCTCAATCGTCGTGGAATCCGCGCTTGGTATCCAGGTTCCGGGAGTGGCTTTCCGGGAGGTCCACGAGACCAACGGACATATGCGGGTCGGATTCTCGGGTTATTGGCGGGAGGATAATGAGAACGCCGTGCTGCGGCGCTTCCTCGATTTCGTGGCCGTCCGCTATTCGCTGCCACCTATGCCGGGGCCGCAACCATTGACAGAGCAATCGGGAAAGGAACCGTCATGACGCGAGGCAGGACGCTCATCATCGTGCTGGTAACGCTGATCCTCGGGTTTAGGGCTGGCTTCGCGCTGCGTCCCGTGATCGCTCCGGTCGGTCAAACGACGGCTGCCGCGGGTCCGCCCCCCGCTGCCCAGGCGCCGGCCGCGCCACGCGGAACGCAATATTTCGCGGGGCATCTCGATGAGGCTCGGCAGATCGTGGTCGGATGCCGGGAGGGCACGGTGCGCGGCGACGAGTGCGCCAATGCCGAGCAGGCCGTGGTGGAGACCGAAGGCCGCGAGCGTTTCAAGAAGTTCATGGGCAACTGAACGCCGCCTTCACTTCTCCTGTGCGCGATGCCGGCGAAAGGCCCGGTCGGTTTCCATAAAGCGGGAGAGCATGGGCGCGATCAACTTTTCGGGCGGGACCGGCGATTCACCGATTTCGGAGGCGAGCGCCGCCGCATAGGCGACAAGATCGCGGTGAACCGGCGCAGGCAGTTCCACGGTGAGCTTGACGGGCCGGTCGTCGGCCAGCGGCCCCAGCTTCAATTTCGTCATCGCGTCGCTCCGATGGGTTCGAGCATCAGGTCGCGCGTAATGACCACGCGCAACGGATGCCCCGGCCGGATAGTGAGCGTCGGCTGTACATTGAGCTGCCGCCGCACGATCTGCTGGCCGGTCTGGTTGATGGTGTCCTGCGATCCTCGGCGCAGCGCGCGGGTCAGGTCGTCCTCACTGTCCGCGCCGAGTTCGGCGCCGACGCCGAGCAACGTCGAGACGGCGGCCGCCTTCAGGAGGTTGCCCCAATGCTGGTTCACGCGATCCTGTAGCCCAGCAAACCCGGCTCCGTCCGCGCCGGGCTGGCGCTCGAGAACGATCGAGCGCCCGTCCGGCATGATGAGCCGATCCCATGCGAGCAGCACGCGGGTCTGCCCAGCGGCGATCTCGCTGTCATACTCGCCGATCAAGCGCGCACCCTGCGGGATGAGCAGGATTCGGCCCGTCGGACTGTCATAGACGTTGGCTGTCACCTGGGCGGTGATCTGGCCGGGTAGATCCGAGCGTATGCCGGTGATGAGCGCTGCGGGCACGATGCTGCCGGCCTGCACGATGTTGGGCGAAGCCGGCGCGGTAAGGCGCTCGACGCTCACCGTGCGCTGGTTCGATGTCTGCGCCATGAAGGCGCGCTTGGCGGCCTGGTCGCCCTGTGCCTCGGCCGCCTGCTGCGGTGGTTGGGCGGCCCGCTCCGGAAGCGCAGGCGACGGCGCGGCCGCCGCTCCCCCGGCGTTGGCCGAACCACCAACGAGAAACACGCCGCTCATACGCGCTGCGTCACGCTCCTGCTGGGCGCGCGGATCGGGCTGGCCGGGCTGAGCACCGACCGGCGGAACAGGCACGTTCTCGCCGCGCTGCTGCGCCGAGACGATCGGGCGGCCAAGATCACCGGGCAGTGGCGGACCAAGCCGCGGCGCCTGGCCGTAGTCCTTCGGCCCCGAGGTGATGGTCTCGGCCGTGGTTCGACTTTCGGTGTTGTAGAGTTCCTTGGCTTCGCGGTTCCCGGCAGGCTTCAGCGCGTAGATCAGCGAGCCGCCGATGCCGAGGCCGGCGGCGACGCCGACGACGGCGAGCGCCTTGCGCGAAAGCCGCATGACGCGCGGCGGCTCGCCGCGAAGCTGGAAGGCTTGTGCATCGGAGCGCGGCGTAGCCGGCTCTGTGCTCGGAGTGTCGATCGGGTCGCTCACGGCCGCCCCCGCCGTCCATCGTCGCGCACGATGCGGACGCGCTGCTCGCTGCGCTTATCGCCCAGGCGCAGCTCGGCGGCGGCGAACAGGCGGTCGACCACCATGTAGCGGCCCTGCACACGGTAATTGACCAACTCGGCGTCGCCAGCCGCGCCGACGACGAACAGCGGCGGCATCTCTCCCTGCGAGATCCCCGCCGGAAACTCGATGAAGACTTGCCGGCCATCGTCGAACGCACGGAGCGGTTTCCACGGCGCACGGTCGCCGTCGACGCGGTAGCGGAAATTGAGCGCGGACACGTCCAGGCCGGTCGCGACCGGCGCGGTGGTTGCCGCAGCGACGTTGCGGCCTTGCAAGGCGATCAGCGCGTCGTGCGGATAGGTCCAAGAGACCGACGCCATGTAGGTCGATACGCCCGCGCGCAGCTCCAGATGATAGGTGCGACGGTCGGTGTTGATGACGAGGTTGGTCGAAAGGTCCGGCCGCGTCGGCTTGACGAGTATATGGACGCGCGCCGTTGCGCCGGTGCCGCTGATGGTGTCACCGATGATCCAGCGCACGGTGTCACCGGCGGCGACCGGCCCCGGGCCGACGAGTTGCTCGCCTTCCTGCAAGGCGATGTCCGTCACCTGGCCGGGCGCCGCATAGACCTGATAGAGTGCGCCGTCCGTCCACGGATATTGCTGGATGGCATTGAGGAAGCCGTCGCGGACGGGCTGCACGCGGGCGGCGGCATTCGCGGCGCCGACGCGCGTGCGCGGATCGGCAGGCTCGGACGGACGCGGACTTTCGGCGACCGGCTTTAACTGGCCGGGCAGCGGCAAGGGCTCGGGAATGGTCACGACCTCGACGGGCTTGGGCGGTTCCGGCGTGGCCGTGGCCGCTATCTCGGCCGGCGGGTTGTCGTAGGCGATGGCTGGAGGCTTTGCCGATGTGGTAGCGCAACCGGCGAGTGCGGAGGCGGAAGCCAGCAGGACTGCCGAAGCGGCATGGCGAAGCGATGGGCGCGTCATTGCGACAGCTCCTTTGACCAGTTGAGGGCATTGACGAAGACGCCGAGCGGATTTCGACGCAGGGCGTCAGGCGTGCGCGGCGGTTGAACGACGACGGTGAGGATCGCCGACCATCGCTCGGTCGCGGCGAGGCTCCCGTCCTGATAACGGCGCTCGGTCCAGGCCACGCGGAAGCTATCCGGCGAAGCGCGGATCACGCTCGATACGTCCACCGCGACCTGCACCTTACCGACCTGCGCGAAAGGATCGTTGGCGCGCGCATAGTCGTTGAGTGCAAGCGCGCCCTTGTCGGTCGTGAAATCGTAGGCGCGGAGCCAGTTCTGACGGACGATGACCGGGTCAGCCGGGATCGCACGGACCTGTTCGACGAAGCGAGCGAGATGGAACGCGATCTGCGGATCAGTCGGCCTGTAGCCTGCCTCGGCTGGAGCGACGGCCTGTGCTTCGCCCAACCGATCCACCTGCACGACCCACGGTACGATATGGCCACGCATAGATTGCCAGACGAGGCCGGCGGCCAATCCGCCGGATAAGGCCAGCGTACCGAAAAAGGCGAGCCGCCAGTTCTTCGCCTGCACGCGGGCGGAACCGATGCGGTCATCCCACGCCTGCGCGGCGCGCTGATAGGGCGTGACGGGCTCGGCGGCCTGGCCGTAGCGAATGGTGGGGCGTCGGAACATTTGCTGTTTAGTCCTTTTGGCTGAGATCGACGGACGCGCCGCTGCCACCGCCATCGCCGGAGCGCAGCGTGTGGGCGGCAACGGTCGCGCCGTGGGTCATGGCCTGGCGGCGCTTCATCGAAGCGGCCCAGGCGGGATGTCCGTCCGGCGATGATGTGGGCGACGGAGCGCTGCCCGAAATCGTACCGCCGGTGGCGGTGACGGCGGCGCGACCGCCGGAGCGGTAGCTGTCCTTGAGCGAAGCGGCGGCCTTGCGCAGCGGGGACATGGCGGCGCCTGCTACTCCTCGCCCGACACCCGCAGCGCCGCCGGCGACGGCGGCCGCGCCGGTCTTGCCCGCCGAACCAAGCGCATAGGCGCTGCTCGCGGCGCCCGACGCGAACGCTCCGCCCTTGGCCGCACCGCCGATCGCGCTTGCGGCCGCACCGGCGCCAATGCGGGCAGCAGCCGCGCCGCCGAGCAGTGCTCCGCCGGCTGCGAGCGCGGTTCCGGCGGCGGCGCCCGCGCCCAGCGCCGGTCCGCCCGAGACGATGCCATTGGCGATGGATGGGCCGAAGATCGCTAGGCCGAGCAACGACAGCGCCGCGAGCGCAATCGCCATGACCTGGTTGATATCGGGTTCCGCGCCGAGGCCCGCGCCGGTGAACTGGCTGAACAACGTCGTGCCGATGCCGGTGATGACGGCGAGGACCAGCACCTTGATGCCGGTCGAGACGATATGCCCCAACACGCGCTCGGCCATGAACGCTGTCTTGTTGAAGAAGGCGAAGGGGAGCAGGACGAAGCCCGCGAGCGTGACCAGCTTGAACTCGATCAGCGTGATGAAAACCTGCACCGCGATGATGAAGAAGGCCAGCACGACGATCAGCCAGGCGATCAGCAGCACGAGGATCAATGCTGCGTTGGCAAAGAAGGCCCACAGGCTGGAGAATTGGCCGGCAGCCTGCAGGAGCGGCTCGCCCGCCTCCAGCCCGGTCGCCGCGATCGTGCCGGGCTTCATGAAATCGGCGATCGACATTGCGCTGCCGCTCGCCTGAAGCCCAAGGCCGGCGAAGCTCTCGAAGACGATCGTGGCGAGCGCCGAGAAGTTGCCGATGATGAAGGCGAAGGTGCCGATGTAGAGCGTCTTCTTGACGAGCCGCTGAAGTACGTCTTCGTCAGCGCCCCAGGCCCAAAACAGACCAGCAAGCGTCACGTCTATGGCGATGAGTGTGGTCGATAGGAACCCGACCTCACCACCGAGCAGTCCGAACCCGCTGTCGATATAGCTGGTGAAGACATTGAGGAACGTGTCGATGACGCTGGTGTCATTCATGGCGCGGTGCCTTCGGCGGACGGCGGCGGAGCGCTATCGCTCCGGGTTTCGGGGGCGGTATCGTCCTGTCGGAAGAAGCGGCGGCGGTTCTCGGCCCAGGCCGCCTCGCAGCCGCTATCGGGCATGGTAAGTGTGGCGCAGCGGTCGAGTTCGCGGGCGAGCCGAGCCTGGCCCCCTGCCGCCGGCGGCGCGAGCCGGGGCGGCGGCGCAGGCTCGTCGGGCCGGACGGCGGCGACGATCGCCACCGTCATCATCAGCCCGGCCAGCGCCGCCACGCCTGCGATCTTTGCCGTCCGCGACATGGGGTGTCTCAGTTGCCCATGAAGCGGCGGAACCGCTCGCGGCCTTCGGCTTCCTCGGCGGCCTGACGGGCGGATTGCAGCGCCTGCGCCCGGCCCTGCGCAGCGACTGCGGCGGTGAGGTCCGCGAGTTGCTGCGATTGCAGGGCGAGAAGCTGGTTGCCGGCCTGGGTTGCCTGAAGCGCACCGGATGCGGACTGGCTGGCCGAGACCAGGCTGTTCATGGTCGTGCGGGTGCCGTCGATGTTACCGACGACACCGGCCTGCACCTTCAGCACGTCCTCGAACGCGCCGACGCTATCCTCCCAGCGGGCATTGGCGTTAGCGACCATCTGGGCGTGGGTGCCGGCAAGCGCGCTGCCTTTGTAGCGGTCTGTGAAAGCCTGCTGGACGTTCTGGACGTCATAGGCGATCCGCTGCGCCTCGCCGAGAAGCTGCTGGGTCCGCTGAACCTGCTGCTGCAATTGCTGGAACGAGCTGAACGGCAGCGAGGCCAGATTGCGCGCCTCGTTGATGAGGCTCGTGGCCTGGTTCTGGATTTGCTGAATCTGATTGTTGATCTGTTGCAGCGACCGGGCGGCCGTCAGCACGTTCTGCGCATAGTTGGTCGGGTCATAGACGATCCCGCCGAACTGCGCGTAAGCCGGGGTCGCGGCGGTAATGCCGATGACGCTTGACGTGGCGAGGACGCCGGCCACGATGGCGCGGCGCAGAATTGGGGTCTTCATAGCGGTAACTCCTGCTGGCTGGGGGGAAGAAGTTCGATCGCCCAGGCGCAGCCGCGATGGCGCAGCCACTCGGCCGCGAAGGCGGATGCCCCGTGGGTTTCGATGATCTCGGCGATGGCGAGCTGGTCGGCCTTGGCCGAGGTAGCGGCGAACGCCAGCGCGACCTCGCCCAGCCCCAACTCGAACAGCCGGTTGCCGCGCCGAGACTGGCAGTAGTAGTCGCGCTTGGGCGTCGCCCGGCTCAGTATCTCGATCTGGCGAGCATTGAGCCCGAACCGCTCGTAGATGGCCGCGATCTGCGGCTCGGCCGCGCGCTCGTTCGGAAGGAAGATGCGCGTCGGACAGCTCTCGATGATGGCCGGCGCGATGCTCGACGTCTCAATGTCGGCGAGGCTCTGCGTGGCGAAGACGACGCTGGCGTTCTTCTTCCTGAGGGTCTTCAGCCACTCGCGGAGCTGCGCGGCGAAGTCCGGGCTGTCGAGCACCAGCCAGCCCTCGTCGATGATGATGAGCGTGGGCGAGCCGTCGAGCCGGTCCCCGATGCGGTGGAACAGGTAGGACAGGACCGCCGCGGCTGAGCCCGCGCCGACCAGGCCCTCGGTCTCGAAGGCTTGCACGTCGGCTTCGCCAATCCGCTCGGCCTCCGCATCGAGCAGCCGGCCCCACGTCCCGCCGATGCAGTATGGCGCGAGCGCCTGCTTGAGCTGCTGGCTCTGCAACAGCACCGCGAGGCCGGTCAGGGTCCGCTCGGGCGTGGGCGCGCTGGCGAGCGACCCCAGCGCCGACCACAGATGCTCCTTGGCCTGGGGATCGACCGCGACGCCTTCGCTGGCGAGGATCGCCGCCAGCCATTCGGCCGCCCAAGCCCGCTCGACCGGATCGTCGATGCGCGCGAGCGGCTGGAGCTGCACGCAATCGCCGGCCTCGTCGGCGAGCATCCCGCCGAGATCCTGCCAGTCGCCGCCCATGCCGATCGCGGCGGCGCGGATGCTGCCGCCGAAATCGAAAGCGAAGACCTGGGCGTTCTCGTAGCGGCGGAACTGCATCGCCATCAGCGCGAGCAACACGCTCTTGCCGGCACCAGTCGGACCGACGATCAGCGTATGGCCGACATCGCCGACGTGAAGGGAAAACCGGAACGGGGTCGAGCCTTCGGCCTTGCCATAGAGCAAGGGGGGAGCGCCGAAATGCTCGTCCCGTTCCGGCCCCGCCCATACTGCTGACAGGGGGATCAGGTGGGCGAGATTGATGGTGGAGATCGGGGGCTGGCGGACGTTGGCGTAGGTGTGGCCGGGCAGACTCCCCAACCACGCCTCGATCGCGTTCATGCCCTCGGGGATGACGGTGAAGTCGCGGCCCTGGATGACCTTCTCGACCAGCCGCAGCTTCTCGGCGGCGTTGGCGGGATCACGGTCCCATACGGTCACGCTGGCGGTGACGTAGGCCATACCGGCATAGTCGGCACCCAGCTCCTGCAGGGCGGTGTCGGCGTCGGCGGCCTTGTTCGAGGCGTCGCTGTCGAGCAGCGTCGACGCCTCGTTGGTCATTACCTCCTTCAAGATCGCCGCGACCCTCTTACGCTTGGCGAACCACTGGCGGCGGATCCGGGTCAGCAGTTTGGTCGCGTCGGTCTTGTCGAGCATGATCGCGCGCGTGGACCAGCGATACTCGAAGGCGAGCCGGTTCAACTCGTCGAGCAGACCCGGAAAGGTCGCGCTCGGGAAGCCGACGATGGTGAGCGTGCGCAGATGATGCTCGCCCAGCTTCGGCTCCAGTCCGCCCGTCAGCGCCTCGTCCGCCAACAGGGCGTCCAGGTGCATCGGGGTTTCGGGGACGCGCACGCGCTGGCGGCGGGTCGAAATTGTGCTGTGCAGGTAGGTCAGCGTCTCGGCATCATCGAGCCAGCGAACCTCGGGTACGAAGCCCTCGACCAGATTGAGCACGCGGTCGCTGCGATCGGTGAAGCCCTTGAGCAGCTCCCACGGATCGACGCCCGTGGTCGAGCGGCCCTCGTAGAGCCAACCTTCGGCGCGCGCGGCGTCCTCGGCCGGCGGCATCCAGAGCAGCGTCAGGAAGTAGCGGCTCTCGAAATGCGCGCCTTCCTCGCGGAACTGCTCGCGCCGCTCCATATCGACCAGCGCCGAGACCGGATCGGGGAACGTCGCGTCGGGATAGTCGAGCGCGGGCAAACGCTGCGCCTCGACGAAGATCGCCCAGCCTGAGCCGAGCCGGCGCAGCGAATTGTTGAGCCGCGCCGTCACGGTGACCAGCTCGGCGGGCATGGCGGAATCAAGGTCCGGTCCCCGAAACCGTGCGGTGCGCTGGAACGACCCGTCCTTGTTGAGAACGACGCCTTCGCCGACCAGTGCGGCCCAGGGCAGGAAGTCGGCGAAGTGCGCCGCATGCCCACGATATTCACGCAAGCTCATCATGGCTGCATCCATGTCGGGTAGCGGAGGTGGCGGCGGGCCACGTCCACGAACTGCGGGTCGCGCCGGGCCGTCCAGACCGAGAGCGCATGGCCGATCGCCCAGATGACCAGGCCGGCGATCCAGAGGCGCAGGCCGAGGCCGATCGCGCCCGCCAGCGTGCCGTTGACGATGGCGAGCGCCCGCGGGGCGCCGCCGAGCAATATCGGCTCGGTCAGCGCCCGGTGGACGGGGGCATGGAAGCCCGCGATCGGTTCGGCTGCGTCCAGCATCAGACCAGCGCCCCGCCGCCGAAGCTGAAGAAGCTGAGGAAGAAGCTCGACGCGGCGAACGCAATCGACAGGCCGAAGACGATCTGGATCAGCCGGCGGAAGCCGCCGTTGGTGTCGCCGAACGCGAGAGTTAGACCGGTCACGATAATGATGATGACCGCGACGATCTTCGCCACCGGCCCCTCGATGCTTTCGAGAATCGACTGAAGCGGCGCTTCCCACGGCATCGACGAGCCGCCCGCGTAGGCCGGGACGGCGAAGGTCAGCGCGATCACGCTGGCGGTGGCGGCGAGCATGGCGCGGCGTGCGCCATGCCGAATGGCATGGATCATTTGAGGTCTCCTGGTTGGGCGGTGGAAAGGGGCGTGAGGCGGTAATCGCCGCTGGCCGGGTCGAGCCCTTCGATGCGGGCCAGCTCGGCGAGGCGGCGGCCGTGCCCGTCACGGACGAGCACGGCGATCAGGTCGATGGTCTCGGCCAGCAGCGGGCGAGGGACCGTGACGACAGCCTCCTGAATGAGCTGCTCCATGCGCCGCATCGCGCCGAGCGCGGTTCCGGCGTGGATCGTGCCGATGCCGCCGGGGTGCCCAGTGCCCCAGGCCTTGAGGAGGTCGAGCGCCTCGGCGCCGCGAACCTCGCCGATGGGGATGCGATCGGGCCGCAAGCGCAGCGAGGAGCGGACAAGATCGGACAGCGAAACGACGCCATCTTTGGTCCGCATGGCGACGAGATTGGGCGCGGCGCATTGCAACTCGCGCGTGTCTTCGATCAGGACAATGCGTTCGGTGGTCTTCGCCACCTCGGCCAGCAGTGCATTGACCAGCGTGGTCTTGCCGCTGCCGGTGCCACCGGCGACGAGGATATTGGCGCGGGCGGCAACGCCATTACGTAGCACCGCAGCTTCGGCAGCGGACATGATCCCCGCCGCCACATATTCGTCGAGCGTGAACACCGCCACGGCGGGCTTGCGGATGGCGAAGGCCGGCGCTGCCACGACAGGGGGCAACAATCCCTCGAACCTCTCGCCCCCTTCCGGCAGCTCGGCCGAGACGCGCGGGCTACGAGCGTGAACCTCGACGCCGACATGATGAGCGACCAGGCGCACGATGCGCTCGCCGTCCGCGGCGCCGAGCGTCATGCCGGTGTCGGAAATCCCTTCGCCCAGGCGGTCAACCCAGAGCCGGCCGTCCGGGTTCAGCATCACTTCGATCACGGTGGTATCGTCGAGCCAGGCCGCGATCGATGGCCCGAGCGCCGTGCGCAGCATCCGTGCGCCGCGCGTCTTGGCCTCTGATCGGATCGGATGGACGGTCAAGTGAAGTCCCCTGAATTGGGCCGGGCGAACCGCCGCCCGGCGTCAGGGGCACATCAAGAGAGACAGCAAAGGTCGGGATTCAACAGGCAAATGCGGGCTTCGTAGTCTAGCGAAGAAAGACAGGGAGCAGCGTAGGCGCCTCATTCTTCTTGGGGCGGCAGGTCTTCGCTGATCTCCTGCCGGACCTTCGGGCCTTTCGCGAGTCGGCGGCCGAGCGCTTCCATGAAAGCATCGTAGCGATCACCGCCCTGGCGGCGCATCGCGCTGCGCTCCGCTTCAGGCGGCGGTGGGGTGTTCGACAGCCAGAAGCGGACGAAAAGCGCGATCATCTCGACGCTGATACCGACATCGCGCTCCAGCCGTGTCGCGCGTCGGTCCAGCCGGTCGAGACGCTTGGCGGTGGCCGCTTCGCGTTGCTCGTCCGCATCGGGGGAAAGGAACGAGGCGATAGCGGCTTCCGCGACCAGCGAGCGGGATTTGCCGCGCCGGTCGGCATAGGCCGCCAGCGCCTGCATCAAGTCAGGATCGAGATAGACCGAGAACGGCGTCTTGGTCATAGCTCGATGCCGTCGCCCGGATCGAGCGACGCCTGGCGCGCGATGCCCTGCATCTGGCGGCGTACCGCCGCCTGTCGCGCTGCGTCGGCGTCAGGTTCGGGCTCGTCCAGCTCGAACTCGTTGGTGGGCGCGGGCTTGGGCGGCGGCGCGACGTCGATATGTCGCTCCATGTCAGGTTGACGCCGCAGGCCGGCGTCGGCAGCGTCCTCCTCTTCCCCGGCACCTTCGCGCGGCTGGTCCTGCTGTGGCGGTCCGGGCTCTGGTGGCGCCGCGGTCGGCGCCATGCCGCTCCAGTCGTCGGGACGCGGAGTGCCGGCGCCGAGCTTCACCTCCGGCGGCGGCAGCACGCGCTCGGTGAAGCGCCGATCCTTGTAGTAGCGGACCTTCTTCGCCCGGATCGGCGGGATGCCGGCGACCATGACGATCTCGTCGTCGGGCGGAAGCTGCATCACCTCCCCCGGCGTGAGGAGCTGGCGGGCGGTTTCCGAGCGCGACACCATCAGATGCCCGAGCCAGGGCGACAGGCGGTGGCCGGCGTAGTTCTTCATCGCCCGCATCTCGGTCGCCGTGCCGAGCGCGTCCGAGATGCGTTTGGCGGTGCGTTCGTCGTTGGTGGCGAACGACACCCGCACATGGCAGTTGTCGAGGATCGCGTTGTTCGGCCCGTAAGCCTTCTCAATCTGATTGAGACTCTGGGCGATGAGGAAACTCTGGATGCCGTAGCCGGCCATGAACGCCAGCGCGCTCTCGAAGAAGTCGAGCCGGCCCAGGGCGGGAAATTCGTCGAGCATCAGCAACAGGCGATGGCGCGATTTGCGCGCTTGCAAGTCTTCGGTCAGCCGCCGCCCGATCTGGTTGAGGATCAGGCGGATGAGCGGCTTGGTGCGCGAGATGTCGGACGGCGGCACGACGAGGTAGAGCGTCGTCGGCGCCGCGCCCTCGACCAGATCCGCGATGCGCCACTGGCAGGTGCGCGTGACCTGCGCGACGACGGGATCGCGATAGAGGCCGAGAAACGACATTGCGGTCGACAAGACGCCCGACCGCTCGTTGCCGGATTTGTTGAGCAGTTCACGCGCGGCCGAAGCGACAACGGGATGGACACCGGCCTCGCCTAGATGCGGCGTGGTCATCATGGCGCGCAGCGTGGATTCGATCGGCTGGCGCGGGTCAGATAGAAAGGCGGCGACCCCAGCCAGCGTCTTGTCCTCGCCAGCGTAAAGCACATGGAGGATCGCGCCAACCAGCAGCGCATGGCTGGTCTTTTCCCAATGGTTGCGCTTCTCGAGCGAGCCTTCCGGGTCCACCAGCACGTCGGCGACATTCTGGACGTCGCGGACTTCCCAGGCACCCTTGCGGATTTCGAGCAGCGGATTGTAGGCGGCCGATGCGGCATTGGTCGGATCGAACAGCAGCACCCGCGCGTGGTGGGCGCGAAAGCCGGCAGTGAGCTGCCAATTCTCGCCCTTGATGTCATGCACGATCGCTGAGCCCGGCCACGTGAGCAGCGTCGGCACGACCAGGCCAACGCCCTTGCCGCTCCGGGTCGGCGCAAAGCACAGCACATGCTCGGGACCGTCGTGGCGCAGATAGTCAGGCCCGAGCCGGCCGAGCATAACGCCGTTCGGTCCGAGCAGCCCGGCCGCGTCTACCTCCCTGTGCTCCGCCCAGCGCGCGGAGCCGTAGGTCTCGGCGTTCTTCAGTTCTCGCGCCCGCCAGACCGACATGGCGATAGCAACGACGATCGCGGCGAAGCCGCCCGACGCGGCGATGAAAGCGCCGGTCTGGAATATTTCGGGCGCGTAGGCGTCGAAAGAAAACCACCACCAGAAGAAGGCCGGCGGCGGATAGACGCGCCAGCCGAACGCCACGAACCAGGGCGGCCCAAGCTCGGGCTGGTAGGCCAGCGCCGCGGCCGTCCACTGCGTCGCGGCCCAGACCGTCGTGAGGATGATGGTGAAGACCACGATGATCTGGCCCCACAGGATTTTGGTGGCGGACATAGGCTATCTCCTTTGGCGACTCACAGGCCGAGGCCCCGGCCGCGCCCGAACGACCAATCCACGCCGCCGTCGCCACGCATGACGCCGGAGATGTGCTTGCCAATCCGGCGGTCGAGGGAGGGCGACCAGGGCACGAGCTGGAAGCCCAGCCCGTCGTCGATCATCGCGAAGCGGCCCGAGGCGAACGTCAGGCGCTGGCGCACGGTGCCGGCGACATATTCGCCGGCCTTGGACGGCGCGTGCGGCAAGCCGATCTCGGCCGATAACTTATCGGCCACCGCGTCCAGCTCGCGCCGCCGCAGGGTGTCGAGC
>Ga0307405_10000436_pt1 | contig 15622 bp, 12 predicted proteins | sample 322Cmetagenome_2_FD_203311 | JGI IMG/M metagenome (GOLD analysis project Ga0307405, IMG submission 203311) | Maize rhizosphere microbial communities from greenhouse at UC Davis, California, United States - 322HYB-C-1 | ecosystem: Host-associated > Plants > Roots > Rhizosphere > Soil | place...
GACGATGCCTACAGCAGCATCGAAGCGATCATTGCCGAGATCGACCGCAAGCTGTCGGAGCAGATCAACCTCGTGCTCCACAAGGAAGACTTCCAGAAGATCGAGTCGGCCTGGCGAGGCATGCACCACCTGGTCTACAACACCGAGACGGACGAGAAACTCAAGATCCGTTTCATGGACGTGTCCAAAGACGAGGTCCGTCGCACGCTGCGCCGCCACAAAGGAATCGCCTGGGACCAAAGCCCGATCTTCAAGCGTATCTACGAAGAGGAATATGGCCAACTGGGCGGCGAGCCCTACGGGTGTCTCGTGGCCGATTACTACTTCGATCACACCCCACCCGATGTCGAGCTGCTGGGTGCAATCGCCAAGGTCTCCGCAGCATCCCATGCGCCGTTCATTGCCGGCTCGGCGCCTTCGCTGCTCGGCATGGAGTCGTGGCAAGAGCTCGCGAATCCGCGCGACCTTGCGAAGATCACGTCGAACCTCGAGCACGCGCCGTGGAATTCGCTGCGCAACACCGAGGACTCCCGCTATGTCGGCTTGGCCATGCCCCGATTCCTGGCACGGCTGCCCTATGGCATGAAGACCAATCCCGTCGACGAATTCGACTTCGAGGAAGAAACCGAGGGCGCGGATCACCGCAACTACGTGTGGAGCAATGCGGCCTACGCCATGGCCGTCAACATCAACCGCAGCTTCAAGCTCTACGGCTGGTGCACGATGATCCGTGGCGTGGAGTCGGGCGGCACCGTCGAAAACCTGCCGTGCCACACCTTCCCGACCGATGACGGCGGCTTCGACATGAAGTGCCCGACCGAGATCGCGATCTCCGACCGCCGCGAAGCCGAGCTTGCGAAGGCCGGTCTGATCCCGCTCGTGCATCGGAAGAACACCGACCATGCGGCTTTCATCGGCGCCCAGTCGCTCCAGAAGCCGCAGGAATACATGGACCCGGACGCGACCGCCAACGCCAATCTCTCGGCGCGGCTGCCGTATCTTTTCGCCAGCACGCGATTCGCTCATTACCTGAAGTGCATCGTGCGCGACAAGATCGGCTCCTTCAAGGAACGCGACGAAATGCAGCGCTGGTTGAACGAATGGATCATGCATTACGTCGATGCCGATCCCGCGAATTCGTCCCAGGAAACCAAAGCTCGACGGCCCCTCGCGGCAGCCGAAGTCGTGGTGGAAGACGTCGAAGGCAACCCGGGCTACTACAGCGCCAAGTTCTTCCTGCGCCCGCACTTTCAGCTTGAAGGCCTGACCGTTTCTCTGCGCCTGGTCGCCAAGCTGCCATCGCTCAAGGAAGCGGCCTGACCCGCAACCGCCCAGCAAATTGTTCGAGGAAGTGGCGCACAGACGCCACGGCATCTCCGAGGACGCGCCATCAAGAGCGCTCGTGCATCCGTCATTTACCGACAAATCCAAACACAGGGAGTTTTTTCATGTCACAAGACATTTTTCTGAAGATCAACGGCATCGAAGGCGAGTCGCAAGACACCGACCACAAGAACGAGATTGAAGTTCTTGCCTTCAACTGGAAAGCGTTCCAGGAATCCAGCATGCATGCCGGTTCGGGCGGCGGCGCAGGAAAGGCGACCGTCGAAGACCTCGAATTCGATCACTACATTGACCGTTCGAGCCCCAACCTGATGAAGTACTGCCTGACCGGCAAGCACGTGCAAGAGGCCAAGCTCACGGTTCGCAAGGCCGGCGGCAATCCGCTGGAGTATCTCAAGTTCACCTTCTCCGACGTGATCATCACCTCGATCCAGCCCTTTGGTTCGAACTCGGACGAGATGCGCGTAAAGGAGCGTGTGCGCCTGTCCTTCTCCAAGATCAAGCAGGAGTACTCCGTGCAGAACGCGCAAGGCGGCAGCGCTGGTGCGGTCACCGCGGGCTACGACATCAAGGGCAACAAGGAGTCCTGAAGCCTTCGCTTCGCTCCGGATCCGTCCGGGGCTTTCCGACTTCGGTTCGCGCAAGGGGGTTGAGGAGGCGCGAACCGAAGTCGGTTCTTTTTGAGTTCTTTTTCCAGTTTGATTCCCACATGAATCTCGACATGCCAGGGCTCTATCGGAGCGTCGCATCCCGATGCAAGTCGCCCATGCGGACACTGCGTTTCGCGTTTCTGTGCTTGTGGGGTTCTGTCGTGGCAGCTGCGTGGCTGGTGCCTTCGGCGGCGCACGCGCAGTTCTCGCATCCGAGAGAGCAGACCAAGCTCGACATCACAGTCACCGCAGAAGCAGGCGTCAATCCTGACGACAAGGGGAGGGCAGCGCCCATCCTGGTTCGTATCTACGAATTGAAGTCAGAAGCGAGCTTCGAAGCCGCCGACTACTTCTCGCTGAACAACAGCGACAAGACGGTGATGGGCGCCGACCTGCTGGTGCGCGACGAGTTCATCTTGCGACCTGGCGAGGTCAAAAAGATCCGGCGCATGTCGCACCCCGACCTCACCGCGATCGGTGTTGTCGCTGGCTATCGGGAACTCGCGCAAACGGAGTGGCGTTTGATTCAAAAAGTTGATGCCGCTCCCGAGGCGGCGTGGTATCGCGCCGTTCTTCCCGCCAACAAAGTCAAGCTGGAGATTGCCCTTCAAGGCAAAGGCATCCAACTGATTCCTATCAAGTAGCAAGCCTGCGGCCCGAAAGCACAACGATCGAATTCATGAGCTGGTACAACAAAGTCGCCTGGAGCGAAGGGCTCTTTCTGCGCCCACAGCTGTTTCAACAGCAGGAGCGCTATCTCGAACACCTTGCGCACAAACGAGCCGCCTCGTTGACACCCTTTTACTGGGGTTTCAATCACTACAGCATCGACGCCGAATCGCTCTCGTTGGGCAAGCTGGTGCTGGCCAGCGCGGCTGGGATCTTTGCTGATGGCACACCCTTCGATGCGCCTGGCCAGACGCTGCCGCCAGCGCCACTCACGATCTTGCCGGAGCACCTGGAGCAGGTCATTTATCTGGCCGTGCCGATCCGTGCGCCCAATGGAGAAGAAACGACGTTCGACGACACCGGCACTTCCGCGTCGTCGCTGGCCCGGTTCTCGGTGTTCGACGCGGAGCTGCGCGACGCGAACTCCATAGGGCAAGGTTCGAAGACCGTGCAACTTTCCCGTCTTCGCTTGCGCCTCCTGCCGCAGCGTGAGCTGACTGACGCCTGGATCGGCTTGCCGCTTGCGAAAGTGACGGTGCTTCGTTCGGACGGAAGCATCGCGGTCGATCCGAACCTGATCCCACCGGTCGCCGGCTATGGCGCAAGCCCCTTGCTCGCGGACTGGATCACCAACCTGCATGGCTTGTGCAAGCTGCGTGCGCAGTCACTGGCGGCGCGACTGAGCGGCAACGACGGCAAATCCAGCGAAGCTGCTGAGGTGTCCGACTTCCTGCTGCTCCAGATCCTCAATCGCTACGAGCCCATGCTCGAACACTGGCTTCGGGTTCGGGAAACCTCTCCGGAGACGTTGTATACCGCGTTGCGGACTCTGAGCGGAGAGTTGGCCACCTTTGTTCGCGGAACCACGCGCCGTCCGCAGCCGCATCCCGCTTACCAACACATCGATCCGCACCTCTCGTTCAGGGAGTTGATCGCCGACGTGCAGGCCCTGCTGAACGACGTGCTCGTGCGAAGCGCGCAGAGCATTCCCCTGGCGTCAAGGCCCAACGGCGTGCGCGTCGCAAGCATCGAGCCCGCCGAATTGCAAGGCTTCTCCAGTTTGGTATTTGCTGTCGCGGCGCACACGCCGCCGGAACAGCTGGCGAGCCAGTTTCCAGCGCGTTGCAAGGTCGGTCCCAGCGACAGGCTGACCGAACTCATTCGGTCCCATCTGCCCGGCATCCCGCTGCAGACCTTGCCCGTGCCTCCGCGTCAGATTCCCTTCAATGCAGGTTTTGTCTATTTCCAGATCGATCCTCGCGGCCCGTTGTGGGAGCACATGGTGAAGCACGGGGGGCTGGCCCTTCATGTCGCGGGCGAGTTCCCGGGACTGCGCATGGAGCTTTGGGGAGTCAGGGAGAAATGAGCTTTTCTTACTTCCCAAGTCGCCTTCATGACGGTGTCGGCCATGAGGTCCGCAGGGGAACTGAGCTCGCGTTGTCGCATGAGAGGCGCTGCGTCTGTGCGCACGGCGTCGAGCACCGAGAGAACCGCTGATCGGAGACGCAGATGACCACCCCCATCACCAGTCTCCAGAAGGAGTACATCCGCCTGCTCGACGGCAGTTCGGCCGCAATGACCATCGCTGGCGCCCACATGGCGTCAAGCGCCTTCGTCGGTGTGCCATGGCAGAACCTGACCTTCGTCGGATGCGAGTTCGCGGGCGACGGCAACATCAAGCTGGCATCGATGTCCGGTTGCAAATTCGTCGATTGCCAGTTTCTGTCACCTCATCACGACTTCGGCGTGATGACCGACGTGAGCTTCACCCAATGCCAATCGGTCGGACGCTCGATCGTCTGCGGAAGCGATGGAAGCACGGGCGTCCTGTTTCAGGATTGCAGCTTTGACGGAGGCGGTTCGGCGCCGGCGGCACACGAGGGCATCGGGTGCATGGGAGAGGTCACTTTTCGCAGCTGCACGGGTCACGGCGAAGTGCTGGTGGCCGGAACCCGCCTCACCATCGACAACTGCCAGTTCGGCGATATGACCTTCGCCATCGGCCGTCAACGCCGTCGCGGTGCACCGCTGGCGGCCACGGTCCTGATCGACAACTCGCAGGGCACGGGTGTGTGGCGGATGGTCGATTGCCGCATGAAGACCAGCCACATCCAGAACAGCAGCTTCGAGCAGATCGTCAACGACAACTCGGAGTGCGAGGCCTGAACAGGTTTTCGTTCCTTCATCGGGCCTGGCCCTTTCATTTTCCCAACGCTCCAATGCTCTACAAAGAAGAACCCAACGAGGCGCCTGCAGGAGGCGGTGGACCGGACCCTCGCGACGGATTCGGCGACGGCGAACTGTTCAGTGATTCGGCCGACATCGCACATCTGGTGTCCGAGTCCTCGGCGCGGGAACGTCTGGCCGCTGTCGCGGCAGCACAGAACCCCTTGTTGGAGGCGGCCCAGCCTCTGTTGCGAGCCTTGGCCGACATGCCCGAGACACTCGAAAGCGATGGTGTGGTGTTGTTTCACCAACTGCTTGAGCGCGAGGTGGGCGCCTTTCAATCCATCTGCACGAGCGCGCAGGTCCGACACGAACACGTGGTGGCCGCAAGCTATGCCCTGTGCACCGCACTCGACGAAGCAGCCAACAGCACGTCATGGGGCGGCGGGCAGGGCGGAGAGGCCGGTATCTGGGCTGGCCAACAGCTGGCCGCGAAATTTCACGGCGATACCAAAGGTGGCGACAAGTTCTTCCTCCTGGTCGGTCGCCTGGCCGCGAGCCCGCAAGAGCACGTCGACCTGCTCGAAGTCCTGTACCAGATCCTCGGATTGGGATTCGAAGGCCGCTTCAGCACCGCGGCGAATGGCCGCCGGCAACTGGAAACGGTTCGGCATCGACTGTTCTCGTTGCTTGGCAACGCGCGCGGCGATGTCCCGAGCGATTTGTCTCCGCACTGGAAGGGCGTGGGGGCGGGCAAGTTTCGCTTGCTGCGCAGCGTGCCCGTGTGGGTGACCGGCTCGGTGCTGACGCTGGTCCTGTTCGGCCTTTTTGCTTGGTACAAGTACCAACTGCTGCAGTCGAGCACCGATCTGCAGCAGCGCATTGCCGCCATCGGCCGGTTGCGGCCTCCACCGGCGCCGCCCGTCAAGCCGCTGCGCCTGAAGGAATTGCTGGCGAGCGAGATCGAGCGTGAGACGGTGAGCGTGGACGAAGACGAACGCCGCAGCATCGTCACCTTCAAGGGCGACGAGATGTTCGTGCCCGGTCAGGCGCGCCTCAGTGCCCGGATTCTTCCCGTGCTGGCGAAGGTGGCCGACGAGATCAACCTGGTCTCCGGCACGGTCCAGATCACCGGCCATTCAGACAACCAGCCGATTCGCACACGCGAGTTTCCCGACAACCAGGTCTTGAGCGAGAAGCGCGCTGCGGCCGTGGCCGAGGTGCTGACCGGCAAGGGCGTGGTGCCATCGCGTATCCAGACCGAGGGGCGTGGCGCCACGGTTCCCCTCGACAACAGCGCGACCGCTGCAGGGCGTGCCCGCAACCGCCGCGTCGACATCATGGTCACGCAGGGCACTGGCGCCAGCGCCAGTGCGGGCCCCGTGAAGCCGCCAGCCATCACCACCCGCTAGGCGCGAGGCAGGAATCGATCACTCATGCAATATCTCAAACAGTTCCTGGCCTTCCTGTTTTCCCGACAGATGTTGGCCTTCCTCGCGATGGTGCTGTTGGCCCTCGCGATCTGGTTCATCGGTCCGCTGTTCGCGGTGGATGGACTTCGCCCGTTCGCCTCGGTGGGCGTGCGCGTGACCTTCATTGTGATGCTGCTGGTGCTTGGCCTCCTCTGGATGGTCTCAGGTCCCTACAGCCTGCTGGGCGTGGCCGCACTCTGCCTGCTTGTCTGGCATGCAGGGCCGCTGGTGGCCATCGGGGCGGCGAAACCCCTGGCGCCGCTGTGGGTGCGCACGATGGTCATCTGCGTCATCCTCGTGCTGTGCGCGGGGTATTGGCTCTACCGCCTCTGGCAGGCCTTGCGCAACAACGACGACCTGCTCGCGAAATTCCTGCGCTTCAGCCAGGACGCCGACAAGGACGACAGCGCGAAGGAAGAGCTCAAGACCGTCACCGCCACGGTCACCCGCGCTCTGGCTCAGCTCAAGGGCTTGCGTGGACGCGGCGGGCTTCGCCAGATCGTGGAGGGCAAGCGCTACCTCTACGAATTGCCGTGGTACATGATCGTCGGCAGTCCGGGGGCGGGCAAGACCACGGCCCTCCTGAATGCTGGTCTGCAGTTTCCTTTGGCGCGGCAGATGGAGCATGCATCCAGGAGCATGGTGCTCAAGTCGGAAGGCGGCACGCTGAACAGCGACTGGTGGTTCTCGAACGAGGCCGTGCTGATCGACACCGCAGGCCGCTACACCACGCAGGAGAGCAATCCGGTCTCGGACCCCATCGAGTGGCGGGGATTCCTGGGGTTGTTGCGCAAGCACCGCACGCGCGCGCCGCTCAACGGCGTCATCGTGGCCCTCAACGCGGCCGAGTTGCTCACGATGTCCGAGATAGAGCGCGCGGAGCATGCAAGCATGGTGCGTGACCGGTTGGCCGATCTGCGCCAGGAACTCGGCATCCGCTTCCCGGTCTACGTGATCGTGACGAAGATCGATCTGTTGCGGGGCTTCAGCGAGTATTTTCAATCCCTCACCAGCGAGGGCCGTACCCAGACCTGGGGCTTCACGTTGCCCTTCCATGGCATGCAGAGTTCGCGTGCCGCACTGCGCGATCGTGAGCCGCTGCGCGCGCAGATCGAGGTCGAGCTGGCATTGCTCAAGGACCGCCTCGCGGCCGGCTTGCGCGCCAGATTGAACGAAGAATTCGATGTCGACCGCAGAAAGCGGCTGTTCGCGTTGCCGCAGGAACTGGCTGGCATGTCGGCACTCCTCGTCCCGATGCTCGACGAGATGTTCCTGGCCTCGCGTTTCGACGGAACCCAGTTGCATGACACGCTGCGCGGTGTCTATTTCACGAGTGGCGCGCAGGCCGATCTGGAGATGCCTGCCGATGCCGGCACGTTGTTTCAGCGTCTGCAGCGCAGTTTGGGCCTGGGGGCGGGCAAGACATCGGTGACAGACGAAGAGCCGGGAGTCCCCCAGCCGCGCAGGACAGCATCGCCCATGCGGGGGCAGCAGGGCTTCTTCCTTCAAGACCTGCTGACCAAGGTGGTCATTCCCGAGGCGCATCTGGTGCGCCCCAACCTGCGCTGGGAGTTTCGCTTTCGGCTGTTGCGCCTCACGGGGCATGCGCTGGCCGTGGTGATCTTTCTGTGGCTTGCCGGCGCACTGGCCTTGAGCTTTGGCAACAACCGCCAGTACCTGAGTGCGGTGGGCCAACGGGCCGAAGCGCTCACGGTGCAGGTGCGCCAGCTCTTTGCCGACTTCAAGCCTGCGGGCGTTCCCGACGTGCTCAACGGCGCGAGGGAGCTGCCTGGCTATTCGGGCCTCGACATCGACAACCCGCCCGGCAGTTATCTCTACGGCCTCTACACGGTACCGCCGGTGCTGGACGCGGCCAGCGACACCTACGCCCAACTGCAGGACCACACCTTGCTTCCCACTGTCCTGCAACGGATGGAGAGCGTGCTGAAGCAGAGCGTGAGGGACGGCGATGCCAAGACCGCGTACGAGGTCTTGCGTGTCTACAAGCTGTTGCACGACAAGGAGCGCTACATGCAGGGCGGTGCGCAGGACGTGCGCAACTGGGTGCTGAGAGATTGGGAAAAGGCCGACAGTGCCGCGGCCTTTGGCGGCCGGGCGTCGATGGTGGGGCACGTCACGGCGCTGTTCTCCGGTGTCCGCCCGGTGCAATCGGCATCACTGCCCAATGAAGCGCTGGTGCGTGCGGTGCAGGATTTTCTCGACAGCAACACGTCGAGCCAGCGTGTCTACGAACGGGCCAAGGCCGCGATGTTGCCCCTGGCGCCCCAGGAGTTCACGCTGGTCCGCGCGGTGGGGCCGCAAGCCGGGACCGTGTTCTCACGCGCGGGCGGGTTGCCGCTGGAGAAGGGCGTGGCAGGCCTCTTCACTTATGACGGCTACCACGAGGTCTTCAACAAGCGGCTGCCGGAGTTTGTGGTTCAGGCCCTCGACGACGATGCATGGGTCATGGGGCGCGGCACGCAACAAGGTGCCGCCTCGGCAGCGTCGAAGCAAACCCCGGCGTCGTTGGACGAGGCAGCCCGCAAGCTCCGAAGCGACCCGCTGCTCGACGACATCCGGCGCCAGTACCTGATGGAATACGCCCAACATTGGGAGTCTTTCCTCGAGTCGATCCGCACCGTGAGCGGCAGCGACACCACAGGCACGAGCCTGGGGTTCGATCTGAGCGTGCTGCGGCAGTTCGCCGCACCCGATTCGCCGCTGGCGCGGTTGGCGCGCGCGGCGGCCCGTGAAACCACCTTGTCGCGCCCGCTGGTGGTTCGCACGCAAGAGGAAAAAGGCTTTCTCGACAAGGCCACCGATGAACTGAACAAACAGACCAACGCCATCGGCAGGAACCTCGGTATCCGGGCCGAGGAGCGACTCGAAAAGCAGATCGTAGACAACCGCTTTGCCGCACTGCGCGAGGTCGTCACGGGCCAGGCCGACATCGGCGCGCCCTCCGCCGGTGCTGCCGCAGGCAAGCCCGGGCTCGAAAACATATCGGGCCTGCTGAACGAGTTCTACACCTTGCTGGTCGTGGCCGACACTGCGCTGACAGCCGGCAGCTTGCCTCCTGGCGGCGCCGAGGTCGGCGCGCGTTTGAAGCTGGAGGCCGGCAAGTTGCCGGCGCCCTTTCGCGAAGTGCTGACGGCGCTGGCCGCAAGCGGCGGCGACAAGGTGTTGCTGGGCTCCACTGGCATCCTGCGCAACCAGGCGCAACTGCAGCTCGATCGCATCATGGGATTGATGGCAATGCAGGTGAGCGAGCCCTGCAAGCGTGGCGTCGAGGGGCGCTATCCACTGGCGGCCGTGACGCAGGACGCATCCATCGAAGACTTCTCGCTGGTGTTTGCCGCAGGCGGTGCCGCGGACGAGTTCTTCAACAAGCACCTCGCGCCCTATGTGGACATGAGCGTGCGGCCGTGGCGCTACAAGGATCCGAATGTCGCCAACGCCATGGTCGGCATCGACACCGCCGCTGCCGGAGGCGCGGGGCTGAAGCCCGCCACATCCGGCCCGACGTTGCTCGGTGAACTGCTCAAGCTGTTGGCCCAGAGTGGTCCGAACCTCGATGCCTTCTATCGCGCGCAGCAGATTCGCGACCTGTTCTTCCGTGACGCGGGTGGCAAGAAATTGGCCTGGAAGATCGACCTGCGCGTGCTCGAGCTTGAGCCCAGCATCACCGAACTGGTCATCGACATCGACGGGCAGGGGCAGCGCTACGTCCACGGGCCTGTGCAGGCCTTCGCCGTCAACTGGCCGGGGCCTCGTGGCGGCGCAATGGCGGAGATCACGGCCAATCCGCGCATCTCGAGCCCGACCTCGACCTTCCTGGCTCATGGGCCATGGGCTTTGTTTCGCCTGCTGGAGAAGGGGCGTATCGTGAACACGGCCACGCCGGGGCGATTGAGCGTCGAATATGCATTCGACGGGCGCAAGGCGTTGATCGATGTCAGTTCGGGCAGCCAGCCCAATCCCCTCGGCAGCGATGTGCTCAAGGGCTTTCGTTGCCCTGGAAGAGCAGCCTGACCCATGCGGATGTGGAACACGCTGCGTGCCGCGTGGCACGTCACTCCGCCCGCCATCTGGGGGAAAATCCCGGGCCACGCGGACTTCGTTCGCAGCGGTGTGCGCCACGGGGAGCCGGATGCCTGGATGCCCTGGCTGGCGCAACAGTGCCGCCATGCGGGCGCTGACGCCAGTGCGCGTGCCGTGGCCATCCCTGTTGCCTTCTTGCTTCCGCCGGGGACGCTGGCATTCGCGCGGCGGCGCTTTGTGCTGGGCGTGATCACGCCGTCCCTCGACAAGGTGGGGCGGCATCATCCTTTGCTTGTCTATCAGCTGGCGCACCCGCGCTGGACGCAGGCGCATTTCACCGCCCAGTTGCAGGAGCCGCTGGATTGGCAGTTTTGGCTCGCACGCGCAGTGGCCCGCCATACGCATGCCCAGGGGCTGGCTGATCTGCGCGCGCTGGAGCGCACTGTGAGGGCGCTGTGGCGCGCGCAACAGTCGCAAGTCGGGGGTGCGGAACCAGAGGGCAGCCGCGAGCACCGCGGAAAGCAAGCGCAGGCATTGCTTGAACGATGGGCTGGGCCGTCGCTGCCGAACGATCCCGCCGCGGCGCTGCAGGGCGTTCGCTTTTTGCCATGGGCCGACTGGCCGAACCGCCTGCAGGGACCGCGGGCGGAGATGGCCTTCTGGCAGCAGGACGCGCAGGGCCGCTTCGTCGGTGCAGCCAATCGACTGCAAAAGTTGTGGGGTGGCGCGCCATGACCGACACAAAGACGCAGGGCGACGACGCCCGGAACACCCGGCTGCGCCTGCAGCTCACGCACAGCAATGGCGAAGCGCGCAGCGGGGCGTTGTCGATCCCGCCCACGGGTGCCGGCATGGCCGATGCGCTCCAGTTGTGTGGAGAGCGTCAGAGCGAGGCGCAATGGCGCGCGGCCAATCTGTGTCGCATTGCCTGGAGCGACAGTGCAGGGGAGTGGCGCCTGACGAACAGCAGCCACACGCTGATGTGCGTGTGCAGAGGCGAACGCGTGCTCGCGGGAGCGAGCGTGCCGGTTGCGCCAGGGGACAGCCTGGAACTCGGCCTGTTGCGTTTCACCGTGGAGCAAGACCTCCCGGCGGACAAGACGCGGTCGCGTGTGCCGGCTTCCGAGCACCGCGGGGTTGCCGATGCCGAGCTACGCGCCGTGCCGCGCACGCCAGCGGTCGAAGCATCGCCTTTCGATCTGCGTGCACTGGCTTTCGACGACCGGTCAGGAGGCGATGGCGACGGAGATGGAAACGGGCCGGAGGCGCACGTGGATGTGCTGGCCAACCCTTTCGGCGTCCTCGACATTGCGGGGGCACAGCCGTCGCCGGTGGCCGACGTCCTGGCGGGGCTGCTCGGTGACGCGCCGGCGGCTGCGCCAGCGCGGCCAGCTGCACGATGGGCGAGCCCGCCGCCTCGTGGTGAAGGTCGCCCCGCAAGCCTGCTCGATGAACTGCACGAGGAGTTCGTCCGCGTCGTGCGCGACCCCGCGCAACTCGCCGGGCGAGTCGACTGGGAGGGTCTGCTGGCGTCCGGCAACGAAGCCGCCCCCACGCTCGATGAGTTGCGCAAGCAGGCCGAGCCATACCCGTTGCTGCGCGACATTCTGCTGCCGCGCGAGGGCATCGACCGGATCATCGAAGACTTCGAGCCGCTCGTGCGGTCCGGCTTGCTCGACCAGGAAGTACCCGACGATGTGCTGGGCCTGTTCGCTCCGGAACTGGCACGAGACAGCCGTGCGCCGCTGCCCAGCCTGACACGGCAAGAGCACCATGATCTGTCGCCCGACAGCCATATCCAGTTGGGAACGGCACAGCACCGGAACAGCGACGACGAAGGCGAAGGGAAGTCGTCATGACGAAGCCCCGCGAAGCCGATCCCGATGGGCCGCTTCACGACATGCTCGGACGGCTGCGGCGCGCGCCGTGGAAGTTCGGCTTCCTGTCGCTGTTGCGGCGCTTCGGCGCATCCCACCTGCAGTATCCCCCGGTCGGATTGGCCCGGCGTCCGCAGCAGGAGCCGTTCCGATTGGGACAGGCAGCGGCCCTGACTTTCGCGCCGCGCGAAATCGCCAGCGTGGTGCTGTCCGGCGAGGCGGAGCGCCGGTTGCCGGGGGCGTCGCCGACGCGGTCAGGGAACAACCCCGCGCTCCCGATCGTGCGCCTGTACGGACTCGGCCTCCTGGGGCCGAACGGTCCGCTGCCGCTGCACTACACCGAACTGGTGCGAGATCGCACCGAAAACCACAACGACAGCACCCTCGCGGACTTTCTCGACCTGTTCCACCACCGATACCTGACGCACATGTACCGGGCATGGGCGCAAGGGCAGGCCGCCGCCGGGCTCGACCGATCGGAGGACGAAGCGTTCAGCCGCTACATTGCGCGCCTGACAGGGCATGACCCGCTGGAGATCCGCGACTCGGTGTTGCCCTCGCATGCCCGGCTGGCGGCTTCGACCCACCTGGCCCGTGAAGCTCGCAACCCCGATGGGCTCGCAGCCACCCTGGCGCAATTTTTCGCGGTGCCCGTCCAGTTGGATGAGTTCGTGCGCCACTGGATCCGGATTGATCCCGAAGACCAGAGCCATCTGGGGCTCGCACGAACCTCCAGCATCATGGGCGTCGGGGCCATCGCGGGGGAGGTCGTGGCCGACCGACAGAACAAGTTCCGGCTCGTGCTCGGCCCGCTGAGCCTGGAGCAGTACCTGCGTTTCACGCCGCAGGGGCAAGACCTGGCGCTGCTCGTCGAATGGGTGCGCGGCTTTGTCGGCTACGAGTTCGTCTGGGAGGTGGAGCTGCGTGTGCGCAACGACAGCACCCCGCCCGCGCGGCTCGAGGACACCGAAAAGCTCGGATGGTCCACCTGGCTCGGCGGCTCCGGGGGCGCGGAAGACGGGCGTCGGGTCGTCGATGCGCCGCGTTCAACGCCCGGCTACACCGTGGGGATGGTGTTCGAGCCCGAGGCATACATCGGCTCGCGCCATCACGGCAACGCGACCGCGGCACGCTGATTTTTTCACCGCGAGAACCTGTCATGACCGCTCCCATTCACACTGACGCCGAGCCCGCCGCGTATGCCACGCCCGCCCGCATCGAAACCGACAACCGACTGTCTCCCTTCAGCGCCGCGGCACCCTGCGGCCCCAGCCTGGAATACGACGCCGAGTACGCCGTCCTGCTGGCGCGCATGTCGCCGCGTGGCGACGCGCAGTACGGGCAATTCGTCGGCGCCCCCGACGCGCCCAACTGGGCGGAGATCGAACGGGACTGCCGCCGGCTGTTGCTGCGGACCCGGGACATCAATCTCTTCGTCTGGCTATGCCGCGCGCGCACCCGGTTGGCCCAGGCGCCCGGGCTCGCGCAGTCTCTGGTCCTGCTGGCCGAGGCGCTCCAGACCTGGCCCGACGCGGTGCACCCTCAATTGGTGATCGAAGGCGAGCGCGACCCGGCGGTGCGCGCCAACGCTCTGGCGGCGCTGGCCGATCCGGAGGGCCTGTTGAGCGACGTGCGCGAAATCGTCATCGCAGCCAATGCCGCGCGACACCTGACAGTGCGGGAAGTCGAGCGCGCCTTTGCGATGCCCCGGCCGCTCGATGCAACCAGCCCCGAGGCCATGGCGCAGCAGTTGGCAGATCTTTCAGCCGCCGCGTCGGACGATGCCCTGGCACCTCTGCACCTGCTGGCGCAAGCGGCCGAGGCCGCGGCGCAGATCGTCGCCTGGGCCGGGCAGCACTTGGGACAGGATGCGCCCCCATTGCACGCCCTCGTGCGATTGCTGGCGCATTTCCAGCGAACCGAATCATCGGCGGTGGCTGCCGTGGCTGTCGCAGCGCCAGGTTCACCACCGCCGTGGCCGGCACGCACGGCATCCGGTGAAGGGCACGCGACACGCAACGACATCCTGCGCGACATCCGCAGCGCGCGCCGATGGTTCGAAACCCACGAACCGAGCAGTCCGGTCGCCGTGCTGCTCAAGCAGGCGGAGCGCATGACCGGCTTGCGCTTTTCTCAGGTGGCCGACGCCATCCCGCTCGATCTGTTGCGCAAATGGGATGCCGACGAGGAGGTTTCGCTGTGACGCTGATCCAGGTCAATTTCCTTGTCGTCTGCTTCGCGGTCGGCATCGCCGGGGCCTTGCTCGGTTTCTGGGTGTTCTCGCAACGACTCGGCAGGCAACTCGACGCGCAGCGCCGAGCCCTGGATGCGGAGCGTGACCAGACGCGGCAAGTGATCCGCGCTGAATTGCAATTGCTGGGTCAACAACAGCTCGCGCATCAGGATGTGCAGCGCCTGGCCCTGACGCTTTGGCAAGCCGAACAGGACGCGCGGCGCCGGGCCGAGTGGCAGGCCTTGCGGCCAGCACCCCCCACCTTGCTGGCAAAGAGAGAGGGACCGCTTGCGCAGCCTGTCGCACCAATGCAGCCAGTGCTGCCGCGATCGTCGCCCCCAGTCCCTGTCTCGCCCCTGCATTCGGACCGAGAGGCTTCGCCGGCGCCCCTCGCATTGCCGGCGGCAGCCCTCTGGAGGGCGGAAGCAGACGTGGCACCCGAGCGCGAACTCACCGACGAAGAAATCGACGCCTTGCCGCCCGATCTGCCGATTCCGACCCGGGTGCCGGGTCGGAAATTGCCGGCGCCCAAGAGCCCCGTTCTGCGCAATCTGTAAAAAAAGACCGGCAATCTGCCGGTTTTTTTACGTCTGTCTTCGTGCTGTCGTACACGACGCATGCCTCTTGATTTGTCGAATAGGCGTCACCAAGTCTGTTGGCGTCGGCACGGTGCTTGCACGCTCTATAGAATCTTTTTCATGGCAACGAGAATTCCCAAAACTCCCAACACCCCACCGGCGCAGAAACCGGCGGGCGACGACGGAGATTCGGTCGTTCTGGAGCGCCGGCCGCAAAAAACGGCACCGCCCCAGATGTACCAGGTCGTCATGCTGAACGACGACTACACGCCGATGGAGTTTGTGATCGTCGTCCTGCAGGAATATTTCAGCAAGGACCGAGAAACAGCGACCCAAATCATGCTCAAGATCCACCTCGATGGCCGTGGTATTTGTGGGGTTTATTCCCGCGACATGGCGGCCACCAAGGTCAATCAGGTGATGGAGGCCGCGCACCAGGCTGGACATCCGCTGCAATGTGTCAGTGAACCGGTCGCGTGAACCAGTTGAATTGCGCAAGCTCCAACCCATCTGAGAACTTATTTACAGCAAGGCAAAAGGAAATCACATGATTGCCCAGGAACTGGAAGTCAGCTTGCACATGGCCTTCGTC
>Ga0307405_10000439_pt1 | contig 15584 bp, 7 predicted proteins | sample 322Cmetagenome_2_FD_203311 | JGI IMG/M metagenome (GOLD analysis project Ga0307405, IMG submission 203311) | Maize rhizosphere microbial communities from greenhouse at UC Davis, California, United States - 322HYB-C-1 | ecosystem: Host-associated > Plants > Roots > Rhizosphere > Soil | place...
GAGGGCTTGCCTGGATTCGGGAACGTCGGTGTCGCTCAATTGAGCGAGCAAGCGAGTGAGCGCCGAGCCGGTGAAGCCTGTGCGCCGTGACACTTGCACCATACCGAGAGAGGGGGAGAAAACCGGGCAGTTTACACCGGTCAACTGGCGGCTTTCCCTCTGTGAGCTGGTGCACACGAAGTGCTGGAGAAGTGAAACGGTGTGTGACGGGAATCGAGGAAATCGGGGCCCTGCCGGCCCACCGCGATCAGCATGAAGTGGTCGCTGTCGGGTTCGACGGGTGCTTGGTGATCAACGCTGACGTCGATCCATCCGCTGGATGACGCGAAGCGTATCCCGTCATCTGCTCGAGTTGCTTTTGTCGTTCGGCAATTGCCAGTTCTCGCGCACGCGGCCCGTATCGCCCAACTGAAAAAGCCTTGCTGACCGATTTCTCCGGACTGACTCTGGTCATCGCGATCCACATCTGATTCTTCCCGCCCGGCTCCTCACGAAAATACACCCCCGCCACACCACTCTTGTTGTCACGTCGCACACGCTGGGCGATCTCTCGCTTCAAGACCGGCAGGTGTTCGTGCACGAATTGATCCCGATGAGCTTGGGCATGCGCCAATGCGCCCTCGCGACCGCCGTGGGTGTTGAAGTAGAACGCCTTGACCATGCGCACCTTGTTGCGGCGAATATCGACGCTCCAATAGTCGTCATAGCCGTAGATCCCATACATGGGATTGGGGTTGGGGGTGCCTCTTGGCATGGATGCTCCGAAAGATCGCGCCGCCTGTCGAACTCAATTGATTTGCGCGTTGCGCATCTCCAAGTGCTCGAAGTAGCTGCCGGTGAAGTCCACATGCTCCCCGCGCAGGCCATCGGCCTGAACCGTGGTGCCCGTGCATCCGAGCACCGCGACGTCGAACCAGTGACCCCCATCGAAATTCAAGCCGTTCCACTGGCAGTTGTTGAACTGACAGGCACTGAGCCGACTTTGCTGGAACTGTGACTGCGAGAAGGTGCAGTTGGAGAACATGCATCCAGAGATCGAAATGCCCTCGAAATCGCATGCGGTAAAGGTGCAGCCCGTGAACTGGCATCCAGTCCAACCGGCTTGCTTGAACGTGCACGCAGCAAAGCTGGTGCCGGTGAAGACGGTGGTGGCGAACTGGGCGAGGTTCAGGTCCAGGCCAGCGTAGGCATAGCTGTCGGCCATGCCAGCAAGACCTGCGGGGGCACCACCGGCGCCTTTGCGCCAAAGGTTGTGGTTTTGGATGACCAGTTGGGAGGGCATGATTTTTGGCTCATGGATGGCAACACATCAGCGCGCCTTGGATTTCAATAAAAATCAGAATTGGCAAACAAGATGTTATTTCCAGCAGGATCTTTCAAATAAATCCACTCTCCGTATGGCTGAGAAATGTTTCTTATAACAAGACAACTGAAGCTCTCGAATATCAAATTCTGCCAACCGAAAAACTCTTCATCCCAAGAAGAAACTAGACCGAATGCCACCACGGGAAGGCCTGCGCCATCGACCTCTTTGTAGGCGCGCAACAAAGAGGTGTTGTCACGAAAATTCAGGACCAGAGACGGTGCGGCACTGTGAGTCATTCTTGCGATTCTGACTCCAGATCCATCAACATCATCACTCGCAAGGGCGAATCCGAACTCCCTATAAAACTCAATACTGCTCGGAATATCGCTTGCATGAAGATGAATCAATACTCTAACCATTTAAATCCCTCAACACCCCTTCGACACAGGAAGGCGAAATTTCCATCAGCAACACAGCCATCGAGGTTCTTCACGCTGAATTTCACACGGAATCAGAAATCTCCCCGGCAGTTTTTTGCGAAATTTAAATCACAGCCTCATCAAGATTAGATTCGAAATTTCATCGATTTCCTTGCTGGAAAATGCATCAACCGGATCAATCTCCGCACCATATGCAAGATCAATCTTGATATTGACACGCCTCCCCAAAAATCGACAACGCAACACATCCGCCTCGGCAATAAAAACTGCCTCCTCAAGAAGAAGGCCTTCATTTTTCAATCGGCCAATTGATTTTTCAATTTCCTGAGTCGTGAGTTCATGGAATTTTTTCATCACAAGCCTCTCAATTCTTTTTCACAATCCACACCAGACAACACCTTATTTACTGAGGCCCTGGATTTTTGAGAGGATTCTTCGATGCTTTTGTAGATATCATTCCCCGATGCGCCGCGTGCTTGCGCCTTGGCGACCGCATCTTTCCACTTAAGCATCGGCTCTGCCTTACCCGTTGCCGACGCCTCCCCTCCGATATACAAGCCGACCCCCATCTTCGGATCATTGGCTAGAAGACGGGCGCGTATTCTTGCTTCATTTCTCAATTTATGAGCCAATCTCGCCCTTTCTTTGGGAGATTTGCAGCAACCGAGTTGAGCATCAATTCTGGACTCTTCTCTCAAGTACCAGCAACGTGTCTGGACAGTCGTCAATGAGCCTCGAGCCGGATCTGTCGGCCTCAAGTTGACCAAGCCAAATGGGTCAACCCATTCGACTGGATTGGCAGCGTAGGCGTGATTATTAAATCCCCCCAATAGCCCAATAGGATCACTGCTCGTAAATCGTCCTGAATGCGGATCGTAGTAGCGGTACCGGTTGTAGTGCAGTCGCGTTTCTTCATCGAAGTATTGCCCCTGAAACCGGATGGGGTTCGCAATGCCTGCCTGCTTGGCCGCTTCGGAGATAACCTCCTTGGCTTCCCCCCAAGCCTTGTAGCTCACACTCCAACACACTTGGCCTTCCGAGTCGGTCAATTCCTGTGGCGTGCCCAGGTGGTCGCACTGGTAGAAAGCGATCTCTTCCGGCTTGAACGGCTCGGCTCTGGCTTGCTGCAGTCCCTGTCCGTTCCATAACGGGTCCTGCTCGATGTCGTAGGCCCCGCCGTTGGCCTGCATCAACGCCTTCACGTCGGTGGTGGGGCTCAGTTGAAGGGGGAGCTGTCTTCGCACCTGCACCAGGGGCACGAAGCTGTCCTTCTCGTGGACGTAGTGCACGGTGTGCGCCTGCTCCCGGGCCCTCGGGTCCAGCGGCGTTGCGCTTTCGTAGGCGAGGGTGTCGCCGTCCCAACCGAAGAGGGTCTCTCTCGATCCGCTCGCCTTGGCAATGCGCCGGCCCATCGGGTCGTAGCGGAAGGTCGTGATGCCCTCCTCGCTCTTTGCGCTGACCATGCGGTTGAAGCCGTCCCAGCTGAAGAGGGTCTTCTGCCCGTTCTTCGTGCGCTCGATGAGGTTGCCGTGCTCGTCGTACTTGTAGCGCGTGCCGGCGTACGCTTTGAGCAGGTTGTCCAGCAACTTGCCGGGGGCCACGCGCTGTTCACGCGCGAGCGTTGCCGTGCCGAGGTCCTTCAGCAGCGGGTCGGCGATGTTGCCAGCGGGGTCGAAGGCGAACACTTCCTTGCCCAGTTGGCTCTGGGCTTCGAGCAATCTCCCGACCGGGTCGTAGCGGTAGTCCAGGCGCCCGCGCCGGCTGTCGCCGATGCCGGTGAGTTGACCGGCTTTGTCGTAGCGGTAGCTGCGATGGATGCCGACGGCGGTTGTGCCTGTGGTGCCGGGAGCCGGTTTCGTGTGGGTGATCTGCTGTTCGAGCAACCGCCCGGCGGGGTCGTAGGTTTGCGTCTGGGCCAGGCCGTTGTGCTGTTGGCGGCCAACTTCACGGTGGAGGTCGTCACGCTCCAGGCTCAGGATGTCCTGGCCGTCGAGCAGCAGGCCGTGCACATGGCCGCTGCCGTAGGTGAGCCACTCCTGGGTGTGGCCGTCGGGGCGGGTGCTGCCGACTCTCTGGTTGAGCTCGTTGTAGCGGTGCTGCCAGATGGCGGTGTGCCCCCTGGCGAGGTCGGCATGGTGCTCGCGGGTGAGGTTGCCGGCGGGGTCGTAGAACCACTGGAGCTTGGCGTCCTGGTTCCGGGCTTCGACGAGGCGACCGTTGCCGTCGTAGGCGAAGGTTTCGGCTTGGGCGGCGGCCTCGCGCTCGACGAGTCGGCCCAGGGGGTCGAAGGCGAGCCGGGTGACCTGTCCTGCTTCTGCCACTTCGGTGAGCACGCCGCTGGTTTCTTCGTAGCGGTACTGGGTCACCTTGCCGTCGAAGCCGGTTTCTTCGAGCAGGCGACCGACGGGGTCGTACTTGAACAGGTAGTGGCTGCGGTTCTCGTTGTCGAGTTGGGTAAGCCGCCCCAGTTTGTCCCATTGGTAGCTCAGCGTGTGGCCTGCAGCGTCCGTGCGCCCGGCGATGAGCCCCGCATCGGCGTAGCGGTAGTGGGTGCTTCGCGCCAGGGCGTCGGTGTGCGTCAGCAGGCGGCCTTCGGCGTCGTGGGCCAGGCGCTCGCTGGTTTGATCGGGGTGCGTCACTTCTTCGAGCTGGCCCGGGTGATTCGCACCCGCCTGGACAGCCGTCAGTGTTTGCTCGTCGAGCGTGGTGTAGCGGTACCTGGTGACCTGGCCGGCGGCGTCGGTGCTTTGGGCAAGGCGGCCTTGAGGGTCGTAGGTCCAGGTGGTCGTCTTGCCCGAGCAGTCGGTGTAGCTGGCGAGTTCGCCCGTCGGGGTGTAGGCGAGCTTCTTGACACCGCCCTTGGCATCGGTGATCTGCACCGGCCGCCCAGCCTTGTCGTAGGCGTATTGGGTCTTGTGGCCGAGCGGGTCGGTTTCTTCGGTGAGGTGCCCCTGCGGGTTGTAGTCGCGCCGCCAGGTGCCACCCTCGGCATCGCGCACGCCGGTCAGGCGGCTGAGCTTGTCGTATTCGAAGTGGATCTGGCTGCCATCGGCCTGCGTGTGGGTTTGCAGGTTGCCGGCTTCGTCGTAGACGTAGTCGTCGGTGGTGCCGTCGGCGTGCACATGGCGGGTGATGTTCTTGGCGTCGTCACGGAAGAACCACTCCTCGTTCTCGTCCGGGTGAATGACGCGGTAGGTGTAGCCGAGGATGTCGTAGTAGATCCACGTTTCCTGGCCCAGCGCATCGGTCACATAGGTCAGGCGGATGTTCTCGTCCCACTCCAGGCGGGTGTCGAAGCTGCCGTCGTCCGCCCATTCACGAATCGCCTTGGCCTGGGCCCCGGTGCCGTCGTAGGCCAGGTTCATGCCGCGGCCGGTGCGGTCGGTGTAGCGGGTGACGAGGTGGTGGCTGTACTGGTAGGCCCAGGCGGCACCGTTCTCGTCCTGCGCCGCGATCAGATCGCCGGCCTCGTCGTGGGTGTAGGCGGCGAGTTGGCGAACGACCTGCCCGTCTTTCAGCTCCCAGACGGATTCGATGCGCCCGGAGATCGCATGGAGCCGGATGCCGACATGCGCGAGCGTGACGTCGCCCTGCTTGCTGACGACATCGCTCAGCACCTGCTCGCCGGAAGGCAATGCATGGTCGTAGCGCAGGCCGATCGCGGCGCCGTCCTTGGCATGTTGAGCCACCAGACGGAAGTGCTGCTTGCCTTGGGTGGCGGCTTTGCTGCTGACCGTGTCGACGAGTTCGTAGCTCTCGCGCGAGTCAGCCGGTTCGCCGGCGGGCAACGGCTTGCCGAAATCGAGCACCAGCAGTGTGTCGCTCACACGCGTGGCATTGAATTCCTCGATGGCGTTGCGATAGCTTTGACCCACTGCCAGCCAGGGGATGTCGTGGCTGCGACCATCGGCGGCACGGTAGACCAGTGCGCGTCGGCCTTTGGACTCGACGACGTCGATGCGCGTGGTGTACGGGATCAGCCAGCGCGCGCCGAAGCTGCCCTGGTCATAGGCGTCGAGGTCGCTGCTGTAGGTGCGGCTCCATTCGATGGGCAGCGTGGCCGGCAGCACGAAATCCGTGTGGGTGAAGCTCTCGCTGCCTGTGGCGAAGCTGATGGACTTGCGGGTCTTGGCCTTGGCGGCGCCCTGCTTGCAGCAGTTGCCACTGCCCGCGGCGCCCGCCTGGGTGTTCACGGCGCCGAGTTCGTGACCCGGCCTGGTGGCCTGCGCCTGGGTGCCCTTGGTGGGCGGCACGACAGCGGCACGCTTGGCCTTGAACTTCTTCACGGCGGCAAACAGGCGCTTGAGCAGCCACATGATCGAGCGCTCGGTCTCGGCGCTGGCCAGCGCCATCAACTTGGCTCGCAGCGCTCCCTTGAAGTCGGTCAGGCTGCTGATGACGATGTTGACCACCGCCTTGGCCTTGTCGGGCAGGCGTGCGGCCGCCACCTTCACGGCGTAGTTGGCCGCCTGTTTGGCATAGCGGTCCGCGGCGGCGAGCATGCGGTTCCACATGCTCTCCTTCTTGGGGTTGTAGGTATTTCTCTCCGGCTTGGGGCCCGCGATCTTGAACAGGTCTTCGCCGCCAGTGCAGCGGCGCAACACGCTGATGAGGTCGTCGACAACGCCATCGGCCTTGTCTGCGCAATTGTTCAGGATGCCCGAGAGCTTGCTCATCGCACCGTCGACAAACTTCTCGATCTCGCCCGCGATCTTGTCGTTGAGGTGCATCACCAACACGGAGATCAACGCGTCGCCGATGTTGGAGGCGCTGTGCTTGAGTTGCTGTTTGACCAGATGCAGTGCCGGGCGCAGGCTCATGCGGGCAGCCGCCATGCTCGGTGGTGCGGGAATGATGCCGATCAGGTTGATGCCCAGGTTGACCCAGGCAAGAAAATCGACGGCCTCCTTCTTGATGAACCGTCCGCTGATCAGGACGATGTCCATGATGACGTCGATCAACGCCATGATGTTGCCGATGACAGGCAAGCTGCCGGCCACGGTGCTCAAGCGCTCCAGCGTGACGTAGTCGTTGCTGATGTCGCGCAGCCACTTGTCGAAGCGCGCCGCGCCAGCACCGATGTCCTGCGGTGCGATGGCGTTGAGCGGCGCGACCGCGGTCTGCTTTTCGCGCGGCTTGGTTTCCTGCGGTCCCTGCGTTGCCATTTTTTGTGCTTCCTCGATCTGATTTGTTCTCTACAGGCCCTCGCAACCGGCGGGCCTGTGCCGCCGTTAACCTGCGAAGCCGGGTGTTCGGCCAGCCATGGCTGCCGCAGCGTTCGCGCTGCCCAAGGTCGGCAGGCTGGGCAATGCGCCAGGCAGCTTGGGAACGACCGACGCCACCGCACCGTTCATGCTGTTTTGCGCCGCGGCAGTTGCGCCCCCCAGCCCGCCATTCATGCCGCCGGCAATCACGCTGCCGGCCACGCCTGCTGCAGGCGCACCCATCGGGCCGAGCGCGCCGCTCACGGCCTTTTCAATGGCTTGGGTCGCTGCGCCAGAGGCGATCTGCCCGGCTTGTCCCAGCAGTGCCTGCGCCCCGCCTTGCTGCACAGCCTGCACGGCAGCAACGGCTTGTTGTGCCGTGCCGGCCAACTGACCGATCTGCCCCAACGCGCCCTTGGCGCCGCCGAGAACACCCTTGGCCGACAGCAGGTTCGCAGCAGGCAAGGCACCCGCTTCGCCTGCAGGGCTCGCCGTCGATTGCTCGTCCAGCGGCTTGGGCGGCCATTCGTGCGGCGGCCCGAAGTAACTGCCCTCGTCCCAGGGATCGCGCGGGTCCGGACCGAAGGTGATCTTGGCGCCGCCGATCGGCAAGCCGGACACCGTCGCAAAACCTTTGGCATCGAGGTTGCCGCTGTGGGTGCCACCCTCCGAATCCACCACGGTGTACTCGCCCTGCTTCACGGCCTGTCGCGGCGTGCCATCGCTCTTGATGTAGTGGTTGTGCAGATCCAGCTGCCCTTTCGGCAGTTGGGTCGGCTCCGGCAGCTTGGGCGACCCCTTGCTGTTGGGGCCGACCAGGCTGTGCACGGCCGCATGCTCGCGCCAGATGCCGTTGGTGCCGCTCTCGATGCCGCTCGCGTTCCAGCGTGTGTAGCTGGTTCCGCCATTGACCAGCACCTCTTCCTTGGCGGTGATGGTGATGCGATTGGCCTCCATCTTGATGTCGAGCTTGGCGATGACATTGATGCAGCTCTTGAGTGCCGTGATGTCGATGTCAGCCGCGGCCGCCACCAGGCGAATGCCCTTCTCGAAGGCTGCGATGCGCACCGCTTCCTTGGCACTCACCAGCAAGCTCTTGCCCGCCGCAATGCTGGTGTGCGCCCCGCTGGTGATCGCATGGTGCTCGGTGCTCACCAGATGAATCGAACCACCCGTGGTGGCCTCGATGCCCGCAGGACTGGCCAGCACCACATGCGGCTCGTTGAGTTCGGGGAACTCGCCCTCGGTCTTGTTGCCGCTGCCCGAGCCCTTGATCGCATCGTTCTGCGCTTTCAGGCTTTGGGTCACCTCGTCCTGGTCGCCAGCCTCGTGCGCCTTGGCCTGCTGCGCCGCTTCACTCAAGCCCTCGTGCAGCTCCCGCCCCTGGGTCAGGCGCTGCACCGTCTCGCCCATGTCGGTGATGTGGGCCTGGGCGTTGGCGCGCGCTTCGGTGCTGATCAGCAGTCCGTCCTGGGCCCGGATCGCACCGTGGCCGTCCGTGCGCAGCTCGAAGCCCTGGCCCCGGGCGTCCTTGCGTCCTGCGTTGTCTTCGATGCGGGTGATGTGCCCCAGGCTCAGGGAGCTGCTGTCATGGTCGCTCTTGAGCTGCGCCTGGATCTTGCCCTCGGTGTCGTCCAGCAGCAGGTGGTTGCTCTTGCCACCGGCCTCGTTGCCGCTGGCGCCCGCGAGTTCACGGCTTCTGAGACCACTCAGGGCCTTTTGCTCGGGCAGCTTCCATGGCGGCATGCGCTGCGCGTTGTAGACCACGCCCATCACGATCGGGTGGTCGGGGTTGCCGTCCAGGCACTGCACGACGACTTCCGAGCCGACGCGGGGCGTGGAAACGGCGCCCGTCTCACCTCCGGCCCATGGGCTCATCACACGCACCCAGGCCGAGCTGCGTTCGTCGCTCTGGCCTTCGCGGTCCCAATGAAATTGCACCCGGATTCGCCCGTATTCGTCGGTGTGGAGGCTGCCCTCCGCGGACGGCCCCACCACGGTGGCGGTCTGCGGCGCCATCACGCGCTGCTCCACGCTGTGGAAGCCGCGACCGGGACGCCAGGGAACGAAGCGACGGCTGCAGGTGAAGCGGTTGCTGTATTGGGCGAGTTCGCCCGCGCCTTGCAAATAGTTGTTGTTGGCGCTGTGCTCGATCTCCAGGATCAGGAACTCGCTCTCGGGGCCTGTGCCCTGGGTGCGCCCGAAGTGATCGGTGAGGCGAAAGTAGCGCCCTGGCAGTACCTGCCGGTTGTTGCCCCGCGCATCGAAGTGCTTGGCAACGGCTTCGATTTCTTCAACGCGCCGTGTGGCCAGCGCATCGCCTTCGCGGCTGGTCTTGAAGTGCCGGTGGCCGCCGTACTCGTGCACTTCCAGCTGGGGAACTTCTCCTTGCCGGTTGCCGCTGGGGGTGTCGGCGTGTTGGGGGCGCGGGTTCTTGAAGTCGAAGGCGCTGACGGCCGTGCGCCCGGACACGAGGGTGCGTGCGGCGCTCCACTGGTGAATGGCGTCTTCTTCCTGAGCGCCGCCTTCGCGCTGGAAGCGGATGTCGGGCGTCGACCCGTCCACGGCTTGGGCCAGGGTGGTGTCATCGGCGAGAACGAGCGTGTGGCCTTGGGCCGTGTGCTCGTACCAGTAGCTATAGCCGGCGGCTTCCCAGCGCCGATGCAGGTAGTTGTGGTCGCTCTCGCCTTGCGCACCTCCGCCTTGAGCGGCCATGGTGATGGGGAGGTCTTCGCTGCGGACTTGCCACTTCCATTGAGGCAACGTGTCGTAGTCGTCGAAGATGGCCTGGGTCTGCTCTTTCAGGTTCTGGCGGTGGAACAGGCGGTTGTTCGAACGCAAGCGCAGGTATCTCAGCCAGGGGCCGAGTCGGGCTTCATAGAAGGCCAGGTTGCCGTCGGTCTTGACAAGACGGAAGGCGAAGACGATGCCGGTGAAGTGGCGCAGGCTGCCATCCGCGCGCACGAGATCGATGCACAGCATCTTGCCTTGCAGGTCTTTGAGCGCCAGGTCGGCATTGCTGGAGAGCAGTTCGGCCGTGTACTCGAAGTCGCGCGACACGCCTTCGCTGGCCTCCAGCCGGTTGATGACCAGCCGCGCACCCGCAGGTTCGCCGCCCTGGGGGAACGACAGGCGCAGCAGCCGGTCGTGCTGGCGGTCGAGAAGCGCCCCTCCGCTTTGGATACCTTCGGCCATGTGGCTCTACTCCCTGAAGATGCAGCCATCGTCGCGACGGCCTGCTGGAAATTTATCTGACACGGTCAGCCTTCTCGCGTCTCAACGTGGCAGCTTGATGTTGGAACCTTCCAGCTTCAAGCCGCGACCTAGCCTCTTGAGGTCGGTGGTCCCGCTTTGCTTGAACTCTCTGACTTGGGTCCCTGTGAAATCGATGCTGGAGCTCACGGCAACGTCGACAAGGTCAAGCGTATCCATGCGACCTTCTTTGAAGTTGCCTTCGAGAAATTCACTGCGTTCGATACGGACGGCGGCTGCATTCAGCCTCGCTGAGCGCCAAGAGGGAGCCTTGACATTCTTGAGGATCAGGCTTTGTGTGAGCACTGGCTGTGGCTTCTTGTCATCTGGTTCGTAACCCCCTCCCACCCCCACGGGCTGACCTTCTGCACGGCCGAAAACCACGTTCTCCATCAACACATGCTGGAACGCACCCGCATAGATGTTGCATACGCGTTGGCCATCGCCCTTGATCTGACTGTCTCGCAGAGTGAACGAACGAGCACCTTCCTTGATCCCGGCTTTGATCACACCTCCAGTCACCCGCTCCATCAAGATGTCGCCCTTGACCGTCGCGTTTGTCATGTCGAAGGCACCGTCGATGGTGGTGTCTCGGATGGTGAGGGACAGCAGCGTGGCAGGCCGCATGTCAAAGCCCCCGAGAAGACGTGAGTTCTCGATCAGCACTTCCGATCCACCGCCATCTTTGCTGACGCTGCAATCGACGCTCTCGAAGTCGCAGTCGCGAATCAAGTGTTTGGTCTCGCCCGTCACGTTCGTCCACTTGGCCTTGCATTTGATGAATGCGACTTCGCCGTAGCTACCGAAACTGCCCCAATGGTTGGGCTCAGGATCTTTGCCGAACTGCTCGCATTGCTCGAACGTCACGTCCAGACTGCCCGTATCACCGACCACATGGCTGGTGCCGCTGATCAGGCAGCGCTCGAATCGCACTTGCTTCAACACGCCCAGATTGAAGATGCCTGCGAACTTGCACCCTTCGAAGCTCGATTGCGCAATCAACGCTTGCTTGATGTCGTAGGCACCCACGAAATCGCAATTGATGAACTTGATGTTTCGCCACTCCTTCCCCTGGAATTTGGCACCGCTGAACTCGGCGCCTTCCACCACAAGTTGCGCATCGCCGATGTCCTTCTTGCGAAGCACTGGATCGCTCAGATAGTCGAAGGTCTTGCCAAAGTCCTTGATGTTCTTCTTGCCGCTCATTTCACATCCGTACAGAACGGCGCCCGCCATCGCGGCGCCAAGTTTGAGGAATCGCCTGCGGGTCATGGCTTGCCTTTCCCCGGGGCAGAGGTTTTCCCAGCGATGGCGATCTTGGGGTCGATGTAGCCGCTGGCTTCGAAAGTCTGGGCTAGCCATTTCCAATCCGGCACCTCCCCCTTCTCTCCGCCGACACGCCCAAGATCGGACATCGTTTTCCCTGCGTTCAGGCTCACCACGCTGACTGGGAAAACCCATGGATCGGTACATTGCATGTGCAGGGCCCAGTCTTCGCCTGCATCCGTCGGCCCAGGCTTTCGCAGTCCCACCTCGCAAAAGGTCGCCTGAATGCGCCGGAATGGCGAGTTGGCCTGCTTGCCTACCACGCCTGTTGCGAAGGCTCTTGAGAGTGCCGCCATCCCTTCGTTGCTGACCGTCGCACTGCCAGGAGAGCCTGCTTTGTCCAGCGTGGTGTCAACACGATGCCATTTGTTCGGTTTAGGTCTATCAGCTTCATCGAGACCACCGCCCTCAAACACCCACAGCGTCAAGCTCCCGATGCAGTTGAGCTTTTTCATCTGCCGACTCAGTCGAAGCGGGATCTGCGTGTTGCCCGGGGCGAAAGGCGAGATGTCGCCAAATTCGAGTGGCGTGTGGATGTTGCCCTTCTCCGGCAGACCGCTCATCACATGCAGGTAGTCCAGCGCCACGCACAGCCTTGGTTTCTCGTTGTATGCCTTGCCGTCGTCGATGCGGCAGCGACGAGTGCTGACTTGGCTGATCTTGCCTGTGGCTGGCTCGAGCAAGCTGCCCGCAGGTGGCCGCCCTGTCCATGCACTGAGCTCGCCGTCCAGGTTCTGGTAGCCGATCGGACCACCGCAACTGCTGACGATCAGGGCCGTCTCGGTATCCGGCGGCACGGTCTGGGCTTCGTGGATGCCGGGATCCCTGGCGCTGTACACCTGCACCCGCCGCGTGGCGACAGCACGGGCGTTGTCCTGCTGCCATCGCACCTTGTACACCCCCGAGCGATGGCTGTGGCCCGCAAGATGCCAGTCCACACCGGGGCCCTTGCCGCGCCGGCCAGGCACGTTGACATAGTGCTCCAGATAGACGGCCTGATTGCGCTCACACGTACCCACATTGACCTGGTTGAACGCGCCTTTCATGCCCATCCCGGTCGTGCCGTTGTGAGGCACAAAGCTGCACCGATCCTTGGCCTTGTCCACGTTGCTGAAAGGCTCGGGCTCATCAAAGCTGACGATGGTGAAATGGCTGGCAACCGTCAGTGTGGATTTGCTCGCACCTTTGTAACTTGCCGCCTGTTTCAGCAAAGTGAGTTGGTCGTTGCTGAACGACTCCACCGCTCTGGGCAGGATGCCGGCGCCTTGCCGATCTGCACCACCGTCTTTGCCATCGATGGCGTCGTAGACGTTCAGATAGTTTTCCTTGTCACCCCAGCCCAATGCGGCGATCGTCTGCACGGTGCTGCTGCCGCTTGCATCGTCGCTGCCAGCGCCATACGCAATCACGCAGTCGGCCAGAGGAGTAAAGAGGGCATAGAACCAATCGAACTGTCCGGTGTTGAAGTTGAAGCCGCTGAGCACTTGCCCGTAGGTAGGACCATAAGCGAGACATGTCTCGTAGATGGTCATGTTGTGGTCACGGCTCATGCCTTCGTTGGCTTTGCCTCGAACCCACGCGCTTGCAGCCTCTTTGTTCTCCAGGTGCTTCTGGAGTGCCGCCTTTCCCCCCGTCAGTCGGGAGACCATGCCTTCCGGCTTCTCGCCGACTTTCGGCCTGCGCGTGAGGTTTTCCAGCGCCTCGCCTATCCCGCCGAAAAAGCTCGCCTTGAAGCCGCCGATCACGCCGGCGCCAACTTCCGCCGTGGCACTGACGCCGCGACCGGCCAATGCGGCGAAGTTCTCGGGATCGGCTTGGACCTCCAGCGATCCGAGTTCGAAGCCCCAACTGCCTTTTTCCACCCGCGCACTGATGCCGTAAGGCACCTGATACGCCTCGTGGTTACCGCTGGTCATGAAGACGGGAAGACTGTGCTTGCGGTACATCTCACGGATTAGGCTGAACACGAGCATGTCGTCCAGCCCGCGCGGGTACAGCCTTTTGCCGTTGTTCGGGTCGTCAATGTTCGCTAGCAGGTTGAAGCTCTTCCATTGCTCGCCGATGGATTTGTCACCCGTCGCGCTTCCCGCAGCAACCTGCGCCGGGTTGAGGTTGCGGTTGAAATCGATCAGGTCGCCGGTGAGCAGCACCGCGTCGGCCTTCTCGGTCTTCTTGCCACCCAGAGCCATTTTCTCGAACAAGGCGCGCAGCGCATCGAAGCTGTTGCACACCTTGGTGCCGACAGGCGCATTCCATTCCGCGCCGGCCACATCGCCTTCGAGCACCTGGGCCATGCTCTTTCCCATCGCGGTATGTCGAACATTCACATGCACGTCAGACAGGTGGCCCAGCTTCAGAGGACGTGCGGGCATGTACTTCACGGGGTGCCAGCTTTGCAGGCGCTCGCCCGACCCGGCTTTTTGCGGCGGCAACTGGTTGGCCGTGCTGGGTGCGCCTTTGGACAGGTCGAACTCGTGCAGGTTCGCGAAGTGGAACGGGTCCTTGGTGGATTGCTCCCGCAGGAACTTTGCAATCATCAGGTCCTGCGGTTCGGCGTGCGTGGCCTGGGGCAGAAGCTGTTTGCCGGCGTCGTTGAGTTTGACCATCCACGCAAAGCTCATGAAGCTGCCCGAATTGATGCCCTGGAACGGCGCGGCCTTCAGATCGATTTCGATCTCGTAGATATCGCCGCCTTGCAGATCCTTGTAGACCTGCGCGGCCATGGACGCGATGGTGGCAAAGGGCCGTCCGTGACGATCCTTGATCAGCACCCCCGCTCCGAAGCGGCCGACCCGCCAGGCCTTGATGTGCTGCGGGGCCGTTGCGCAGGTATTGCCATCGCCAAACAATGTGCCGGTGGTCGTGTCGGTCTGGGTGCCTTTCTCCTTGATGGAGTAAAGCCGCAGATGACGATCGACGAAGACATGCATGTTGGGCGCAGGCGCGGGGATGAGGCCCCCTGCACCCGAGGCCGCCTTCAAGCTCGGCTCGCCGACGATGAAAATGCTGCACTTGGTCTGCCCTTCTTTGAGCAGCAAAGGCGTTCCCAGGCTCGGATAAAGGATGAGTGCGGATTTGTCGACCGGGTCACTGCAATCACAAACGCCCGGGATGCGGTTCTTGGCGGATTGCGCGTTGGCAGCGCTGCTGCCGAGGTTGGGAACGGTGGCCATGATTCAGCGAACTTCGGTGCGCGGGACGTGAAAGGGGTGTGCGGACACGGCAGCGAGCCGTCGTTGTCGCAGGGGTTCGAGCAGCGCGTGCGAATGCAGCGCCAGCACCTGCGGCGCTTCTTCGACCAGGTCTTGCCACACCGCGTTATCGATGTCCGCGATGGCGGCACCGAGGCCTTGTTCACCCGTTGCCGCAGCGGCAAGGATGGGTTGCAGTGCCTGTGCATCCGCTATGTCGGGGTGCAGCCGCAACCCCATGGCCAGCAACATGTATTGATCGGCCCACTCGCCCAAGCCAAGGCGCCGGGCGTCGTCGCGCAACTGGTGGGCCAGGCGGCGTTGCAACGCCGGTGCGATGTGATCGAGTTCGCCGGGCTCGATGTCGCTCTCGCGCACGGAAGCGAGCATGGTTTCCGCCGTGTTGAGTTGGTCGAGTGCCAGCAACAGTGTCTGGTCGAGCGGCAGCGGCTCGGCGCGCGGAGCCGCCCTGTTGAGACTGGGCCCCTGCATCATGCGCGGTGAGAAATCGGCGCGCCAGGCGGCCCACCAACGAAATGCCTGCATGAATTGCAGGCGATCCGCCTCGGGCCAGCAGCCGGGCATGTCCAGCCCGATGCGGGGGTCAAACCAACGCAGCACGGCGCCGCAGGATTCATCGCCTTCGATTGTTGGGTCTGGCGGAATCACGCCTTCCAACCAGCTTCTCATGTGATTCGCCAGCTCGCCCAACGCGAGGGGTGAAGCCACAATGCTCAACGCATGATGAACGCCCGCATGCAGGGCCAGCGTCTCCAGCAGAGCGCCCGAAGGCTTTACCGGAAACTGGATCAGCCATGGCCCCTGATCAGCCAGTTCGGATTCGGGCGTGCCGTCGAACAGGCGC
>Ga0307405_10000443_pt1 | contig 15519 bp, 11 predicted proteins | sample 322Cmetagenome_2_FD_203311 | JGI IMG/M metagenome (GOLD analysis project Ga0307405, IMG submission 203311) | Maize rhizosphere microbial communities from greenhouse at UC Davis, California, United States - 322HYB-C-1 | ecosystem: Host-associated > Plants > Roots > Rhizosphere > Soil | place...
ATTCCTGTTCGCGCACATCGACCGCATCGGCTACACCGGCTTCATCGGCTGCGAGTACAAGCCGGCCGCGCAGACCGAGGCCGGACTCGGCTGGTTCGACAAGGCGCGCGGACGCTAGCCGGCCGGCATCGCAGACCCGCAGACACACCTCCACCCGGAAACATCGACATGACCACACCGCAGAAACTCGGCTTCATCGGCCTCGGCATCATGGGCGCGCCGATGGCCGTCCATCTCGCGAAGGCGGGCCACAGCCTCTACGTGCACACCCACGGCAAGGTACCCGGCGAGGTCCAGCAGGCGGGCGCGACGGTCTGCAAGGATTCGACGAGCGTCGCCGAGCAGGCCGACATCGTCTTCGTCATGGTGCCGGATACCCCCGACGTGCAGCAGGTGCTGTTCGCCGACGGCGGCGTCGCCGCCGGCCTTTCGAAGGGCAAGGTCGTCGTCGACATGAGCTCGATCTCGCCGATCGAGACCAAGGAATTCGCGAAGCGCATCAACGCGCTCGGCTGCGACTACCTCGACGCGCCGGTCTCCGGCGGCGAGGTCGGCGCGAAAGCGGCGTCGCTGACCATCATGGTCGGCGGGCCCGAGGAGACGTTCGCGAAGGTCAAGCCGCTGTTCGAGCTGATGGGCAAGAACATCACCCTGGTCGGCGGCAACGGCGACGGCCAGACCTGCAAGGTCGCGAACCAGATCATCGTCGCGCTCAACATCGCCGCAGTCGGCGAGGCGCTCGTGTTCGCGTCGAAGGCCGGCGCCGATCCGGCCAAGGTGCGGCAGGCGCTGATGGGCGGCTTCGCGGCCTCGCGCATCCTCGAGGTGCATGGCGAGCGGATGATCAAGCGCACCTTCGCCCCGGGCTTCCGCATCGGCCTGCACCAGAAGGACCTGAGCCTGGCGATGGCCGGCGCGCGCGCGCTCGGCGTCGCCCTGCCGCAGACCGCCGGCGTGGCCCAGCTGATGCAGGTCTGCGCCGCGAACGGGATGCAGAACCTCGACCACTCGGCGACCGTGCGGGCGCTCGAGCTGATGGCCAACCACCCGGTCGCGAAGGATCCCGCGGCCTGACGGCGCGACCGATCGGCGGCCTGTCGCACCGGTCGCCTCGCGCTGCCGTCGGCTTTCTCGCGCCGACGGCGGTTCCCGTGCTGAACGGCGGACGGAGCGTCGCGTAGAGTGCGAGCGGCGCCTTCGCCCGCTGCCCGAGCCCGCCATGCCGAAGCCCATCCCGTCTCCGACAGCCGACCCGCGCGGCTTCCTGCGCGCGCTGCTCGACACCGCGATCGCGAAGGCGGTTCCGGGTCCTGCGATCGCCTCGTTCCTGCCGCCGCCGCCGAAGGGTCGCACCGTCGTGCTCGGCGCCGGCAAGGCCGGCGGCGCGATGGCCGCGGCGGTCGAGGCGCTGTGGCCCGCCGATGCGCCGATGTCGGGACTCGTCGTCACCCGCTACGACGCGGTGCCGCCGGCGTTCCAGCAGCTGCGGCGCGAGGGCAAGGTGCGCATCGAGGTGGTCGAGGCCGCGCACCCGGTGCCGGACGCGGCGGGCCGCGAGGCCGCCGCTCGCATCGCCCAGGCCGCGCGAGGACTGACCGCCGACGACCTGGTGCTGTGCCTGATGTCGGGCGGGGCGTCGTCGCTGCTCGTGCTGCCAGCCGACGGCATCTCGCTCGAGGAGAAGCAGGCCGTCAACAAGGCGCTGCTGCGTTCGGGTGCCGCGATCGGCGAGATGAACACGGTGCGCAAGCACCTGTCGTCGATCAAGGGCGGACGGCTCGCGGCGATGTGCGCGCCGGCGCGGGTCGTCACGCTGCTCATCAGCGACGTGCCCGGCGATGCGCCGGAGACGATCGGCAGCGGGCCGACCGTGCCCGACCCGACGACCTGCGCCGACACGCTCGGGATCCTCGCCCGCCACGGCATCGAAATTCCCGCTGCCGCGCGTGCCGGCCTCGAGAGCGGCGCGTTCGAGACGCCGAAGCCGGGCGATCCGGTCTTCGATGGCAACGAGGTCCACATGATCGCGACGCCGCTGCAGTCGCTGCATGCGGCCGCGGCGGTCGCGCGCGATGCCGGCCTCGCGGTGCACTTGCTCAGCGACGAGATGGAAGGCGAGTCGCGCGAGGTCGGCTCGGTGCACGCGGCGCTGGCGCGCCACATCGCGCGCCACGGCGAGCCGTTCGCGAAGCCGTGCGTCGTGCTGTCGGGCGGGGAGACCACCGTGACCGTGAAGAACAAGTCGGGGCGTGGCGGTCGCGCCACCGAGTTCCTGCTCGGCAGTGCGCTCGCATTGCAGGGAGCACCGGGCATCTGGGTGCTCGCTGCCGACACGGACGGCATCGACGGCGTGGAGGAGAACGCCGGCGCGATCGTCACGCCGGACACGCTGGCACGCGCCGATGCACTCGGAATCAAGGCGCGCGAGTACCTCGACCGCAACGACGCCTATCCCTTCTTCTCGGCCCTCGGCGACCTCGTCGTGACCGGCTCGACCTACACGAACGTCAACGACTTCCGGGCGATGCTGATCGTCTGAGACGAAGTCAGCGGGGCTTCGCGGCGTCGGGCGGGTTGATCGTCACGCCGCGCTTGCGCAGCTCCTCCACGATCACGCGGGCGTTCACATTGCCGTCCGCAGCAAGTTTCGCGGTCGCCGTCGCGACCGCATCGAGCGCGGTGCGCAGCTGCGCCGCGTGCTGCTCCTGAGGCTGCAGCGTCGACTGCGCGCGCTCGAGCTGGCGTTGCTCGTGCAGCAGCTGCCACGTCTGGAAGCCGAGCCAGCCGACGATTGCGAGGGCGAGGAGCAACAGCGGTACGAACGGACTGCGTCCCACCGGGGGGGCGCGGCCGGCACCTTCCCGGTCGAGCGTCGCGAACACGCGCGCATCGGCGACCTCGGGATTCGCCATGTCAGCGGGCCTTCTCGGGCTTGCGCGCAGCGGGTGCGGGGGGCGCGGCGACAGGCCCGTCGACGGTGACGCTCAGACCTTGCGCGCTCAGGATCGCGAGAAGCTGTTGGTCGTTCCCTTTCACCGCCAGCTCGGCGAGGGCCTTCACGATATCGCGGTACAGCGATTCGAGGGCGACGGTCTGCTGGACGTACTGCTGGCGCTGGCCGAGCGTCGTCTGCGCATCGCGGTTCAGCGTGAACACGTGCGCGTTGACTCCGACGAGCACCAGCGCGCCTGCACCGAGGAGGGTCAGCACGGCGAACTGCCACCTCAGCAGCACGCGGCGTCCCGGTGTGTCCGCGCAGCCTGCTTCACCCGGGACCGATCGGGCGCGCGCAGCGCAGTGCCGTCAAGCTGTCGGAACCCATACCGCTCGTCGCCCCTGCGATTGCGAGCGGCGACGAGCCACGGCCGTCACGCTGAAGAGGCCGAGCGCCATCATCAGCCAGGTCGAGGGCTCGGGGATGGGGGCCGCGACCAAATCGACCGCGCCGTCCGCGCGCAACGCGAGCTGGGAGACGTCGAAATCGCTCGATTGCACCGTGATCCGGCTCGCGTCGACGACGGTGGCCCAGCTCTGCTCCGGGCCGAACACGGTCGAAAGCCCGGTCACCGCGCCGGTCAGCGGGTTCAGCGACTGAATGAAGTTGTCGAGGTCGAAACCGCCCGAGGCTGCGAAGGCCGTCGGATCGGTGTTGCCGAGGAAGTTGAAGACGATCTGCAGACTCGACAGGCTGAACGTCGAGTCGTTGCCGATGATCAGGTGGTCGACATCGTAGCCATCGGCGAAGCTCTGGATGTCGAGGATCAGACGGCTGCCCGGCAGCGTGATCAAGTTGCAGTTGATGTTGATGCGGCCCGGTGAATTGCCCGGGCTGATGATGCCGCCGACGATGACGTCGCCGGTCGCGTTGATCACGGCGCCGTTGCCGCTCAGCACGCCGAGCGCACCGATCTCGAACGTCGTCGTGTTGATGGTGCTGTTGTTCATCACCAGGTTGCCGGCACCACCGGGACCGCTCTGCGTCGCCCCGACGCCGACGTAGCCGGTGTTGACGACCGTACCGGCATTCAACGTCAGCGTGCCGCTCGAGCCGGGCTGGCCGGCGATGATCAGCGAGCCGTCGCCGACGTTCAGCGTGGTCGTGTTGAGCGTCGCCGTGCCGGTGCCGTCGTGGCCGATGCGGACCGTCGCCAGGCCGGGTGCGGCGACCAGGTTGACCTGAGAGTTGCTGACCGTCAGCGTGCCGGTGCCAAGCGGATTGGTCGGCGTGCCGCCGACGTTGAGGCCGGCGCCGCCGCTGCCGAGGTTCGTGATCGAGACCTGGCTGTTGTTGATCGTCGCCACGCCGGTGCCGCCGCGATTGCCGACCGCCATGCCGGCGCCGTTCCCGGCGGCCTGCTGGCCCGACAGGTTGATGGTGCCGTTGTCGACGGTCAGCGTCCCGAAGCCGCCTGCGGAGCGCCCGACGTTGAGGATCGTGCCGGTCAGCGTGCCTTGATTCGACACGGCCAGCGTGCCGATGCCGCTGCGTCCGACCGACATGAACCCGTTGTCGCCGATCGCGCGCAGTTCGCTGCCGGCGCCGCTGACGCTGGCGACACCGACGCCGCCCGCCACCGCGTCGCCGTTGCCGCCGATGCCGATGTTGTTCGCGGTGATCTTCGATCCGCCGCCGACCGTCAGGAAGCCGCTGCTGTCCGCGGAGTTGCCGACGACGACGCCGCCGGTCGCACCGACATTGACGGTGCTGCTGCCCGTCATCGTCATGAAGCCTATGCCGCCGGTTCCGCCGACCTGGATGCCGGCGCTGGCCGCGCTGCCCGTGAAGTTGATCTGCGAACCCCCGGACATGTTCAAGGTGCCGGTGCCGCCCGACAGCGTGCTCGTTCCTCCGAGGATCACGCTCGCCGACGCGACCGTGTTGTTGACGTTGACGATCGCGGCGTTCTCGAGGTTCAGGACCCCGACCGCGCCTTCGCCGCGCCCGACGCGGATGCTCCCGCCGAACGGCGCACCCTCGCTGAAGGCCGTGCCGTTGACGACGACGGTCGAGTTGTTGACGGTGGCAACACCCGATCCGCCGTTGTTGCCGATCGCGAACCAGGAGGCATTCAGCTGCCCGCCCGTCGTCACGTTCAACGTACCGGATCCGCTTGTCGAGTTGCCGACGATGAAGTTGCGCTGGCCTGCGCCCTGCACCGCGACCGAACCGCCGTTGCTGATCGTCATCTGGGCAGTGCCGCCGTTGCCGATCGTGACGAATGGAACGGCGGTCCCGCTGCCGGTCGAGGACACGGTGATGGTCGAGTTGAGGCCCGACACGGCCACGGTGCCGGAGGAACCGGTTCCGTTGGCCACCGTCAGGCCGACGCCGGTTGTGGCGGCCTGCGCGTTGTCGGAGATCACGATTGAACCGCCGTTGGTGACGTTCAAGGTACCCGTGCCGCCGCCGTTGCCCTGATTGCGGCCGACGATGATCTGGCCGCCGTTCCCGTCCAGACCCGTGTTCGTGCCGCCGACGCCTGCGACGACGAGTTGCGAGCCCGCCCCGCTGACGTTCACCGTTCCGGTCGACTGATTGCGGCCGATGCTCATGAAGACGAGCCCGTTGGTCCCCGTTCCGGATACCCGCCCCCCGGAATTGATGTTCAGCGTCGCGTTGCCGCCGACCCCACCCTGGCTGCCGCCGACATTGATGACGCCCGAATCGCCGCCGAGCACAACCGAGCCCCCTGTGGAGACCGTCATCGTGCCCGAAGCGCCTGCGACGCTGCCCAGGTTCAGGAACGGTATCGAGTTGTCGCCGGCCGGGTTTGCCCGCGCGCCGGTGATCGTCAGGTTGCCGCCGTTGCTGATCGTCACGTTGGCCGATGTGTTCGCCACACGGCCCAGCGTGAGGCCGGCCTGGTTGCCGCCGTTGGCGAGATCGCGCGTGATGTTCCAGCTCGAACCGGCCCCGCTGATCGTCACGTTGCCCGTGACCAATCCGGTCTGGCCGTCGTTGTTGGCGACCGAGTTGCTGCCGGTGGTCGAAAGCGTTCCGCCGTTCGTGATCGAGAGCGTGCCCGTCGTGTTGGCGCCGGCCGTACCGAATCCCTGCTGCAGGGCGCCGCGACCGACCGTCAGCGTGCCGAGCCCGCTGACCGAGCCGCCGTCGATGTTCAGCGTGCCGGTCGAGCCGGCCGCATTGCCGATGTCGCTGAACGGGCAGGCGAGCGGCGACGAGCAGATGACCCGTCCGCCGTTCGACACCGTCATCGTGCCGGTGCCCCAACTGCCGACGTCGAGCCCATTGAATGCGCCGCCGCCGGTCAGGTTGATGGTGCTGCCGGCGCCGGTCACGGTGACGATGCCGGTGCCGAGACCGTCGATGCCGGTAACGATCTGCGCGGCGGTCAGGAAGCTGCCGCCATTGACGGTCAGCGTGCCGAGCGTTCCCACGCCGCCCGTGGTGAAGCCGAGGAAGATGCGCTGGCCCGTCAAGTCGACGTTCGGCGAAGAGGCGATGGTCGGCGACGCGTCGCCCGATGTCACCACGATGGCCTCGGCCGGCCAGGCTGCGAGCGCGAGGCTGACCCCCAACGCGATGGCTGATGCGGATGGCAACGCTCGCCGGTCGAGCGCTTCGGTCAGTTGTCGTGGTCGGCCGGGTCGAGCGGGCATCGAGGGATGCAGGGTGCGGCTCTTGGTGTGAAGACCCTGCATACGGAACTCCCTCGGCGACGTTGATGTGCAACCGAATGTGACCGATTTCGAAAGCGCTGAGAAGGCGGGCGAGCCATCATTCACTCGCGGGTCACCCCCTCGTTCCGGGGATGGCGTGGGCCGCGCTCGCGATGGCAGCGCCTTCGGTCGCGACCGCGAGCAACAGTGCCGACGCCGCCAGCTGCTCCCGGGTGCGCTCGAGCAGCGCACGCGTGGCGCTCGTCGCGGCATCGTCCGGGGCTCCCGCGGCGGACTGGATCTCGACAGCGCGTGCCAGCAGCGGTTCGGCCATCAGTGTTTCACCGGCGGCGAGCAGCGCGCGCGCCTGCAACTGCAGGGTCGTGCCGATCAGCGCGTGGGTCGGTCCGTAGATGCCGTGGATCAAGCCCACCGCGCGGCCGGCCAGGGCCGACGCTTCGTGCGCCGCACCTTGTGCGAGTCGCGTTTCGGCGAGGCTGATCAGTCCCCAGGCCGTCCACTCATGCTCAGGCCCGAGCTTGCTTTCCCAGATCGCGAGCGCGCGGCGCGCCAGTCGCTCGGCTTCATCGCAGCGGTCGAGGTTGCGCAGTGCCTCGGACAGATGCCACATCGAGAGGCCGGCGTCCGGGTTGTCGGGCGACAGCGTCTTCTCCTGCACCGCCAGCGCACGCCGGATCAGCGGCACGGCGTCGTCGAACCTGCCCTGCTTGGTCAGCACCTCGCCGAGCGCCGTCAGCGCGAATGCGGTCTCGGGGTGCTCGGGACCGAAGCTGCGCTCCTTCGCGTTCAGCACCTGCCGGCTCAACGCCTCCGCTTCCTCGAGCCGGCCGAGCTCGAGCACGACCTTCGCGAGGTTGTCGAGCAGCCCGAGCGTCAGCGGGTGCTCCGATCCGAGGACCCGCTGGCGGATGTCGAGCGCGCGCCGGATGAACGGCTCGGCGGCGGCCAGATCGCCTCGACCGCTGTAGTACCCGCCGAGAACCGCGAAGGTGCGCGCGATGTCGGGGTGGTCGGCCGGCAGACCTTTCTCCTGGATCAGGATCGCGCGGCGCAGCAGCGGCTCGGCCTTCTCGACGCCGCCGAGCTGCAGGATCACCCGCGCCATGTTGGTCAGTGCCTTCGCGGTCTGCGGATGCTCGACGCCGAACTGCTGCTCGCAGATGCCGATCATCTGTTCGGCGAGCGGGCGCAGCGGTTGTGCGAACCAGGCGTTCAGGTAGTTCGAGAACTGCACTTCGAACCAGCCGACATAGTCCGCCGCATCCGCCTTGCATCGGTGGTACTGCGCCTCGACGAGCGCCCGGCACGACGCCGGACTGACCCCTTGCGGCGAGTCGACCGCGGCGCGCGCGCTCCAGAAGGCGCCGGCGCTGGCGTGTGCCTGGCGCTTCGGCGCCTTCAGCACGCCGTCATAGACGACCTGGTGCAGCAGGTTGTGCTGGAACGCGTATTCGCTGGTGTCGTCGAAGGCCGGCGCATCGCGGCGGACGACGAGGTGCTTGCGCAGCAGCGTCGGCAGCACGTCCAGCGCGGCCGGGTCGATCGCCGCCAGCGCGCGATCCCAGAACACATGGCCGACCACGGCGGCCTGCTGCAGCGTGCGGCGCTCGCGCGGCGCCAGCGCGTCGATGCGCGCCTGCAGCACGCCGGTCAGCGTCGGCGGAACATGCGCTTCGAGCAGCTTGTCCGGCAGCACCCGCCATTCGTCGGCCTCGACGCGGATGACGCCGTCGTCGATCAGCATCTTGACCAGCTCTTCCATGTAGAACGGATTGCCCTCGGCGCCGGCGGTCAGCAGCGAGCGCAGTGCGGCCGGCACTTCGGGCAGGCGCTGCAGCAGGATCTCGGCGAGATCCCGGCTGAACGCCTTGTCGAGCGGCTTCAGCTCCAGAAGCGCATGGCGCACGCCGTCGACCTTCCAGCCGGACTGCGCATCGGATGTCGTCGGGCGCGACATCAGCACGCTGAGCAGCGGGGTGTCCCCGTTCGTTGCCAGCACATGGCACATGAAGTCGAGGGTGCCCGCGTCGGACCAGTGCAGGTCGTCGAGGACGACGACGACCGGCCGGCTTTCGCCGAGACGGCGCAGGCAGAGCGCTCCCGCATCGAAGGCGAGCCGCTTGAACCGCGCCTCGTCGCCGAGCACCTCCTGGACGTGCGGGCTGGCCGAGAAGTCGAGCCCGATCAGGTGGCCGAGCAGGTGGATCGGCGCTTCGCCCTCGGACTCGAACAGCGGCGCGAGGCCGTCGATCAGCTTGCGGTGCCCGACCTCGGCCGGGTCGGCCTCGGCGATTTGGAACTGGCGCGCCAGCATGTCGCGCAGCAAGCCGTACGGATGGACCGCGCTGCGCGGATGCGCGCGGCCGAGCAGCAGCCAGCAGATGCGCAGATTGAGCGCGTTCTGGAACTCGGCGAGCAGCCGGCTCTTGCCGAGCCCCGCCTCGCCGACGACATGGACGACGTGGGCGCGGCGCTGGAACACCGCTTCGTCGAACGACGCGCACAGCACCTTGAGCTCGGCCTCGCGGCCGACCATGCGGGTCTGGATGCCTTCGATGCCGCGTGTCGGAACGCGGAACGCGCGCGGCTTGACGCGGTCGACGAGGTAGGTCCGCAGCGGCGTCTCGACGCCCTTGACGGTGATCGGTGCCTGCTCGGTGACGTCGAACAGGCCGTGCACATGGCGGTAGGTGTCGTGACTGATGCGCAGACGGCCGGGCGGCGCGCTCTGCTCCATGCGCGCGGCGACGTTGACCGTCGCACCGCGGATGCTGCCCTCGGCATCGACCCCGCCGCCGAGCAGCACGGTGCCGGTGTGGATGCCGGCGCGCACGTTGAACTCGGGAATCCGGTGGCGCTCCCGCATCGGTGCGGCCAGGCCGGCGGCGTCGCCGATGATGCAGAGGCCGGCGTTGATCGCGCTCTCGACGTCGTCCTCGCTCGCTTCTTCCGATCCGAACGCGGCCAGCATGCCGTCACCGGTGTACTGCAGCACGCGGCCGTGGTGCGTCTGCACGATCGAGGTGAAGCGCTCGAGCGCGGTGTCCATCACCGCGTGGATCTCTTCCGGACCGAGCTGCTGGCCGATCGCCGTCGAACCGACGACGTCGACGAACAGCACCGAGACCTGCTTCAGCTGCTGGGCGGGCGCCGGTTCGGCCGCGGCACTGCGTGCGGCGAGCTCGCGGCGCAGCGGCGCCAATGCGACGTCGACCACCGCATCGCCCAGGATCGCGCGCTGCGCCTCGAGGGCGGCGATGGTGTGCGTGATCTGCTCGACCGTTTCCGGCATCGCGCGACTCTCTCCCCAGGGAACCGCCGAAGGTGCGACGCGAACATCGCGAGCCGAGTGTACGCAGCGGGTCGCGCGTCGCGCCTCCGTATCGTTGCGGAGCGGCCGCATGCCGATCCGATAATGGAACGTCCTCGACTGCCGACCGACCCATGACCGAATCCCGACTGTTCGACGCCGGCGCGCTGACCGCCGCGATCCACGCCATCGTCAAAGCCGGCGGGTCGTCCGACAAGGAGGCCGGCATGGTCGCCGCCAACCTGGTCGAGGCGAACCTGCGCGGCCACGATTCGCACGGCGTCGGCATGGTGCCGCGCTACATCGATTCGCTGAGGGAAGGCAACCTGCGCGTCAATGCGCACGTCGAGATCCGGACCGACGGCGGCGCGACCTTGAGCCTCGACGGCGTGCACGGCTACGGCCAGGTGATCGGCGAGGAGGCGATGGCGCTCGGCATCGAACGCGCGCGCCGGCACGGCGTCTGCGTGGTCGGCCTCGCCCATGCTCATCACCTCGGACGGATCGGCCACTGGGCCGAACAGGTCGTCGCGCAGGGCCTCGTCTCGATCCACTTCGTCAACGTGCTGTCGCGGCCGATCGTCGCGCCGTTCGGCGGCCGCGATGCGCGCTTCGGTACCAATCCGTTCTGCGTCGGCGTGCCGCGCGCCGGCACCGACCCGATCGTGCTCGACTTCGCGACCAGCAGGATCGCGCAGGGCAAGACCCGCGTCGCCCACAACAAGGGCGTGCCGATCGAGCCCGGCACGATCATCGACAGCCAGGGCAACCCGACCACCGACCCGCGCTACACGGTGGTCGAGCCGTACGGCGCGCTGCTGACCTTCGGCGAGCACAAGGGCTCGGGCCTCGCGCTGATCTGCGAGCTGCTCGGCGGTGCGCTCGCCGGCGGCGCGACGGTCCGAGCGATCGGCGACGGCCGGCGTCAGGTGCTGAACAGCATGCTGTCGATCCTGATCGATCCGGGCAGGCTCGGCGGCGCCGAGCACCTCGCGGCCGAGGTCGAGTCGTTCATCGGCTGGTACACCGCTTCGCCGCCGGCGGCCGGCGTCGACCGCGTCCTCGTCGCCGGCGAACCCGAGCGCCTGCGCAAGGCGGAGCGCCTGGCCAACGGCATCGCGGTCGATCCGGTGACTTGGAACGAGATCGTCGCCGCGGGCGCGAAGGTCGGCGTCGACGGCGCCGAGCTGGCGCGCATCGCCGGCGCCTGAGCGCGCGGCGCGGTCGTCAGGCGGTCTCGGCCGGATCGAAGTCGAGCTCGACCTTGGCGCCGCTCGGGTCGTGGCAGAACAGCTGCCAGGTGCCCGATCCGCGCTGCTGGCGCAGGTCGTAGGTCACGCCCATCGCATCGAGCTTCGCCTTCACCGACTTCAGGTCGTGCGCCGTGAAGGCCATGTGGTCGAGCACGCCGGCGCGTGACGCCGGCAATGCGCGCCCGGCGATCACGTGCAGCACCGCCGCGTCGCCGACGTAGAGCCATGCACCCGGGAAGCCGAGGTCGGGACGCGGGCCCGACTTCAGGCCGAGGCCTTCGACGTAGAAGCGCAGCGTGCCGTCGAGGTCGTCGGTCAACACGGTGAAGTGGTTCATGCCCTGGATCATGGTCGGCTCCGCAACGGGGACGGAAATCTTCGCATGAGCGGGCGCAGCGCTCGGCGGCGCGCGTGTCGTCGGCGCTGCCGCAACGCCTCAGCCGCCGACCGGCGGCCAGCGCGGGCCGGGTGCCGGCCGCACCGGCGCATGCCGCGGCCATGGCCGGACCGGCCGCACCTGCGGGTTGCGCGGCCCCCAGCCGGGCGGCAAGTAGACCGCCGTCTCGCGCGCTTCCTGGCGCGCGCGCTCGGCTTCACGCTGTGCCTCGGCGAGCGCGACCCGCAGGCGCGCCGCTTCGAGCGTGTCGGCGCGCTGCCGGTCGCTGTCGAGCTGGCGCTGGATGCGCTCGCTGACCGCCCGCGCCTCGAGCCGCACCTTCTCGCCGCGCAGCCGCGCGGCGACCGGGTCTTCGGCCTCGATCGACCACGTGCGCTGCAGCCGCGCCCCGGCGACGGGACGATCGCTGAGCACGGTGCGCCCGTCGGCCGTGCGCTGCTGGTAGATCTGCGCGGTGCGCGCCGGTGCTTCCTCGGCGCCGGCGGCACCCATCGCGCCCCCGGCAGCGAGCACGAGAGTGAGCAATCGGGCCGTGCTTGTCATGTCGGTTGGAGGTGACTGCCCGTGCCGGGTTCCCGCGTACGCATCGGGCTCAAACTTCCTCGGCCTTTCTCGCCGTCACGAAGATGTCCCAGGCCGACATGAACATCGCCGCGACCACCGGGCCGATCACGAAGCCGTTCAGCCCGAAGATCGCCATCCCGCCGAGCGTCGAGATCAGCACCATCCAGTCGGGCATCTTGATGTCCTTGCCCACAAGGACCGGGCGCAGCAGGTTGTCGACCAGGCCGATGACGACGGTGCCGAAGACGATCAGGCCGATGCCCTTCGCGACCGCGCCGGTCAGCAGCAGGTAGCCCGCGACCGGCAGCCAGATCAGCGCCGCGCCGACCGCCGGCAGCAGCGAGAGGAAGGCCATCAGCACGGCCCACAGCACCGCGCCGTGGACGTCGAGGTACCAGAACGCGAGGCCGCCGAGCGCGCCTTGCGCGGCGGCGACGAGGATGTTGCCTTTCACGGTGGCGCGGATCACGGTCGCGAACTTGCGGAACAGGTCGCGCTTGGAATGCGGGTCGAGCGGGACCGCGGTCCAGATCCGGCGCGCAAGCGCCGCGCCGTCGCGCAGCAGGAAGAAAGCGAGGTACAGCGTCACGAAGAAGCTGACCACGAAGTCGAGCGTGTTCTGGCCGATGTCGAGCACCTGCTTCGCGATCGCCTGGCTGCCCGCCGTCGCGCCGCCGGCGATCTTCTGTTGCAGCGCGCCCAGGTCGCCGAGCCCGAAGCGCTCGAGCAGGCGGCCGACCCAGCCCGGCAGCGCGCCGACGATCTGGTCGAAGAAGTGCGCGAAGCTCAGCTCGCCGGACTGGATCCGCCCGTAGAAGGCGGCGACCTCGCGCAGCAACGCCGCCGTCACGAGCGCGAGCGGCAGGATCACGATCAGCAGGATGATCGCCAGGGTCGCGATCGCGGCGAGGTTCGGGCTGCGGTTGAAGCGCGCCAGCAGCTTGCGGTAGAGCGGCGCGAACACGATCGCCAGCACCACGCCCCAGAAGACCGCGCCGTAGAACGGCACCAGGATCCAGCCGAATGCCAGCGTGACGACCACCAGCAGCACGAGGAACGTCTTCTGTTCGAGGGCGGGCGAAGGTGGCGGCGGGTCCGTGTTCATCGAGGTGTTACTTTGGCGGGAAAGAGCACGCAGCGTGCCGGGCGATGGTATCGGCAGTGTTGCGAAGGCCGGGCGATCGGCGTATGGCGGGTCGCCGAGAGCGCCGGAGTTTCGTCGCGTCGTGCGCGCGCGGCCGATCCGCTGGGCGGGCGCGCGCTCGCCTCAGCGACCGCGCAGCACGCGCCGGCGCTCGAGGCTGGCCGGGCGCCACTGCTGTTCGATGTCGTAGTACCCGGGGACCGCCGGCACGCGCCCGTCGAGCACGACCCAAGGCTGCTTCGACGCGGTGTAGATGTGGATGTCGGGCGGCAGCCGGTCCGGCTCGTCGAGCGTGCCGACGCGGATGAAGCGGACCTTGTCGCCCGATCCGCCGTAGTTGCTCCACACCGCGATGCGGCACTGCGGGCAGCGGCTGATCCGCTGGCCGACGCCGCTCTCCGACGGCGTGACGACGACTTCCGGCGCGCCGCTCAGCAACTCCACGCGGTCGGCCTCGATCAGCGCGTTCAGTGCGAACGAGGCGCCGGTCTCGCGCTGGCACCAGCGGCAATGACAGCAGTGGACGATCAGCGGCTCGCTGCGCATCCGGTAGCGGACGGCCCGGCAGGTGCAGCCGCCGTCGAACACGGTGTCATCGTGTGCTGGGGTCATCACGCGCTTTCGTCCTTTCGGTTGCGAGGGAGGCAAGCGTAGTGCAAGGGGCTTGCGATCCTCGTCGGCCGAGCGCCGAGAGTCCCCCTCAATCGCGGTCGGCATCCGTCAGCAGGAGTCATCCGCCTCTGCTACCGTCCACCCCACCAGTTTGCGGAGATCCGGTTTGACCAGTTTGCGAGAGCGTTTGCGCGCGTTGCCGACGGAGCGCCTGAAAGGCATGCGCCGCGGCATCGAGAAGGAGAGCCTGCGCGCGCTGCCCGGCGGCTCGCTGGCCCTGACGCCGCATCCCGATGCGCTCGGCTCGGCCCTGGCCAATCCGAACATCACGACCGACTTCAGCGAATCGCAGGTCGAGATCGTCACCGGCGTGCACCCCGACGTCGAGGCGTGTCTGCGCGAGCTCGGCGAGATCCACCAGTTCGTCTACCGCGCGATCGGCGACGAGATGCTGTGGGTCGCGAGCATGCCGTGCGGCCTGCCGCCCGACGAGACGATCCCGATCGGCCACTACGGCACCTCGAACGTCGGCCGCGCGAAGAGCATCTACCGCGTCGGCCTCGGCCACCGCTACGGGCGGCGCATGCAGACGATCTCGGGCATCCATTACAACTGGTCGATGCCGGGCATCACCAGCGAAGAGTACTTCGCGCTGATCCGCAATTTCCGGCGCCATTCGTTCCTGCTGCTCTACCTGTTCGGCGCCTCGCCGGCGGTCTGCTCGACCTTCGTAGCCGGCCGCTCGCACGAGCTGCAGTCGCTCAACGAACACACCCTCTACATGCCGCACGGCACGTCGCTGCGGATGGGCCGCCTCGGCTACCAGAGCGACGCGCAGGCCTCGCTCGCGGTCAGCTACAACAGCCTCGAGGGCTACGCCGCCTCGCTGCAGGAGGCGTTGACGCAGCCGTACCCGGCTTACGAGAAGGTCGGCATCCGCAACCCGGGCGGCGACTACAACCAGCTCGGCACCACGCTGCTGCAGATCGAGAACGAGTTCTACGGCACGATCCGGCCGAAGCGCGTGATCTTTTCCGGCGAGCGTCCGCTGCATGCGTTGCGCGAGCGCGGCGTCGAGTACGTCGAGGTCCGCTGCATGGACCTCAATCCGTTCATGCAGGTCGGCATCGATGCCGAGGTCGCGCGCTTCCTCGACGTCTTCCTGCTGCACTGCCTGCTCGCCGACAGTCCGCCCGACACGCCGGCCGAGATCGCCGCGCTCGCGCGCAACCAGCACCGCACCGCAGCGCGCGGCCGCGAGCCGGGCCTGCGCCTCGAGCGCAACGGCGCCGAGCCCCTGCTCGTCGACTGGGGCGGCGAGGTCGTCGACGCCTGCGCGCCGATCGCCGCCGCGCTCGACGCGGCGCTCGGCGGCGACGCATACGCGCAGGCGGTGCGCGCCGCCGCCGTTGCGCTGCGCCAGCCCCAGACGCTGCCGTCGGCGCGCGTCCTCGACACAATGGCGCGCGACTTCGACGGCTCGTTCGTCGCGTTCGTCCAGGCCCAGTCCGAGCAGGTGCGGCGCACCTTCATGCGCATGCCGTTCGCGGCCGACGCGCATGCGCGTCTCGCTGCGCTGGCGCGCCAGTCGATCGAC